>ERZ887942.1910-NODE-1910-length-13580-cov-15.341664_pt1 | contig 13580 bp, 3 predicted proteins | sample MGYA00521099_ERZ887942 | MGnify/ENA primary metagenome ERZ887942 (study PRJEB32303, sample SAMEA104408605) | aquatic metagenome | biome: Brackish water; feature: Pelagic; material: water | place: Baltic Sea | collected 2014-06-07T06:48:00 | depth 16,251 m ... | reverse complement strand
GTTATACACGTATGATATATCCTCTTCCTGATGTATCTGAGTATTCCCGGCTCCGGAGAGTGTAGTATGACGTGAAAGCGCTCCAGGGTTTGGAGGTTTCAGGGTCGACCACGGGTGACTCACTGTATCAGGGTGTGTATTGATGTCAGTTCCATCTAAGCCTTGTTGGCTTGCCTTGTTGGCTTGCCTTGTTGGCTTTATATTAAGAACCCTTTTTGTGTTAAGGTGTGCTTTAATATAAGTAAATTGGGACAGTTGTCCATAAAGGAGTGTTGTACTCAATATTGTTATAGATTTAGGATTTTGGGTTTTAGATACTACTAAGAGTCTGATCTGCCTGGGCTATACTAATATCTAATAGGTCTATAATATCCGTGATCATGTGACTTGTAAATATCTGAATAGCTCAAAAGGTTGTAAGACTAGACTATGCTACTCTACAATAGGAAGTAGGACTACTGCTATCTGGTAGTCATACTTCACCCTCCCTCCTTAAAAAAACATAAGCTGAGTGTAGTAGTGTGTTATTGTTTTACTACTGCTACTTAATGGTAATATATATTTATAGCTGTGTATGGGTATATCATATGTATATCGGGTGATCAGGTTTTTTTTTCATCTATAAACATAGATTGCACACCACCTTGGGGGACCCGATATATATAGGCATGTAAAACCCCAAAACTCGCCTTTTGAAAGAATGTATGTACTGCTTATTTGTGTGGTGTTGAATATGTGTTTTTCTATTATGTATGCATAAAAAAATAGGTACTGTACTATAGTACTCAAAACCACCACTTATAAGTATATATATATATTCCTTTGTACTCTGTGCCTTTGTCCCTATGTGTAGTGGTATAAAGGGTTTAAAATAACAAATGTAAATATTGATTACCCATTCCAGTGAGGGATGTGCTTGTTGCATTCTTGGATGCATCGTTGTCGGAATTCTTTGCCAGGTAACTTCAATGACAGCATTTCTTCATATTTCTCTGTGCCCAACCAAAATAGTGCTGACTGTAGGTTGGGATCGTCCATCAGTCACTCGTTGTTGTATGGGTCCGATTCTGGTGGTGGTGAATAGGGTGGTGAGGAGATCCGTTGCTGTTCGTTTTGTGTACGAGTCTGTTCTGGGACGGGGTGTGGTTCGTCAGCGTTGTTCTTTGGTGGGGTTCCTGGGAACTGAAGAGTACGATTTGCAAGTGGAGTGTTGTCCTCTGTGGAATCTTCGTCTTGTTCTGAAGCTTGTTCTTTGTCAATAACCTGACAGTCTGAATCTGTCGAAGTTCCTCGTTCAGCTGGTGGTGGTAACAAAGTTGTGTTTGGTCCCGACGTTGTGGTCGTTTGTTCATTAGAAGAAGAGGACGATGAAGATGAGATGGAAGCAAGAAGTATTTCTTGTTTCTGTTTTTGAGCCTCCTTTTCTTCGATCTCAAGGGCCAATTTCTCTTTTTCTTGTTCAGCAAGCTTTTTCTCTTTAGCTTTTAGTTGTGCTGTAAGTTCTGCCTTGACCTTTTCTCTGGCTCTCTGTCTTCTCATCTCGAGATCTTGTTCGTTCTGTGTGATAGCTTTTTCGAGTGTTTCAAGTCGTGTGCGCATACGTTTCGTTTCTTCATCTTCTATCTCTTCAGTAGTATTTGCTTCGTCTTTCGAACGTGTGTACGTGCTAGTACGGTCGTGTTTGCTTCTGCGTGTTGTAGATGTACTGCTGGTGCTTCTGTCGGAACCACTGTCGTAGGCAGATACCGAAGAACTGTCTGTTGAAGGTCTTTTGTTAGACTTGTTGTCCATCTCAGTACTGTAAAATCTGTCTCTTTTGCGGTTGCTTGGATCTGAGTTAGACCATGGTCTTGGGCGTGTGCCTGGTGGGCTTGTAGCGGAGAATGGGTCTACTGCTCTTGGCTGTTGTCTCGAGTTTTTGTGTCTACGGTTTTCCATCATTTGTTCTAATGTGGTGGCTAGAATGCCTTTGTTGCGATTACTTAAGAGTGTAGTAAGTATTGGACGATCATAACCATTTTTTGCCCCAATTCTGAAATAGCTGATGTGAACGTTGTTCCAAGTTGCGCCCGAATTCTCATTAAGATCCTCTCTTGCTAGATCATCTGTTGAGATGATTTGTGTGCCGGGTAATGTTGGTACTGTTGTCGTGAAGAATCGTTCGATGGTTGTGATGTATTCACCTGCATGTTGTTTTGGTCCTTTACGTGGGTCGTAAATGTCCTCTAAAATACCATCTCGTAATACTGCATGGAGCTCTTTAACTTTGTATTGAAGCTTGCGACCTTCTGGTGTGTTTTTTGAGCAAAATTTTTCAATCTTCCCTTTGGCGTTGAGTAGTTTTGTAACGCTGTTTGTATCAGGGGACGTTATTGCGTCTGTAATGATTTTTTTGAGCTGTTTGCAGTAGTCTTCGTCTGATAAGTTGTTGCTTGCTCTTCTTGTTGGTCCTGTCCATGCTGTGTGGATGGGTTTCCATGGTCCGTTGTTTGTTCTTGTTGAACGACTGTTGTTTGTCAACCTGTTGGTCATCCTGTAAGTATTTTGATCTCAATAGTGTTCATAATTTCGTAATTGTGTCTGCGCGTGTACGAGCGTGTGTGTGGGTGGTTTGTGAGTGTTAAAATTCCCCCCTTTTGGGCGTGGGTTCCGTGTGGGGGGTGTATTCTCCCTCCTTAATTCCTCTTGCTCATGGGTATTGAAATGGGTTGTCTTGGAACTCTGTGAACCATTCGTTTTGTGCTAAATGTTCCAGGACTGTTGGGGGAATTAAGTCCTCCTCGAGATCAAAACATTGAATTGTAAGGTGTTCTGGTTTGATCGAGTGATGGTTTTGGAAACTTGCTGTTTGGATGTGGTTCGTGTACGGAACGTATTTTTGTTTGTTGCGTGTAGGTGCTCCATACGTTGTTTTGTGACGTGTGTTTTTCAAGTCTACGTATCCTGGTTTTTGTACCGCAAACAAGTCTAGTTGATTGTTCCCGTATCGCTGTACGACGAGTTCGTCGTTTGCTCTGTGTTCGATGATTTTTACTACGCAGAATGGTAGTTTATCAACCTTAATGTCGTTCCATTCCCAATATGGTACGATAGCGAATTTGCCTACTTCGACTGTAGCTATCGATAAAAGTTCTGGAGAGTTTACCAAAACATTGTGGTGTGGGTTGTCGTCAGAAAGCCACTGTGGTGAACTGTCTGTGTGCGCTTCGTCAAACGCTGAAAAGGGTCGAAGGTGTCGAATAGACACTTGTTTTGTCTTTTGTTGTCCTGATCTGGAGCCTGATTTGTAGGTTCCTATGTCGATGATGTAAGAGTTGGCGTGTTTTCGTTCGATTACCTTGAAGGGTCCCTGGTAACGCCATTCTAGTTTGGAGGGTTTAAACTTTTTCCAAACCCACACCATATCTCCTGGACTGAACTGAACATCATGTAGTCGTTCGTTACGTTTAGCGTTTGCTACAGCCATGTTGGCTTGATTGCGTTTCATTGTCTCATACGTGTCTCTGAGCTGTGGTAAAATTGTGTCTGTGTAGTCTGTGACACTGTCAAACTTTTCTTCCATAGTCTCCTCGGGTGTGAGAATGTAGTCAATAGGTCTTGTTGGGTGCCTGCCGTACAGTGCATAGAATGGTGATACTCCCGTCATGTTGTTGGTAGTGCATCTATAGACATAGACTGCACAGTCGAGGTATTGTTGCCATGTTGCAACTCGTGATTTATCTCGTATGAAACAAGATATAGCTGCGCTCATGTACCGGTGAAAGCGTTCTACTTGATTCGCTTGTGGATTGTCATGAGATGTAAGAATTTGTTTTGCACCTAACTGGTGGTAGACGCTGTGGATGATTTCGTTAACGAATTCTCCTCCTTTGTCAGAAATAATTCTACGAGGCCAGAATGGGTAGGCCAGAAAGACATGTGTTTTGAGTGCCTTTGCAACTGTTGTTGCTTTTTTGTCAGGTATAGGTATTGCTAGAGGGTAGCGTGTAAAATGGTCTACTACGGTGAGTACGTACTGGTTACCGTCAGTATTTTCTGGAAATTGTCCGACCAGATCAATACTAATGGTCTCGAAGGGGCGAGTTTGAAGGACTGATCTGTGTAGTCCCTGAGAATTCTGTTTGCCGAATTTACGTTGTTGACATGGGTGACATGATTCGATCCATCGGTGAACGTCCTTTGTCATCTTCTTCCAGAAGTACCGCTGGCGTAAGATGTAGTAGGTTCCTGTAACTCCTATGTGACCTGTTGTCGGGAGTCCGTGGTATTCGCGTAGTATGTACCACTTTACGGAAATTGTTGTGTCTGGGATCGTGACATCCGGGACGACAAGTGATAATGTTGTTCTAACCTTTATAGTTCGTCTTTTCTTGCGTTTTTGTCCGTATCTGCGTTGTAGTTCTTTGTTATTGATGTATAGTAATTCGTCTTTTACTGTGTAAAGTTTACGAATTGAATCTGTGTCTGTAGCGTTCTTCCATCTTTCGATGAGTTTGCGTATGTAACTGTCCTCGTTCTGCCATACTCGAAAATTGTCAAGGTTGAACTTTCGTTCTATAATAGACAGTTGTTCGTCTAATGTTTTTACGTCTATGTTCGGTTCATGTTCTGCGAGTCCTTCTAGATCGACTCCATCAAAGACTGGGTCGTTCTCGTCTGTGTCAGTAAGGGGTATATCATCGTCACCGTGGATGTCAGCTTCGTATATAGAGAGTGACGGTGGTGTGTCCTCCGATTCTGTGTGTTTTTCTTCTTCCTCCTGTGTGGAGATAGAAAGTGTGTTCATCTGTTCAAAACATTGGTCTGTTTCTTCTGATGTCATCTTTGCGACAACGATGTTGAGGTGTGTCAAAAATGTCTTTGAGTATTTGTCCTGTAAGGGGATTGGTGGTCTGTCTGGTGGTGGTAATTTTTCCGCTCTGTTGTTAATAGCATCGATGATGTACTGCATAATGTTGGTGTGGTTATCACTGTAAAGGTTCTCTATTGGTGCTTCTCCAAAGTAACCCTGTGGTACTAGTAGGGGTTGTCTGGATAATAAGTCTGATGGGTTGTCCTTTCCTCTCAAGTGTTCGATAGAGAAATCAAATTCTGTGAGTTGGAAGAGCCATTTTTTGATCGCAAGATCGTGGTCTGTTGTAAGTAGCCATAATAGGCATTGGCAGTCTGTTCGGAGGATAAATGGTACTGCTTTGTGTCGAAGGTACGGTTTGAAAACGTTCATAGACCACACAATTGCTGCTGTTTCGAGCTGATATTGGTGATATCGTTCGCGTTCCTTTGTATCTGTAATCCTGCTGGCGTATGAGATAGGGTGTAAGTGTCCATCTGCGCCCTTTTGCATAAGGATGCCTGCTATACCTGTTTTACAGGCATCTGTGAGGAGGACAAATGGGTTTGCGTCAGGTGTAAGGTCTGGAATTGCTAAGATTGGGTCTTTTGTCAGACACGTGCGGATTTGTTCCCAGCAATCTTTCTGTGTTGTGGTCATACCGTTTTGTGGCCATCTACTTTGGTTTAGTAGTTGTCGTAAGGGATCTACAAGTTTGTTGTAAAGTGGTATCATACGTCTGTAGAATCCTACACTTTGTAGAAATGTAGATAAGTCTTTCTTGTTTTTCGGTTGTTGTAGCTTGAGGATAGACTCGATTTTCTTAGGGTTTGGTCGAACGCCTTCTCCGGGGGTGATGACGTGGCCTAAGTATGGGAGTTCTTTTCGGCAAAATAGTGTTTTGCTCGGACTAAACTGGATTCCAAATTGTTCGATGCGGCAAAAGACTGTGTCAAGGTCTTGAAGGTGTGAGTCAAAATCTTTAGACCATATCAAGAAGTCGTCTAAGTATGTAAGGCAGCATTGCCACATTAGGTTACCGAGTACGTAGCTAGTGAATTTGCTGTATTCTGATACTGAATTCTTGTAACCTTGTGGTAGTGTAGTATACTGTAGTTGGCATGTTGGTCCTGCGAATGATGTGAATTCTTTCGAGGATTCGTCCGCTAAAGGGATTTGATGGTACGCTGCGTTAGCGTCTGCAGAAGAAATAACGTTAGCGTTTCCCAGTGCTGTCAGAGCGGATTCAATACGGACGAGTGGCCAGTGCATTTTAGCTACATGTGTGTTAGCTTTTCGGTAGTCCGTGACAAATCTGTAACCTTTACCGTTTGGTTTCTTGACTAAGAAACTGGCTGATCGCCAAGGTGATGTAGATGGTTCGACTGTACCATTAGTCAATAATGCTTCTACATGTTTCTTCCATTCTTCGACTTCTATCGCTGTGTATGGTCTGATACGTTCGACCACTGGTTTGTTGTCGTGTGGAATGGTAACTGTGTACCCTTTTACATGTCTAGGTTTAGTTTCGTCGTCGGTGAAGATGTTTCTTCGTTTTGCGATAAGTTGTTTAAGTTTGTATATCTGTTGTTCTGTTGGTGGTCCTGGTACATGCATCTGTTCTCTGTTGAGATTTGGTAATAATTCTTTCAATCCTGGTTGGGAGAAAAATTGTTCCAATTCCTCTTGGCTGTAGTCTGGAATTTGGTCTGCTGGTGTAGGTTGTTCTGGTCTATTTGTAACTTTGTTGTCGTCTCCTGTAGGAGTGATGTTGACGTTGTTGGATGTAAGATTTTGTTTTCTGTTCAAATTGGCAGTGGCTGTGTCAATTATGCCTTGTATTGTGGTGCGAAAGGTAGGTGTAAGTTCCTCTGTAGTGACTGATGTGCCGACTCCTCCTTCACAAAATTCTGTTTCTGTTTTAGGGCTGTATCTAGCTACTTCCGTGCCTTTTGGCAGTGTTACTGGTTCTCCTGTGATATTCATAAGTAGTACTTTTGTTCGTCCTTTTTCAAGGATGTAGGTGAATCCGAGTGAAGTTTGGCAGCCGTATCTGTATGGAAGCTCGGGTGATACTAAGATTTCCCCAAATTGTCCGTGCCAGAATTCTCCGAGTTTGTTCGATAATGATGACCATACTTCTTGGTGCATGTTTGCAGGAATGACTGTGTCCTCCGTCAGTCTGAGTGAGTACCCAAACGATGTTTGTGGTGGGTTCTCTGTATCGAAGATTGTCGTAATCTGTTTCGGTCCCATTGTGTTTGGGTAGTAACGCATGGTTTGTCTGCGGTAACAAATTTTGGCGTGATGTTTGTGTAAAAAACAGGAACCGAGTATAATCTCTGAATTTGCTTGATTGATAATGTAAAAGTATTCAAGAAATCTTTGACTATCTATGGTGAATGGTACCCATGCGCCACCTAATATAGGTGATTCTGTAGCGTCTCCTACTATTAGACGTGCTGTGGTTGGGGTCAACTGTGCGTTTGGGACGTGTTTATCCAAGAATTGTTTTGTCATAATGTTACCATTTGCTCCTGTGTCTACCATCGCATGCGTTTGTACATTTGGTGTTCCAAAGCATGTATAGATGTGTGGTACCCACTGTTTGGTGTGTCTTGAAGTTTCTGTGTCCGCGTCACAGGATTCTTCTGTTCGTGCGATGGAGTTGGTCTGTGTTGTAGACTCTGTTGTTGTTAAACTGTTTGGTGGGGTGGACTCCAAGATTTTCATAAGGTTAGTAAGCAGTCCGTTAACGTCTGTTGGTGTGTTCTGTGGGTGTAAGAACCGTGATAATTCGTTGTTGTGCGTCATTCCTATTGAGGTTGAATAGGTAGGCTTGTTCCACATAGTGTTTAGTGTAACTGCTTCCGCTGTGAAAGATTGTAGTTGTTTTTGTGTCTGACGCCTTTTGTCATATTTGTTACGGTACCTTTGGAATGTGTAACTCTCTGGGAATTTGACGTGTATCGATACTGGTACGTGGTCTGATCCAAGTTGATCGGAGAGTATGGAAGCGTTTGTTACTAATGGTCTGTCTTTGTCTGTGTGGTTGACCCATTTAGATGGTACTAGGAAGTGGTCAATAAGCATTCCCTTGTTGGGATTGTCCTCGAAGAAGTATGTAAAGTTTTTCCCTGTTTTTGGGTGGAGGGCGTCGAATGCTGTGACAAGTTCGTTTTCTGTCATAATTTGGTGCATTCGTTGGCGTTCGTCTGGTGTGCATGAGGGGAATGGTGATGTAAGGAGCGATTGGTCCCAAATGTGCTGTGGATGGATGCACGTGTTGAGATCTCCTGCCAATATGATGGGTACATCACAATTTGCTGAAAGTCTGTCCAGATGTGCCGAAAGGTGTTCGTCAAAAGTTTTTCTGCGTTCCATGTTTGTGACTTCTCCTGTGACATGGTTGAATCCTAGTGTAGGTACATACGCCAAAATGAATACAAAATGTTCGAAGATGGCTGTAATAACTCTACCATCTGTGTCTAGACATCCGATGTTTTTCAGGATCTCCTTCGGTCGTATTCGTGAGAAGATGGCTGTGCCATATAGTCCCTTGTTAGGTGTTGCTGGGTTGTAGTACTGGTACTCGTACCCTGCTAAACGGAGAGCGCTGTACACGTCTGCAATAAGTAGGACGTCCTCTGGTGTTCCTCGGAGTTCTGTGATACCGATAAGGTCTGCATCATTTGTCAGTATAAAACTGATAAGGTGTCCAGACTTGTGTACGCTGCGGAGGCTGTTCTGGTTCCAGCATACAAACTTTTTGGTGCCTCCCGAATGTGTGTCAAGTTTTGTAACTCTCGTGTGTTCTACTGGTTTGACTGTTCGAAGTCTGCGACGTGTAGGTTGCTCCGTGTCCGTGGTGTTTTTCTGTTGAAGCGAAGTAATAAGTGCATCCCAGTCACTTACGTGTGTAATAAGATCGTGATTCTGATGTTTCTGTGGTTTGTTTGGTTGTAATAGATACGCTCTGGAGAGGTACTCAGGTCTGATGAGTGCCTTGCGGATATATCCCGGTCTATAGTCAACGATGTGGGTGACATTAAATTTGTCTGTCACGTCTCTGAACTGTGTCGAATTTTTGTAGTATATGATACGATTATGTAGTACTTCTGGGTCTGGGAAGTGTTTCAAAAATTTTGTCAGGGTTGTTTCTCCCTTGTGTCCTGATCCAAGAATTCCAATAAGTATGCGTTTCGATGTTGAACTGTCTGTTTCAAATAGGTCGATCAGTTGTTGTAGCTTCTGTGGTGCGTCAGGATTCGATAAGAGTTCGAATGCGACTATAATAGTGTTAGGGAAAACCATCGGATCAAATGATACGGTTCGTGTAGCGTGTGTGGTGTGTTTGTCAGCTTGTATTGGTGCGCCGAGGTATCGTCCCTCGCTATCCCATTCGTTACGGGATTCGTCCCAAAATCTGTGGTGGTCCCAGTATATGTGTTGTCGGTTTACAGATAAAAGTGTTTTGCTACCAAGGTAGAAGTCTACGCTTCCTATTAATCCGATAGATGTTGAACGGATTACTTGGATGATAGACATTTCTGTGTGGTGTCTTAGTGATGCGAGAATGTCCTGGAAGACTTGTTTGGCAACTCGGCATCTGAAGAAAGGTTGGTTACAACTGTTGTTGTCAAGTGTTTCGATGATTTGAGTAATGTCTGTGACTGCGTTCCCTGCTGCTTCCGAAATGATTTGGGGAATTGTGATGTGTGGTAGTACGTTAGTATGTTCTGTTATGGTGTGTGAATATTCAAGTATGGTGTCCTGCATTTTCTTAATGCAACTTTTCAGTTGTATCGATTGAATGTTTGACCATATGATTGCTTCCGTTTCTGTGTCAATTTGGATCGTATTTTTTGTTTGTTCCGTTGTGGGTTGTGGTGCCCGTTGTTGTTCTTGTTCTGCGTTCTGTCTTGTGACGTTGTTCTTCCATGGTCTGAGGCCCGAAGCTGAGTCTCTGTTGCGTTTCTCGAGATATAAGAAATAATTGTTGAAAAAGGTTTCTCGATTGGATTCAAAAGCTGGATCTGTGAACCGTTCGTCGAAAAGCTTTGCTGCTTTGTCGTGTAGGTAGTCAAGTTCTTGTTGACGTTTTTGTTTCCGTTTTCTCTGTGAGAGCAACGGTGGTGTGTACGCAGTTGTAACTGCTGTGGTCGTCGTGGTAGTCTGTGTTGGTGTGTTACCATGTAGGAATTCCTCTGTGTTTGTCCGGATTTGTTGTGCGTCTGCGACTTCCGGATTGGTGGTCAGTGTTGTTGTGGTTCCAATGGTTACTGTTATCGATATTGGTGTGTTAATGGTGCTCGTTATTGGGGCGTTTGTAATAGTATCGCGTGAAAGTGTGGAAAGGTTGTCGAGTGTGACGTGTATCATGATGGGTTGGGAAGGGTTTTGTCTCGTGGTAGGGGCTATGGTGTCGGTTTGGGTGTGTGTAGTTGCTGTGGTAGATACTGTGGTGTTGTTGTGATTGCAATTTTTGTCGTTGTTGTTGTCGTTGTTGGTGTTGAGTCTGTTGTCTGTAGTGTTGTCTTTGTTGTCTATGTTGTTGTTGTCGTCTTTCATCGGAATACTATTTTCACGCCCCGTAATGTTTCAAGGGTTGTTGCTGTATGGTGGTGTGTCCATTTCTTTCAAATATTCGGCCCATGCTGCTTTACGTCCTTGTGCGAATGTTGGGTTTGTTGGGCAGTCGCCCCAATAGTGTCCGTCTCTTTCGCAGATGGAACAAAAGTTTGGGCATAGGTCTGTGGCATGTCCCTTTACATGTTCCCAAGCACAGTAGCGGCCTGTTCCCGGTGGTGTGCTAGAGTTGTCGTGTACGGTCGCCCTGTTCGGGACTGCTGGTCTAGTAGGACATTTGTGTTCGGTACGTAGTTCTGTTTCGTATTCTGCCGCACTCTGTGTTATTCTGCCGCTTTTCTCAGCGTTCTTAACCTTCCTATAAATTTCTCGTTCTGTGTCCATAGTCTTATTCCATGGGCAATCGATGGTCCAGTGTCCTGTTGTTTTGCATTTGTAACATTCAGGGTCACGTGGTCGGCTGTTTGATCGAGAACGAGGTTGTTGATAGTTTCTAGGTCCATAAGGAGATCTAGATCTGTCTCTGTTCTGTTGGTATGGTCCTCTTGTATCTCTAGATCGTCCGCGGTGTTGGAAGTTAGAATTATTGTATTGACTGTTGTCGCCCATTCTATCCAACATGTCACTCTGGCGTCTGATGCAATCGTTCGCACCTTCGTCACGGGATTTCAAGTGGTTGAATAGAATCTCTGTTTTATCTGACAGTTGTTTCAGGCTTGTTGCCTGTGCTTGTTGCATGTTGTTCAGTGCCTTGATAAGGTCACTATTGTTGTTCTGTTGTCGACCTGTGTCCAAGTTGTTGTGTTGCAGTCCTTTGGGTGGCGTTTCACTTGCGCCCTTTTGAAGTCCTTTCATGTAAGATGTGTGGAAGCGATCTAACTTTAGTTGGTACTTCAAAAGCCATGCTGTCATGGTTTCCCAGTTCTTCTGGAAGTTTCCTTCCTGAATTTCGTCTTCCATGAAATTTCGCTCTTGTTCATTGCACGCTTCTATGAAGTCGTTCCAGAAGTTTGTTTCCTGTGGGTCCCAGTCGGCCGTGTCGGGTAAGTTTGCGATGTTATAGTAAGTAATGTAGTCCTTCCACATGGGTTCGTAAATGCAATAAAATTCGCTAAGTGTTGAGGTACCCTGTTTGAGTTTTCTGAGTTCATCTTTCATTTCTCTGTGAGTTCGTGTGGAGAAAAGAAGACATGCTACTCTGCGGATGTCCGTGAAGTATTGTTTCCACAATTCTTCATTTTCATCGTCGTCGTCCTCGTTCCCAATGTCTGGTAGGGCTACCTGACTTGTAATTCTTGATGATAGTGTGTTACCAAGGCGGTCTAGAAAAATGTTTTTCTGCGTTTCGTACGATGCCTGTGGTTGACTGTTCTGGACATGTTGACTAAGGATTCTTATGTATTTGAAAATACTAATCCTGGCAGGGTTGAAGCGACGGATTCCTGTTTGGAAAATGTCATTGTCTTTGACAAGATCGACGGAGTCGTCGAAAGGTGTTGTGTGTCCCGATGACGCGTTGGTAAGTGCCTTAATGGCGTTGGTCAGTTGTTCCAATGTGACTTGATTTAAGCTCATGTTCTGTGTTGTTCAGAGGCCCGAGGTACCGTGATGGGGACCGGAGGTAATGTGTTATGTACATGTGCATAGTGAGTGTTAATTGTAGTATGACGTGGAGGTGTGTAGAGTGTAGTGTGACGTGGAAACGTGTGTACCTTGTTGGATTTCGAGGGGTTAGTTACCTGTTGGTACTAGTAAAAGTTGCTATCGTGGTGGTAGTGGGAGTGTAAAATATAGGTGGAATGCCAATGTGTGGTTTTGTGTGTGTTTAGGTATTGATGTGATGAAAGTGTTTCTGAAGTTTCAGGGGTTTTGTAAGACGGGTTTAAAAGTGCTGCTGGTCTGAAGGAAGTGTAGTATGACGCGAAAGGTTTGAGTAATGAGGTGTGTCGTGTGGTGGGGGAGAAGGAGTTGTGTGTGTGTAATCGTGTGTGTGTCTGTGTTATGGTGTCTGGTGTAGGTGTGTAAAATTGTGGGGGTGTTGTATGGTGTTGTGGTGTGGTGTGATGGGATGTGTGGCAGTGTTGGTGGTGCTGTTTAGGAGGTCATGTTGGTGGTAGTGGTGTGTAAAATATAGTCAAGATGCCAGTGTGTGGTTTTGTGTGTGCTTAGGTATTGATGTGATAAAAGTGTTTCTGAAGTTTCAGGTGTTTTGTAAGACGGGATTAAAAGTGCTGATGGTCTGAATGAAGTGTAGTATGAATGTGAAAATAGATGGTTTGAAAGGCTTTCTGAAAAATTTCAGTTTTCCCGTCTCTACTCCAATGAAATTGCAAGATTATAAAAATCTTGTAGTTTCATAAGGATTGAATCTGAAAATTTTTAGTCTGTCCCTGTGTTATATCTGAAAAGTGATGTTCGATACGTCACTATTTCTCAGCGAATTTTGAAATTCGTTCAAAACCCTCACGAATGTGACTAGGGCTGGTCATGATAAAACTCTGTATGTAAAAAGATTTTTGTGAAAAGCTTTGTGTTTCGGGGGTGAGGTGTCCAAAGTCTCGGTACTTAGTGTGTACTGAGAAAAGATGGGGTTTTCATGAAAATGGGTGGTATTCAGCATGCTCGTTCTCCATGGATTTTTGAGTTCCATGTTGACGATTGTGTGTGTAGCGAGGGTGAATCATGACAAAACTCCCTGTGTAAAAACATTTTCGTAAAAAATTTTCTGTTGCGAGAACGAGAGGGGTAAAGTCTCGGTACTTCGCGATTTTTTGGTGAAATAGTGTAAAATCGTGAAAATGTGTGTTATTGAACACGATCGTTCTCCATGGATTTTTGAGTTCCGTGGTAACGGTTGTGTGTGTAGTGAGAGTGAATCATGACAAAACTCCCTGTGTAAAAACATTTTCGTAAAAAATTTTCTGTTGCGAGAACGAGAGGGGTAAAGTCTCGGTACTTCGCGATTTTTTGGTGAAATAGTGTAAAATCGTGAAAATGTGTGTTATTGAACACGATCGTTCTCCATGGATTTTTGAGTTCCGTGGTAACGGTTGTGTGTGTAGTGAGAGTGAATCATGACAAAACTCCCTGTGTAAAAACATTTTTGTAAAAAATTTTCTGTTGCGAGAACGAGAGGGGTAAAGTCTCGGTACTTCGCGAT
>ERZ887942.1904-NODE-1904-length-13591-cov-20.223626_pt1 | contig 13591 bp, 15 predicted proteins | sample MGYA00521099_ERZ887942 | MGnify/ENA primary metagenome ERZ887942 (study PRJEB32303, sample SAMEA104408605) | aquatic metagenome | biome: Brackish water; feature: Pelagic; material: water | place: Baltic Sea | collected 2014-06-07T06:48:00 | depth 16,251 m ... | reverse complement strand
CGCGGCGCGTTGGAGGGGTTTTCGCCCTCGACAATGTCCTACGTGATGGCGGGATATTTCCTCGGGTTCCTCGGTGGCTCGCATCTGGCACCGAAGATGATCCGGCGCGTTGGGCATGTGCGGGTTTTTGCGGCGCTCGGATCACTGGCGTCAGCGGTATTTATTCTATTTCCGGTATTTCCTGACCCGGTTTTATGGACAATTATGCGTGTTCTTATCGGATTTTGTTTTTCCGGTATCTATGTCGTGGCCGAAAGCTGGCTGAATGATGAGGCGACAAATGAAACACGCGGGCAGGCCCTATCGGCCTATGTCATGGTGCAAATGATCGGGATTGTTTCGGCGCAATTATTACTCAATTTTGCCGATGTTGGTGGTTACATTCTGTTTGTTGCCATGTCCGTTCTGGTGTCTTTGTCGTTTTTGCCGATTCTGCTGTCGATCAGCCCGACGCCGGTTGTCCACGCCGCCAAATCGATGCGTTTGAGCAAGTTGTATAAGATTTCACCGCTTGGTACGATCGGGATGTTCCTGATCGGCGCGATTCTTGCAACGCTTTACGGCATGATGCCAGTTTACGGCACGGCGAAGGGACTGAATGTTGCGCAAATCTCGATTCTCGTCGGACTGATGTATCTTGGGGCATTGATCCTGCAATACCCGCTTGGCTGGATTTCTGACCGCATGGACCGCCGTCGTCTGATTATCTACATCACAGTTTTTGGTGCCATTGGGATGCTGATCGGATTTCCATTCTTAAACCACGTCCATGCTTTATATGCGCTGTCATTTTTTGCGGGAGGCCTTGCGAGTCCTCTGTATTCTTTGATGATTGCCCACACGAATGATTATCTGGACCCGGGTGACATGGCTGCGGCATCGGGGGCGCTAATATTTCTGAGCGGAGTAGGAGCGATTGGCGCACCGATCGTCGCCGGTTTACTGATGGCGCGTTTCGGGCCGGACAGCTTTTTCTTTGTGCTGGAATTTATTTTCGCGGTGATCGCGGGTTATGCACTTTATCGCACCACGCGCCGCGTATCTACACCGGTATCCGAAACCAGTCATTATGAGACCGTCCTGCCGCAGGCTTCGCCTATTGCGCTCGCCGTTGCACAGGACATGGCAATTGATCAGGCGCATTTAGCTGAGAATAGTTCCGAAGATTCTTAATACCGATTAGTTCCCGCAGTAAATGCAGTACTTTCACCCGCAACACCCTGGCACCCCATCCGATCCTCCCAACGGCGGCTTCAAGGCCCTCCCGCCAAAAGCAAATTCCTGCAGTCGGTGGCTCCTCATTCCTCCCGGCGCCGAAACTCTCCCGGCGGACATCCCACCGCAGACTTGAACAGACGCGTCAGCGACGACTGCTCGCTGTATCCGCATAGCAGGGCGATCTCGGCGATCCCGAGCTCCGTATCACGCAGTAGCATCGCCGCGCGATCAATGCGAAGCTTTCGCACAAATTGCCCCACGCTGAGTTTGAAAATCCGCTTCATGCGGCGCTCAAGTTGAGAACCATTCATTCCTGCAATCTTTGCCAAATCTGGAACTTTGATTTCCTCGGCAAGATGGACATGCACCCAGTCGACCACTTTGCGGAGCCCCGCCATTTTCAAATCCCCCACACTGGGACTTTGAAGATCTCGCGAAATTGACACCAAGCCCGTCACCGCCCCCGATGCATCAGTGAGAGGAAATTTACTCGCAAGAAACCAGCCTAAAGAACCATCTTGATTCGAAATCAGCTCAAGACGATCCACCACCTCGCCCTGCCCTTGAAGCACGGCCTCATCCTGCTGCCGATACACCTCGGCCAACGATTCCGGAAAGAGCTCTTCAGCCCGCTTTCCGATCACCTGGGATTCCGATTTCAATCCCAGCCGCTCCGCAAAAGCCGGATTAGCCGAACGGTAGACCCGCTCCGCATCCTTTACACAATAGACGATATCCGGAATCACCCGAAAAATGCGGTCTACGGTCTCAGCGTTCATCTCAGTTCTCTTTTCACCGATTCAGACGCCCATGGCAAGTCACACAGTCAAGACGCAGCGCGATTCACTTGTTATCTTAAGCTCCAATGTCGTCTCCAGAGCCATCTCATTCAGAACTCCTCAACGACCGATCACCGCCGGATTGGTGGACGAAACCTGCACCCTGGCTGCCGAGCTCCTTACTGCCACCCGCTCAGCACGGACTCCCTTGGAAAAATCCGAGGCCCGCAAGATGACCCGCCTCCTCGCCGATTCCGCCGGAAAGGAACTCACTTTCCACCTTGCCGACGAAGTCTTCCGCCCGCCAACCGTCAAGGAACAGGCCCGTGTCTTTCGCCAACTCATCGCACGACACGGCATCCCCATATATCTCAAACCACACCAGCGGATCATGATGCGCGTGGGCGTGCTGGCTTCACACATCTTTCCCGACATCGTGATGCCCGCCATCACGGAGAAATCCCTCGCGACTCCCAACGCGTCATTCTCTCCCGCGAAGACGATCATCTCACCCGCTACTTCGCCTCACGAAATCACGTAAACCTCAACCTCCTTGGCGAAGCCATTCTTGGCGAAGAAGAAGCCGAGAATCGACTACAGGAAAAACTCACTCTCCTCGCCAAACCTGAGTGCACCTATCTCTCGGTGAAAATTTCGGCCATCTTTTCCCAAATTGATCTCCTCGATGAAGAAGGCCCTCTCGCCGCCATTCAGAAACGCCTCCAACAACTCTACCGCACCGGGAAGTTCATCAATCCGGACATGGAGGAATACCGCGACCTTCATCTCACCTGCGAAGCTTTCAAAAAAACTCTCAGCGAGCCCGAATGGCAAGAGCAAGAAGAACGCTTCCGCGAATCTTGTCGCAGTGAATTCTAACACTAACCAAGTAGATACCATGAATTCACAAGAAGCCTACACCACGATCGAAGATCTCTTTGCCCAGTCGGAAGAGAAGTCTGCGCAGAAATTCTATGAACAACTCCTCGGAGTCCTGAACGATCTGAGGGGACGTGATCTGTCTTTGGAACAGCTTCAGTCGATCGAAGAGGCCATCGATCAACTTCCCATGCAGGGGGGCAGTTCAAAAGAACTGAAGAGAAGCAGCCAACAGTTCGTGAAATTCGTCAGCAAGACCCTCTCGCTCATACCGGAAGGCCACTACATAGCCTTGGGCCTCGCCTTCGGAGTTGCGCTTGGCGCAGCCTTCGGGCCCGTCCTTCAGCGGACGGCGGGAATGGGGCTCGGAACCTCGGGGACAGGGTTAGGCGTTGGAATCGGTTTAATCGTTGGTATGATAATCGGTTCGTATTTGGACGTTGAAGCAGCGAAGAAAAACCGCGTATTGAAAACAAGCATGAAGTAGGGCGCGAAGCTGTCTCTCCGGCCTCCCCAAGCCCGTCTCCGACGATAATCAATCCCTAGGTTCTTGAGTAGCGATTTCTACACAGCGTTCATTCTGCCCTATGCCGAATGGAACTCGGTTAAGAGGGGGCTTCGCAGCATGGCTGCCGGGAAATCAACATGACCGGGACGGATCATGCCACTATCCGAGTGCCATTCGCCCTATGCCGGCATCATCATCAAGATTTGCCGTGCCTCTACCAATGAAGTGGTCCCGATCCTCTTCATGACATTCCTCTTAGGAATCTTTGGAGACCGTCTCTATAGGATGGAGCTGAATGCCTTTTATGGAGGTGTTCTTTAAAAGCTGGACGAACTTCTCACCGACATGGAAAAGCTGCGTTAGGGGTAGAGGCCCGTCCCAGCGTCTTGAGCGAAGCGGGTATGAGGAATTGCTAGAATCTTTCTTTTGGGGGGCGCGACATCACCTGCCAGCCAAACCAGCCAAAGCGCCCCTTTCCGTCAGAAGCAAATTCCTGCAGCGCCCCCTACCTTCGCGACATCCCGTGGCGATGCCAGAACCCCACAAGATCCTGATAAGATCCCCGGAAGACATTCCGCTCCAAGGGCCGATCCATGTTCCCAAAGTATTGCGGAAAACGATAGCGTCCGTGATTGTAAACCTTCGCATTCGAACGGCCATTTTCCCACCCCACTCCGCCATACTGCCACATCGTCCAGTTCGACCAGACGCTGTATTGCTTTGCGAGATTCCCAGGTTTTCCGGGAGGTGGAAACATCGCCGTCTTTCCACTCTCGTGTGAGTAAAGCGCCAGCCAATAGGGTGCGCGACGCAGCTTCGCCTTGGTTCGAGAATCAGCCGCCCGCATTTTCAGCTTCAAATCCTGGCTATTCTCCAAATACGCCACCGGCACCCTTCCGGTCCTTTGCTCCACCCGATCCTGAAACGCCAGAATCGCGGACAGCGAAAGATCACCATCATAGTCTCCGCAAAGAAGCAAAGGCGTCGCATTCGCCGGACGCCCCCGTGTCAGTGAAATTGCACGATCCACAAACTGATCCGCCTGCCTCGTTGCACTGACATGCTTCTGCACCCGATAGTAAATACCCGCCAAAAGCCCCGCCCGATCTGCCGCCGTAATAAATGAGCGGCACTTCTCATCGAGATTCCCGCCCTTGCCGGCTCGTGCAATCAATCCCCTCGCCCCGTTGGCCCGCAACGCGGTCACATTGTTCTGGGAGTAACTGCTCCCCGATCGAGACCTTGCCTTCGGGTCGTATGCCGAAACATTAATAATCTCCTGTAATTCTTTCGACCTCGAAACCGGAGCAAGCACTTGGGCAGAGCCCGGCCTGACATTGCGATTCCCCCCGCCCATGAATGGGATCGATGGCATCCGGACCGACGAACACTGGGTCAAAAGAAGCAACCCGGGCAGAAAGAACAGACATTTCATAAAGGTGAGACTTCAAGCTATCTCATAAGTTAAACCCATCAACGGAAAACCTTGTCCTGCAATCTCCCGACTAAGAATATTTCCCCGATTCTAGGCTTAACTCGGGCGCCTCAAAGAGCTAATTCTCCTCCCACAATCATGAGAACTCTCGCCATCAGTGACCTCCACGGCTGCCTCGTCCCGCTTCAAAAAATGATCGAAGTCGTTGCCCCTCAACCCGATGACCACCTCATCTTTGTCGGTGACTACGTCGACCGCGGCCCCGATTCCAAAGGCGTCATTGAATTCATCATCGGCCTCAAGGAGAAATTCACCGTCACCTGCCTCCACGGAAACCATGAGGAAAAATTCCTCCTCTCCTCCATCGACAAAACCGATCTCGCCCACTGGCTCGAAGCCTGGGGCGGCGGCGCCACCCTCGAATCCTATAACGGATTCGAAGGCGTCCCCGAATCCCACTGGAATTTCCTCCGAAATACCCAGCCTTACCACGAGACCGAGACCCACATCTTCGTCCACGCCAACCTTGAGCACGACATCCCCGTCTCAAAACAACACCCCTTCACCCTCATCCACAAAAAGTTTGGCACACCCCTTCCCCATCAGTCCGGGAAGATCATGATCTGCGGCCACACCGCCCAAAAAGCCCCCCATCTCCCCCTCAACCTCGGCCACGCCATCAACATCGACACCGACGTCGGCCGCGGCGGCTGGCTCACCTGCCTCCACGTCGAATCCAGCCACTACTGGCAAACCAACATCGACAACGAAGTCCGCGAAGCAGAACTCCCAAACCCATAACCAAAAGCTCCAGCTTTCGGACCTCCCCTACCCAAGCCCCCTCAACCTCTCCACCCCCCCCGAAGGCGTCGCAGCCCTCAAACTCTGCCCCGCCACCGCAACCGCCAACTCCAGTGCTACCGCCACCCCTCCTCCTTCATGCACCACATGAAGAAATCCCGCCGCAAACGCATCCCCCGCCCCATTCGCCCCCACAATCTCGCCCTCAGGCACCTTCACCGAATCCTGGCAAAAAACCTCCCCCTCCGCAGTCACCACCACCGCTGCTTTCTCGGTGTGCAACACCACCATCTTCCTCACCCCTTGGTCTAAAATCTTCCTCGCCGCCCCTTCCAGTCCACTGATCTCCCTCCCCAAAATCTTCCCCGCTTCAATTTCATTCAAAAAAAGCACATCCGTGAACGGCAGCGAATTCCGCACAATCTCTCCAAATTTTTCGTGACTCGCCGAAACCAGATCAACCGCCGTCATCATCCCCGCTTCCCCCGCTCTTTCCAAAAGGTGTGAAGCAATCGTCCGCCCGTCCTCCCCAAACGAATCCAGCTCATCCAGCAGCATCAAATACCCCAGATAAAAAATCCGCGCGTTCGTCCCTTCAAAGTTCAACTCCTCCCCCGTAAATCCCCCGTTCGCTCCCCGCTGGTGAAAAAAGGTCCTCCTCCCCGTCGCCTCAACCGTCATCACGTCCGTGTATGATGTCGGCAACTCCCCGCTCCGCCCCAGCCACGACGCATCAATACCCTCTTCCCCGCAACGCTCCAGGATCCACTGCCCATCCGCATCATCCCCGATCAACCCCGCTGCCGCCAGCGGATACTTCACGCCCATCCGTGCCAGATCCGTCAGCACGTTAAACGGCCCTCCACCATTCGAAGCCGTCTCCGAAAGGATGTTGGCCAGCGTGTCCTGATCCGGGTAGCCGTCGATCACTTTCACCCGGTCCACGATGAAGTTCCCCGCTGCCAGGATCCCCTCTCTCATAGTTCCACCACTTTAGAGTTCTCGTGCGAATCCAGCGCCCCAGCAAAAATCCGATGACTCGCCAAAGCCTCCTCCGGCTTCGCGCATCCAAATCTCCCGTCCAAAAGCCCTGCCCGTTCCAGCAAATACGAAGCCCACATTTGCTGAATGACATCCGCAAATCCCACTTCGAAGATCCCTCCCGTCACCGTCTTAAACGCTGTCTCAAATCCCAGCTCGCTCCGCTTCCAAAACTGCTCCTTCCCCCTCTCAAAAAGCCAAAGTCCCTTCGTATCCGCCGTCGAATACCGCACCCCGCCTTCCGTTCCCAGAATCTCAATGAACCACGTATTCGTCGCCCCCGGCTGCAATCGTTTCATCTCCAGTCTTACCGGCACATCCTCCCCGCCAATCTCCGACCACCCGTGCACCAGGGCATTATCCCAGGTATCGCATTCAGCCTTCCCCCCTCTTCCATCCGGCCTCTCGGGATACCCCTTCTGCAACTGTGCAAATATCCTCTTCGGTTCCCACCCCAATCGCAGCGGCAGGTGACACGCATGCATCCCCAAATCATTCAACACGCCACCCTCACCGCAAGTCTTCGAAATCCTCTTCCAATTCGCCGCCTTCGTCGGATCCAAATCACTGGCATGATGAAACCCCGAAACGACCTCCAGCACCCGTCCCAACTTCCCCGACCGCGCCACCTCAAAGGCTCGCTGCCCTCCCGGCAAAAAAGGCATCTCCGAAGAACACCGTACAAAGCGCCCCGTCTCTTCAATCACCTCACAAATCCTCTCCGCCGCCTTCAAATCAATCCCGAATGGCTTCTCTGCCAAGAGGTCTTTCCCCGCCCGCAAAACATTCACGTAAATCTCCTCATGCAGGTGATGCGGCACCGCCACATAAACCACCTCGATCTCGGGGTTCGCCAAAAGCTCGTGATAATCACTCACCCGCTGCGTCACCGACGGAATCTTTTCAAACCACGACAAAACCTCCGGATTCAAATCCGCCACCGCCTTCAAAACCGGCGTGACCGGCATATCCACCAAAGCACACCACCGCGCAAAGGCCGAAGTAATCTCCCGGCCCATCAGGCCGCCTCCTATAATTCCAATATTAACATTCATTTCGATAAGCTTTGGCTAAAAGTGACACCGGATGAAGAATCCTCAGCTCCGGCATGGCATTCTGAATCTGCAAGTGACAGCCCGGATTCGCTGTGAGTAAAATCTCCGCTTGCGATGTCCGAATGTGACCCGCTTTCCTCTCCAAAAGAAGCCCCGACTGCTCCGGCTGGGTCAGTGAGTATACTCCCGCCGACCCGCAGCACCAATCCGACTCCGCCAAATCCACCCGCATCAACCCCGGAATCAAATCGATCACCGCCCTCGGCTGCAAAACCACCTTCTGCCCGTGCGCAAGGTGACACGAATCATGATAGGTCACCTTCACTTCCCTTTCAAACGGAGCCTCCGTTGGAGGTCGAACCTTCACCTCCGTCAAAAACTCGTGCACATCTCGTACTTTGGCATCCCACTCCTTCGCCCGCTCATCATTCGGCAGCAACTTCGCAAAATGTCTCAAATGAGAACCGCATCCCCCCGCATTTGAAATAATGGCATCAAACGAATCCGGCGGTAGCAAGTCCAACAACCGCCTCGCATTCTCCCGCGCCATTTCTTCTTCCCCATTGTGCGCATGGATCGAGCCACAACACGGCTGCACCGGAGGGGTGTGGACCTCGCATCCATTCGCCACCAAAACATCGACCGTATCCCGGTTAATCTCCGCATACGCCAGGTCCTGGACACATCCCGTCAACATCGCCACTCGATGTTTCTTCTCCCCCACCGGCGACTCCACTTCCTCAATTAGTTCATTGGAAAACCGAACACTCATCCGGGGCGCCTGCGGCTCAAGCCGCCGAAAATTCTTGGGCAAGAGCTTCACCAATCCAATCCAACGAAGCAACGACTCAACTCCACTCACCTGATAAAATCTCAACCCTTTCCCGACGAATCGAAGAAGCCTCGGCTTCATAAAAAGTTGCTCCAATGTCAACCACCTCCAGAACCCTCGCACCACCCCCTTCTGAATTCCGGCACTTTCAATTTCAGCCCGCGAAGTCTCAAAAAGCTCCGCATAATCAACCCCGGCCGGACACGCACTCTGACAAGCCAAACAGCCCAAACAGTAATCCATCTCATCCGCGAAGGCTTGATCCAACGGTAACTCATCTTCCGCAATCGCTCGCATCAACGAAATCCGCCCGCGTGGACTATGGCGCTCTCGAAGAGTCGCATCGTAAGTCGGGCAGGTCGGCAGACACATCCCGCAATGCATGCATTGTTGCAGCACCGAAAAATCGAGCGATTTCAATGAAGCAGCCACAATTCTAGTCGAATATTTTTCCGGGATTTAATTGCCCCTTGGGATCGAGCGCCGTCTTCACCAATTTCATCAAATCATAGCTGGCCTCTCCCAGTTGCTGACGGAGCCACGCCTTCTTCGCCATTCCAATTCCGTGCTCCCCGGTGATCGTTCCGCCCAGTTCCAAGGTCTTTTCCACGATGGCATCGAGAGCCAAATGAACGCGCTCCATTTCCTCCTTGTCGCGCTCATCAGTGAGAAAGGTCGGGTGCAAATTCCCGTCTCCCATGTGCCCGAAGGTTCCCACCGTCAGCTGGTGCTTCTCCGCTAGCTCCGCAATGAAGGAAACCATTTCCGCCAAGTGGGTTCGCGGAACCGTTACATCTTCCAAAATTGTCGTCGGCCGGACTCGGGCCAGAGCCGAAAAGGCACTCCTCCTTGCACTGGCGAGACGAAGCGATTCCTCTTCATCCTTCGCTGTCGTCACCTCAACCGCCCCGTGCTCTCCAGCAATTTGAGCCATCTTCTCAGCCTCGTCTGCAACCGCCGCCGGATGTCCATCGGTCTCCATTAACAGCAACGCCGCACAATCAGTCGGCAATCCAATCCCTGCGAAATCCTCAACACACCGGATCGTCATCTGATCCAAAAACTCCAGCGTACACGGAATGATCTTCGCCGCGATGATCGCCGATACCGTCTCAGCCGCATCTTCCAGATTCGGAAAGGCCGCGAGTAATGTCCGGCGGGCCTCGGGCACTGGCAACACCTTCAAAAGAACCTCGGTGATAATTCCCAAACTCCCTTCCGAACCCACAAACAAATCCTTCATCGAATACCCCGCGACATCCTTGACGCAACCATTCCCAAGCCGCGCAATTTTGCCATCAGGTAAAACCACCTCCATCCCCATGACATAATCCCGGGTCACTCCATACTTCAGTCCTCGAAGCCCGCCCGAATTTTCCGCAACATTCCCCCCGATCGTGCTGATTTTCATCGAACCAGGATCAGGCGGATAAAACAATCCGTGCTCCCGGGCCGCCTCATCAACCTTCGCCGTGATCGCCCCGCACTCCGCACGCAAAGTCAAATTCCGGGCGTCCACTTCAATGACGCGATTCATCCGCACCAGACAAAGCACCAAGCCTCCCGGCGGAGGCACGCTTCCCCCACTTAACCCCGTTCCCGAACCACGCGTCGTCACGGGAATGTCATTCTCAGCCGCCAGCCGGACACACGCCGCGACCTCGGCCGTCGACCCTGGCAAAACCACAACACTTGGACGCGCCCTCAATGCCGCCGTGCCATCGAACCCATACGGAATCAAATCCGCAGGCTCGGTGAGCACATTCCCGGCACCCACGATCTCATGAAACTCTTCCGCGATCTGACCCGGCTCCTTCATTTCGATTCAACGAGTGCCAGCGCGCTTTCGACATCAGCTCCATCATGAACCATCGCCATCAAGGCCGCAACAATCCCGGCGGGAGAGTCGTGCTGAATGACATTGCGACCATACACAATCCCCGACGCTCCCTGCTCAATCAACCCGCTCGTTCGTTTAAGAATCTCCCGGTCACTCACCTTCCCTCCTCCGCGAACCAAGACCGGAATTCCTCCAGCCGTCTCCACCACCTTGTGATAAACACTCACGTCATCGGTCGGGTCTGCCTTGATGATGTCCGCACCCAGCTCAACGGCCTGCCGCACCAAATGACTAATCTTCACCAAATCGCCATCGACCATGTAGCCACCCGCAATGTCGTTCGACTGAAAAACCAAAGGCTCAATCATCATCGGCATCCCGTAAAAATCGGACTCCGGCTTTAACTTCAGGATATTCTCCACACACTGCGCATTCACCTCGGGCGCTCCCGGGATTTGAAAGAGATTCACGCAAACACAAGCCGCATCCAGACGCACAGCCTGCAAGATCGCCTCCTCAATCATCAAACTATAAGAGGTCGAAGGAAGCTCCTTGCCATAGATATTCGCGACATCGGTCCGGAGAACCAAACTCGGCTTCTCCCGACCGCGAATCTTTTGTAGCTGACGGGCCTGCCCCACCGTCAACTGAATCGCATCCGGTCCGGCCGCAACGAGGGTCTCGAGGACCACGGGCATGCTCTCGATGCCGGTGAGGAAGCCTGGTTGATTAAAGAAGCCGTGATCGACGGCGACATCGAAGCAGCGCCCCGAACGGGCGTTGAAGAGTCGATTGAGTCTGTATTCTTTCATTTTTGTCTGTGGTGATAGTGTCGGTTCGTTGGGAGGTTCGTCGATCAGGAAATTCCCATGAGGTGCTCCATGACGTATAGTTCCAGTCCTTCGTAGTCGCGCGCTTTGCGGAAGGCGGCTTCCTTGCCAGTGTCATAACTCCGGACCTTTTCGAGGAGATGATGAAACACCCGAAGGCTACTGGTGAGGTGATCGGTCACTGGCAGGCCCTTCTGGGTCCGCATGGCCTTCACGTCGAGGCCGATGAACTCGCCACGGCTGCCGTAACCAGCCGATTCCAGGACGCGCACCTGATTGAATGCTGCCCGGAGATTCGATGACCCAAAATTCTTGTCCTGATCGTATTTAAGACCGTTCTGATCGTTCAGGTGGACGCTGGCAAGTTTGTCATGGGCCAGGGCAAAGGCCATCTCATCGGAGGGATCGAGGCCAGCCAACTGGGCGTGTGCCGTTTCAATCAATCCTTTGACGCGATCGGGAGCTTGTGAAGCATAGGACAGTGCGACGGCGTGCCCGATCGTCGGGACGTAGGCCTGGTCTGTCGGTTCGTTGGGCTTTGGCTCGATCCAGACCTCGATACTGTCATCGTATTCCAACACGCGGTTGATCGTGTCGAGGATTCGCTCATATGAGAGCTTCGCGTCTTTAGCTTCGCGGATGTAGGAGCCCTCGCGGGCCAGCCACAAAACGAGTGAGTTTGATCCGATCTCCTTCGCAATGTCGATGGACTTCTGGGTGCGTTCCCATGCGTAGTCCCGATCAGCGGCCGAATTGGAGGTGAATCCGCCGTCAACGGTCTGCCCGGCGAACCAGAGTCGGGGCGCTACGAATTCGGGAACCAATCCTTCATTGGCGAGGATGGTCTTCACCTTTCGGGCCCCTTCAAGAATCTGTGAGGGAGACTTGTTCTCGATGTCGGGCACGACGTCGTCGTCGTGAAACTGTATCCCTTCGAATCCTAGAGAACGGAAGAGAGCGTACTTTTTCTCGTGAGGAAACGCCCCGCGAACCTCGGGTCCAAATGGGTCGGCACCCTCACTAATATTCCAAGGACCGAATGAAAATCGGTGAGTAATTTGAGTCTTCACGCGGCACATCATCCACCAATCCCAAGTTTCCAGCTAATGCCCTCATGCTGAAAAGTAATGCTTCCGTCTCAACAACACCTTTTTCAATCCTCGGATCTGTTACCAGTCAACGGATTCCAGGATTCCCGAGCAATCACACGATAATGGGAATGATCCAAGTTCCGTCTGTTCAAAGCCCCTTGCGGAACTCGCGCGGGGTCTGACTCCAGCGTTTCCGGAAGAGCCGGTTGAAGTGAGAGAGGTTCTGAAAGCCGGCCTCGAAGGCGGCTTCGGTGATACTGCAATTACTCTCAATAAGAAGTCGACGAGAGTATTCAAGTCGGAACTGCTGAAGGAAAGTCGTAAACGACTGACCGGTGAATTGGGGGAAGTGGCGGGAAAAGGTCGCTCGGCTCATGGAGGTATGTTCGAGCACGTTCTGCAGGGTCAAGGGATCCTGGAAATGGCTGCTGATGAAATCGATGGCTTCCGCAATGATCTCACTGTAGCTGCCGGTTCCCGACTTCCAGTGGATCGGGCGCGAAAGGCTGGATGCAACCGATGACTCGGTGGAGGAGAGGGCCACCCCAATCTCTCCGAGCAGAGTAAGGATGACACCGAGTCGACCGGCCCCGGACTGCGCAACCGCAGCTTTCAAGCCATGGGCCACACGCGCCGAGAGAGCGGAATCGAATAGCAGGCCCTTCGCGGCGCTCTTCCAGAGGGAATCCAGTTCCCTGAGTTCGGGAATTTCCGCAAACACGGAACCTGGCCCAACTCGAAACTGCAGGGCGATGCCGCAGGATTCATCGGCCTTCCATTGGTGGGGGAGGAGGGAACCCAGAAGCACTGCCTCGGGCGCGTTGATCTGCCCGATCGAATCTCCCACGAGACGAATTCCCCTACCCGCCGAAAAATGGGTCAACTCAATCTCAGGATGATAGTGCCAGCGATCTCCCATCCCACCAGAACGCTCCAGGGATTGCTGCCCGTAATGCACCTTGGGATCTGCCACGGAACCGTCCCAAGACAGCAAACGAAAAGACTGGTCAAGCGGACTGGGAACCTGCTCGAGGGATGGTGAGGTATGAGTGTCGTCCTTGATCATGCCTGCATTACAATACAATAGGTCGATTGAAACGGCTCGTAGAGCGCGTCGGGAGAGACGAGAGTATATATCAGGATATCAGGGCGGCAAGAACATCGCCAGCCAAGGCTTCAAAATAGAGGAACCGGAACACGCGCTGTTCCCGGTCCCTTAACCGGGTCCCGGACGGAGCTGGATTTAAATCCGTGACACGAGCACTATCGCTTCCCAAAAAAT
>ERZ887942.1902-NODE-1902-length-13613-cov-6.195973_pt1 | contig 13613 bp, 2 predicted proteins | sample MGYA00521099_ERZ887942 | MGnify/ENA primary metagenome ERZ887942 (study PRJEB32303, sample SAMEA104408605) | aquatic metagenome | biome: Brackish water; feature: Pelagic; material: water | place: Baltic Sea | collected 2014-06-07T06:48:00 | depth 16,251 m ... | reverse complement strand
ACCTTGCCATTGCGAAGTAAAGTTGTGGCCCGGTGAGGGCACTCACAGTGACTTTTGTGAGGTGTGTCATTGACAAGCACTTTGGTAAGGTTTTATACCTCAAGTTGTGAAAGAATCAAAGAAGTAGTCGACGTTGCGATGTCGACTCAACTAGGTGAATCAAGTGACAGCCTCGAGGCTGTTCAGGGTTTGCTTACAAGAGTTCAGAGCACACCGGATGGTGTAGCTTTTTATGTTCTCAAACTCGGAGCAAGTTCGCTCGGAGATGGTGACGAAAGAGATGCAGACGAGTTCGTCTGCGTCGGTCACATTGTGGATGTTGACGACATTCGCACGACGATCAAGGAGAGTTCCGGATCGTCAAAAATTGAACCACCGTCATACTATGAGGTCGTTCTTGGGGAGAAGTTATCGGCAGAACATGCTGCTTGGCTTCAGGTGCCACGCGATCAGAGTTTTCTGATCGAGTGTCTAAAGTTGTGGGACTGTGTTCCGGCCAGGGTGGCAATCGCACAGTATGAGCTGCATCATTTCGCGACACAGTGGAAATGGAGCAAAGGATGGGATTCGCATGCAGATGCACAGCTGATGATGAGTCAGCTCGACGCGAATCAATGGCCAGAAGTGTTCCCCTACTTCTGGCGGTATCTTGGGGCAAAGAGTTTCATTCCAATTTTCTTGCGTGCCGCTGCTCAAAAGTTCTTGCGGATCTTTGAATCAAAGGAGAGGTACAAGGAATACAAAAAGAATGGCAGCCGAGTTTTTCGTGCGGAGGCAGCTGTGCTGCGTGACTTGCCCAGCCTGATAGCATTTGACAAAAATTATGATCAGATTGCAGGAGCGCATGTGGTGCGTCAAGTGGCGGTCAGGTTGGGCGCTGGGCCTGACGACAATTTTAACGGCTTTGTGTTGCTAATGCCAAACGGAAGGCAGAAGTTTTTCTCAGAGAGATGTGCGGGCTTCAACGAGCACTGCACAGAAGTGCCAGCCTTCATCAACTTGACACAGGTGTATCAGTACTGGCATGTGCTTGAGACAGGGATGACACCAGGAGCCTTGGTGTCAATACGGACTGCAGCTATGTACGACGAAGAGAGGAAGGAGGAAAGAGCTCTACAAATGGTGACAGCCTGGGGAGAAATGGTGCGGAGACTGCGTTTTGACTTCCATTGCGACAAGCTCTATCAAGACTCCAAGGGAAGACTGCGTGGGTGCAGGACCATGATATTTCATTGGGAAATTGTTGCTGACCTGGTTCCTGTCATGTTTGGCAACAGGGATCGCAAAGTCTTGGATGTAGACCTTCTGGATCCAATAGTTGTGTCTCACTGCAACAAGCACTTCAAACAGGTACAGGTTCTTCATGCTCAAGAAGATCCAAGAGTTGTGAAGCCAGTCCAAGGTGCTGACCAGAGTGCAACAGCGGAAGACTTGCTCTCTGGGTTACGAGGATCTGACTCAGAGTTGCGGAAGCTTCTTCAGCACAATGCGGGTGGCATCAATTCTTCTCAAAATGGGCAGCGATCAAATTCGCTGGTGGCATCACTAATTGCAGGTCTGCGTGACAGGGCAAAAGTGGTAACGGACAAGCCCACAGCAGAAACACTGGAGCGTGGTGCTGAGCTTGAAGGTCTAATGGTCACCAGATGCGTTCAGCACAACAACAAAGTCTACTTCATTTTTAATCATGTGAATGGGTCAGAATGGAAGATCTCTGAGTCAGCTTCAAGGAAGGAACGCTTGGGGGTCAAAGCTTTAGTAGCAGCGTATGTCCAATGGCATCAAGAAGAATATGGCATGACAGTTAAGGAGAGCTGTGACTTGCTGCCTTCAGACTCCAGTGGGTCTGATTACGTTCAGTCAGACTCAAGTGAAGACGCGCTGGATGAAGAGCTGCACAAACCTGTGGTGCGACCTGGATCATTAATTCAGATTTCAGATGATGAGTCAGTTGAAGCTCTGCTGTACGGAGATGATGTTGCAGGCTTTGAAGACGGTGACACGCTGGATGGCAGTGCGAGGCAGATTGATTTGGCTCACACTCTCATGTTTGAGAACGGGTGGGGAGAGTATGATGTTTATCGCTGTCCTGCGGTATGGGACAAAAGTTTGGTGGATGAAGTTGTGCAGACTGGATCTGCTGGGCTCAAGAAATTGGTGCGGAAAGGTAAAGTGCCAATGCACTCAGCTCAGATCAAGCAGCTGATCAACAAGCATTGCCTAGTGATGGTGCCTCACTTCTCTGACCCAGACATGCTTGAAAACATGGATCCTGAAGAAAGACGAGATTCCTATTTTGGGAATGTTTGCACCATCACAGGAGAAGCAGTGGAGAGTTCATTTGACTTTCTAGTCCTGAGATGCAAAGCAGTTTTTCAGAAAGGGACGCAGTTGGATCTGCCTGCAGAATACTTGTTCCCAGATCATGCAAGAATGGTGAAGCATCTCACTGAAGATTTGGATGGCGTCAGTTGTGCGGTTGGAATTTCTGCTGCGGAGAAATTCAAGAGAATGGACTCTCATAATTTGTCAGGCGTGCATGTGAGTCAGTACAGGGTGCGGAAACATGCAACAGACTTGGCAAACGACCAAGATGATGAACTAGCCAGTGCGCTGCTTTCTTATTCAAAAGAAGGAGGCAGAGATGTGCTGGAAGAGGCTGAGTGCAGGGATTTCATGCGAAAAGAGAAAAAAGCACTACAGCGGCCAGCAAGTTCTGAAGAAGACGATGGTCAAACTGGCGTCAAGGTGAGACCAGTGCCCTCACGGAAAAAGAAGGCGATGAAGAAAGCTCTGCCAGCAGTGGAAGAGAGCTCCAGTTCTGAAGAAGAGCCTCCACAGAAAAAGAAAGGTTCGAAGAAAGCTCTGCCTGACTCAGTGTTGCCATCGAGTTCTGAAGAAGAAAGTGGCAGTGATGACGAAGAAGCGGAAATCGCAAGGTTTCTGAAGTCAATGGCTCCTCAAGATGAAAGAGAACCACTTCCAAAAGTCATGGTCAAGCGTGGCTTCAGCAGGTGTCTGCTGCTGCACTGTGAGAAGATTCTCACGCCAGGGCAACATCAATGCTCATGCGGTTGTATGTCAAAAGACAACTGTGTATGCGAATTCTGCGGAACGACATATGACCCTCAAGACGCGCTGAAGTGTGCAAGGTGTCGCAAGATTCTTCCTCATGATTTCAGAGCCTACGAAAATCAGCGACAGCAAGATCAACTTGCAGAATCCTTGGGAGCCGAGAAGAAGTCTACCGAGCATGCAAAAGCAAAGAAGACAGAGCAGCAGCATCATGACGACAACATCATGCACATGATGCTGGACAATGCTGGTGTAGGCGCACCTCGTGCTTTCTCTGGCATGAAGGGCTGCAATCAAGTGCAGGTCAACCTGGAGCGCATGAGCAAGGCAGCTTCAAGAGACTTTACCATGCAGAAGGCAATGATCCCAGGCACCAATCAAAAAGTGACCTATGATCTCATTTCACATCTGTCCAAACAGCAGTATGGAATGTTGGGTCAGGGTGCTTCAGTGTGGCAGTTCGTTCCTTGCGCGGATGATTGGTCGTCAGACCTGCATTACGATTCAGACAAAGACAAAGAGGCAATGCTGACAGCAGATCAGCTGAAAAAACTGAGAACGGTGAAACTCTCAGAGGAAATTCTTTCAGCGTACCATTTCAAATTTTGGGAAGACAATGATCAAAGTCTCAGGTCGCACTTACAAAGAGCAGCTGGACAAGATGGCTGCCACGTTGGTAGCCTACAGAGAAAGCCATTTGCCGAAAGACAGAAACGAGATGGTTCCTTTTTCCATGATGCTGGATATCATTGATGCATTGCATCAGCAGCGGGCAGACTATGTTGCTACTGCAGTTCAGTTGGTGGGGCGCAATGGATTTGAAGCTGTGGAAGCTTTAGAGATGCTGCGGACAGAGCACCCTTTGGTGGTCATGCCAAAGTCAATGCAGTTGACTGATGTACCACGATGTGAGATAATGCGCTTGTGCTCTCAACATAGGCACGATCTCACAGGTGACAACTTTCCAGAGGTGTACGATCAGTGTGGATGCCAGTTCTCTGGCTACATCAAACAACTTCTGCGAAGCGTGGCAAACGGAAAATCAGTGCGCGATTGTGTGTTGGCCTATGGGCCAGATCCTCTGAAGACAACCAATCAGACGGGATCTCGTGGCAGCGGTGCTGAGTCTGGGTATGAAGCAGACGACAATTCATCAGGCGCTCCTAAAGGCAACGATGCAAAGAACAAGAAGCAGCGCGGCAAGAAAGCAACAGAGTTGAAGAAGAAGAGAGGTGAGGAACGCAAGAAACAAGAAAAGAAAAAACTCGAGAAGGCGAAGTCTGGTGCTCATGACAAGGTTAGAAGCGACTTTAAGCATGAATATTACCAATATGTCAGAGTTGGTAGCAAAGCTTTTTCGCAAAATTGGGTCCAAGTGGCGCACAGGCACACGACTGATTTGTGCAAGGACACAGGCCAGCCAAGACTGTGTTCACGGGCCTTGAGTGCCAAAGGTTGTCCCTTTGATGACACGGCACCAAACGCGATACAAGGGCAGTGCGACTTTGAGCACGAGTTTGATAAGGACAAGCTGAACGCAGCAGCCATCCAAAAATATCCTGTGCTGGAGGGCTTCCTTGTTGCACGGTTTGGTGGGCTGCATGATTTGTCAAATGACGATCGCTGGCCTGAGGAGGCCAAAAGTGAAAAGAAGCTTGGTGCCAAAATTTTGGAATGTGTCCAGCAACGCCTGGAAGCCTACAAAGAATCACAGGATGCGACTGATTCAGATGATGACGAGGTTGGCAGACGGCCTATTCCAGTGGGTGGTATTGTGTATCCTGAAGATGATCCTGAAAAGCAGCCTGCTGCGCAGCGCACACAGCCACGTTCAGGTTTGGAACGCTCAGACCCTGCGATGACAGTTCTCGCACAAACTGCGGCGACTGTGGCTCAAGACAATCGTGTCTTGTTTTCTCATCAGACTCCTTCTCTTGCGGAAGGCGAAGTAGACATTGCTGTTTCTTTGAAAAAGGTTACCTCGGCAGTGACTCACCTTGGGGAAGAACCAGTGATCAAGAATTTTGAACTGCGATTGCTTTCGGCAGCTACAGCTACAGATTTAGCACGCACCTACGTGTTTCATGTGCATGATGTAGGTGAAACCATTGGCATGGAAACCAAGCGCTGTGAATTCGTCTCAGCCTCGGCAACAAATCGTGTTCAAGGCGGCAAAGAAGCAGTCTTGGCTGGGTATCGGGACAGCAGCAATGCCTATCTGCATTCGGAAGATGGTGGCTTGCAAGGTTCAGGGTCAAGATCAGGTGAGATACTGACGCACACTTTGGCAAATCTGGAGAAGCTTTCTCCAAAGGCGGATCTCATCAAGCTGGAAAACTCTTCAGTTACAGCGGCACTCTCTGAAAGTTCGGAAGTGGCGCCTTTCATCTCTTCAGTTTTGTCGCAACCTTTTGCGGCTGCGCACGCAGAGGGTAAAATCTTTGTTGACCAAGAGGGACGAGTTTCGTGGCATGTTGGGGTAACAGTAGGATGTGTGGATGGTGAAGACCTCAAACATGTTCCTGTGGTATGGCGGTTCTATGATGACCATCATGCGTTTGGCGCAACACTCAAGGAGATTGTCATCGGTGAACAGTCCACAGTGTACGACGAGAGTCTCACTACAATTTCACAGGAACATTGGGGTGGCATTTATCTGGATGAGCTGAAAATCATCACAGAAAAAGCTAAACTGGCTTTTCCTGTCACGTACTTTGCATGTAAGACAGTGGAACAAACGATCTCAAGGAATGTGCTAGCGATGCCCTCCTTCATAACGCAGCCTCAAGAGGCTAATGATGTGGGTGGTGCTCTGTTGGATTTGAAGACTGGACGCGGCAAGGTACGATTGTCAGCAGGAGAGATCTCAATCATGCTACTGACAGTGGCTGGAGCAATGTTCTCTCCTGAGGATGGCTTCAGCAAAGCAAGAAATCCAGAGTGCTTTTTCAACGCAGCAGTGCATTCCAGTGAGGCTAAGTTTCACGAACGTTTAATTTCACAAAATGCAAATCTGGTGTCCTCAGTGGGAATCGAACCATTGCACTCTGATCAAGCAGGTGAAGAAGTAACCAAGCCTTGGGATTCAGATGATGCGGATCTCTCAGACGACAATGAGGACGGTTATCTTGACTTGCATTCATTGCATCCCAGCTTGCATTTTGCAAGAGGAGCAGGGCTGCGCCACGACAAGTGGTACGTTTTGCGAGAACGTGTAGAGACAAGATGGTGTTTTCAGCTGGCAATGCGGCTGTTCAATTTGATGCGTCAGTTCCTTCCAGTAATGGAAGAGTGGCGTACATTCAACGAATTTGATTACGAAGATTCAGTTCAGCTCAACAATGCCTACAAACAATCTGGAGCACTCAGCATGCCTCATGGCAACAGCACAGCAAAAGGCAAGCTGTGGCAAGAGGTAACGCTTCAAACTGAAGTATCCAAAGAGGATGCTTTTGTGCTGCTAAGGCGTGCGATGCGTGCTCAAATTCAGCACCAGATGCAGCAGTTCTCTGGTCGTCAGAGCTCAACTGATCCAGGGATGGATTGGCTTAATGAGCATGGCGAGATCATGCAGGAGACAGTTCGCTGGGCTGAAGTAGCATGGGCAGATGAAGATCCTGGCAGCAGAGTGAAGATGTTAGAAAAGTTGTATCGCGCTATGAAGCAACATGGCAGAGCACATCCTAATATGTACGCTGAGAATGTGGAAGCGCATTTCAGTGATTTGCCTTCAGAACTCAAAGAGACGTTAGAAGACACAATGCGGTATGGGGTGCACACAGGCATTCCAACACCAGAACAAACAACTCACTCCAGATCTTCCATGACGGCAAGGCATAACAGTGCTGCAGTGTGGAAACATTTGCGGAAGTTTGTAGCAAACGGTTGGCTGCGTGCGTACCCACCTTCAGTGGCTTGGGTTTTGGCTCATTGGAAGCTGCGGATGTCCTCAACTCATTTTGTTGAGAGCAGTGCCTATAAAAAGGAGCGTCTAGTTTCAGATCTGGGCAACCCTGGCGATGCTGGCGCAGATCAAGATGCCAACTCCTTGTCACCAGATTTGGCATACTCACAGGTTCAGGCTGACTACATCGATGATGTGGCGGAGGCAATCTGTCAAGATCTCACCACCAAAAATATCACAGAAGAACTGTTGGCGGCTATCAAGGCAGACATAAAAGCTGCGTTCATGCAAGTGCCTCTTCACGTGAACGACATAGGCTCGCTTTGCATGGAATGGGAAGGCTGGCATTTCGTCTTTGTGCGGACTCCTTTTGGCTGGAAATGGGCAACTCACACGTTCAGCGTTTTCACAGCAGCGCTCAAGTCCAAGATTACTAACTTCAACAAGAATGGTTTTCACAAGCTGGAAGTGATGCAGCCATGGAGACGCATGTCGCGCAGGTATGCCATGCTGGCCAGAGTACAGTCAACGTTAGGTAAAGGACTAGCAAGAGACACCTTTCTGAAGCGGGCAGGTCTTGTTTGGTCTAGTTTTTTAGCATTCTGCTATGTAGATGATGCATATGGCCTCAGTGAACTGCTGGGAGGGCGACCTCAAACGCTGGCACATGTTTTGAGTACAGCAGGCAGTCTTCTCATGGGCTTTGGAGCCTGGTCAATTAGCAAAGTTGAAGAAGATGGTTTCTACGCATGGCTCCACAAGTTTACTGGCATAGTGATAGACACCTCAGATGCACCTCGCATTTTTGTGTCGTTCACCATTGACAGATTAGAAAAAATGATCACATTGCTTCAGGCAATAAACTGGAGTGCAGACACATTGCCTTTGGGGCAGGTGCAGAGCATCTTTGGGAATCTGATGTGGATTACAAAAGTCTACACCATGCTCAAAGCATGGATGGCACCTTGGAGACGTTGCATGCAAGGCGTAAGCACGGCTGATGTCGCTCCAGACTACAGAGTCAGCTCGGCAATGCCACGAGAGTCTAACGCTCTTGCGCAGAAAAAATTGAAGAAAGACACCAGCATGCTGATCCAATGGCTACAGCACATGTGTCAGCAGAAGCGTGAGCATGGGGAGCATCACAAAAATTGTATGATGCCCATCTCTGTACTGCGTGACTCTGAAACTTGTTATGATCTGGATGATGATCTGGACAAAGTTGCGATTGGTGGCGATGCTTCTGGCACATGTTGGTCAGTATTGTGTCACTCACTGCGTCAGGCAATGGTGATTTACATGCCTCCTGCGATGCAACAAGCGATAAAACAAGCTGGGAAAATGCCAGCGGATGCCCCACTGCGACGATTCCTGATTTCCATTGCTGAGCACATGGTGGCTGCGTTCGCACTGCTTCAATGGGGAGCAGCGTGGCAAGAACAAGGCTACAAGGCAGCTTTCTATCACACAGACAATCAAAATTCATTTGCTTGGGCAAAGTCAGGCTTTGCAAGTAACGACATTGCTCAAGAATTGTGCCGACTGATTGGTGCACTGCAAGCGTGCTTTACTTTGCATTTGCTCCCAGTGTGGTGGCCATCTGCATTAAACTTGATGGCTGACATTCTGTCACGCATGCTGGATGAAAACGGCAACGTCATAATGCCAATGAGCGAAAAGTTTGACAAATTGAACAACAGTTTGAAGCAGCCATATAAACTTGTGCTGCCGAATGCCGATGTGAAGAATCTACTGCGTTGGATAGAGACAGTGAAGCACGCTTTTGACGAACTCTCAGAAATCACTCTGTTCAGTGATTCAAAATTTCTGGGCGGACTGCGAGGCGCGAGTGTAATTGACGTGACCACGGGCATTCCACTGTGCGTGTCTCACATGCGGAGCACTGCCAAGATCAAAGGCATTTCAATGCGGGATCAGTTGCACAATTTCAGGGAAGCTTTCACACTGGAAGATGCTAGAGCACGATGCAGAATGGTCTCTCACAAAGCTTTCAGCTTTGCCTCAATGGGCTGTGGCGCCTGCATTGGACTGATGGGAGTGCTGCGATCAGGGTTGTGGAAACCACGGTGGGCTGCTGAAGTCATCCTCTGCAAAAATCAAATGTGGCGTAGTGTCACACAAACTCTTGCGTTTTTCAATGTGCTGCTCATCAAGCTCTCAGCAGCATTGTGGTGCAACATGATTGAGGTAACCATGCCTTGTATCGACTACTCCCTTTCAGGACCCAAGAAGGGGGAGTATGGTCAAACAGGCTGGCTGTGGCTATATGCCATACGTTTGGCAATTGCCATTGCACCTGATGTGATATTTTCTGAGATGGCTGACAACGCATTACAAGTGGACGGAGGCAGAATTGTGAAGCGCATCAATGCTGCGCTGCGAGTCAGCTACAATGTGGTAGCCAAAATAGTCAAAGTGTGGGATTATGGAGATGGCAGCCGACGGCAGCGCCTCATAATTGTCTCCATTCGCAAAGACAAGGACAGTGCTAACAGCTACACAATGCCTCCTCCTGTTTATACAGCAGCAAATCCTCACACTGTGCGCGACACTGCAGTACCAGATGATGAGGTGCCAGAAAGTCATCGCAAGTACGAACCTCTCACCATATGGTACGCACGCAAAGCTCCTGTGCCTGGCCAAATGCAACGCATTGGCAGGCTAGCACCAGGCATGGGGCTATCTTGGTCTCCTCATTTGTGTTTCTCATATGAGGGCACCAACAACGGTCAAACACGGTTTGGGGGTGGCGGTACCAAGCCACCATACGACTGGGAATGGGGCATGCCACTGCTGTGGCGACGCCTCACAGTGGTAGTGGAATTTTATCGCATGATGTCTCTATCAACAACAGTGCACTCGTTTCATGCAGAGTATTGTACAGACAAATCTGAAGATGGCCTGGCAGCCTTTCTCAAAGATTGCGTGAATCAAGGCTGGCCAGCTGCGTCTGCTTTCCATTTGGCTCTCTCTGTGGGGCAATATTTGTTTGCTGCGGTGCGACTGGCATTGCACACAGTGGAGCCATTGACACAAGATGAGTTTGATGCAGCCACGATAACACTCCCTGCAGAGATAGCAACAACAATCGCTGATGGCTCGCTGGGAGCTGACCTGACGAATTGGTCTCATCTCTTTCTGGATAAACAGCAAGTGTGGCGTCCATGTGAGCTTCTGCAGAAAGTGAATGAGTCACAGGTGCGTTTGCGTTTCAGATGTGGAGTAAAAGTGAAGGACACATGTCGACTGATGCCTTTCGAGGCTTCAATGGTGGATCAATGTGTTGAAACTGCAGTTTCGGCTACACAGCCCCTTTCACCAAAGTTGCCAAAAGCAGCAGCCAGCACTGGCAAAGTCACATTTGCTAACAAGGTGGTGTCAAGCCACAAGACGTATGAATCAGAAGCTGATTTTATGCGAAAAACGCCAGGTGCTATGACAAAAAAGGAGACTCCAACCTCAGTGCGGCTGACAGCTCAAAGCGCAGGCGAGCTGCTTGCAACACACAATGAGGAAGTGGCTAGTGCTGTGCGAGCAAATAGGCTGCACAAGCGCCTTGATGGCATGCAGCCAGATGGCTACTGCAATCAAACGTGGCAGCAGATAGGCGCTGGTTCGCCTGCGGCAAGCAAGGATGCACATTTTGACTCAGAGCCTACACACTTGTGGCTTTGCCATGATGGCAAGTTCAAACAGTGCACACTACTGGCTCAACCTTCAGAAAATAGTGCAGAAGTGCGCCTTCACAGCGGTGACATTCAAGTGGTGGAAGCACGCAAGCTATGGCCTTGGGTACTGGGTCTGCACGACTTTCAAGCAGCACCCACTGCCGAAAACGGCAATGAGGCTCACATGGCAGCTGCTGAAATCTCTTTTGCACAGCTGATGCGAAAGCGTGGCACCAGTGTCACTGCTACAGCAGCACACGCTGGCACGCACATGTTTCTGGATGCGCTCAACTTTTGGCGTCCTTGCACGCTCAAACACATGATATCGTTTGACATCTGTGTGGTTACCACTTCAATTGGCGACATCGAGGTAGCACCTGCGCTATTAGCCAAATATGCAGCAACAGCGCTGCACACCCATATTTCTGACGCTGTTAGCTTTGACATGTTTGCAGTGACACAAGGGGTGCAATCTTGCACAAGGGTCGGCTCTGATCCTCAGTGGCCATGTGACTCATACGATGAGTATGACTCTGGCGTCCCTGGCTCAGAGTCAGAGTCGGATGACGAAGACGTAAATGACGACGATGACGCTGGGTTGCTAAGACATTCTGACTTAACACGACCACGAGCAGGCAGAAAACTTCCTGCCCAAATAAAGACAACGACTGCGCAGCGTGCCGATGCCCATGTTCCTACTGAAAAGGAATGCTTGCAAGCGTTGCAAGCAGAACAAACAGACTGGGCATCGCCATTGCATCCAAACTTCTCCAACAAGAAGGTTCGCCAACTGTTGTCTGGGATGATGCGTCACAACGAATGGGCGCAGATGCACTATTTTCTATGCATGCTGAACGAGATAGAATTAGAGTCGGGCACAAACAAAGTTTACAACGATGGAGTGCGGCATTTCATGGAGTTCCTGGAACGTTACCCTTTGGAGTCCAAGTTCACAGGGGCTCATCGAGCTACAGGAGCTCTGTTTGAGCCAGCAGTTTGGCAAGTCTCTCAAGTGGAAGCGATTCTGATTGATTTCGTACTGCATGAAGCTGGAGTGCGTGGGAACGGCTGGTCCTCAGTGCGGGGAAAACTGTTCGGCATCAGGCATCTCAACATAAGGTCAAATCTAGGAAACCCTCTGTTGGGCAAGTACAGGCTGAATCAAGTAATGCGAGCGCTGCGAAAGTACAACGGGCCGAAGGCAGGGAAGAGACCAACAAGCAAGGCAATGATTTTGGCGCTGGAGCGACTTCTAGACCATGAAAACAACGAAACAGACCAAGTGTTACTAACTGCAGCGCTGGCATCTTTTATGTTCATGATGCGGAGTGCAGAGTACTGTGCAAAGCTGAGCAGAGGAAGGTTTGACATGGACAGGGTACTCAGGGTCAAAGACGTGCGCTTCTATATCAAAGGAAGGGAGATAAAATGTTCCAAAGACTTCAACAAGGCAGATGAAGCACGAATAACGTTTGGGAAAACAAAGACAACAGAAGGCGGTGAGGTGCGGGGGCATTTTGCCACCAAACATGCGTGCTGCGTGGTGAAGGCACTGGCGAAGATGCTGCAAGAAAGAGACACCAGTGATGGTGACGCTCCATTGTTTGCATGGCCAGCAGGCTCAGGCATGCGTGGCGAAGGCGTACGCTACATTGACATGGTAGACCTGATCAAGTCAGCTGCAACAGCGTGCGGCCTGGAGGCTAGCGAATATAGCTCGCACAGTCAGAGGCGTGGTGGCGCTTCAGCAATGCTGCTGAGTGGGGCAATGACAATGGAGGAGTGTCGCATATACGGCAGGTGGCGAAGTCTCTCATCCTTAAAGCTGTACATTGAGCCTGCGCTGGGTGCTCTCGCTCGCGGTTCGCAAGACAGGTTCTTACTAGACGCCAAGACCAGCAAGAGGCTCATGAGTGCAACAGTGAATCACGAGCTGTTGCAGATGGAGCCTCCAAGGGAACGTGACTTCATGAGGATGCGTGCAGCCAAAGCTGCAGACAAGATGAGACAAGCAAGGTCTCATTAGACTACGTGGCAGATTGGGAACGAAAACAGGACCCTGGCCTGGCTTGTTTGCTCTTTGAGCACTCAGTCAGGTCAGTGAAATAAATTTCCAATTTGCTGAAAAGTAGCACAAAGGGCAATGGCCATTGGTGCAGGCGAGCGGGATTCTGCCCAAGGCGAATTGAATGTTCAGTTTAATCCAAACAGTGGTTCAAAGCCCCCACCAAGAATCGTGCAAAACGTTACTTACTCTCTTTGCTTTCAATAGGCCCCATGCGGGATGGCAGGAGAGAAATTGATGTCCACGGCAAAAAATACTAATTTTATGAAAAGCGCAATAGGCGCAACCAACTCACGGGACCCCACCATACCAATTGAGCTCAAGATGCCAAGTGCTGATCAAGATGCGGCCGGATGCAAAAGTCAAGAGCCAGAGGTGGGGGACCGATCTCACGAAGGCGGGCCCAAACTGCCTGTGTGCGAGTCGGCTGAACTCATTTGTGCGGTGCGGTGTTAACATTGGACCGTCAAATCGGGAAAGACCAAAAAAGACTAATCGGGTCAACGGCACGATAATAAAATGGTAGGTCACCTGATTTCCTGATTAGGAATGATAAAGTTTGACGACGAGGACCAAGACTTCGCCATTGCGCAGTACAGTAGTGGTCCGGTGAGTGCACTCACAGTGAAATTTGTGAACCCTCGGATGCCATGCCCATAGCCAAAAAATCACTGACGTGAAGAAACGAAATTATACGTGAGCGGCGACGTGCTAGCGTGCAATGGTTCCATCAGATTCATGGCACCCATCCTTTGAATCTGCTTTGCACTTGCTTATTTGCCGGCCCGCGTGTATTTGACCTTACGGCGCTTGTTTGCGCGCGCGGGGAACGAAAACAGGACCCTGGCCTGGCTTGTTTGCTCTTTGAGCACTCAGTCAG
>ERZ887942.1901-NODE-1901-length-13617-cov-45.668043_pt1 | contig 13617 bp, 8 predicted proteins | sample MGYA00521099_ERZ887942 | MGnify/ENA primary metagenome ERZ887942 (study PRJEB32303, sample SAMEA104408605) | aquatic metagenome | biome: Brackish water; feature: Pelagic; material: water | place: Baltic Sea | collected 2014-06-07T06:48:00 | depth 16,251 m ... | reverse complement strand
ACATTCCGGTAACCGGCGAACCGCCGGTTGAACCGCCGGTTGAACCGCCGGTTGAGCCTCCGTTGGCAGGCGTTACGGGGACAGACGCTTCTGAATGGATTTCTGGTACAGACGAAAACGACATCATTGATGCAAAAGGTGGCGACGACGAGATTTATGCACCAATCGGAAACAACTTTGTCTTTGGTGGTTCAGGGACCGACACGTTTGTTGTTTATGAAGGGAACGCATCCGAATACGAAGTTGTGAAGTACGCGGACGGCGTTGTGCAGGTGACAGGACCTGGATTAAACGGCGTTGAAAATGTAAATGTTCTTGTCGATATGGAGAGAATTCTATTCAATGACGGAGCTGTTGAGTTGTCATCGCTGCCTGTTTCGCCGGGAACCGGGCCAACACTGCCCGGTGGGCCTGTCGACCCTCCTCTGGATCCTCCCGTCGTTCCGGAACCAGGCGTCATCGGCCTGGCCAACAGTGTGTTAACGGTCGATGAAAATGCGGGTTCCGTTGATGTGGAAATTTTGCGTAGCGGAGGATCTGACGGAGCCATCACGGTTGACTACCAAACGTTTGCCGCCAGTGCGACGGCTGGAGTTGACTTCCAGCCTGTGGCGGGCACGGTTGGTTTTGCGGATGGCCAGACAAGTGCCATCATCAGCGTGCCGATCATTAATGACAATCTTGCAGAAGGCAACGAGGCGTTCGGTTTTACGATCGACAACGTCAACGGAGGAGCCACACTGCTGGCTCCTCGCACAGCCACAATCACGATTCTCGACGACGAGGCCAGTTCTTCAGTGCTGTTTGATTTTAATGCGTTCTCAACGGCCACAGGATTAAACCTGAACGGTGATGCGTCGGTCGTGAACAATCGATTGCGGCTTACGACAACCGATACCGATACGGCTGGCAGTGTCTTCTTGTTGAAGCCCTTGGAAATCGACGCGGACACATCGTTTTCGACTCAGTTTACTCTGCAAATCAGCGGCGGTACTGACGGAGCTGATGGCCTGGCGTTTGTCATTCAGAATAGCGTCGACGGAAGTGCAGCACTGGGGCAAACCGGTGGCGAGATCGGGTATGGTGGAGTCACAAAAAGTCTGGCGATTGAGTTTGATACTTACACCAACGGTTCAACAGATCCTAACAATAATCACATTGACATTCTTCGAGACGGAAACACGACCAGCGAACTTGCGTTCGGTATCCCAGCGATTGATCTCAACGGCGGCGCTGCTCTCACAGCCTGGGTTGAATACGACGGAGTCACAAATTTGCTGGAAGTCTTCCTGTCTGACAACGGCAGCCAGTCGGCCACGCCGGTTGTTTCGACCACAGTCGATCTTGCGAACGTGCTGGGATCGCAGGCGTACCTTGGGTTCACGGCAGGAACGGGTGGCCTGACGAATGTTCACGAAATTCTGGACTGGGAATTTTCCAGCAATTCTGAGTTACTGCCTGCTCCTGCAACACCGCTTTCGCTGATTGGTGAAAACGTAGTTTCGGGGCTGATTCAGCCGACAGCCGTCGATTGGTCGCCAGACGGTGAAGTGATGTACGTTTCCGAACAACGCGGCGTGGTTAAGGCGTTCCGTGACGGAACACAATCTACGTTTGTCGACTTTACTGATGAAGTGAATGGGACTCGCGATCGAGGCCTGTTGGACATCGCCGTTCACCCGGACTTCGAGAACAATCCGTACGTTTATTTGCTGTATACCTATGACCCACCGGAAGTCTACGACAACCTGTCAGACAACCTGGCCGGTCCGGATGAGAATGGTAACCGAGCCGGACGCTTGACGCGTGTGACGGCAGACGTCGCGACTAACTACACCGCGTTTGTCGAAGGCAGCGAAGTGACTCTGCTGGGGGCAAACAGTACATGGGACAATTTTAACGCCTTTGTTAACAGCACGACAAACTTCAACGAACCGGCCGCTGGTTTCAACCCAGACGGATCGAACATTCAGGACTTCATTGCTTCGGACAGCGAATCACACACAGTTGGTGGAGTCGAATTTGGCCCGGATGGTGCGTTGTATGTGACCATCGGTGACGGAGCATCATACAACCGTCTTGATGCACGGGCCGTGAGAGTGCAGGACATCGACAACCTTTCCGGCAAGGTGTTGAGAGTTGATCCGCTGACGGGCGACGGTCTTGCCGACAACCCGTTCTTCAACGGCGATGCGGATGCAAATCGTTCAAAGGTCTACCAACTGGGCCTAAGAAACTCGTTCCGTCTGTCCATTGATCCAACCAATGGCAACGTCTATACCGGTGACGTTGGCTGGGGTGCGTGGGAAGAGATCAATCTGGGAGGGCCGGGAGCAAACTTTGGGTGGCCGTACTTTGAAGGGGGAGACACTGGCAGTCTTCAGCAACCCACGTACGCTCAGTTAACAGAAGCTCAGGCCTTCTATAACAGTGGAGCAGAAGTAACGGCTCCTCTGGTGTCTCTAAACCACGCGGCGACTGGCATTAACGCCATCGTGTTGGGTGATGTGTATTACGGCGACACATATCCGACGGAATACTACGGAGACCTGTTCTTTAATGATCTTGGTCAGGGAGTCGTACGCAACGTAAGCTTCGATGCGAACGGAAACGTGGAGAACGTAGAAATCTTCACGACCAATGCAGACATTGTTGTGATGATTCAGCAGGGGCCCGACGGCAACCTGTATTACGTCGACCTTGACGATGGGAACATCGGTCGCTGGGTGTTCGCTTAGCGAGATGACGCGGCAAATTCCGGCAGCTGCCGCGTCGCAGCAGCTGCCGAATGCTGTTTAGAACAGTCCGAAGAATTTTTTGCGGCACGTGTCAGTGCGATTTACATCAATCAGGTCACCAATGCCGTTTGCGTCAAAGCGAGACAACAAGGCTTCCAGTCCTTTGCTGAGTTTGAAGTTTGTTTCCCGGTCATACAGGGGCACAATACTGTAAAACCAGATGGAGCGAGCTTCATCCGTCTCCAGGCAGTGAAATTCTTCCGGAGTCGTTGATGGATCCGGCGGCAGAATCAGCGCACAGGAAAATTTTGTGTTGTCGGCGTAAGGTTCTGCTGGATCGCCATTCGGAACAGTGTGCCCTGTGCCCAACCATGTTTCAAATTCGTGAGGCAATCTGGCCAGCATCTTCATCAGACGGATGGGCCAATAGTTATCTTCGGATTGAAATGCTTCTTGTGAAACTTTCCAGGTGGGTGGCAACTTTACGCACAGCTCAGCGTATTGAAACTCGCTGCACGCGTCGGGCACTGTCATCGGCAAATCGCTCATGCCGCTGGTTACCAGTGTATGCCACGGACGTTTCTTAGTTGGCTTCACCCAATGGATATCGATATGCACCAGGTCTGAAATCAATTCGTGAAACACCATTTCCACGGGGCCGATGTGCCGTTCGATGTGGTCTGAAATGGCTTCAATATTTTGTTCGTTGCCAATGGCCAAATCAAAATCGCGATCTCGATGTTCGTGTCTGAAAATGGCGGTTCCGTCATCGGAACGAGGTTGGTCTTCGTCCGGTGCGGGAATCGATATGATCGTGCCACAGTTCTTGCACTTTACCGATTTGCCTGCTCGTTCATCTGGAACGCGGTAGCGTTTTTCGCATTCAAAACATCGAATTATTACAGTCATGGCCCAACCCTTGCTGGAAATCAGGATGTATTGTCCTAGTGGTGATGCCACGTTGACGGAAGTCAACAAGCCGGCAGAGTTTTTTCTTTTGCTGACGTCCCGTCAGCGCGATACGGGCATGAATTCTGTAGGCTAGTGTTGTAATAATTGTATTTTGGTAAAGTTGAACACCATGGCTTTGTAATAAAGTCTACTGATGCTCTTTTATACCTGAAATGCGGGAAAGTCCTTCCCATAGAAGCTTCCTTAGTGGGCTTGTTTAAAGCAATTAACCGCGGACTGAAACTGTCGCACTGGAATGCTGCCGATTTGGCCAGCCCAATAGAAATATAAGTGTTATGCCAATCAAAGTTCGTTGCAAAGAATGCAGTGCGGTTTTTGCCGTATCGGACAAGGCTGCTGGTCGAGCAGTCAAATGCAAAAACTGCGATGCTCGCGTTGCCGTACCGGCAGCGGGTGGTGCATCAGGCGGGCAGGCAGCTGCTAAACGCAAGCGTCCTCGCCCGGCGGAGGCATCGTTTGATATGGCCAGTGATCCGGACGACATGTTCGGCGGGTTGGACCTGCGTCGAGCTGAAGACCGTCGGCAGAAAGTGTGCCCCAGTTGCACCAAGCCCGTTGACGACGAAGATTTTGAATGTCCTCATTGTGGAGTGAACATTCAAACGGGTGCGTTAAGCCAGGAGCAGAAAAAGAAACGAAGCCGCAAAGGTCCGCCACCGGAGGAGTTCTATAAGGTGATCTGGCCAAATGCATGGAAGTTTCTGATGGGGCATAAGGGCTTCGTCTTCAAGACCGGAATTCTGTGGGGGTTGTCTGCCACCATGGTGATTGTGGCCGCCTTTGTGTTGAATTGGTACACACGAACTCGAGCTCTGGAGCTTCACGAATCTGCGAAGGGCGACATCACGATCACCAAAGACGGTGTTTTCCTCGATCTTGAGGATAAGGAAGAAGCTGAATACGACGGCGTCAAATATACGCCGGGTTCCGCCTATCTGACAAACGGCAAAGGTAGCTATCCAGCTCCCGAAGTTGCTGCCTGGTTTTCACCTCCCACATATTTCTGGGTGTTCATCTTCCTGGTTTTCCTGCTTAGCTTTGGAGGCTGGGCGTGGACCCTGTGCGCGAAGATCATTCAACTGACGCTTGCGAAAGAAAAGAAGATCAAACGATTTCAGGGTGACATGTATGGCAACATGACAACTGGATTCACTTCAATTTTCTGGCCAATTGTTCTGATGTACCCCGTTATTTGGATTCCGATTGCGATGTACTTCTCCGGGGCTGGAGAAACAGCTTCTTTAATTACATTTATTGCCATCTTTATGGTGCCATATCTGATCTTTCTGCCGCTGGCTTTGGTGCATATGTCTCAGCAGTACAGCTATCGAGCATGGTTGATTAGTTGGATGGCCAAGGACCTGATCAACACGCTTGTGCCCACGTTGTATGTGTCCGCCATCTTTTTTGCCCTGGTTCTTGTTGTGCCGTTGGGGATTGCGGTGGGCGTCGCTATGGGCTGGAATCAGGTTTCTGAATTCTATATGAACCAAATTGAAGTCCCGGCGCTCAGCGCAATATCCAGCTATACCATTGCAGACGCCGATTCGACTGGATCGTTTATGTTTCTAAGGCTGCCGTTGCTGTTTATGATTGGTATTTTGGGTGGCACTCTTCTTTGCACTTTGCTGGCATTTCCGTCAATCTTTATGATGCGAGTGTTCGGACTGTTTGGGCTGTACTTCCGTCCTGATATGGACCTTTGCAACGAACAGGCTCCATTGTCGCCGGCGGGGTTTGGACCGCGATTTCTTGCCGTTCAGGTCGATATGGTGCTGGCAGCACTGATTATGGGGGTGTGTATCTGGGGCTCAGGGATGGTGTATGGGTTGGTCAACACATTGTACGAGTCGGAAACGATTGCATCGGGAGCCTACTGGGTCGCGTTGGTGGGCAGTATTTCGATCTCGCTGGGCTTCTACTTTGCCAACTGGGAATCCGGTTCCGGGCGTGCGACGCTGGGCAAGTGGACCTTTGGGATGTTGGTCGTGCAGGATGACAATACTCCAATGCCATTCAACCTTGCACTTAAGCGATTCTGGGCGTCGATGATTTCGGTTGTGACCTTGTCGGGCACATTCACGATGTGTGCGTTTACACCCAATCACAAAGCGTTGCACGATACGATGACCAAGACAAAAGTTGTCTGGCGTGGTGACGAAAACATGTAGCGTGCCGCTGGGTAGGCGTTGGTGTTTTGATCGCACCACAAATTCAGAAAACGAAAAAGGCCATCGACAGGGAAACCGTCGATGGCCTTTTTGTATTCTTGAGCAACTCTACTAACGAATTACTTGGCTGGGTTTGGGCAATTGCCGTCTGATTCAGCCATTGAAGTCTTCTGCTCTGTGATGACTGGCCACTGTGGAGCCATTTCAGCATTCAAAGCGGTGTATCCAGCCCACTGTTCAGGAACGTTATCTTCGTGGAAGATCGCTTCAACTGGGCATTCTGGAACGCAGGCTTCGCAGTCAATGCATTCGTCCGGGTGAATCACAAGAATGGATTCGCCTTCGTAAAAGCATTCAACTGGGCAAACAACAACACAGTCCGTGTACTTGCAGTTGAAACATGGCTCAGCAACAACGTGAGTCATTATGAATGACCTTTCAAAAAGTATCAGTGTGTGGCACATCTGAAAACAGCTACATCAGCCGCTTAGGACTTGCCAAAACGTTTTTGTTAATGAACATGACCTGGATTCAGGCTTTCCGTTCGCGAAAGCAAAACAGAAACGGCCATGTATCTCGGTCTACAGAGGCGTTTTACGTCAATACTGTCGTCAATTTCCAGTTCACTTCCTTCATCTAAACCCGGCACTTCATATTGAGACAGAATCTCTGTTCGGTTTTCGTGGCCAAGCGGCCTGATTTCCCGATTGTCAGCGATACTTAATCAAATTCCGTCAGTTTCTGTGTTGTTCTCTGAGGCTGCCAACGTCCTTTGTTAGTGAACTTTTGCATTGTCGTCACAGTTTGCCCAGTCAGATGCTTCGAGGATAGACGATGAAACCCGAAGGAAGCGGAAGTTTTCACGAAACCGAGTGTTTTTCCTTTCTTTTTTACTGTAACGGACTTAGCCGAGCGTAGGTATGATGGCAGGATGCTTTGAAATGTGCGTTCTGATGAAGACGGCCCGGGCGATACTGAAATGCCACTTACAGAAAAAGACAGACACCTAATCAACGAATTGCTGCAGGCCAGGCCTGGAGCATGGACGGCGTTTGTTGATCGCTATGCGGTTTTGATTACTCAGGTCATTCGCCACACCGCTCACGCACACAGTCTGAAATTAAGCGACGACGATCTGGAAGACCTCACGTCCGACGTGTTCACAACATTGCTTGAACGCAATATGGGAGCGATACGCGGCTTTCGAGGTCGTGCTTCGTTTGCAACTTACCTGACCGTCGTCGTTCGCAGAGTCGTTTTGCGAAAGTTGACTCAACGCCGATACATGCAGGCTTTCGGCCACGTGAAAGCTCATCAAGCAAGTTTAAGTGACGGCGTTTCAGACGGCGCTGGACGCGAAGTTGATGCCAAAGACGAAGTTGATTCTTTGATGAATCGGCTGCCGTATTCGTTAAGAGCTCTTGTCAGCATGTTTTATATAGATGGCAAGTCGTATAAAGACATCAGCAGGACTCTGGGAATTCCTGCCAACTCCATTGGCCCCGGACTTCAAAGAGCCAAAGATCTGCTTGCACAGCATGAACGTCCAGCTTCATAGTAACTGAGCTGAAGCAACCGAAGTTTAGACCTGAATGATTCAGGGATATCGCTTAATGATCCACGCTGGTCGAACGTTGTTGTTGATTCTGGCCCTGGTTTGTGCTGGGTGCAGTAAGTCTTCTGTTCCCCAAGAAAAGCTTGTTGATGAAGCAGTCAGCACGAGCTTAACAACGCTGGCGATTGCTGGTGAAGCGGGGCGAGCTCCGGATGCTAAAACCGAACCGTCGATACTGTCGTGGGAAAGTGTCGATGGTCTGCCGAAACAGTTGGCGATTTTCGATCACGTGTTTTGGGAACCGGATGATACCAGTACGTTCCGCAAGCTGATTCGCGATCAGAACATTGTGGGGCAGAAACGTCTGTTGGAAATCGGTGCCGGTTCGGGACTGGTCTCCTTGTGCTGCCTGCAGGCTGGTGCGTCATCTGTTGTTGCGACAGACATTAATCCCTGGGCGGTTAAGAACACTCAGTACAATTCCGCAGAATTCGGTTTCGAGTCGAAGCTAAACGTGCGGCTGGTGTCGCAAAAACGTCCGGATGCCTGGGCGGTGATCGGTGCTGATGAACGATTTGACGTCATCTTTTCGAATCCACCATGGGAACTGGGAACGACAACAAAAGTAGAAGACTTCGCGTTTTACGATCCGGGCTTCAAGCTGATGACATCTTTTCTGGACGAACTTCCCAAGCACCTGAATCCCGGTGGCCGCACGTTTCTGGCCTACGGATGCGTGCAGGCGATTCGGCAATTGCAGCAGGAATCTGCAGCTAGGAAATTCGAATGTATCATTCTGGACGACCGCAATCTGGATGAGCTGCCGAACCTGTTTTTGCCCGGTATGTTGCTGGAGATTCGAATTCGCAACGACGCAAAGTAACTTACGAAAAGTTGTAGACGGTTCCGGCTGACGGCAAACGCCCGTAGCACGCCCTGAAGGCTGACTTCGCGGCCACAAGTCAGCGTGATACGCTGTAGGTCACCGTCATGTCTGAACATAGCCAGCTGTCCAGACGCTGGCGGTGCCTGTAACAATAACGGGCAACCACGCGGCCAGGTCGGCTCTCATAAATGCTCCCGGCGTTCCTCCCAGCATCAGGCTGGCTTGAGTAATCGCGTAGAAAACTCCCAGAACTCCTGCACAAGTGGCCATATTAAGAATCAGGCTGCGGGACTCACGTCGCATGACCAATGGCAGCGCCATGGCAATGGACAGCAAGGATAAGATTGGGCGAGTCACCCTGGAATGCAAAGCCAGGCTCTGACTTCTGACCGGCACAAGCCCTGTGGACGGATTGCGAATGCGTTCGATTAATTGCGCTGACGAGAGCAACTTCAAATTTCGGCCGCGATTGTACAACTGGTCGAAACTGACATCAGACACGATGAAAACGTCTTTGTCGTTCGGCCGCGGGATCACCCGAGTCTTGCCGAATTCTGTCAGGCGTTCGGCGTCGAACAAGCCTGTCAGATTTTGCAATAGCCAGCCAGACGGATGGCGCTCTGTCTTCTCAATGAAGATGGCGGACTCGGCTTCCAGCGAATACGTTGGCACCGCCAGTTCTTCCGGCAACTGAAAGCCCGGTTCAACCAGCTTTCGTTCTTCAATAACTACTTCCTTGCCGTCGATATGCATCAGATAGTTGGAGTAGTCATAAACCGGATCGACTTTCTGAACAGACGTTGTATCGCTGCCACGTCGACTTTGAAGTTCAACCGCCAGTCTGGGCAGCACGAATTCCTGATTCAAAATCAACAGCACGTTTAGTAGTCCACCGCCAATCAGCAACGGTCGCAGCAAACGAAACGCAGGAATACCTGCCGCCAGGATGGGATGTGATTCTGAGTGCTTTTCCAGCAGCCCAAGTACTGCGATGGCTGACACCACAATTAAAATTGGCCCTGCCATTTCGAAAAATTCAGTCACTCGAATGCCGTAATAACGGAAGATAGCAATTGCGATTTCGATCGAATCGCGATCTTCACCAAGGCTGTTACGCTGAAAATCGTCGACGTTGGCAAACAGGTCAATAACCATGTACAAACCGTAAGTTGCGATGAAAAACACCGCAAACGTGTGTACCAGGCGATTCAGAAGATATTTGTCAAAGGTGGTGAACATTCGCGTTAAGACGGACTTCCCTGTCGGCGCACTGTTTAAGCATTCGCTCGGTGGATTAACCAGAACCGTATCGATGTGACATCGACGATTTACAAATTATTGTTTGGCATTGTGTGAGCAGGCGTGGCCTTGTTGGCTTATGGGGTGGTGAATTACAGTTCAATTCGGTGAATCAGGTCAAGACAGCTTCATCGTATTGGATGGCCGCCGTAGATGTTTTGCTGGGTTTTGGCATCCGGATCTTGCAGAGCACTGACTTAACTTTGGCAAAACGCTACAAAACACGCCGTTGCTAAATCATTAGTGTCGATTCGAACGACACCTTTTCATTCAAAATGCGTGGCCAACTGCAGGAATTGGGAATTGTGGCGGTATCCAACGAATCAACACGCAATCTGATTCAGGCGGTCGTTTTCGACGCTGTGGGGACTGTTATGTTTCCGCAGCCCAGCGTTGCCGCGGCGTATCAGGCCGCCATTAAGCAGCATTGTGGGCAGCTTGTTCCAACGGAAATCGTCAACGCAGCAGTTCGCGACGGGCTTAAGCAGCGTTCTGCCGGCCTCGATCTGACCACCAGCGAAGAATCAGAACGTCAGTTTTGGGCGGACCTTATCCACAGGCTCTGCCCGGATTCAACTGGCTTTCAGGCTTGCTTTGATGCGTTGTTCGAACATTTCGGAAGTTCCGACAGCTGGAAGTGCTTTCCCGGTGTGGGCGATGTGATTGGCCAGTTGCAGCAACAACACATGGTTGTCGCCATTGCTTCGAACTTCGATAATCGCCTGAATTCCGTCTGCGATGGCCTGAACGAACTTTCCGGCATTTCGCAGCGGATTATTTCTTCGCAAGTTGGGTTTCGAAAGCCGGCAGGCGAGTTCTTTTGTGCTGTTGTTGAAACGCTGAACATTCCTGCAGCAAACATTTTGATGGTTGGTGATGATCTGATCAACGATGTGCAGGGCGCTTTGAATGCCGGATTTCAGTCGGCATGGATTTGTCGATCGGAACCTACCACCAGCAATGTTGCGGATGAAGTGCTGGTGCTGAGTGATCTTAGCGAACTGCCGAGCTTCATCGAAAATACTAATCGGCGAGTGTCGGAATACCAGCCTTCGTCCGGGCAGCAAATAAGAGCGTGAAGACCTTGGCAGTAGGCAATTCCATCAAGATTCAGACTTCCAATGGAAAAGTGTCCGGCACCTTACCGGACAACCGTCGGCTTGTCGTGATTCAGCGGAATCCGACGTCGGGAAGTGGCGGCGGTGCCAGGCAACTGCTGATACTTATTCGGGAACTAAGATCGTTTGGCTTTCGCGTTCGACTATTCGCGAGTCGGCAGCGTCTTGATCAGTTTCTGCAGTGTTCCGATGTGCGTGCCCAGATTCGATGCATTGTGGCGGCTGGTGGTGACGGAACTGTTGGCAGCGTGGTTAATCGGCATGCAGACATGCCGATCGCCACACTGCCCCTCGGCACGGAAAATCTGCTTGCTCGGCATTTACAGATTCCTCGATGTGGTTCGTTCGTGGCTCGCCTTATTAAACATGGGGCCATGCAGTCATTTGACGTAGGGTCTGTGAACGGGCAGCAGTTTCTGTTGATGCTTAGTGTGGGAGTCGACGCAGATGTTGTGCGACGACTTCATACTTCACGCCGGGGAAATATTCGGCACTCCAGCTATATCAGGCCGATCTTCGGCAGTTTTTGTGGCTATGGATTTCCTTCGCTGTCGGTCTATTCACAGTCAGGTGAGTTACTGGGGGCGGGCACTCATGTGATTGTCACGAATGTGCCACAATATGGTTTTCGAATGCCGTTTTCACCGAATGCTGATCCGCATGATGGCCTTCTGGATGTGAGGATTTTGAAAAGATCGGGACGCCTTGCAACGTTGTGGCACGCGTTGCGAACTCGACTTGGATGGAAAGATCATCCGGCTGACCTGATTCGGTTTACGGCTGATAGCATTCAGGTTCGATCCGATGACGCAGATGCTCCCAGTCAGTTGGATGGCGATCCCGGCCCGAATTGTCCGCTGGTCGCTACCATCCATGCAAATGCGATGACTCTGCTGGTTCCGCCACCAACGGACTGAATGAACGACAAACTTTTTGCCGGCCTCCGTTTTGTGGGGAACATCTAACAGGCTCGCAACCCTCAACGACATAAGTCGTCTTCGCGTCCAGAGGCCACTCGTTTAGAGCACCGTCACGCTGCGACGTGACGGCACTGTTCTGTTCAATCGCAGCAAAAGCGAATGGCTGATGCTGCTGGTCTGCCGTTGATGGACTTGAATTATCGACTTAGCAGCAATTCATCCAGGCTGTTGAGATCAATGAATAATGCGTCGGTGTATGCGTCGTCATCATCTTCGATTTCACTTGTGGAAACACATTCATCGTTGCGTTCGCTGAACTCCTGCGTTGTACGATCTTCGTGATCGTTGCTGTCGTCCGCTGTCTCGTCGTCTGTTGCGGCATCGGCAAGCATGCGATCACGTAGTTGATCGATGTCCGCCTTGTCGGCATCGCTCGGCACAAGAGTTGTGCGAGTGATTGTTGAAGCAAAACCGGATGTTCCCGAAGCAGCGGACGCAGCACTGATACCGGCAATTCCCTGAGGATTCGCATTACGTGAATGCAAAGCGAAGGACGAATCGGCCGCCTTAGTACCTGACAGCAACGAAGCGGCTGTGTCGTATTGGAAGACGCTGTCTGAGCCTGCATCGACGATCCAGATGTGATTCACATCGTTTGGATCGACCGCAATTCCGGTCGGTGTCGAATTGGCTGCATCAATTGTCCAGCTGCCTTCCAGAGCACCTGTCATGGAATAACGGAACACTTTGTCAACGGCCGTTGTGCTGTTCACGACCCAGATGTGTGTGCCGTCTGTGACAAGGTCCATGGGGTTCTTGTTGCCGTTCGTTAAACGGAAGCTGTCTGTCGGGCTGGCTTTGCCCGAACGTCGCAGTGCACCGTCCTGGAAGAAGTAGACGCGATCCTCACCACGATCCACAATCCACAGGTCGTCGCCGTGAACAGTCACGCCTTCTGCTTTGTCGACGCCTTTGAATTCCCATGATCCCAGTTTGTTGCCATCGTTGTCATAAATGAAGATTTCGCCCTTCTCATCAACGACCCACTGTACTGATCCGTCCGCACTGGCCGCGATGCCTCGCGGTGTTTCGTCTTCTTTGTTCAGTCGATCATCGCCAAGGGCATTGCCATTGACGTCGTATTCATAGGTCAATTGACGTGACTGATCGACGACAAGGAAATTGGTTTCGCCACCAGTCACGACGTCCGTCACGGCAGAAGTCTGCACACTTGTCAGCGGGCCTTCGTCGGTGCCGTTTCCATCTGTGTAGCTGACTTGAACACTGATGCGAGCACCGACATCGGCTGCTGTCAGCAGATAGGTAGTGGCGGTGGCTCCCGTAACCGAAAGACTGTCTCGCAACCATTGATAGCTGAACCCACCCAAGCCGTCGGCATCACTGATTCCGCCGGTATCGGCGGTCAAAGTCTGGCCGTTTTTAGCTGATCCGGTAATTGTGGGAACACCTGAAGGGGCGTCGTTGACGTTCGCAACTGGTCCAACCGCTTCGCTGGCAAGTGTTTCCAGTGTGCCGTGTCCGTCGGTGTAACTGACTGTGACGGTGATGCTGCTGCCGACGTCGGAATCACTCAACGTGATTGCCGATGTCGTTGCTCCGTTGCTCCACAGATAGCTGAACGCTCCCAGGCCGTCTGCATCAGCGATGGTGCTTGTATCAGCCGTCAGCACTTCGGCTTCGGTGGCGATGCCGGTGATGACTACAGCTCCGGTTGGAACTGCATTCAGGTTGCGTATTGGACCAACTGGTGCGCTGGTGAGATTTTCCAGTGTGCCGTGTCCGTCGGTGTAGCTGACTGTGACAGTGATGGTGGTGTCAACGTCGGACTCGCTCAACGTGATTGCCGATGTCGTTGCTCCGTTGCTCCACAGATAGCTGAACGCTCCTAGCAGCGTGTCCGGGAAGCCATTCTTTGTTGTTGCCAATGGCGTCTGAAA
>ERZ887942.1898-NODE-1898-length-13621-cov-70.124355_pt1 | contig 13621 bp, 12 predicted proteins | sample MGYA00521099_ERZ887942 | MGnify/ENA primary metagenome ERZ887942 (study PRJEB32303, sample SAMEA104408605) | aquatic metagenome | biome: Brackish water; feature: Pelagic; material: water | place: Baltic Sea | collected 2014-06-07T06:48:00 | depth 16,251 m ... | reverse complement strand
ATTGAGGCTTCCGCAACGGCAGATCAAACAGGAGCAGAAATCAAGGTTGCATACGAAGGTCAAGCAGATACTAATGCCTTTACCGATGCAGATCATACAAAACTTGATGGAATTGAAGCATCGGCTGATGTTACTGATACTACAAACGTTGTGGCTGCATTAACGGCCGGAACTAATGTTACCATAGGCGGTGATGGTACTATATCCTCTACTGATACCAACGATAATACCCAACTATCCGATGAAGAAGTTCAAGATATTGTTGGAGCGATGGTTACTGGCAATACCGAAACTGGTATCACAGTTGCCTACGATGATAATGATGGTACACTTGACTTCACGGTAGCTTCTCAAACCGATGAAAATTTTACCACGGCAGACCACAGTAAGCTTGATGGTATATCCTCAGGCGCGGATGTTACTCCTGCTTGGGTTCCTTCATCCGATCCCAGTTACGCAACCGAAACATATGTTGGTACAGCGGTTTCGAATCTAGTTGATTCTGCTCCAGGCACTCTTGATACGCTAAACGAATTGGCTGCAGCATTAGGAGACGATGCCAACTTTTCAACTACTGTAACAAACAGTATTGCTACAAAGTTACCTCTTGCTGGAGGTACAATGACAGGCAACATTGTAATGTCAGGTTCTGAGACAGTGGATGGACGAGATCTTTCGGTTGATGGCGCTAAGCTTGACGCTATTGAAGCATCTGCCGATGTAACCGACACCGCCAATGTAACTGCTGCTGGAGCCTTAATGGATTCGGAAGTAACGAACATCGCGCAAGTTAAGGCGTTTGATTCAAGTGATTACGCGACGGCACTCAGTGCAGATGATAATTACGTAACCGATGCCGAAAAGGTTGTCATTGGTAATACTAGTGGCACAAATACTGGTGATCAAGATTTATCATCTTATCAACTACAGCCTTCAGAAGGAGCTTTCGTTAACGGAGATAAAACAAAGCTTGACGCTATTGAAGCATCTGCCGACGTAACCGATACGGCCAATGTAACTGCTGCTGGAGCGCTTATGGATAGCGAGGTTACGAATCTGGCTGATGTCAAGGCGTTCGCCACGACCGATTATGCTGCTGCACTTGGCGCAGATGATAACTATGTAACTGATGCAGAAAAGATTGTTATTGGAAATACCAGTGGCGCAAATACCGGAGATCAAGATTTATCTTCTTATCAACTCCAGCCATCCGAGGGTGCTTTTGGTAACGGAGATAAAACGAAACTTGACACTATTGAAGCTTCTGCCGACGTAACTGACACAGCCAACGTTGTTTCAGCCTTAACTGCCGGAACTAACGTTACCATAGGCGGTGATGGTACTATATCTTCAACGGCTGCCGGAACTGACATAACAAAAGTAGAATCACAGTCTTCTCATGGATTTGCAGTAGGAGAACTATTATATGATAACGCTGGAACATGGACTAAAGCGCAAGCGGATAATCCCATAACGGCTGAAGTGGTCGGTATTGTTACAGCAGTAGATACTAACGACTTTGATTTAACAATTTCAGGATATGTTTCAGGATTGGCTGGATTAACTGCCAATACTTTATATTATTTATCTGACTCTGTTGCTGGAGGATTAACCGCAACAGAGCCAACGGCTAATGGGAGTATTTCAAAGCCTGTATTTTGGGCTACATCAACTACTACTGGATATTTTACGAATTACCGTGGAATTACCAATGTTAATAGCGGAGCCACAACAAAAGTCGAAACACAGGCTTCTCATGGATTTGCAGTTGGTGATTTGGTCTACGATAACGCTGGAACATGGACTAAAGCGCAAGCAGACGATCCCACGACAGCTGATGTTATTGGAATTGTTACAGCAGTAGATACAGATGATTTTGACCTTACAAATGCTGGTTACGTTTCAGGCTTAACTGGATTAACAGCGAACGCAACTCACTTCTTGTCTGACGCAACGGCAGGATTGCTAACTGCTACAGAACCAACCGCAACCGGAAGCGTGTCAAAGCCGGTATTTCACGCTACCTCTACTACGACTGGTTATCTTATAAATTATCGTGGTATGACCATCAGCGACATTGGTGGAACGACCAGAAACGAATCACAGTCTTCTCATGGATTTGCAGTAGGAGAACTATTATATGATAACGCTGGAACATGGACTAAAGCGCAAGCAGATGCAGAAGCAACATCAGACGTTATCGGGATTGTTACAGCAGTAGATACAGATGATTTTGACCTTACAGTTACTGGTTACATTTCAGGCTTAAGTGGATTAACGGCAAACAGTGCATATTTCTTATCTGACACAACAGCAGGAGCATTAAGTTTAACAGAACCAACGGCAGAAGGGTATGTTTCAAAGCCTGTATTTTGGGCAACTTCAACCACTGCTGGTTATTTTACGAATTATCGTGGTATGGTAATTGGGAATTCGTCGAATATCGGTAATGTGCTGATATCTCAACAAATAGCCAGCGCCAGCTCCGCGCTGACCTTCGACTCAGTTTTTACATCCACGTATGACAGATATATTATCGAGGTTCTGGATCTTTTACCCGCAACCGACAGTGTTTACCTAAAATGGACGTGGCGAGACGCATCAGCAGATCAATTTGCGGGTTCAACGCATTATAACCGTATAGAATACACTGTCGACACTGGAAGTGGCGGCTCTTGGGGCGATACCAGTGTTGGTCATTATACATTTTTCAGTAACAGCAGTGACCTACAAGGAAACCTTGCGAATGAAACGTGTCAGCTGACCATTGAGGCAAGACCGCAATCCACGTCAAATCATAAGGTTTTGCTTTACAATGGTGTCGCGAACGGAAATGACGGTGGGGGACTTTTCGTTCAATCTGGTGTTGCTTTAATCGCAAGCACATCGACTTGCGATGGATTTAAGATTGATTATTCAGCAGGAAACATCGCAAGCGGAACCGTTCGCGTTTGGGGTGTTCCGAAATCATAAATAATTGAAGTTTAACTAAATAATAAATAATAATATGGCAACTGCATTTTCAAAATACGGACAAGTCAATGAAGCTCTTACTCCACTAGCGACAGCAACAGCATCCGCGAGCAGCGAGCTACTATTCGACAATGTATTCTCGGACACCTACGATGTTTATGAGATTCACTTCGTTGATATAATCCCAGCCACCGACAATGTTGAGTTTCATATTTTCCCGCGCACAGGGGTTCCAGCAGACGAGACAGGGACTCAACAGGGTTATACACGAACCGACGCGCTGTCCTCGACCTATTCTTCATCTGGTGCTAATGAGAACAGTAATAGATTGTGTCCGCCGATTGGTAATGATACAGACGAGAATATGTCCGGCCACATTAAGATTTTCCCAAGAGGCACAAGCTATACCTCTTGGGATGGAACTCTTTACAGACGCAACGGCACTGGTACCCGATACAGACAAGCAGTTGCCGGTGTATTGCAAACTGCGTCACAGGTAGACGGAGTGAGATTTGCGATGGAGAGCGGAAACATCGCGAGCGGCAAGATTCACGTATACGGCTACAATATCCCGACATAAAATAATTAAATGAAAACCAGAGAACAGATTGAAATAGAAACAAGACAGCAGAATCCTACCTCTGACGGAAACACTACTGGCCATCCTAAGTATGAGGCGTTAATTGCAAAATGGACAGATGAGAGTTATAGACTCGAGTCAATAGTTATTCCTAAATCGTGGCCTAATTCTCACGAATTTATGAATGAATTAACGGACGAGGAGAGAAACTCTTTAGCCACTAACCCCAATGTTGCGGGACTTGCGTTATTGTTAGCATCTTGGCAATCGAATGTCGTGAGCGATGATCCTAGAATTGAAGCAGGACTGGCGGCTTTGGTCGCTGTTGGAATACTAACACAGACTAGAGTCGATGAAATCGTGTCTGCTTAATATATAATAATATGAAACTCGCTTTAATAGAATCACCTCGAAACCCGAATCGGCTTTGGTTAGTGGATGATGCTGATCACAGCAAGAAGGTGAGCAGTCATCTTTCAGCGGATGATTTCACTCGTCCACTACAAAGTCAGAAGGGACTTGATGGATCTCCCGCAGACTCGTTGATTGTGATCGCGATAAAATACATGGGACAGGCAGCAGGAGGTTTTTCGACCTGGCAAGACGCCGCTGCCTTACTTGATACGATCCCTGACGCCACAGCAACGGCGGCATCCGTTGGGCAAAATTTAGAAAACCTTTTAAATAAGTCATAATGAACGAACTTTCAGACGTTGCGTGGCCTAGATTATGGTCGGGATATGAAGGAATTACGACGTATACGGAAGGCATAAATGCCCAAAAATACGCGGACACAGGGGAGCAATGGTGTACTTTTCAGAATTTTTCGGGAAAAGAAATTGCCAGCATATCAATGGCGATAGAAGCGGGAACTGAGTGTGGTTCGATTGATCTTTCCATTCAGGATTTTGACGGCACTAGCATAGTCTTACAAGAAGGGGGAATGCCTGACGGGGTGGCTATCACAAACTCATTGATTTCAGGCGTGACGGGTATTGGTGGGAGTACTGAATGGGTGACGTTTACATACACAGGAACGGGTCCAACTCCAGTGGGTATGTATGCGATAGTCGTGGACCCGACAGCGTCGGCGGGAGCGTATTCGTTCCGGCCAAGGTATTCCGGCGATTGGATTAATGGAGTTGGATGGGAAAATGCCATGGCAGCGCGGCAAATTGGGCGGGAATGGATTCACGATGGTGTGGATTGGGATAACGACTGCACCGTTGGTCCGGTTCCGCTTGTGATCACGTATAAAGACGGGACGTATGCAAGCACGATGAACAACCCGCCCTTTAGCACGTTGGACGTGACTTTTAACACTAATCTTGGTGGCGGAAAAAGTGGCTCTGATGTTTGTTCCGGCGTGATATTTAAGGCACCTTACGACCTTACTCTGGATAGTATCGGCATGAAAATCTCAACCGTTGACCCGTACCAAGGCTATGAGATCGTGCTGATTGAAAGTGCCACCGATACGGTCCTTTATCGCAGGGTGTCGATGGCCTGGGTTTATGGAAACTCAAACGGACTGGGACATTTTGGGATGGACGGAATTACGCTTTCGGCTGGTTCATATTATAGAATCTACGCTGTGAATCCTGTGGGAGATCTAAAAGACGTAGCCGCTGAATCGTTGACGGTTCCGAATACTGCTTATTTAGCGCAGATGGGTATTGAAGTGGGAGATTTCCGACATTGTTACGCTGACGATCCACCATCCGAAGGTGGGACCGGCACATGGACGGATTCGGCTGATACCGAGATTGGCATCGTTCAACTGAGAGCTAAAATGGATATTTCCTCGTTATCGTCTGGTGGTTCGGCAGTAACTTCTATTAGATTTAATCGAGCTGGACAAAGTGGTGGAACTGCATTTTAAAACTTTTACAACAGCAGCTTTCATTTGAATCAAAAACAAATCAAAAGATAAATATTATTATGAATGAACAAATCGATTTCACTGACGTGATCGAGGAGGAATTACTAGCTTCTTGTGAACACTTACAGTCAGTTTTGGCGCGGTTGGATAAATTATCTTCAAATACTCGAATGGAAATTTTAGCGACTGGGTTTCCTGCCATATATTCATCCCTAAATACCAATTATAAATTACTGGTGAGCATTTTTGAGGGGAGAGTAATTGAATAATATGATATCCGTAATTAAAAACCAAGAAAAGATTGATAGTGTAATTCTACCAGATGGAACAACTGTGCTGAACCCTACGGGAGAACCATATTACGAAATGATTAGGGCAACGGTGAACTCCACTGGCGTGACTTATTGTCGATTGCAGTATTTCGACGGAGATAGTTACAAATGGAGCGGAGATCACACAGAAGTGGATGAAAACACAACTGAGGATGATGAGCGGTGGATAAAGGAATAAAATCATGGCGACTTACTATGTAGACCCTCAAAACGGAGATAATGGAACTGGAGACGGTTCCATTGGAACTCCGTGGGCGACAACGCAATACGCTATTGATAACGGAACATGGAGTACGACGGTTCCCAATAGCCTAAAAATTGCCAATACCACAGCAGAGGTATTTACTGCGAGTTTGACTTTAACAGGGCTTACTAATGTCGAATACCCATTTTTGTTCGAAGGATACGACGCGGGCGGATCTTTAACTGGTGACGGTCCGTTTGGAACTACTATTGATGTCGTGGGAGAATGGGATGGAGATAATGCAATATCGACCTTTCATGCTTATCAAGGTCTTGTTTCCTATAAAAACATGAAAATGCACGGAGTCACTTCTAATTTTAACCGAACGGCTGGCGGTATCATGATTAATTGTGACGTCTCTGACATAGGAACTTCAAATGGACCGAGAGGGTATACTTGTGTAACCAATAGCCGTATTGATGGGAGTACTAGCAGATACGGAACCATTTATCAGTGCGCAGATGTAAGTCATTGCGAGGTAATAGGTGGAGAGCTTGGAATAAGCATGAACGCATCAACAAGCACTGTTGAAAATAACCTGATCAGAGGGCAGTCTGGTCAGAGTGGCAGGCAAGGGAGGGCTGTTTACATAGATGACAGTGCTATATTTAGAAATAATACGCTTGATGGAACGGGGGGTGACTCAGATATGGTTGGTGTTATTATTGATCAGTTTCAAGAGAGTGTTCAAGTTTACAACAACGTATTCGCTAACTTTAGCGGAGGGACAGCGACGGCACTTGAGAGTCAAACAGGAGCGAACATGGTGATATACGGTAACAATTCTTATTACAATAATACAACGGATACCGATATCGTTGCGGCTCCGGCAACTACTTTACCTGATTTCTCCGAAACATCAGACCCATTTACAGACAGGGCTGGTGGGGATTATTCGATAACATCGGGCGCACTGAGCGTTGGCGCATCCTTGTTCACAAATGCGGACCCAAGCAACCCAAACGATTTGGGCGCGGTTCAGGTTCAAACACAGCCAGCGGGGAATTCCCCGACGAAAGTTAACAGAGGAAGTCAAAGTGGTGGAAGTGCTTGGTAATATTTGTCATTCTGATTAAGGGTCTATAAGTAACACAATAAATAACTCTATGAGTAAAAAGGACGACATGGTCGCCGCGTTGCAGAAGAATCTCGACGAGGTAAAAAAGACTTCTGAAGAACTGTCCGCAGTCGATTCTTTGATCGGTCCTTCTGATGCTCAGCTTGTAGACGAAACAGAAGAGGATTACCGCTATGCGAGAGATCGAATAAAAAAGCTTATTGATACTTCCGCGATTGCTATTGATTCCATGTCGTGCCTTGCTGCTGATGCCGAACACCCCCGAGCGTTTGAAGTTCTTGGAACCCTTATAAAGCAAGCTGCTGAAATGAATCAACAACTTTTGGATCTTCAGAGACAGAGGAAGACTCTTGTTAAATCTGATGACGGTCGTGGTAACGAAGGTTCATCCACAACCAATAATGCCATCTTTGTTGGAACCACATCTGAACTCCAGAAGTTCCTTAAAGGATCGGATAGCGAGCCTATTGATGTTTAATCCGTTGATCCCTTCGGGAATTGGAACGAGATTAATTGAATCCTAGTAGAATCCTTAACGACCATAGATCTATTATACCATAATCCTTCAAGCTTGTAAAGGAAAAAAGAAAAAAATTTAATGTCTAGTCCACTGTCATATAACGGTAATCCTCGTGTAAAGGCTGACGGCGTTCAAGAACAATTCACCAAGCATGAGATCAACGAATACATCCGGTGTCAGAAGGATGTGGCTTATTTCTGTGAGAACTATGTAAAGGTTATTAGTCTTGACAGCGGTTTAACTCCCTTTGTTCTGCGGGGTTACCAAAAGAAGATGGTCTCTCACTTTAACGATAACCGCTTTTCGGTTGTTCTTGCATGTCGTCAAAGTGGCAAATCAATTACCAGCGTGGCATGGCTACTTCACTATATTATATTCAACGGGGATAAAAAGGTTGGCATTCTAGCAAACAAAGGTGCGACTGCAAGGGAGATGCTTGGCCGTCTTACCTTAATGCTTGAGCACCTTCCGTTCTTTTTACAGCCAGGTTGTAAGGTTCTTAACAAAGGTAGCATTAAGTTTAGTAACAACTCAGAAATTATCGCTTCTGCGACAAGTGGCGATTCTATTCGTGGCTTGAGCTTGAATGTTGTCTTTTTAGATGAGTTCGCCTTTGTTAACAAGGCTAATGAATTCTATACTTCAACTTATCCAGTTATTTCGAGTGGTACGAACACTAAGGTTATTATTACCAGTACGCCGAATGGGATAGGTAATATGTTCTATAAGATTTGGGAAGGCGCGATCCAAGGGTCAAACGAATTTAAACCTTTTAAAATTAAGTGGCAGGATGTCCCAGGCCGGGATGAAAAATGGAAGGAAGAAACCATTGCCAATACAAGCGAGCTTCAGTTTAAGCAAGAGTTTGAGGTATCATTCATAGGTAGTTCTCAAACGCTGATCGACTCTGATGTTCTTCTCGGAATGCAGGCTCAAAGTCCGCTGAAGATTCAACACGAGATTAATTATTACGAGGAACCTGCTGAAGGGCATGAATACATTCTTTGCGCTGATGTGTCAAAGGGTCGGGGTCAGGACTATAGCACATTCTCAGTAATAGACATCTCGCAAAATCCATTTAAGCAAGTTTGTACTTATCGGAATAACACCATTTCGCCGCTGCTTTTTCCTAACATGATTGTCCGCGCAGCGAAGGTTTACAATGAAGCTCTGGTGATTATTGAAAATAATGATGCAGGAATGGTTGTGTGCAATTCCGTTTATTACGATCACGAATACGAAAACACCTTTACTACAAGCACCGTTAAGAGCAACGGCATCGGTGTTACAATGTCACGGAAGGTTAAAAGGATTGGTTGCTCTAACTTAAAGGATATTATCGAGGATTCAAAGCTTCATATAGTGGATCCTGAAACTATTTCAGAGCTTAGCTCATTTGAGCCCAAAGGTGAAAGTTATGCTGGTAAGGCTGGTACCCACGATGACTCTGTAATGAACTTTGTTCTTTTTGCTTGGTTCGTCAGTACTGATATATTTGAAAGTATGAGTAGCATTCAGCTTAAAGATCTTCTTTATCAAGAAAAGCTGCTAGAGATGGAAGAAGACCTTCCCCCGTTTGGTTTTATGGACACTGGCACCGAAACTTCAGAATCATTTGAAAAATATGAAGAGATGGTTCAGGACATCCGACGCTGGAAGTCACTTTAAAACACCATAAATAATAAATAGATTAATTGAATATAATCTTATTATGCTTTAACACTTATTAATTAAACTGAAAAAATAACAACATGGGATTTTTAGTATCACCAGGCGTCGAGGTCAAAGAAACAGACCTGACAGACATCATTCCAGCGCAGTCCACCTCTATTGGCGGATACACTGGTCACTTCAGATGGGGACCGATTGGAGAAATCGTAACTGTCAGTTCGGAGAAGGAACTCGCGAGAATATTCGGAGCACCCTCAACAGAAAACGCCGCACTCGAACGGAGCTTTTTAGAAGCTGCTTCATTTTTGAAGTACAGCAACAACTTGAAAGTTGTCCGGGCAAACGCAGCTACAGCACTTAACTCGTATTCTAGCCAAGGGGATGATTCTCCTGAATCGGCTGGATTTACGATTAGTAGTATAACGGAACTCGAAACTAATCAAGCCGCACTTAATGTTCTAGACGCGCACATTGTTGCTCGCTATGCTGGTGTTCTTGGTAACTCGCTTAGGGTTCACGTTGTCAACGCTACCAACTATGATGATCAGCCAGCAAGCATTAGAGGCGTCCTGCAGTTTAAACCTGCAACAAGCCTCTGGGCCGAGGAACTTACTGGAATCACAACAGTTAATGATGAAGTTGCGATTGTGATAGTTGACAATGGCGCACAATTTACTGGTGTGACAGGAGAAATCCTTGAAGTTCATGAGGGTCTTTCCATTGCACGTAATGCTAAAAACCAATTTGGCGAATCAAACTATTGGGCAGATTTTGTTAATACAAATTCCTCGCTTATCTTTGGTGTTAAGGACACATCAACTGATCCGCTGATCACCGCTGCCTCAACTGACCTCGGAGCTATTGCTTGGCTTGGAGACGACAGTCCTGGTGAAACATATTTGAGCCTTTCAGGCGGTGCAGATGCAGCTACCTTCACCAACTCCACAGTTGTTACAGCACTTGAGTTGTTTGAAGATTCCGAAACAGTAGACGTCAATTTCCTCTTTGCTTTTGAAGACAACACTGGTACTACTGATACCAAAATTAAGACAATCGCCGATGCGCGGAAAGATCTCATTGGATTTATCTCCGCTCCGCTTGCTGTTAAGGATCAGACATCTGATGCTACTAAGAAAAGCACTATCACGACACACTTTGATGCTATTAGTTCTAGCAGCTATATTGTGTTTGACAGTGGCCCGGGTTATACATATAACAAGTATCGCGACGCATTCGCATTTATTCAGCTCCACGGCCACATTGCTGGTCTGTGCGCATCTACTGATAATGCTACCGATCCTTGGTTCTCTCCTGCTGGTTTAAATCGTGGTCAACTTCGAGGTATCACACGTCTTGCGTATAACCCTAAGAAAGCTGATCGTGATGAGCTTTACCAAAAGCGGATCAACCCTGTTGTTACCCTTCCTGGGCAAGGGACGGTTCTCTTTGGTGATAAGACTGCTTTAACCAAGCCGAGTGCGTTTGATCGTATTAACGTTCGCCGTCTCTTTATTACTATCGAGAAAGCGATTTCTACTGCAAGTAAGTTCCAACTGTTTGAACTTAACGATGCATTCACTCGCTCTACTTTCCGAAACGCTATTGAGCCATTCCTTCGTGATGTTCAAGGCCGGAGAGGTATTACGGACTTCCGAGTTGTTTGTGACGAAAGTAACAATACATCAGATGTAATTGACGGAAATCGCTTCGTGGCTGATATTTACATCAAGCCTACGCGGTCGGTTAACTTTGTAACCCTAAACTTCATCGCTACTAGAACTGGTGCTTCTTTTGAAGAATTAATCGGAAGATAAGTGGTAACGATATAAATAATAATAAATAAAAAATTAAGGATACAAAATTATGGCTACTACAAACACAGGTATTTCAAAATTCAAATCAAACTTTCGTGGCGGAGCTCGACCCAACCTCTTTGAGTGTAGGGTTAATTTTCCCGATTTTAATGCGGGACTCACCGAGCGAGCAAGGTTTTTGATTAAGGCAACAAGCGGCATTCCGACAAGCGCGCTTGGACAGATCGAGGTTCCTTTTCGAGGAAGGAATCTTACAATCGCGGGTGATATGGCCTTCGCGGAAGCTTGGCAAATTACTGTTATCAACGACGTTGATTTTGATTTGCGAGATGCGTTTGAAAGCTGGATGAACCAGATTAATAATCATGAAGCTAACGTTTCCGACTATGGTGACTTAAGCTACATGCAAGATATGGAATTGGTTCAGCTTGACCGAGACGGAAATGACAACGGTATTAAAACATACAACTTCATTGATGCGTTTCCAACAGCTGTAAGCGCTATCGCTCTGGGATCGGATCAAAATGATGCGATCGAAGAGTTTACGGTTGACTTCCAGTATCAGTATTGGACTACCGCTGGTGTTACTACTTAAGACATTAGGTGGTGAAACACAATTAAAGAATTTTTTCGGGGGTCCAATCCCTCCGAAAAAGTCTTTGATATATACTCTATATGAAAATATTTGGACTTGACATTTCTCGTAAGATTAAAGAAATCGACGACTCGGCTGAAGAAGAAAAGGTATCCTCTTTTGCCCCGCCGATCGAAACCGACGGAAGTCAAGTCATTTCAGGAAATAACACAAGTGGTTATTACGGCCAAACTCTAGACCTTGATGATGCAAGTGTTGGTAACGAGCGGGATGCCATTCTTAAATACAGAGCTGCGGCAATTCAGCCTGAATGTGATACTGCTATTTCCGATATTATTAACGGCGCTATTGTTGCGGATAATGCAAGTACCCCCGTTAATCTTAACACCGACGAGCTTGACGTTCCAGACAACGTTAAGGATTTGATTCGCGCAGAATTTCATAATGTAACAAAACTTCTTTCGTTTAACTTCCACGGCCAGGACATTTTCCGCCGTTGGTATATTGACGGAAAGATTTATTACCACCTTCTTATTGATCCTGAAAACATTAAAAAGGGCATTCAAGAAGTAAGAATGATTGATCCTTTGAAGATCAAAAAAATCAAAGAGGTTAAAACCAAAACCAATCCTGACACTGGGATTAAAACACACTATGTTGCAAAAGAATACTTTCTTTATAGCGACGATTTAGGATCACACACAAACGCTATTAAAATTGATCCAACAAGTATCGTCTATGCTCCAAGCGGAAACCTTGATGATGGCGGAAAATTTGCTGTTTCATATCTTCATAAGAGCGTGAAACTTGTTAACCAACTTCGTATCATGGAGGATGCGTTGGTTATCTACCGCATCTCGCGAGCTCCTGAGCGGAGAATCTTTTACATTGATATTGGTAACCTTCCAAAAGGAAAGGCTGAACAATACGTTCAGGGTATCATGAGCAGGTATCGAAACAAACTCGTTTACGATGCGACAAGCGGTGAAGTTAAAGACGACCGCAAAGCAATGAGCATGCTGGAAGACTTTTGGCTTCCGCGTCGTGAAGGTGGCCGGGGAACAGAAATTACTACCCTTCCAGGCGGAGAGAACCTCAGCCAAATTGATGACGTTATTTTCTTCCAAAAGAAACTTTACAAAGCGCTAAACGTTCCAGTTGGTCGACTTGATGTTGAAGGATCGCAATACAGCGTTGGAAGAGCTAGTGAGATTAGCAGAGAGGAAGTCAAATTCCAAAAGTTTATTAATCGGTTAAGAAAGAAATTCTCGGTGCTGTTTATTGACATGCTTAAGGTTCAGTGCATGCTTAAAAACATTTGTACAGAAGCTGAATGGCCAGACATTCGGGAATCAATCTCAGTAGATTATATTGAGGACAATTTCTTTTCCGAGCTCAAGGACTTTGAAATCCTTGGAGAAAGACTTAATATGCTTGATCAAATCCAACCGCATATCGGTAAGTATTACTCAGATAAGTGGGTAAGGTCTAACATTCTTAATATGTCTGAGGAAGAGGTTGAAAGAATGGCAGTTGAGATTGAGGACGAACCTGAGCCTGAAGAAGACGACGGATTTTAAAAAACAAATCGGTTTACAGCCAAATTAAAACATAGAATATTATAAATAACAAAATGGACAATAACGTCAAAAAAATAATTAACTCAATCGCTTTAGGAGATAAAGAAAAAGCTGACGCCGCCTTTAAAGACTTGATGCGAAATAAAGTTAAAGGCGCAGTTGATACCAAGACGATTGAAGTTGCTGACGAAGTTTACAACGTTAACGAAGCGCGTGAAGCACATGACGCTGAGGATTCTCTTTACGAAGATGCGATCGACGCTATTCTTGAAGATGAAGATGTGAATGTTGCTGAGATGTCCGATGAAGAGCTTGAAAAGATTCTCGAAGATCGGTTTAAAACATTAAGTGA
>ERZ887942.1897-NODE-1897-length-13622-cov-7.596374_pt1 | contig 13622 bp, 10 predicted proteins | sample MGYA00521099_ERZ887942 | MGnify/ENA primary metagenome ERZ887942 (study PRJEB32303, sample SAMEA104408605) | aquatic metagenome | biome: Brackish water; feature: Pelagic; material: water | place: Baltic Sea | collected 2014-06-07T06:48:00 | depth 16,251 m ... | reverse complement strand
GATTTTGAACAAAATGATATCGAAAGTTCCTATTATAAACACCTTAAAAATCAATGAATTCTAGAGCTCCGATATTAAAAATTCATCCAAAAGACAACGTTGTTGTTGCTTTGGATAACCTGAAAAAAGGCTACACTATTCAATTGGAAAACGTTTCTTTTGATTTAGTTGACCCCATTCCTTTGAAACACAAATTTGCATTGGTCGAATTTCAACCGAGCGATCCCATCTATATGTACGGAGTTCTTGTCGGTGAAGCCCTCGTAACCATCCCTCAAGGTGGTGTATTAACCACTGAAAACGTTAAACATAAAATTCAAAAGGTAGAAGGTAAAACAGCTCCATGGGAATGGACTGCTCCTGATACCACGAAGTGGGAGAAAAGAACTTTTATGGGCTATCCACGCCCTGATGGTCAAGTTGGTACAGAGAACATTTGGTTGTTTTTCCCTCTGGTGTTTTGTGAAAATCGAAATATTGAAAAGCTAAAAGTAATCTTTGAAAAAGAATTTAATCCCCCTGAAAAAGAGCCTTTACAACAATTGCTTAGCCAACTTGTTCAAGGGAATACGGAACGGAACAGTCCAATAGAAAAAGTAGCACATAAAGCAAATCCCTACGATAATATCAAAGTTCGCTTTCTGACCCATCAAGGGGGTTGTGGTGGAACAAGACAGGACGCACAATCGTTAGCAAGATTATTGGCAGGTTACGTTAATAACCCCAATGTAGCCGGTGCTACCGTTTTGAGTTTAGGATGCCAAAACCTTGAAATTTCTGTATTTAAGGAAGCCCTTTCCGATTTACAAAAAGGAAATGAAAAACCCGTTTTAATTTTTGATCAACAAACAGAAGGAACAGTAGATGCGTTTTTATCTAAAATAATCTCACAATCTTTTGAAGAAATCCAAAAGGCCAATGAAATTAAACGAACTCCTTCACCTTTATCCAAATTAACCATTGGATTAGAGTGTGGAGGCTCCGATGGATTTTCAGGAATCACGGCCAACCCTACTCTAGGTCAAGTCTCTGATATTTTATCCGCTTTAGGGGGAAAAACCATACTCGCGGAATTTCCAGAATTGGCTGGTGTTGAACAAGAACTTGTCAACCGATGCACCTCCGATGCACTCGCTCAAAAGTTTTTAAGCTTAATGAAACAATATGAAAATGCTGCAGAAAAAGTGGGTTCTGGTTTTGACATGAATCCTTCACCCGGAAACATAAAAGATGGATTAATTACAGACGCTATGAAATCTGCAGGAGCGGCAAAAAAATCGGGGAATGCACCAATTCGTGAAGTGTTGGATTATACAGAATACGCAAATACGGATGGTGTTTCCTTATTGTGTACCCCAGGAAATGACGTAGAGAGTACCACTGCATTAGCCGGTTCGGGTGCAAATATTATCCTCTTTACAACAGGCTTAGGTACCCCTACAGGAAATCCAATCACTCCTGTCATCAAAGTGAGTTCCAACAGTATTTTGACCCAAAAAATGAATGACATCATCGATTTTGATTGTGGTACCATAATTACTGAAAAAAGAAGTCTGGAAGAAGTTGGAGAAGATTTGCTAGAATATATAATTGCTGTGGCAAGTGGGGATGAAATTCCCAAAGCAGTTCAGCTAAAACAACACGATTTTATTCCCTGGAAAAGAGGAGTTTCCCTTTAAGTATGAAATTAGGTATAGGCATCGTTGGAAGTGGATCAATTGCTAAAATACATGCATCCTGTATCCTTGAACAATCCAATGCTTATCTCTGTGGGATTCTTACTCGAAATGGAAAACGCGCAAAAGAGTTCGCATCCACTTACAAAACCGAAGTGTTTACAGACTCCAGTGCTTTCTTCGCACAACCCAATCTCAATGCGGTTTGCGTTTGTAATGAAAGTGGACTTCATGGAGAGAGTTCGATAAGAGCTTTAAGTCACGGTAAACATGTACTCTGTGAAAAACCACTAGAAACTACTCTATCTAAAATTGATTCCCTTATTCAAACCCTCCATAAATCAAAACTCAAACTAGGGGTCGTTTTTCAAAACCGGATGAATCCTGCCTACAGGGAATTCAAAGATTTCATTCAATCCGGTAAACTCGGAAAACTTTTACTTGTAAACACACAAATCAATTGGTATCGGGACGAGGACTACTACAAAAGTAATCCATGGAGGGGTACTCTAGAATTGGACGGTGGTGCTGCTCTGATGAATCAGGGTATCCACACTTTAGATCTGCTCCTCGATTTAATGGGAGAGGTCTCCACAGTTGGCGCACTTGTAGCGACCAAAACAAGACCCATTGAAGGAGAAGATCTTGCGGTAGCTCATTTTGAATTTCAAAATGGAGCTTTAGGAACTTTAAGCGCCGGAACTTCACTCTATCCGGGTTTTCCAGAATCTATTTCCGTTTATGGAAGCAAAGGAAATATGGTCTTTGAAGCAGGTCAGATTCATTCGTGTAGTCTTCCAGAATGGAGACCTAAAGAGAAACCTCAAGCAAATCAGGCAAATAACAGTCCAAAATTAAATAGTATAGCGCTGCATCAATCAATTTTAAATAACTTTATAGAAGCGATCGATCAAGACAAGCAACCTTTAGTTAGTGCTTTAGAAGCTCGGAAATCAGTTGCGCTTATACAGGCTATTTATCAAGCTTCTAAAACAAAACAAATAATCAAAATAGAAACCTTATGAAATATAGAATTTTATTTTTACTCACCTTAGTTATGAGCCTATGGTCTTGTGGTCAGAGCGAGTTCAAACTTACCACGGAAACAACCGCTCAAGCGAATGTGATCGCTAGTATGGAATTAACTGAAAAACTTAAGACTACACCTTTTAAACTTATCGCTCAGACTTCGGAGGGAAAAAGTGAAATCCCTTTTCAAATTGATGGATCCATGATTTATTGGAAAACTCCTGCTGAAAACGCAGAATATTCTATTGTTCTAGAAACCGCTTCTATAATGGAACCCATTCAAATGATGGAAAATGAAGGTCAGCTGGAAATCTATCAAAACAATACCAAAGTTGTAGGGTATCAAATGGCTGTTCAAGACGTTCCTGAAGGGGTTGACCCTGCTTATAAACGCAGTGGGTACTTACACCCTGTTAATACTCCAAAAGGGAAACGCCTAACTCAAATTCAACCTGAAGATCATTACCATCACTACGGCATCTGGAATCCTTGGACACATACTGTTTTCGAAGGCGATACTTTAGATTTTTGGAATCTCCGATCCAAACAAGGAACGGTTCGATTTGCTAAACTTTTAGAAAAAAATACTGGACCCGTATTTGGTGAATTTGAGGTTTTACATGAACATGTAGTACTGAAAGGCGAAGAGGAAAAAATTGCCCTTAACGAAAATCAACAAATTAAAGTCATCCCAATAGACAATCACCAATACCTTTTGGATATTAAAATTACTTACCAATGTGCTACGGATGAAGCATTCAACATCATAGAATACCGCTATGGTGGATTTGGATGGAGAACCACAGAGGAATGGGACAACCAAAACAGCAGAGTACTCAGTTCAGAAGGGAACACTCGAAAAAATGCTGATGGAAGTACGGCTCGATGGTGTATTGTAGAAGGAAAACTGGACGAGGGTCGTGGTGGTGCTCTCATGCTTTCTCATCCAGAAAATTATAACCATCCCGAACCCCTTCGGGTTTGGCCAGAGGATCAGTACGGCAGAGGGGATTTGTTTGTCAATTTTGCCACTACTAAAAATACGGACTGGACTTTTCATCCAGGGGAAGAATACGTTTTGCAATATCGTCTACTGGTATTCGATGGAACTATGGATGAATCATCTGCCGAAGAAGCTTGGAAACAATTTGCAAAACCATTAGTTTATACTCTAAAATAAAACCTTATTCTCATGAAAAATAATACACTTAATCGTCGCTCCTTCATTAAAAAAACATCCACAACAGCTTTTGCCGCAGCTGCAATCCCCACGATAGTTCCTTCCTCTGTTTTTGGAAAAAACGCACCGAGTAATCGGATTCAGATAGGACAAATCGGTTGTGGTAGAATCGCTAGAGTGCATGATATGCCCGGAACCATGCAACACGAAAGCGCTCAAATGGTTGCCGTTTGCGACTTGGATCAAAATCGATTAAAAGACGGAAAAGTACTTGTGGATTCTTTTTACCAAGAAAAAGGGCAAAAAGTGGACACCAAAATGTTTGATAATTATCAAGAGTTGATCGCTCACAAAGATATTGACGCTGTTATCATCAGTACACCTGACCACTGGCATGCTCAACCTGCCATAGAAGCGGTTCTTGCCAAAAAACATGTGTATTTACAAAAACCCACCTCATTAACCGTCCAAGAGGGAAGACTTTTAAGTTCGATAGTTCAGGAACAAAAAGTTACTTTTCAAGTTGGTACTCAGCAGCGTTCCTCACCTCAGTTCAGGTATGCAGCAGAACTCGTCCGTAATGGAAGAATTGGAAAAATTCATACGGTTAAGGTAGGACTCCCGGGTGACCCCTCAGGTCCAATTGCCCAAACTGAAGCCATTCCAGCAGCCTTAAATTATGATGCTTGGTTAGGATCTACTCCCGAGATGGAATACTCTGAAATGTTAGTGCATCCTAAAGTAGGATACGACCGTCCCGGTTGGTTACGCAAAGAACAGTTTGGAGCTGGTATGATTACTGGATGGGGACAACATCATTTTGATTCAGCAGCATGGGGAATGAATACCGAATATACTGGACCAATAAGTGTTGAAGCAGTTGCTCAATTCCCAAAATATGGAAGTTGGGACGTTCATGGAGATTTTATGGTGAAAGCAGAATATCAAAATGGGATCACCATGTTTACTAGCGGAGGATTCCCTAATGGAATTCGATATGAAGGGGAAGAAGGATGGATCTTTGTGACGCGCGGAGCGTACAGAGCTACGCCCTCAGATCCTATTCCTGAAAGAAATGGTGTGAAATCCTTAGACGCAAGTGATCCACGGATTTTAGAATCTGTAATAGGACCCAATGAAATTCACCTATACGAAAGTAAAGAGCAACACGGTAACTGGCTGGATTGTATCAAAAGTGGTGAAGAACCCATCTCTCCAGTTGAAATTGGACACCGAGCCTGTTCGGTATGTTTAATCAGCCATGTCGCTATGAAGCTCCCAAGAAAATTAAATTGGGATCCTAAAGCAGAGCTTTTCCTCAATGATGCAGAAGCAAACAGCTATTTGAGTCGACCTCAAAGAGCCCCATATGGCACAGCGAATATTCAATACTAATGAAAAAATATAGTTTCGTTTTCCTTATCCTTCTTTGGTCTGCTTGTTCCTCTCCAGAAAAGAGAATTCAATGGATAACTTTGGATCCTGGACATTTTCATGCTGCTTTAGTCCAAAAAACAATGTATCCTGAAATTAATCCCGAGGTTCACGTTTATGGAACGTCCAGTGCTGATTTGGATTTACATCTAAACCGAATAGAAGCCTATAACCAGCGTGATGAAAATCCAACTTCATGGAAATCGGTAGTTTACGATAAAGAAGATTTTTATGAGCGTTTTAAAAAGGAAGCAAAAGGTTCAGTAGTCATGCTTTCGGGAAACAATAAAAAGAAAACCGAATACATCCTCAATGCTATTGAAAATGGCTTTCATGTCTATGCAGACAAACCTATGGTAATTCATCCCGAGGAATATAAAGCCTTAGAAAAGGCTTTTCTCATTGCTCAGGAAAAGAATTTACTCCTTTACGATATCATGACCGAACGTTCTGAAATCACTACAGTTCTTCAAAAAGAACTTTCTCAAATGAAAACCGTCTTTGGAACTCTGGTAGAGGGGAACGAAAACGCTCCTGCGATAGTAAAATCCTCCGTACATCATTACGCCAAAGAAGTCTCTGGCAAACCACTTATCCGTCCCGCTTGGTTCTTTGACACCACACAACAAGGAGAAGGTCTGGTAGATGTAAGTGCGCATTTGGTAGATCTCACTTTTTGGGAATGTTTCCCAAATCAACCCATAGAGAAAGAAGACCTTAAGCTGGTAAGTGTTCAACGATGGCCCACAAAATTAAGTCCAAATGACTTTAAACAGGTTACGGGTTTATCGGAATATCCCGATTATTTATCTCCCTATATCGAAGAAGATACCCTCCGAGTTTATGCTAATGGAGCAATGAATTATACCCTAAAGGGACATCACGCTAAAGTAGAAGTTCTTTGGAATTTTGAAGCTCCTACAGGAACTGGAGATACGCATTATTCGATCATGAGGGGTTCAAAAGCAAATTTAGAAATTGTCCAAGGTGCCTTTGAAAATTACGTGCCTACACTTTATGTAAATCCAACCGATTCCTTTGATGAATATGCTCTTTCAGATGCTATTGAGGCATTGTCTAAAACCTATGCTGGTATTACGCTTGAAAAACTTGATTCTCGTTGGCGTATCCATATCCCTGAGTCCTTGCGTGAAGGACACGAGGCGCACTTTGCTCAAGTCACACGTCGTTTTATTCAATTTTATAAAGATCAAAAAATACCCGATTGGGAAATCACCAACATGCTCAGTAAGTACTATTTAACAACCAACGCTTTAAAACTTGCTCAAAGTAATGCCGCCAAGAAATAATACTAATTCTTTAATACATAAGAAGTTTTTAAATTAATCTACACAACACATGAAATTAAAATTAACTAGCCTCCTTCTTTTGGGGTTGATTTTCAACTTTGGTTTTGCCCAAAATGAAATTCTACTCTGGAGTCAAGGTATTCCCGGAGGAATCGATACAAAAGAAGTAGAGGAATTCAAAAGTGGAGATAAAAACGGGGAAATTTTAAGAATTCACCAAGTAGTAACTCCTAGTTTAAAAGTATATCTTGCTCCTCAAGAGAAAGCCACGGGTGCAGCCGTTTTGATATGCCCGGGAGGAGGTTATAAAATTTTAGCCATCGATCATGAGGGTTATCAAGTAGCTGAATGGCTCAACAGTATCGGAATCTCAGCTTTTGTTTTAAAATACCGATTACCAGACGATCGCATCATGGAAGATAAAAAAGTTGGTCCCCTTCAAGATGCGCAAAAAGCTTTAAGAATGATACGAGAAAATGCCACCGCTTGGGGGCTACAACCCGATAAAATTGGTGTAATGGGATTTTCAGCCGGAGGTCACCTTGCTGCTACTTTGTCAACTCAATACGACAAAGTGGTTTATCCTAAAGAGAATGCTATTTCCGCTCGACCTGATTTTTCTATTCTTGTCTATCCAGTAATCTCAATGAAAAACGGTCTGACCCACGCTGGATCAAGAACAAACTTATTGGGAAATTCCCCTGCTCAAACAACTGTAGAAGAATTTTCAAACGAACTACAAGTTGATGAAAATACCCCCCCTACTCTTTTAATCCATTCGTTGGATGATCTCGCAGTTCCGATTGAAAATAGTATGGTTTATCTAGAAAAACTTAAAGAGCATAAGGTTTTTAGTGAAATGCATGCTTTTTCTGATGGTGGCCATGGATACGGCTTAGGAAGAGGTGGATCCCAAGAGTTCTGGTCAAAAAATGCCGAAAATTGGTTAAAAATAATTCTAAAAAAATAAAGCAATGGAATACAGGAGATTTGGACGAACAAATTGGCAACTCAGCGAAATCGGCTATGGCATGTGGGGTATGGGAGGCTGGAAGGAATCGGATGATATACAATCCATGGAATCCTTAAATCTAGCCGTAGAAAAAGGGGTTAATTTTTTTGATACTGCTTGGGGCTATGGGGAAGGTCACAGTGAGCGATTATTGGGAAAACTCCTTCAGAACCATCCAGAAAAAAAACTGTATACTGCCAGCAAAATTCCTCCAAAGAATTTTAAATGGCCAGCAAGACCAAATTATACCCTCGAAGAATCTTATCCAGCAGAACATATTCGAGCGTATACCGAAAAAACACTTCAAAACTTAAAACAGGAAACTATTGACCTCATGCAATTTCATACCTGGGATGAAGGGTGGTCAAACCGAGAAGAATGGCAACGCACCGTTGAGGACCTAAAAAAAGAAGGTAAAATTGGGGCTATGGGAATTAGCATGAATCGATGGGAACCTGAAAATGGTATTGAAGCACTTGAAACTGGTTTTATTGATGCTGTTCAGGTCATCTATAACATTTTTGATCAAGCACCCGAGGATCGTCTTTTCCCATTTTGTGAAGCCAACGATATTGCTGTTATTGCACGTGTACCTTTTGATGAAGGAACGCTAACGGGTTCAATAACTCGAGAATCTACTTTTCCTGAAGGAGATTGGAGAGGGACGTATTTTGTTGCAGAAAATCTGAATGCTAGTGCGGATCGAGCGGACTTATTACGCCCCTTAATCCCAGAAGATTCCGATATGGCAACCCTCGCCTTAAGGTTTATTCTTGAAAATAAAACTGTTGGAACGATTATCCCCGGCATGCGGAAACAACGTAATGTTTTGGCAAATACGAAATGTAGTGATGGTGTACCCATGGATGCCGAACTTTATGCAAAACTAAGAACCCATCGTTTGGATCGAAAACCTACAACTTGGTCACAATAAAGAACATGAATCTAGATGCCCTTCCCAGTATAGAATTTATGCCTGGTTACCACGGTAAAATGGTGCATGGTGAACATTTTACCTGGGCTTTTTGGACTGTAGAACAAGATGCTGTCGTCCCCGAACATCAACATCCACAGGAACAAATGATGTATGTCGTAGAGGGTGAATTTGAATTTACTCTTAATGGAACTACCCAGGTTTATTCCGCGGGTGATCTCGTTTCCATTCCCTCACAGAGTCTCCATGGTGGTAAAGCCTTGACTCCATGCAAACTAATGGATGTTTTTAGTCCTGTTCGAGAAGATTATAAATAGCTATGGAAATTGATTTAGTAGGAAAAAACGCCTTGGTTGGTGGAAGCAGTAAAGGTATTGGTCGTGCCATAGCTCAACGTTTAGCAGCATCTGGAGCCAGCGTCACCCTTATGGCGCGTAATAAAAACCTATTGCAAGATGTGGTTTCTCAACTCGATACTTCAAAAGGACAAAAACATCAGTTTTTGGTTGGTGATTTCTCTAACTACAACGCATATCAGAAATTGAATGAACACTATTTTAAATCCAACACCGTTGATATATTAATCAACAATACCCAAGGTCCGAGAGCAGGAGGGGCACTAGAACTCTCTATTGAGGATTACCAAGCGGCATTTGATTTACTCTTTAAATGTGCTGTTTATACTACTAATCTTGCTTTACCGCATATGCAACAGCAACATTGGGGACGGATTATTAATGTGGCTTCCATATCAGTGCGCGAACCCATTAATTACTTGGCGCTCTCCAATAGCTTACGAGCTGCATTAGTCACTTGGGCAAAAAGCATCTCTCTAGACGTTGCTTCAGATCAAATCACCGTCAACAATACCTTAACAGGCTATTTTGACACGGAACGTATTGCAGAACTGAATGCACAAAAAGCAATACAGCTGGACCGCTCCCCCTCTGAGGTTCGTGCAGCAATGGAAGCTTCGGTTCCTATGAAACGAATCGGAAAGCCTGAAGAGTATGCCAATTTAGTATGTTTTTTAGCCTCAGAACAAGCCAGCTATATTACGGGTACCAATATTCCTATTGATGGGGGCTTGTTGAAATCGTTTTAGAGAAGGAATTGACCCCATGAACTAAAAGCAAAAAAAAATACTCTACATTTTCTGAGAAGTTCTTAGCTTTATGGTCTTAAAATTTAAAGCATTTTTAATGAAAAAAAATAAGCTTTTTGCCCTTGTTTTCATTTTAGTATTGGGTTGTATAAACATCACTTCACCTGTTCCCTCAGAATCTACATCTGAACCCATAGGAGTTAATAACGTTGCTTATAAATGGGGACAAATGGCACTGACAGCCACTGCAAATGATACGGAACGCTTTAAACCCAGGCCAACCATCACCTCTCGCTATCTAGGCTTAATTTTTGTTGCGGTATTTGACGCTTGGTCACGTTATGATCAAAAAGCCATTCCAGTCTATTTAAACGAGGTTTCCAGAAGACCAGAAAATGAACATACTTTAAAAAACAAAGAAATAGCCATAAGTTATGCTGCATTAGGCGCTATGAATGAATATTATTTCACTGACAAAGCATTGTTTAGTGACTTTATGCTTGAATTAGGCTTGGATCCCAACAACCAAAGTTTAGACCCTACTACCCCAGAGGGCATAGGTAATCTGGCTGCTCTAGCGGTCATAGAAGCAAGAAAAGGAGATGGAGCCAATCAATATGGAGAAGAAGAAGGATCCAATGGAGAAGCGTATTTTAACTATGTGGGTTATGAACCCGTTAATTCTGCAGATAAAAATGTCGATCCAAATCGTTGGCAACCCAAATATTTTTCTGATGGCAAAGGAGGAGAATATGCGCCTGGTTGTTTGACTCCTTTTTGGGACAAAGTGAAGCCTATTGCCTTAAAATCTGGAGATCAATTTAGACCCGGTCCTCCCCCACTTATTGGCTCTGCTCAACTCGAAAAAGAAGTTCAAGAAGTAATTGAGATGCAGGCAAATTTGACAGACTACCAAAAAGCCCTTGTTGAGTTTATGAGAGACGGACCTCAGTCGGTACAACAGGCAGGGCATTGGTTAAAATTTGCTCAGGATGTCTCGCGAAGAGATCAACACACTTTAGATCAAGATGTTAAAATGTATTTCTTCAATCAAGTGGTTGCCATGGATGCATTTATAGCCTCTTGGGATTCTAAAATGTTCTATGATTACGCCAGACCCTATGCATTAGTTCATGAATATTATGAAAATCAGATAATCAAAGCTTGGGGTGGGGAAGGAAAAGGCATGATAGAAATGAAGGGGGAACAATGGAGACCCTATTCTCCTGAAACCTTCTTATGTCCGCCTTTTCCCAGTTATGTATCTGGTCATAGTACCATCAGTGGGGGTTGTGGAGAGGCATTAAAAATTTGGACTGGAAATGATCAATTCGGTTCAGAAGCAAAATTAGTTGCTGGTGCAATGACTGAACCCAACCATTTAGGAGATACCATTACCTTAAAATTCCCAACTTTTACGGAAGCCGCCGAAATGGCAGGAATTTCGAGGGTTTTGGGAGGTTATCACATTCAAGCCGATAATGTAGCTGGCTTGGAATTGGGACGAAATGTTGCTCGTGAGGTTTGGAATTTTTACAAATCCCATCTTGGAGAGGAATAGTCTTCCTACTCTTGATTTCTCGAATAAACGGGAATAAAAATAACCCTGGAAGTTATTCTTTTTCACAAGGGTTTCTTACTTTGAATACCTAAGATCAATTTCAATCTCCGTTTTAAAAACAATTTTTACGATATTGTAAGAAAAACGGCATGTATAAATCCCTGATTTTTTCTCTATTCGTAGTTCTCAGTACAACAAGTAAAGCGCAGGATAAAAAACCTTTAGATTCTATTGTTTCAAAATATGAATCCAACCATGGGCTACTGATAACTTACCTTAAAGGCGATAAATTATATTTGGAACTGCAAGATAGTTTATTGGAAAAAGACTTGCTCATGGTAACCCGTTATGTGCAACTCCCTTCCAATTTTAATGCCTACACCAATGCAGGCTCTAAATCCAGCCAACTTTTAATTCGCTTTTCAAAACGAGGCGATCGGATTCTACTTACACAACATTCTTATGTCAATACAGCAGCGGAAGAAGACCCTATAAGTTTGAGTGTGGAACAAAATAATTACCCTCCTATTTTAGGAGCATTTACAATAGAAAACAAAGAATCCAATCGCTATCTTTTTGATGTTAGTGATTATTTTAATTCCGATGCACCTGGTTTTAATGTGATTCGAAAAAGTCTTAAAAAAGAATATGGACTGGGTAGTATAGACAAAAAAAGGAGTTTTATTGATGAGGTTAAAAGTTTTCCAAAAAATACAGAGATACGCCATACATTAACCTATGCAGCCTCTTCACCCCCAGCAGGCAATCAAGCCGAAACACTTAGTTTTCAAATGAATCATTCCATCATAGCCTTGCCAGAAGACCCCATGCAGGCTCGCTATGAAGATTCCCGAGTAGGCTGGTTTACCTTAAAACAATACAATTACAGTTCGGATGCGTTAAAATCGGATGAAGTAAAACTAATTCGAAGATGGCGTTTGGTCCCCTCCGATATGGAATCCTATAAAAATGGAGAATTGGTAGAACCTGTAAAACCTATTGTGTATTATCTCGATCCGGCTACTCCATTAAAATGGAGACCCTATTTTAAGAAGGGGATTGAGGATTGGAATTCCGCTTTTGAAAAGGCTGGTTTTAAAAATGCAATTCTCGCTAAAGACCCCCCGACAAAAGAAGAAGATCCAGACTTTAGTCCAGAAGACAGTCGGTACTCCACGGTACGATATGTAGCATCAACCACTCGAAATGCCACCGGACCCAGTGTGTCTGATCCAAGAACAGGTGAAATTATTGAAAGTGACATCATTTGGTATCACAACCATTTGCGTTCTTATAGAAATCGCTATTTATTAGAAACTGGTGCAGCGAATCCGAAAGCAAGAACACTAGACACTCCCGAGGAAGAAATTGGAGAGATGATGCGAAGAGTTATTTCTCATGAAATCGGTCATGCTTTAGGATTGCCCCACAACATGAAAGCCAGTTCGGCCTATCCAGTCGATTCCCTCCGATCGGGAAATTTTACCCAAAAAATGGGAATAGCAACCACAATAATGGACTATGCACGTTACAATTACATTGCTCAACCAGGGGATAAAAACATTCGCTTTGTTCGCCAATTAGGCCCTTATGACGATTATGCTATAGAATGGGGATACCGTTATTTTCCTACGGAAACTTCGGAAACTGAAAAAGTTTATTTAAAACGAATGGTGGATGAAAAAAGCACAAATCCTATTTATATGTTTGGTTACAATGGTTTTGATCCCGATTCTCAAACCGAAAACATTGGGGATGATCCCATTAAAGCGAGTAACTACGGATTAAAAAATTTAAAAATTGTAGCTTCCAATTTAGAGAAATGGACAACCAAAAACGGCCAATCCTATGACGATTTGGAGGAATTGTATGCAGAACTCATCAGCGTGTACAGAAGGTATCTCTATCATGTAATTAGAACCCTTGGTGGGGTACATGAAACCCTACTCAATAAAGGGCAAGAACTCCTTCCCTTTGAAAATGTGAACCGCTCTCAACAATTGGAGGCACTTCATTTTTTAGAACAACATCTTTGGACAACTCAAACCTGGTTAATGGAACCCTCTTTAATTTCAAAAATTAAAGAAGCAGGGGGATTAGAACTCCTACAAAACCTTCAGCGTTCTGCTTTAAATAGAATTTTAAGTAAGGATTTACTAAACCGAATGCTTTCTACCCAGACCACTTTAGTTGGGACGGGTTTGAGTCCAGACCAATTGATCAATTCCCTTTACACTTCCCTATTTGAAAAAATTACTTTAGTGGACGATTCCCTAATGGCTCTTCAAATTCACTTTGTAAATCAACTTACTACTTTAATTGAAGAAGATGAGGTAAACCCAAGAATTAAAACAACCCTCGCTGCTCAAAAAAGAATCCTT
>ERZ887942.1895-NODE-1895-length-13634-cov-15.085721_pt1 | contig 13634 bp, 10 predicted proteins | sample MGYA00521099_ERZ887942 | MGnify/ENA primary metagenome ERZ887942 (study PRJEB32303, sample SAMEA104408605) | aquatic metagenome | biome: Brackish water; feature: Pelagic; material: water | place: Baltic Sea | collected 2014-06-07T06:48:00 | depth 16,251 m ... | reverse complement strand
CCGCATTATCGTAGGCATTCACTATTTCCTCGCGTGAACAACTCTCTAGCTGATTAGTCTGGCAGGTAGGCACAAAGCGCTCAAATTCTTGTGTATATCTTTTATAGTAGGACGGCCCGTGATTACCCATCTGATGTAGTACGACCAAAAGATCGCCTTCGGTAGTTTCTTCTAGAATGGCATCAAGGCCGTCGATCATTCCAACATCGCGGCACTCACTATCGCAAGCTGAGTTGGTCTCAGCGTGTTTGAAATCGAGTGAGGGCACGCGCAAGGCTACACCTTTCGAGTCGGAATTGTTTTCGAGCCAAGTAACAGACACCCCAGTTCGCTGAATAACATCTAATGCGTTGTCGGTAGCGAGTGCTTCAGCCTGGTCATAATTCTCATGATTCAGAAAAGAAAACATGCAGGGAACAGATACGGCAGTAGAAGTGCCGCACGACCAAGCATTGTTGAAGCTGATCGCGTTTGATTGCCAAAGGCGTGGCGAAGTTTGGCGTTCATAACCATTGATGCCAAGGTGGTCTGCCCTTAATGTTTCTCCAACCACCATGACAACAATCTTTCGTCGTGTGCTCGATGCAGCTCTATTGGCGTCTAGGCCAATCTGGAGATAGGGACGGGTAGCGCGGTCGAACAGACCTGCGCCGAGTCTCCCAACGGAGTAGAAAGCGTAGCTTGGATTGGCATAGAAGCGCACCGATTTATGCTCACGGAAGAACGAGGCATAGCTGCTGCCTTGAAGTAAAAGTAGCGCAGTGATTGAGAACAGGCAGGCGCATAGGAAGCCTAGTCTAGCTCGCGCTGCTTTAAGATAAGGGGTGCGCCGAACTGGGGCAAATGCTACTGCTACGCTGGGCAGAACACCGAGTGCAATGAAATAGAGAGCTTGCGATGCTGAGAGGAGGTCGAAAGCTTCGGCGCGATCAGTTCGCAGCATATTGTCGAGCATCACATCGTCGATAACGATGTGGTAGGTGTCCATGAAGTAACCGGTGTTGGCCGAGATCAGCAGCGTTGCAATCAGGGCAGGTTTGAGCAGTGGGCCAACCGCGAAGACGCTGATCAGAAGTGCGGTAAATAATAACAATACGCAGAATAACGACCCGACGAAGAGCAGGTTGTCGCCGCTCGGAGGATAAATTGCCCACACCTGGCTGAAAAAGCTGTAGTTGTTAAAGAGTCCGATGAAAAGAGCTACACAAATAATTAGCTGAATCGGGCTAATTATGGTGGCGCGGTCGCTCGACACAAGCCGGCCTTTCAACAACGATAAGGGGCGCCGAAGCGGGCGAAGAGCGCGAAGAGCACGAAGAGCTCGCTGAGTGAAGGAGTGATGTGACATCCCAGAAGCCTGAAGAGACTAAAGGGCATAGTGTAGAAGTAGAATCTTAAGAGTTGCTTAAGGACAAGCGCTTAATTCTCGCCATAGAGATGAGCGGACGGCTTGTCGCGCTGAGTCTTAAAGCGGCGATGCAGCCACAGGTATTGCTCGGGGTACTGGCGAATACGCGATTCGAGTTCGGCATTAATGCGGCGCGCGTCAACCTCATCATCGCCGCTAGGAAAGCCTTCGAGCACGGGCCCTATTGAAAGCGTGTAGCCGCTGCCCGCGGGATTGCGCGTATGGGAAAACATCAGAGCCGGCGAATCGTTCATGCGTGCGAATCGGCTCGTTGCAGTGATAGTTGCCGCCTCTACTCCAAAGAAGGGGACAAACACCGAGTGTCTCGCGCCGTAATCTTGGTCGGGGGCAAACCAGAGCGTGTCGCCGTCTTTGAGGCTTCGCATCGCCTGCCGCACATCTTCGCGCTCGATTACGCGGGCGAAATGTTTGGCGCGTGAGTTAGTCATCACAGCCTCGATAAGGGGATTTTTATGCGCTCGGTAAGTCACATTCATCGGATGGAAGAGACTCAGGAGCGTGCCGCCTAATTCGAGAGTTGAGTAGTGGCCGCCGATGAGTAACACGCCACGACCTAATTTCATTGCTGCCTCGAGGTGTTCGCTGCCCTCGATGCTGACTCGGCTTCTCAGGCTTTCAGGATTGCACGACCACGCAATCGCCGCTTCGATAACGCCAATGCCATTGGCGCGAAACGTCTCTCGAATCAGTTGCTCCTGTTCCTCGGCGCTTAAATCAGGGAAGCACAGCGAGATATTTTCCTCACAGATTGCGCGGCGACGTTTGCCAAAGCGATAAGCGAGTGCGCCGATGCCAGCGCCAAGACGCAGTTGCAGCGAATAAGGGAGATGGGCGATTAGCCAAAGAATGCCTAAGCCCAGCCATGCTGGCCAGTAGCGGGGACCCGCGAATTGGCGCAAAGGCGTGCGAGGCGTCTTCTGTTGTTGGGCGTTTAGCATGCGTTGTCTTAGTTGTCTGCGGGCAGGTGTGGCGATTGTAACAGAAGGCGCTCGTTCATGAGCAGGCAAAGCCGACCCTTGAAACTGGGAATTTAGCGCGCATGTTAAGGTCTAAGCAGGTGTGCTCGATTAGAGTGGTTTCTCGTTCGAGCGATGTTCGAGGGTTGTTAAAGTTAGGCATGTTAGAGAGTGAGCTCATGAGGGTAGCCATGAATTTTTACACTGCATTGTTGCGACGTTTATTATTTGGCCGCTGGTCGCCGGTACTGGTGCTCGCGGTTTCTGCGTTAATTGGGTCGGTGGCTCTGGGCAGCGATGCATCCGGTTCTCAAACAGCTCCGCCAAGCTATGCCGATTTTCATACCGACGACGAAACCAACAACATCGACATCTTTAAGCGTGCGAGCGCGTCGGTGGTCAATATCACCAACTCGCGATTAGTCCGTTCGCCCTATTCACTCAACCCGCAATCAGTCCCGCAGGGCAGTGGTACAGGGTTCGTTTGGGGCGACGAGGGCTATATCGTCACCAACTTTCACGTTGTGCAGCAGGCAAACCGCGTGACAGTCACGCTTCAGGACGGGTCTACCTTCGATGCCCGCGCCGTGGGGCTTGATCCCGATAAAGATCTAGCCGTGCTTAAAATTGAGGCCGAAGATGTCAAACTTGTGCCGGTCGAGTTAGGTGATTCTGGCCTGCTCGAGGTTGGCCGCAAGGTGATTGCCATTGGTAACCCGTTTGGTCTCGATACGACGATGACGGTAGGGATTGTGAGCGCGCTCGGCCGCGAGATCGACTCGATTTCGCAGCGCAAGATTCGCGATGTCATTCAAACTGACGCGGCGATAAATCCGGGCAATTCGGGCGGCCCGCTGCTCAATTCGTTGGGGCAGCTTGTTGGGGTCAACACCGCAATCTATAGCCCGAGTGGGGCGAGCTCGGGCATAGGCTTTGCGATTCCGGTAAATACCGTGAAGCGGGTTGTGCCGGAGCTCATCGCGTACGGCCGCGTGCAGACGCCAATTTTGGGTATCACGCCGGTGCCGCAGCCCGATTACTATCGCAGGCTTTGGGGTATTCAGGGCGTTATCGTTATGGGCACCGTGCCCAATACGGAGCCTGCGCTAAAAGGCATGCGCGGCCTGTCGCGGAGCCAGCGCGGGCGTATTCAGCTTGGGGATGTGATCGTTGAAATCGATGGTAATAAGATTACTAACGAGAGTGATTATGCGGATGTTATGGAGGAGCATCGACCGGGTGATATCGTCGAAGTAATCACCCAGCGTGACAATCAGCGCCTGCGCTACGAAATCGAATTGCAGGCGCCACAGAACAATTAGCTTAACGCTTGGGACGCGCGTCGATCAGGCTGCGCGCGGTACCCGCCGCAATCAATACCTGTCGCGGCGCGGTTCCGCCTAAGTGATCGCGCGCGTTGAGCGAGCCTTCGAGGGTAAGCACCTCAAAAACATCTTGCTCGATTAACTCCGAAAAACCCTGCAGCTGCGCGAGCGTGAGTTCCGACAGGTCTTTGCTTTGTGCTATCCCAAACGCCACAGACTTGCCTACTACCTCGTGTGCATCTCTGAAGGGCAGCCCGCGTTTAACCAGATAGTCTGCGAGGTCGGTCGCGGTTGCATAACCCTGCAGCGCTGCTGCGCGCATGCTGTCTTTCTTGCAAGTTACTGCGGGCATCATTTCCGAATACGCAAACAGGCAGTCTTTCACCGTGTCGAGAAGGTCGAACAGTGGCTCTTTGTCTTCTTGATTGTCTTTGTTGTAGGCCAATGGCTGCGACTTCATCAGTGTCAGCAGCGACATAAGATGGCCGAATACTCGTCCGGTCTTGCCGCGCACGAGCTCGGGCACATCGGGATTTTTCTTCTGCGGCATGATCGACGAGCCGGTGCAGAAGCGATCTGGCAGGTCGATGAAGTCGAACTGCGCCGAAGTCCAAAGAACGAGTTCTTCGGAGAAGCGCGAGAGGTGCATCATGATTGTGCTGCAGCAGCTCGCGACTTCGATAGCGAAATCGCGGTCGCTCACCGAGTCTAGCGAGTTGCGCGTGGGCCCGTCGAATCCGAGAAGCGAGGCGCTGTAGTCGCGGTCGATCGGAAAGGTAGTGCCAGCCAGCGCCGCGGCGCCGAGCGGCGAGACATTCAGGCGTTTGCGGGCGTCGATAAGACGGCTGTAGTCGCGTTCGAGCATCTCGTTCCAAGCCAGCATATGATGGCCGAAGCTAATAGGCTGCGCCGTTTGTAAATGGGTGAAGCCGGGCATGATCGTGTCTGCGTCGCGCTCGGCGAGATCTACCAATGCTAGCTGCACTTTACCTACAAGATCGACGATTATGTCGACCTGTTCGCGTACGTAAAGTCGAATGTCGGTAGCAACCTGATCATTGCGCGAGCGTCCGGTGTGCAGTTTTTTGCCCACACTGCCGATGCGCGCGGTGAGCGCCGACTCGATATTCATGTGCACGTCTTCGAGCTCAACAGACCAGGTAAAGTCGCCTGCCTCGATCTCATGCCAGATCGCCTCGAGACCGTCGAGAATCAGGTCTTTCTCTTCGAGGGTTAACACGCCGACCTTGTGCAGCATCATGGCATGGGCAACCGAGCCATTGATATCGTGCTGGTAGAGCCTGCGATCGAACTGCACCGACGCGGTGAAGCGCTGCACGAACGCATCAGTGGCTTCGCTGAAGCGGCCGCCCCAAAGCTTGCTGGTGTCTTCGGTCTTAGAATCGTCTGGCTTGTCGCTCATGGGTGGCATCCGCTGCGTAATGGGTTTGGTAGGCGTTGCAAGCTCGCTGAACTGCAACCCCGCCGTAATCAGAGTGCGCGAGTATATCAGCATCCAAGCCTTGCTTGAAAACCTGCTCGCTACTCGGACATTGCCGCCGAATTACCGTAAAATGCGAGACTAAATCACAGCTATGAAGGTTTACCCTTGTCTACTGACTCTATTTCTTCAGCATCGAGCAACGATCCTAATCGCACCGAGATTATCCGCATCGCGACGCGCAAGAGCCCGCTAGCCCTCTGGCAGGCCTATTTTGTGCGCGATGCGCTAGAAAGCGCACATCCAGATTTACGCGTTGAGCTGCTCGCGATGAGCACGCGCGGCGATATAATCCTCGACACGCCGCTGGCCAAAATAGGGGGCAAGGGTTTGTTCGTGAAAGAGCTCGAGCGCGCGCTGCTCGATGGCGACGCCGACATTGCGGTGCATTCGATGAAAGATGTACCAATGGCCTTCCCCGACGGTCTTGGTCTTGCGGTGATTTGCGAGCGCGAGGACCCGACCGACGCGTTCGTGTCTAACCATTTCTCGTCACTCTCAAAGCTTCCTCAGGGTGCCCGAGTAGGGACATCGAGCTTGCGTCGCCAGTGTCAACTCCGTGCGCTGCGGCCAGACCTTAAAATACTCGATTTGCGCGGTAATGTAGGCACCCGCCTTGGCAAGCTCGACGCGGGCGAATACGACGCAATAATCCTCGCCAGCGCGGGGCTTATTCGCCTAGAGCTCGAAGACCGCATCGCCGAAAGGCTTAGTACAGAGGTGTCTTTGCCTGCGGGTGGGCAGGGCGCGGTTGGTATCGAATGTCGCCTAAATGACGACAAGACTTTGACGCGGCTCGGCTGCCTTCATCACACAGATACCGCGGCTCGCGTAGTCGCTGAACGCGCGATGAACGCAAAGCTTAACGGCGGTTGTCAGGTTCCTATTGCGTGCTTTGCCGAGCTCAATACGAGCGAGGCTGCGGTGGGAGAATTGAGCCTGCGCGGCCTGGTTGGCAGCGCCGATGGCAAGCGCATGCTACGCGCCGAAGCACGCGGCAGCAGTGCGGCGGCCGAGGCATTAGGAATCGAAGTTGCCGAGGCGCTGCTCGCGCAAGGCGCCGCCGAGCTCCTAGCGGAGCTGGACGAACGCTAACAGCACACGAAAAAACGCTGCTCCTAAGCTAAAGGGTTGGTGATGACCAGAGTAGAAAACTCAGCACACGAACACGATTCACACGCGCCTCGCAGCGACTCATTAGCCAATCACTGCGTTCTTGTGACTCGGCCGCAACACCAACAGGCCGAGCTGATTTCGGCATTCGAGTCGCATGGCGCGCAGACTATTGCACTGCCACTGCTGCAAATCGCGCCGCCATCAGCAGGCGAACACGCGGCAACGCTGCGCCGCAGTCTGCTCGAACTCGACCTTTTCGATACGCTAATTTTTATTAGTACAAACGCTGTTCGCGCAGGGGTTGCGGCGATCGAAGATTATTGGCCCCAGTTCCCTGTGGGTATTCAGGTTGTGGCAATCGGCCCATCGACCGCGGCGCTCGCGCAAAAATTGCTATGCTGCGAGGTGGCGGTCGCGGCGGGGGGAGTGACAAGCGAAGACCTGCTTTCATCGGGCCTTTTCGATAATCTAAAGGGCAAGCGCGTAGGTATTTTTCGCGGCGAGGGCGGACGCGATACACTTGCCGAAGGAATACGCGATCGCGGTGGGCGCGTCGACTATTTTGAGGTGTACAGACGCCTTACCTGCGACTACACGCAGGGCGAATTGGAAGCTGTGATGAGCGGCAAAATTCCCACAGCGCTTACCGCGACGAGCGGTGAGTCACTCGCTGCACTTCTGGCGCTGCCCTTATTGGAGATGCCCTTATTGGAGATGCCCTTAATAGTGCCTTCGGATCGCGTCAAAGAATTGGCCTTAGCATTAGGCTTTGTTCAACCCGTCGACGCGGGCGGGGCAGATGCTAGTGCTTTTGTCCGCGCTTTGGTCAGGGTAGCCGGCAAAGAAAGTCGCACCGGGCTAGACTGATGTTAGAAACCATTCTCGCATAGCGAGTATTCCCGGCGTCCGAAGGGCGCAGAATTGAGAACGAGAACATGGCAGACACAAGCGATACGCCGAGCGAGAATCCCGAAGCTGCGGCGACGACGCAGCCCGAAGGCACTGCGCAAGCGCAGCCAGCGAAGAAAGCTACGGCCAAGCAAGACACAGCTAGGGTCTTAGACGACATCGCAAAAGTTCGCCCACCGATGAAAACACGTGTGCAGCGCAAAGCGCGTAGCAGGGTTATCGCGCTGATCGTATTGACGCTCCCCCTTCTTGCAGGAATCGTGTGGCTAGCTTGGCAGCAATGGCAACTTGGGTCGAATTTGCCGCAGCTCGAAGCGCGGCTTGCGCTCGTTGAAAGCGGCGAACCGGGCGGAGTGCAGCGCCCGGCACAGCTATCGCCTGAGCAAGAGGTTCAAGTAGCCGCCTTAGTCGAATCAGCCCGCCAGAAAATCACCGCCGACACGCAGTCATTGATCGACTCAGTCGCAAGCGAATCCCTCGGTCGAGGCGACTCACAGGTTACTGACGATGCGCGGGACCGCCGCTTGATTGAGTTGGCGGCGCAGGCTGCGCAAGACGCGCTCACACAGCTCGATGGACGACTCACTCAGCAGCAGGTTGCGAGTGCGGCGGAGCTTACCCGCTTGAGAAATCAACTCGCCGAACTCAGTGCGCGCATGCGTGCGGCAGACTCTGATCCCAACCGAGGCTGGAAATTACTCGAAGCCGAATACTTGCTGTCGATGGCGAGCCGCAAGCTTCGGTTCGAGCGCGATGTTGTCTCGGCGATAGCACTCTATGAACTGGCCGATGTTGCACTCGCGAACTCGGCCAGCGACGAGTCGTATCCGCTGCGGCAAACGCTTTCGGGTGAACTTGCGAGTCTTCGCGCAGTCGAATTACCCGATACCGACAGCCTGTTTCTGCGCCTTGATATACTCCTTGCGCAGGCCGACTCGCTAGTGCTTGCAGGCAATAGCATCGACAGTATGCGCGCCAACTTTCAGGCCGAAGACATTTTCACCGCGGCGCCCGAGATGACTCGCGAGACCGACGTTGAGAACTCACTCCCTTGGCAGTTACTGGACGACACTGTTGAGTTTCTTCGGTCGGTGTTTATTTGGCGAAAGCTAGATGAGCCAGCACAGGCATTGGTTGCAGCAAGGCTCGGTGGTGCGCGCGAATTCAAGCTCATTTTAGAACAGGCAAAACTTGCACTTCTCGCAGGCGACGACATTCTGTTCGGCCGACAATTGCAAAGCGCGCGCCTCTGGCTCGAACGAAACGGCGAACTTGGCTCTGCACCGGTAAATGCAGCGCTTGCCGAACTTGAGCAGTTAGAAGGTGTTGTGTTGCAGCCGCGCCTGCCCCTGATTGGGGGCGCACTGCGGGGTATTTCGGAGCTAAATGCGAGTGCGCTGCAATGATCAGACTATTCGCATGGAGTCTGTTGGTTATTGTGGTGGCGCTGACACTGAGCCTCACACTTGGCTTCCCGCAGGATCCAGGGTATCTGCTTATTGCGTTTGGCAATAGCGCGTTTGAGACGAGTATTTTTGCACTGCTTGTTGCGGTTTGCGTGGTTTTCGCTGCACTGCGTTTGCTCTGGACAATTGTGAGCGGACTCAACCCCTGGCGTTTGGTTTCGGCAGGCCGAAGACTGCGCGCTCGGCGTAAAGCGAATGCGAAGCGCTCGACGATTCAAGGTTTGTTGAGTCTCGTGCGCGGCGATAATAACGCCAGTGCAAAGCTCCTCGAAAAAGGAGTCTCTGAACCCGATGCCAGTTCGATTAACTACATGGCTCTCGCCTATATTGCTAATCAAAAGGGGGAGGTAGACGCCGCGCTTGAGTGGTTAAGCAAAGGCGAGTCGGCTTACCCTGATGCTAAGTCGACGATTGAGTCTGTGCGGGCAGAGATACTTTTGCAGGCAAATAGATTTGAGGAATGTGTAGCGGTACTCCAGAACCTGCGCAGCAATTCGCCGGCCGACACTAATCTTCTGCGGCTCTTACATCGAGTTTACGCGCAACTCGAAGATTGGGACGCACTCGAACGCTTGCTTCCTGCGTTGACGAAGCAAAAAGTCATGACTGTCGATGCGCTGTCGTCGCTTGCCGATGCGGTGCTGTTAGGGCAACTGCGCAATGCCGCAACGAATGTCAGTGAGCTACAGCAGCTATGGAAGAAGGCGAAGGCGAGTCAATGCGAAACCCCTGCGTTAGTAACCGAATATTCCAAACTGTTGCTGCATGCGGGAGAGGCCGAGGGTGCGCGGCGTGCTCTAGAGAAAGCGCTAAAGAAGCGCTGGGACAGCGAGACCGTACTTTGCTACGGAAAACTAGATTCGGGACTCGCGTTAAAACAGTTATTAGCTGCAGAGCACTGGCAGCGCTCTCGGCCTAGCGATGCTGCGCTTCTGCTGACGCTGGCGCGGCTGTCGCTTCGGTGTGAGCTGTGGGGTAAGGCGCGAGAATACTATGAGGCGAGGCTTGCGATGCAAGCCGACGCCGAAGCGTTTGTCGAATACGCTGGTCTTATGCGGGGGTTGGGTTTTGAGGCCGAGGCGGACGCCGCCACGCGTAGCGCGCTCGAGGCTGCGGGACTCAACAGCTCACTGCCAATGCCGCGGTCTGTTTAGGTGCGGCTTGAGTGACGCAGCTTGTGTGCAAGTCCTTCAGTAAACAATCTACTCGCGAAATTTAGCGCTTGTCGATACCGAGTTCGTCCCACATCGCATCGACTCGTGCCTTAACCTCGTCGCTCATCGTAATCGGCGTGCCCCATTCGCGTTGAGTCTCGCCTTCCATCTTATTCGTTGCATCCATTCCCATTTTCGAGCCGAGGCCCGACACAGGTGAGGCAAAGTCGAGATAGTCGATTGGCGTGTTCTCGATGAGCACGGTGTCCCGCGCAGGATCCATGCGGGTGGTAATTGCCCAGATAACATCGTCCCACTCGCGTATGTTGACGTCGTCGTCGACGACGATAACAAATTTGGTGTACATGAACTGCCGCAAGAAAGACCACACACCCATCATCACGCGCTTAGCATGGCCTGGGTATTGCTTCTTCATGCTGACAATCGCGAGACGATAGGAGCAGCCTTCGGGCGGCAAATAGAAGTCGACGATTTCGGGAAACTGTTTTTGCAGCAGCGGTACGAATACTTCGTTCAGTGCAACGCCGAGCATAGCTGGCTCATCGGGCGGTCGGCCGGTATAGGTCGAATGATAAATCGGATCGCGCCGGTGCGTCATGCAGGTTACGGTGAAGACGGGAAAATCATCCACTTCGTTGTAGTAGCCTGTGTGATCGCCAAAAGGACCTTCGGGTGCCATCTCGCCGGGTTCGATATAACCCTCGAGTACAAACTCGGCACTTGCCGGAACCTGCAGATCGTTGGTACGTGATTTCACCACCTCGGTTTTGCTGCCGCGTAAAAGACCCGCGAAGGCGTATTCGGACAGCGTATCTGGTACAGGAGTCACGGTGGCAAGGATTGTCGCAGGATCTGCGCCTAAGGCGATGGACACGGGGAAGCGCTCGCCGGGATGTTGCTGCTGCCACTCGCGGAAATCGAGCGCGCCGCCGCGGTGTGAAAGCCAGCGCATGATGAGCTTATTAGGGCCAATCATTTGCATGCGATAAATGCCAAGGTTCTGGCGAGTTTTATCTGGCCCGCGGGTAATCACTAGAGGCCAGGTGACCAGAGGCGCGGCATCGCCGGGCCAACAGGTTTGCACTGGCAGCATGCCCAGATCTATCTCATCGCCTTCTAAGACGATCTCTTGGCACGGCGCTTTGCGTAAAACGCTTGCAGGAATATTGAGCACACTTTTATAGCTTGGCAGACTTTGCCAGAGATCTTTCCACCCCGTTGGCGGCGTCGGTTCTTTTAAGAATGCGAGCAGCTTGCCGACGTCTCGCAGACCAGAGATATCTTCCTGACCCATGGCGAGGGCGATGCGGCGGGTATTGCCGAAAAGATTCGCAAGCAGCGGAATCTTCGATCCTTTCGGGTTTTCGAAGAGAAGGGCAGGGCCACCGGCGCGTAGCGTGCGATCGCTAATCTCGGTAATCTCGAGAACGGGATCGACTTCCATGCTAATGCGTTTGAGCTCACCTTTGGATTCGAGGAGGTCGATGAAGTCTCTGAGGTCTTTAAAAGCCATAAATAAATTACTACTTGCGCTTCATCGAGTTAAAGAACTCTTCGTTAGTCTTCGTATCTTTTAATTTGTCGAGAATGAATTCAGTCGCCTGCACATCTTCCATCGAGGTGAGCAGCTTGCGGAGAATCCACATACGCTGAAGTTCTTCTTCGGTTGTGATGAGCTCTTCGCGGCGTGTGCCAGAGCGGCGGACGTTGATGGCAGGGTAAACGCGCTTCTCGGCGATCTTGCGGTCGAGTTGCAGTTCCATATTGCCCGTGCCTTTAAATTCTTCGTAAATCACTTCATCCATTTTCGAGCCGGTATCGACGAGTGCGGTCGCGATAATCGTTAGGCTGCCGCCTTCTTCGAGATTTCGCGCGGCACCGAAGAATCGTTTAGGACGCTCGAGTGCATGGGCATCGACACCACCTGTTAGCACTTTGCCGGAACTCGGGATGATGGTGTTGTAGGCGCGGGCAAGACGGGTGATGGAGTCGAGGAGAATAACCACGTCTTCTTTGTGTTCAACAAGGCGCTTCGCCTTTTCGATAACCATCTCGGCTACCTGCACATGGCGTGCGGGTGGCTCGTCGAAGGTACTCGCGACGACTTCGCCGCGCACAGAACGCTGCATTTCGGTTACTTCTTCGGGACGCTCATCGATCAACAGTACGATGAGGCGGCATTCAGGATTATTGCGCGTAATTGACTGCGCGATGTTCTGAAGAATAAGCGTCTTACCCGCTTTCGGCGGCGACACGATAAGTCCGCGCTGGCCTTTGCCGATTGGTGCGACGAGGTCGATGATTCGCGCGCTGAGGTCTTCGGTGCTGCCGTTACCCACTTGCAGAGTGAGGCGGTCTTGGGGGAATAGGGGCGTTAGGTTCTCGAAGAGGATTTTGTTTTTAGAATTCTCTGAACTCGAGAAATTGATTTCGTGAACCTTGAGCAGAGCGAAATAGCGCTCGCCGTCTTTGGGGGGACGAATCTTGCCGGCAACCGTATCGCCGGTACGAAGATTGAAGCGTCGAATCTGGCTAGGGGAGACGTAAATGTCGTCTGGGCCCGCGAGATAAGAGGAATCTGCCGAACGCAAAAACCCGAAGCCGTCTTGGAGTATCTCGAGCACGCCGTCACCAGAGATATCTTCTCCGTTTTTCGCGTGCTTCTTCAAGATCGCGAAGATGATGTCTTGCTTGCGCGTACGGGAGACGTTTTCGAGTCCCATATCGTGGGCGGTCTGAACGAGGTCTGCGACGGGCTGTTGCTTGAGTTCGGTTAAGTTCATTGTTGATGGTCTTCTTTGTTGGTTGGGGGTTCGCCTATTCTGCGTCTCATTTTTCGAGAAAGAGTAGGCGAATAAATAATTAGGTTGTTAGGGACGCGTCTTCAGCCGGATGACAGAGGGCTGGATATGAGGTTGTTTTACATTGGGTCGTGAGCCGTTCGCTAAACTCTCGCTAAACTCTCGCTAAACTGTCGCTAAATTATAAGCGCCGAGAGAGAGCGAGGAACTGATAATTCAGGGGGCTTTCGACCGGATTGGCCTGCCGCAAGTTTTGGCCCTTTTCATGCTCGGCCTGTCTCTATGCGGAATACGTTGGTGCTGTTGATACGAAATTACGTACCAGTTTTAGTCGCACTGTTTCTACTAACACAGCATACATCGGTCTAGCGAAACGGAACTTTAGTACGCCACGGGCGGCTAGGTTCGAAGAGTAAGGCTAGGGAGTGAAGGCTGCGGCTAAGAGAGACTTTCGTCTGTCTTGAGCCGCATTAAACGCAATTTAGATAACGCTGTCAATAAACGCGGCAAGCTGCGATTTTGAGAGCGCGCCTACCTTCGTGCCTACTACTTCGCCGCCATTGAAGATTAGCAGCGACGGAATGCCTCGTACGCCATACTTAGGCGCGGTAGCAGTGTTGGCATCGACATCCATCTTGGCGACGGTAATTTTACCTGCATAGTCGCCGCTGATCTCTTCGAGAACAGGCGCGATCATCTTGCAAGGTCCGCACCATTCGGCCCAAAAGTCTACGAGCACTGGGCCTTCGGCTTGAAGAACGTCTTGCTCGAAAGAGCTGTCTGATACGTGAACGATAGAGCCGCTCATACACTAATCCTCTGGTTATAATAATAAGTTCTGGGTCTAATAATAAGGCCGAAACTCAAGTATTCAAGTACTACCGAACAATAGTTAAGGCGTGCGGCGCAACGCTGGCTGCTCGTTCTCCTGTCTTAAGCCTTCAGGTTAATAGCTT
>ERZ887942.1894-NODE-1894-length-13641-cov-172.841675_pt1 | contig 13641 bp, 14 predicted proteins | sample MGYA00521099_ERZ887942 | MGnify/ENA primary metagenome ERZ887942 (study PRJEB32303, sample SAMEA104408605) | aquatic metagenome | biome: Brackish water; feature: Pelagic; material: water | place: Baltic Sea | collected 2014-06-07T06:48:00 | depth 16,251 m ... | reverse complement strand
AAAGCTCCTTTTGCATGGTGCCCGCTACGGGAGAGCCAGGTGACGCAGAAGCCCCTAATTCAGTGTTCAGCTCTCGGAATGACTTGCAAATGTCTTCAAAGTCGGAGTTGAGGTTTTCAGCCGCCGCCGCAGGCTCAGCCAGCAAGGCAGCAGCAGAAGCGATTGTGGCTATCAAGCGGCGCATGGCACAGCAGCGGGTGAGGGCAGTCTCACTTACCTGGTAGCGGGCGTGGCTCAAAGAGGAGCGAAGTTCGCTGGGGGTGGTGCGGCACCAAGGCAGCGATCAGCCCAGCATTCGGATCCAGACCCACCACAGCACTGCCACCGGCACCATTGCTAGGGCCAGCACGGCAAGGCTTTGAAGCTGTTCGGGGTTCATTGGCCCCAATTTGTCCACATTTCGTCCATGGACAAAGAACAGCCTTGGGCGAAAAACCGTAAAACCCTTGCCGTGCTTACTAAAAAGGGCCCTTCCAGGCCCCATGGATCATTTGGGTGATAAGGCTGATCTCACCCCATCTCCCTTAAAGGGTCAGGCGGCCACGGGGGCGGTCTGACGGGAGAAACGAACGATGTTATTCGCTGTTACGGATTTGCTCTTACCGAGCAGGCTTCAGTCACCCTCCTTATACCCCGTCGAAACCATTGCAGCCCCGAGATGGGGGAATGGAGCTGAGCGGAATCGAACCGCTGTCCGAAGCACTGGTGTGAGCCACCTAGTCAGGTCGAAACCAGACTGGTTCATTGTGGCAGCAAGCAAGGGCCGACGCAGGGGTGGGCATCACCGAACTAAACAGCACATCAATCAGCGGAATAGCGGTTGTGCCACCGGGCCTCGAAGACGCCGCGGCAACTGAGCTCACGGCCTTGGGCTGCCAAGCCGTAGCACGCCTACGCCGGGCCGTGCGCTTCCAAACAGACCTGGCTGGCTACTACCGGCTGCACCTGCAAGCCCGCCTGCCCTTCCGGCTCCTGCTTGAACTGGCTCAATTTCCCTGCCGTAGCAAAGACGAGCTCTACGACGGTGTGCAGCGCGCCGTCGACTGGAGCCGCTGGCTGCCTCCTGGCGCCACCTTCCGGGTCGATGCCACCGGCAGCGCTCCTGGCCTCAACCACAGTCACTACAGCGCCCTGCAGGTCAAAAATGCCCTGGTGGATCTACAGCGCCAGCAGTGGGGTGCCCGCTCCTCCGTTGACCTAGACAATCCCGACCTCTCCATCCACCTGCACCTGGGCGGCGGCGAAGCAGCCCTGAGCCTCGATGGCAGCGGCGGCAGCCTGCACCGCCGCGGCTACCGGGCTGCGATGGGCCTGGCCCCGCTCAAGGAAAACCTCGCCGCCGGCCTGATCGCCCTCACCGGCTGGGATGGCTCGGTGCCCCTGGCCGACCCCCTTTGCGGCTCCGGCACCCTGCTGATTGAGGCGGCCTGCCTGGCCCTGGGCCGGGCGCCGGGTCTGGGCCGCCACTTCGCCCTGGAGCGCTGGCCAAAGTTCGACTCCCAGCTCTGGCAGCAAGAGCGGCAAGCGGCCAGCGACCTGGCCCGAGAGACGCTCCCCAGCGGAGAAGACCTGGCGCCCATCGTTGGCCGGGAGCAGGATCCCGGCGTGCTTGATCAAGCCCACAGCAACGCTGAGGCTGCTGGCATCGCAAGTGCCCTGGAACTGAGCCTGGGCGACTGCCGCGACTTCATGCCTCCGCCAGGGCCGGGGATCTTGGTGTGCAACCCGCCCTATGGCGAGCGCATCGGCGAGCGTGAGGGCCTGGAGCCTCTCTACGCCGACCTGGGCCGCATGGTGAAGGAGCGTTGCGGCGGCTGGAGCCTGTGGCTGCTCAGCGGCAACCCAGAGCTCACCGGCGCCCTCAAAATGAAGGCCAGCCGCCGCATCCCAATCAGCAACGGCGGCATTGACTGCCGTTGGCTGCACTACGAGGTGCGCTAACGACCCAAGATTGCGCGAGTGGTTTTGCTGAGGCCGGCGGTGGTTTCCGGTAGGTAGGGGCCCTTGAGCAGGTGGCCGCCCACCCGCAGAAAAATCCCAGCCAGCACGAGATTCAGGGCCGCCACAGCCAAGGCGGCATGGATCCAGCTCAGCCCCTGGGCCGCGTGCAGCCCCAGCAGCAAAGCCAGCTCGGCGCCGATCAGGGCCAGCAGCAGCAGGGCCAGGCCGCCGCTGAGCAGCAGGGCCCCACTGATCAAGCGCCGCTTCTCCCGATCCACCTCCTGCAGGGCAATGCGCACGTGCAGGTCCATTACCGAGGTCAGCAGGGCGCCAACCCGGCCCGCCGCCACCCGGGCCACCCCTGGCGAGTTTGAATCCGTCATGACGAACGCCGGCCCGAGGCAAGCAGCAGACCCAGCAGCACTCCAACTCCAGTGGCGATGCCGATCGCCATCAGCGGACGCTCCCGCACCGGCTTCTCAATGCGGGGCCGCAGGGTGGTGTTGAGCTCATCGAGCAGGTTTTCCAGCTGGGCCTCCAAGGGCGCCAGGTTGTCCGCTAGGCGGCTGGTCTGGTCCCCGGCCACCTCAAGCAGCTCAAGCAACTGGTCCTTCACCGCACTTGCGGTTCGGCCGGTCTGGCTGGAAATCACCTCAACCACCTCATCAAAACTGCCCCGGGTGGCCTCCAGGGTTTGGCGGGCAACGGCCGGCCACTCACGCTGAATGGTGGGGATCAGGGTCTCAAAACGGTCGCGGAAGCCCTCTGGGCTGGCGGCGCGGGAAGGCGTTTCAGCGGTCATGGCAGTTCTGCGGTCATGGGGAGCGGGGGCGACTGCGAAGCTCAGTCCTCAAGGTAAGGAGGGGGTTGAGCTTTCGAAACCCTCCGCTACATTTCTGCTGCTCGGCGCACGGGCCTGTTGGTTCACATCAATCAGGTCGAGCTCACCCACTTCAAGTCCTTTGGCGGCTCGATCACGATCCCGCTGCAAGAAGGTTTCACGGTGGTCACGGGCCCTAACGGCTCCGGCAAAAGCAACATCCTTGATGCGGTGTTGTTTTGTCTGGGCCTGGCCAGCAGCCGCGGCATGCGGGCAGATCGTCTGCCCGATCTAATCAACAGCGCCATGCTGCGCGAGGGCAAGGCCGCCGAAACCTCGGTGAGCGTGCGCTTCGACCTCAGTGAGTGGCAACCCGACCAGGCCGAGGCTGGCCTGGAGCCGCCAGAAGAAGGGCCCTGGATCAAGCCAGGCCAACAGGAGTGGACCGTTAGCCGGCGCCTGCGGGTTGCCCCCGGCGGCACCTATGCCAGCAGCTTCAGCGCCGATGGCGTGAGTTGCAATCTGCAGCAGCTTCAGAGCCAGCTGCGGCGCCTGCGAGTGGATCCTGAAGGCAGCAATGTGGTCATGCAGGGTGACGTCACCCGCATCGTCTCCATGAGCGCCCGGGACCGGCGCGGCATCATCGACGAGCTAGCTGGTGTCGCCCTATTCGACAGCCGCATCGAACAGAGCCGCGGCAAGCTTGATGAGGTGCAGGAGCGTCAGGAGCGCTGCTCAATCGTCCAGCAGGAGCTGCTCAGCTCCCGCCAGAAACTTGAGCGCGACTGCGCCAAGGCCCGCACCTATCAAGACCTGCGCCAGCGCCACCACAACGGCCGCCTGCAGGAGCAGGTGCTGGCCTTTGAAGCAGCCCAGGCGAGCCAGGCTGCCCTGCTGCAACGCAGCACCAGCCTCGCCAGTCAGCAACAGGCTGAACGCGAGGCGATCAGCGAGGGCGAGACGGGCCTGACTGCCGCCGCCGCCGTGCTCGAGCAGCTCCAAGCTGAGGTAAAGGCCCTCGGTGAAGACCAGCTGATCGCCGTGCAAGCCGAGCTGGCCGGCCTAGAGGCCAGTGGCCGCGAACTAACCCGCCAGGCAGGCAAACACCAGCTCGATGCCGAGGCCCTGCAACACCAGCGCCACGAGCTGGCCCGCACCCAGGGCGAGCTGCGCCAGCAGCAACAGGCCCTCGAGGCCAGTTCCGACCAAGCCGCCCTCAACGACGCCGAGGCCGGCTGCCGCGCTGCCGAAGCCGCCGTGGAGCTATCGCGCCGCCGGCTGGGCGAGGTAGCGGGGCGCTCCGGCAGCTGGTTGGAGGACCAGCAGCAGCGCAGCCGCGCTCGCCAGCAGCTGGGCGCGCAGATCGGCCCCCTGGAGGCCGAGCGACAGCAATTACAGGAGCGGCTGCGGCAGCACCAGGAGCGCCTGGCCGAGCTCGGCGCCGAAGAGCAGCAGGAAGGGGCCAGCCATCGCAGTGCCCAGGAGCAACTGGAGGCCACCGAAAGCAGCTGGCAGCAGGTGCTGGAGGCCACCCGAGCGGAGCAGCAGCAGGTGCAGGAGCTGGCCGAATCCCTAGCCCTGCAGCAGCGCACCCGCAGCCGCCTCGAGCAGGAGCAAATCCAGCTCGAGCGCGAGATCGCCCGGCTAGACAGCCGCCGCGAAACCCTGCAGGAAAGCCGGGGAACCGGCGCCCTGCGGGTACTGCTGGAGGCTGGTATGGACGGCATCCACGGGCCGGTGGCCCAGCTCGGCGAAGTGGAGGAGCGGGTGCGCCTGGCGCTGGAGGTGGCCGCCGGCGGCCGCCTCGGCCAGGTGGTGGTCGACGACGACCGCATCGCCGCCCGGGCGATCGAGCTGCTCAAGAGCCGCCGCGCAGGCCGGCTCACCTTCCTGCCGCTCAACAAGATTCGGGGGGGCTCCGGTGGCGGCTCCAGTGGTAGCGGCGGAGCCGCCCTACAACGCGGGGGCGCTGGGGCAGGCGGCTCCGGACTGATCGGCAAAGCGGTGGATCTGGTGGGTTACGAGCCCGTCTACGCCGAGGTATTCCGCTACGTCTTTGGCGACACCCTGGTGTTCGACAGCCTGGCCAATGCCAGACGCGAACTGGGCCGCTGCCGGGCCGTGACCCTCGACGGCGAACTGCTGGAGAAGAGCGGCGCCATGACCGGCGGCAGCCTGCAACAGCGGGGCAGCCAGCTCAGCTTCGGCCGCAGCCAGGACGGCGACGAAGCCGAACCCCTGCGCCAGCGCTTGCTGGAGCTGGGCGAGAGCCTGCTGGCCTGCCGCCGCAAGGAAGCCGAGCTGGGTCAGCGGCTCGAAGCCCTACGCCCCCGGCTGCTGGAGCACCAGCAGCGCCAGGCGGGCCTGGAGGCCGAGCGCAGCGCCGCCCAGCGGGCCCTGGCCCCCCAACTGCAACGCCAGCAGCAGCTGGGCAGCCGCCTGGGCCAACTGCAGCAGGCCTTGCAGAGCGATCTGCAGCGCCAGCAGCAACTTGATTCCCTGCTGTTGCCTCTGCAGCAACAACGCATCAGCCTGGAAGAGGCCGAGGCTGCGGTGCAATCCTCCGGTGATGCGGCCCGCTGGCAGGGTCTGCAGAGCGAGCTAGAGGCAGCCGACACTGCCCTGGCCGCGGCCCGCAGCCAGCGTGATTGGCTACTGGCGGCCCGGCGCGAACGGGCCTTAAGCGCCGAGCGCCTCAGCAACCAGCTCGAGGCCCTAAGCGCTGATGAACAGCGGCTGGTGGCCGCTGTGAACACCCTGGTGGCGGAGCGAGCTCGCTGGAAAGAGCAGCACCAGGCGGACCAGGAGCGGCGCAGCACCTTGGCCGCCGAGCAGCAGCAGCTGCAAACCCGCTTTGGCGAAAGCCGCCGCGCCCGCGATGCCGCCGAAGCCCAGCTGGCCGCCCAGCGCCAGGCCCTGCAACAGCGCCAATGGGAACTGCAACGCCTCGGCGAGGAGATCGAATCGCTGGCCGAACAGCAGCGTGGCGACCAGCTACGCCTGGCCCAACTCGAGCGGGAGCTGCCCGAGCCCCTGCCGGAGATCCCCGAGGAGGTGCGGCAGGCGGGCCTAGAGGCCCTGCAGGCGGAGCTGCGCAGTCTGCAAGCCCGGATGGAAGCCCTCGAACCGGTGAACATGCTCGCCCTCGAGGAGCTTGAGCAGCTGGAAACCCGCTTGGCGGAATTGGAGGAGCGGCTCGAAGTGCTCAGCAAGGAGCGCGAAGAGCTGCTGCTACGCATCGAAACCGTGGCCACCTTGCGCCAGGAGGCCTTCCTTGAAGCCTTCACAGCCGTGGATGGCCATTTCCGCACAATCTTTGAAGGGCTATCCGACGGCGAGGGGCACCTGCAGCTGGAAAACCCGGAAGCACCCCTTGAAGGTGGCCTCACCCTGGTGGCCCACCCCAAGGGCAAGGCGGTGCGGCGGCTCAACTCCATGAGTGGCGGCGAAAAATCGCTCACGGCGCTGAGCTTCCTGTTTGCCCTGCAGCGCTTCCGCCCTTCGCCCTTCTACGCATTAGACGAAGTCGACAGCTTCCTCGACGGCGTCAACGTGGAGCGCCTGGCCGCCCTGATTGCCGGCCAGGCAGACCAGGCCCAATTCATGGTGGTGAGCCACCGGCGCCCCATGATCGCCGCCGCCACCCGCACCATTGGCGTCACCCAGGCCCGGGGCGCCCACACCCAGGTGGTCGGGTTACCGCCCGCCACCTGAGCCTCCCCTTCCCCAGCGGAGCAAGTGAGCCACAATGGGCCGACTGGGCCACGGGTACGACCCTTTCATTGACCTCCTCCATCCCCCCTTCCGCTGATCCCGGGGCAACGGCTGCCGCCCCTAGCGATCGCCTCTGGTTGCGCTCCGAGCTGATGGGCACCCAGGTGATCACCCGCGACACCGGCCGCCGGCTGGGCGTGGTGGGCGAGGTGGTGGTGGACATCGACCGGCGCGAAGTGGTGGCGCTGGGCCTGCGCGACAACCCTCTGACCCGCTTCCTGCCAGGCCTGCCGCGCTGGATGCCCCTCGACCGGATCCGCCAGGTGGGCGATGTGATCCTGGTGGATTCCGCCGATTCGCTGGCCGAAGGCTTCAATCCTGACCGTTACGGCAAGGTGATCAACTGCCAGGTGATCACCGAAGCGGGCGACCAGCTGGGCCGGGTGCTGGGCTTCAGCTTCGACATCGAAACCGGCGAGCTGGCCACCCTGGTGATCGGCGCCCTGGGAGTGCCCCTACTGGGTGAAGGCGTACTGAGCACCTGGGAACTCACAGTTGAAGAGATCGTCAGCAGCGGGCCGGATCGGATCATTGTTTACGAGGGCGCCGAAGACAAGCTCAAGCAGTTGGGCTCCGGGCTGCTGGAGAAGCTTGGTATTGGTGGGCCGAGCTGGGAGCAGGAGGAGCGGGATCGCTACCGCACTGGCATGGTGCCCGTGGAAAACCAACTTGCTGCAGGCCAACCGGCAGTGCAGGAACAGCGCCGCATCCAGCCGGCCACTAGCCAAAGCTTCGAGCCCGATGAGGAGTTCGATTACGTCGAACTCGATGAGCAGCGCCAACGGGAACCCCTGCGCCAGCGCCGCTACCTCGACGAGGAGGAGAGCCGCTACGAGCAACCGCGTTACGAAGAACCACGCTACGTCGAGCGTCCAGTGGAACCCATTCGCCGCCCCCTGCAGGCCGAACCCCTGCCCAGGCAGGCACGCCCCCTAGAGAGGCGGCCCGCCCCCACCCCCTACCGGGAACCCCTGGATGTGGAGGCTGAAGACCTGGCCAGCAACGACCTTGAAGACCCCTGGTAAGAAAAATCCCTCTCAGCTCGCTTTGAAGGCCAGGGAAGCCGAATTGACGCAGTGGCGCTGACCGGTTGGGGCCGGGCCGTCGTTGAAGACGTGGCCAAGGTGGGCGTCGCAATTGGCGCAGCGAATTTCGGTGCGCACCATGCCGTGGGCGTTATCGGTATGGGTGCTGATCGCAGCAGGGCTTACCCCATCCCAGAAACTGGGCCAGCCGGTACCGGAATCAAACTTGGTGGCGCTGCTGTAAAGCTCGGCATCACAGCAGATGCAGTGGTAACTGCCATTGCCCTTCTGGTTCCAGTAGGCGCCGCTGAAGGCACGCTCGGTGCCGCCCTGGCGGGCAACCCGAAACTGCTCAGGCGTCAGCTGCTGGCGCCACTGCTCCTCGCTGGCCCCGCGGGCCAAGCCACTGTCGAGGCCGCAGGCTGAAGGATCGGAGGAACTAGCAGCGGCGGCCATCGAACTCAGCGAAAATGAGCCGCAAGCCTAGGCACCTCAGTTGGGGGATTTCAGCTCAGGGGCACCGAGCTCAGGGGGCAGCAGCTCCTGCACCAGGGCCGCCAGGCTGGCCACCGCCCCCGGCTGGCCCCGCAGGCTGCGCAGATCGGCGCGCATCTGCTCCAGTCGCTCCGGTGCCGCCAGCCAGTCGGCGGCTTCAGCGGCGATGGCCTCAGGGGTGATCGCTCCAACCCGCTCCGGCACCACCAAGCGGCCAGCGGCAATGTTGGGAGAGGCCAGAAAGCCCCGGTGGCGCAGCCGCCAGGCCGTAATCAGCACCCCAAACAGCCAGCGCAGCAGGGGCAACCGCCCCAGCAATCCGGCCAGTCCATCCCAGGCCTGCATGACGTGCAGGTGCTGGGTTGGCACCAGCACCAGCATCGGCACCCCCAAAGCAGCCAGTTCGGCGGTGTTGGCGCCCACCGTAGTGAGGGCCAGGGAGCACTGGCTCAAGCTGCCGTAAGCAGGATTCTCCCGAACCAGCCGAATCCTGGTGCCAGCTGGCGTCTCAAGTAGATCCGGAGCCAGCAGGCGGGGCTGACCCGACCGGTAGGTACGGGCGATCGGATTGGCGGGGCCTGCCTGAGTCAGCAGCTCCTCCACCCCAGTGGTAGGCGCCAAGGGCAACAGAAAGCGACAGCCAGGACGCAGGGCCGCCAGCCGGTCGGCCGTCTCCAGCAAAAAAGGCATGCCCACGCGTAACTTGGCTCGCTTCGAGCCCGGCAGCAGCGCCAACCACTCCCCTGCCGGCAAGGGCGCCTCACTACGGGCCGACTCCGAGAGGTCTGCCATCAGGTCACCCACCACCGTGCAGCGGGATGCCCAACGCGGTGCCAACTGGTCAGCAGCTAGGGACCCCATGGCAGCGATGCGGTCGTTCCAGCGGGGCCAGCGGGCCACCCATTCCGCATAGGTGAGATGGCGGTAACCCAGCCGTGCCGAGAGCAGCACGGTCCAAAACTGATCACCCCCTAAAAAAACCACCAGTCCCTGGCGGGGCCAGGGGCCAAACCGCTGGGGGCGCAGTAGCAGCGACCAAAATTGACGCGCCGGCACTATGCGTTCAAACAGGCCCCAGGCTGCGGCGGCTCGATGCTCCTGTCCCGTGCCATTTGGACAGGGCACAAGCAGCAACTTGAGGCTGCAGGCTGCCGCAGGCACCTCAGGCCGCAAAGGCATCTGGCGATGCAGGCGCTGCGCGAGAGGCCGAACCCAGGTGGACAGCTCTCCTGGGCCGTTGCTGACAAGCACGATCGCTGCCGAGGGCCGGATCGATTCGGGCAAGGCCTGGATGGCTCGAATTAAGAAATGCGGATGACGAGACTTGAACTCGTAAGGCCGAAGCCACACGCCCCTCAAACGTGCGTGTCTACCAATTCCACCACATCCGCATGTGGTTCGGATCGCTGGGCGTTCCGGTGCGAGCAATATACCCATCGCTGGCGCCAGAACCCTCTGAGGGAGATGTCCAGGCAGCACTGATACAGTCCGCCTCAGCCCATATCAGCTGAGACGCCGCGGATGCCCATCGGCAAGCTGCTGATCGCCAACCGTGGCGAGATAGCCCTACGCATCCTGCGCACCTGCAGGGAGCTCGGCATTCCCACCGTCGCGGTCTACAGCACGGTGGATAAAAACGCCCTGCACGTACAGCTCGCCGACGAAGCCGTATGCGTTGGCGAAGCGCCCAGCAGCAAGAGCTACCTCCATATCCCCAACATTTTGGCGGCGGCCACCTCCCGGGGTGCTGACGCAATTCACCCCGGCTACGGCTTCCTGGCCGAAAACGACCGCTTCGCCGAGATCTGCGCCGACCACGGCATCACGTTTGTGGGTCCCTCCCCCGAGGCCATCCGCTCGATGGGAGATAAGTCGACCGCTAAGGCCACCATGGAGCGGGTGGGGGTGCCCACCATCCCCGGTAGTGCCGGCTTGCTGGCCAACCCGGAGGAGGCTGCGCGATTGGCCGAATCGATGGGCTACCCGGTAATGATCAAGGCCACCGCTGGCGGCGGTGGCCGCGGCATGCGCCTGGTGCCGGGGCCCGATCAAATCGAGAGCCTGTTCAAAGCGGCCCAGGGAGAAGCGGAGGCTGCCTTCGGCAACCCTGGCCTCTACATGGAGAAATTCATCGACCGGCCCCGACACGTGGAAGTGCAGGTGCTGGCCGATCGCCACGGCAACGTGATCCACCTGGGCGAGCGCGACTGCTCGATTCAGCGCCGCCATCAAAAGCTGCTGGAAGAGGCTCCCAGCGTGGCCATCAACGCCGACCTGCGCCGCCAAATGGGCGATGCGGCCGTGGCCGCCGCCCGCACCATTGGCTACGAGGGCGCCGGCACCGTGGAATTCCTGGTGGACCGCAGCGGGGCGTTTTATTTCATGGAAATGAATACCCGCATCCAGGTGGAACATCCCGTCACAGAGATGGTCACAGGGGTAGATCTGATCGCCGAACAGTTGCGTATTGCCGGTGGGGAGCCGATCTCGGTCACCCAAGACCAGATCAAGCTCTGCGGGCACGCCATCGAGGCGCGCATTAACGCCGAAGACCCTCGCCAAAACTTCCGGCCCGCCCCCGGCAAAATCACCGGCTGGCTCCCCCCTGGCGGCCCCGGCGTGCGGGTCGATAGCCACGTGTACACCGGCTATGAAATCCCGCCCTTCTACGACTCCTTGATCGGCAAGGTGATCGTCTGGGGCACGGATCGCCCCCACGCCCTCAGGCGGCTGCGCCGGGCCCTGTCGGAATGCGCGGTGACCGGCATTCCGACCACCATCGACTTCCACCTTCAACTGCTGGATCGCCCCGAATTCCAGGCGGGCGACGTACACACCAAATTCGTGGAGCAGGACATGCTTCCGCAGAAGGGCAGCTAAGCCGGATCTCAGTTCAGCCGATTCCGGCGCTCTGGGCCCGAAACAACACCTGACTGACAAGCCCCTGCTGCCCCACCAAAATTTCCCGCACCAGGCTGAGCAGGCCCACCCACACCACCGGCGTCACATCAACGCCACCGATTGGTTTGATCAGCCGACGGGTGAGGGCAAGCAAGGGCTCGGTAGGGGCTCCGATCAAGCGCATCGCTCCGCGGCTCAGGTCAATCTGGGGATACCAGGTGAGCACGATGCGAAACAGAAAAAGCAAGGTCCAAAGCGCCAGGCCCAGGGCCAGGGCCAAGTGCACGCCAGACAACAACGGCAGCCAGGACTGGGGTAGGGAGGGGGCTGCCGTCACAAAGCTCTAAGTAGCTGGGCTCCCAGCGTAGGAAGCCGCCACCACTGCCTAGGATCGCGCCACGATCAAGCCATAGAGCTGCTCCTGCCATGACGCCATCCCTGGCCAATTTCCTAACCAGCCTGCTTGCCGGCGCCGTGATCGTGGTGGTGCCCATCACGATCGGGCTGGTCCTGATCAGCCAAAACGATCAGCTTGATCGCCGCCTTTGAGCTTCCGGCACCTGAGTAACTCCAAGTCTCTGGCTGCTCGGGCTCAGCTGCCTACACTTACGAGACGGACTCTCGGGTGAAAAACCGTGGTTAATGCCAGCCTGAACTGGGCCAGCATCGTGGGCATAGTGCTTGCGGTGGGCGGTGCACTGCTTTATTTCATGCGGAGCTTCAAGCCCGCCCTCGCCCGCGATTACGACGTCTTTTTCGCTGCGGTTGGCCTGCTCTGCGGCGGCATCCTGTTTTTTCAGGGGTGGCGCCTCGATCCAATCCTGCAATTTGGACAGTTTCTGCTCGCCGGCACCACTGTCTTTTTCGCCTACGAAAGTGTGCGCCTGCGGGGGGTAACCACTGAGCAGGCGCGCCGGTCGTCCTACTTCGACGACGACGAACCAATGCCTGAACCAGGCCCCTACAGGCCCAGAATGGGTGGCCGCGCCTGGGGCGAGGCCACTACAGATCGCTTTGATGAGCCCGAGCCACTGAGGCGCCGCATCCCCTCCCGCGGCGAAGGCGATGCGCCAGAGGAGGAAGACTTTTACCGGGCACCCCGGCCCAGCAGTAGGGCCGCCATCCCGGAAAGGGCCGCCAGCCGCCGCCCTGCCCAAGAGGATTGGGCACCCCAAAGCTCTAGCCGGCCCAGTGTCGATTTCGGTGCCCGCAGGCGTGAACGAGATGCCGCAGTTGAGCCCCGGCGCGGCAGCCGGCCTGTCGCCGCTAGTGATGCCATGCCTCGCTCCAGCCGCAGGCCAGCGCCCACTCCCCCTTCTCCTGCCCCAGAAGCGCCTAGGGCTTCCCAACCAGCGGGCGTGCCCCAAGGCTCACCGATCAGCCCAGCAAACCCTGCCAGCGGCAGAAGCAATCGGCCAGCGGCAAGCGATATCAGTGATGCGGACTTCACCCCAGTGAAACCGTCCAGTCGCCCCGAGCCCAGCCCCCGAGGCACTAGCCCCCGGGACAACAGCTCCCGCTTCGACGACTGAAGCTTTTCGCCGCCAACAGATTGGGGCCCCTAGGGGTGTCTGCCCTGCTGCTGACAGCCCTGAGCTTGCTTGTCAGCGGCTGCTCCGGTGGAGGGTGGCTGGCCCGCCGCAGTGCTGGTCCTGTTGGGGTATTCAACGGCAACAGCCGTCAAGAACCCGCCCTCAGTGGCCAGGGGCGATTTCTTGCCTCAGTGGTTGATCGGGGCGGCCGGGCCACCCTGCTGTTGCAGGAGCAGCCCAGCGGCCGAATCGTGCCCCTGCGCCATTTCCAAAACCGCCAGCCCCACAGCTCCCCCTCCCTGAGCTGGAACGGTCGCTATGTGGCGGCCCTGGTGCAACAGGGAAACCAAAGACTGGCCCTGATCGAAGACCGGGCCAACGGCAACCTGCACCGGCTACCCCTACCGGCGGACCGCACTGCAGTGCGCCTAAGCCTGTCCCCGGAGGCACGCCAGCTGGCGGTGCAGGTGGCCCAGGCTGGCCAGTGGCGCGTGCAGCTGTTTGATCTGCGCAGCCTGCTTGAGCCAGACCTGCCCGGCGGCCTTGCCGTTCAGGGGGGCGGAGCCCAGCCCTCGCCATGAGGAGCTCGCTACCAAATAGAGCCCTCGCAGCAGCAGCAATAGGCCTGCTGCTGGGCGGCTGCCTTGCCCCCATGCCCCAGCCCCTAGTGCCGCTCAACTCCCGGCTGGAAGCCATAGGTGCCAACCGGGATCCAGCCCTTTCAGGGCGCTGGCTGGCCCTAATCAGCGGCAGGGGCGGCCGCGAACAGGTGCTGCTGCTGGATCTGGAGCGCCAGCAGCCCGTAGACCTGCCGGGCCTCAACCGGGCTGATGCCCAACCGGTGAGCGTCAGCGTCGACGCTGCAGGAGAGCGAATTGCCCTGGTGCGGCAGCTGGAGGGACGCACCGAGTTGGTGCTCTACCGGCGCTCCGTGCAGAGCCTGCAACCCATACCCATGGTGCCCAGCGGCGTTGCCCGCCAGGTACAGCTGCAGGCCGATGGTCGCCAGCTGGCTGTGCAGGTGAGCAGGGGCGGGATCTGGCAGGTGGATCTGGTGCAAATTCCTTAAAGCACCAGGCGCTCAGGGCACCAGGCCAGCCCAGCGCAGAAACGTCTCGCCGCTCAGGGCTTCGATCAGCAGCACGGCAATGAA
>ERZ887942.1889-NODE-1889-length-13661-cov-40.663531_pt1 | contig 13661 bp, 12 predicted proteins | sample MGYA00521099_ERZ887942 | MGnify/ENA primary metagenome ERZ887942 (study PRJEB32303, sample SAMEA104408605) | aquatic metagenome | biome: Brackish water; feature: Pelagic; material: water | place: Baltic Sea | collected 2014-06-07T06:48:00 | depth 16,251 m ... | reverse complement strand
GGCTGAGGTTCCGTGAGGTATCATCCCTACATGTCTGCCTGACTTGAAGTTTTATATTTTTATTTTCAATAGATATCTTTGCCAGGATTCTTGCGTGGGCTGGAATTCAGTCTTTAACGGACCGAAAGGGCGCGATCTTTTTGCTTCTGGTTACAGCAAGTACAAGCATTTACGTGGTGAACTTAAACCGCGCTGGCGTTCAAAAACCTTGACCATCTAAATCGAAATCAAATCTGACGAAACGGAAGATCATGACCAAGAAACATATCCTGACATTTGAGACCTATGACGAATGGGATGTGGTTCCAATGGAAGCCATCTATACGGTTCACAATCTACAATATGGCGCTTCACTTGAAACACTCCCAAGCGAAGCCTTCGAAAAGGTGCACGCTTTTGCCTTTCGGGGTCATGCAAGTTTGAGTGCTGAGATCATGGACGCATTTCCAAATCTTGGAATGGTTGCGAACTATGGGGTTGGTTTTGACACAATCGACGTGGCTCATGCCACCTCAAAAGGCATCAAAGTATCGAACACTCCAGACGTTCTTACCGATGATGTCGCCGATCTGGCTGTTGGTATGATTATTGCTCAATCACGCGGTATCGTTGGCGCGTCCTCTTGGATTAAGTCAGGCAACTGGGCAGAGAGGGGCGCATTCGGCCTTCAAAGAAAAGTATCCGGTAAACGGATTGGGATTGTGGGCCTGGGTCGTATAGGACGTGCCATTGCAGAGCGCATGCAGCCATTTGGCGGTCCAATCCACTATTTCTCACGCGCGGAGAAAGAAACTCCAGGTTGGTTTCACCACGCTGACATTGTGGAACTCGCTGCAGAAGTCGACATCCTTGTCGTAACAGTTTCAGGCGGTCCTAACACCATCGGTATTGTGGGAACTGAAGCGCTCAATGCTCTTGGAAGTGACGGGCTGCTGATTAATGTCTCTCGTGGAACGACAATCGATGAAGGGGCTCTGCTGGATGCATTGGAACGTGGCACTATCCGTGCGGCGGCGCTCGATGTGTTTGAAAACGAGCCTCATATTGATGTCAGATTCCACAGGCTGGAGAACGTATTACTGTCTCCTCATCAGTCATCTGGGACCATAGAAACACGCAAAGTAATGGGGCAACTCCAGCGGGATAATCTGGCTGCGTTTTTTGCAGGAAAGCCCTTGTTAACTGCGGTCAACTAGCAAGACTTCGTAACACATTTTAAAAATTGTGGAAGCAACTTTGAAGAAAGACCGACCAACTGCGCCAACTTTTCCCAGATTTGGGCCACATCTCTTGTATTTAGCACTATGTCTGCAATCTGATCTGCATGTGGATCATCCAAGTTAATACCAGCTTCAACAGCTTTGTTAACAAATTCCATCCAAGCCGCGATCGCCGTGCATGTGTGTGGAGAGTGCAAATCAGCATCCGCCCTGAATTCTAAAATTGGAACAAGACGTTCACGCAGTTTCAGGCTTCCATCCATTGCGATTTGGCTAAGCTCGTGCCGCAATTCCGGCACCGCAAATCTGTCCAAGAGTGCCGAGCGATACTGCTGTAACGTATCAGCGGCTGGCTTCGAAACAGTTGTCGCGGCTTCATCCCACAACGCATTTACCCCAGCGAGTAAGGTAGGGTCGGCAATTGCTTCGTGGACAAACCTGTGTCCAGCTAGTTGCCCTGCGTAAGCCAAGAAGGAATGGGACGAATTCAGCAACCTAAGTTTGCGTTCCTCGAAGGGGGCGACTTCTTTGACGAAGACTGCTCCTGCTGCATCCCACTCCGGGCGAGCTCCACTGAACTGATCTTCGATGACCCATTCAGAGAATGCCTCCGTTCCGACAACGGGCATTGCATTCTGCCCTGCTGAGTTGGCGATTTCTAACACCGCAGCATCAGTGAGCTTTGGTGTAATCCGGTCGACCATCGAATTGGGGAAGGAGACATGCTTAAGCAGCCATTCGACCGAGCCAGGGTCTTTTTCGGTCATGTAGTCAGCCATCGCCTGACGCAGTTTACATCCATTGTTTGCGAGGTTGTCACAGCTAAGAACAGTGAGTACTCCTGCACCGTTATCCATGCGAGAAATGAGACCAGCAGCCAGTAACCCGATTGCGCTTCTAGGCTCGGGGCACGTCAAGTCGCGAATGATCGATTCCGAGGCAAGATCCAATCGGCCATCTTCGGAACGTAGATAGTAGCCTTTTTCAGTCACCGTCAGCGTCACGACTTGGGTTTGCGGATCAGCTATCTTTGCTATCACGTCGCTTGGCTGTTCAGTCGCAAGAAGAACATCGTCATAAACCGATATGGTTTCGGTACGCAGACCATCCTTCCCCCAAATCCCAAGTACATATTTGTTGTCATGAGCGGCTAGTTGATCACGAAGCTTGTGATTGCTCATGATGACGCCGGTTATGTTCCACCCGTCAGAATGTGCCGTGTACCAGGCCTGATGCGCGCGGTGAAAGTTGCCGAGACCTAGATGAACAATACGTGGCATCTTAGGCGTTCCCATCATTCAGCCGGTAGGCCTCAAGGGCCATGTCACGGCAGAGAAGGGGTGCCAGCATTTCTGCATCACCTTGTCGAAGCCGACCGCTCGCAACCTGATCTGACAGGTGCATGGAAACACCCCGACGCCAAGTGTCATGTCGAGCAGGGATCGATAAGAACGCTCGCGTGTCGTCGTTGAATCCTGCGAGGTTAAAGTACCCCGCAGTTTCGACAACACTATCCAAATAGCGTCGGATGCCGTTGGTGCTGTCGTGGAACCACCAAGGTGGACCGATCCTTAAGCAAGGCCAGTGGCCCGCCATAGGACCGAGTTCGCGGGTGTAGGTGCTCTCGTCCAAGGTAAAGAGAATGACACTGAGCCGTGGGTCATTGCCTACTCGGTTCAACAAGCCCTGCAAACCTTTGACCCAGTTCATGGCTCGAGGCATATCTGCCCCCATATCCGGACCGTGGCTCTCGAATAGAGGTTTGTTTGAGTTTCGACCACTTCCGACATGGAGTTGCATGACAAGGCCGTCTTCGACTGACATCTCAGCCATCAAGATGAGCATATGACCATAAAAGTAGCGCGCATCGCCTCGGTTCAGTTTATTTGATAGCGCCCTTTTATAGAGTGCTTCGACCTTCTCTTGAGAAAGGTAAATCGTGCTCAAGTAGGGGACATCGTGATCCGTTGCAGTAGCCCCCATAGACTTGAAGAACTGTCTTCGTTCTCTAATCGCATCAAGGTATTCGCTGAACGTGCCCAGTTCTTTGCCAGTCGCCTGCCTTAGCTTTTCCAAGCCTTCCATGAAGTCCGAACGTTCAGGGTTGAGAACGCTGTCTGGCCGGAATGTAGGAACAATACGACCTGACCAATCGGATTTGTTGATTGTGGCGTGATGTTCAAGTGTATCCACGGCCGCATCCGTCGTCGCCAGAGCTTCAATATTGAACGACTTGAACAGAGCTCGCGGCTTGAACGCACTTTCCGACAACTTCTCACTAATCTGATCAAAGACCACACCTGAACTAGCTGGTGTTAGTTCGGTTTCAACACCCAGTGTCTTGTAGAGGGTGTATTCTAGCCACTCTCTGGACGGGGTGCCCAAAAAGCAGTGCCAGTGATCCGTGAAGGTTTGAAATACCTTGCGAGCATCTCGCTCTTCTTCAGCAACGCCGACGCCAAGGTCTTTCAATTTTACGCCTTGGGAGTACAGCATTCGAAACACGTAGTGATCTGGGATAATCAAAAGCTCAGCAGGGTCAGGAAAGGGCGTGTCTTCGGCCCACCAGCGCGGGTCACAGTGACCATGCGGGGAAACGATCGGAAGGCTTTGAACCAACTCATATAGGGCGCGGGCTTGCTTCGAGAGCGCTTGCTCTGGAAAATTCATAAGTACGTCCCTTCAGTGCTTTTCAAAATACTCGTGGTGCTCAACAAACAGATCAGAGAGCGTGTCGAGAACACGACGGAGATGTTTGCGTACACTTTGGCGCGCTTTTTGAACCTCACCATTGCGGATCGCGTCAAAGATATCTTGGTGATCGGCCAAGAGGATGGCCAAGTGCTCGGGACTCGTCAGCGACAGCACTCGCAAGCGGTCCAAACCTGTTTTTTCTCGTTGAATGATTTCAGAGATATGGGGATGCCCAACTCCATCTGCGAGTATGGCATGGAAACTGTCATCCAAAGTATGGAACGCAGCGCCTTCTCCTGTCGTCACGAAGTCCTTTTGTTCATCGAGGTTCTCCTGCAACTCGGTCAGCGTTTCATCAGATAACCCGCGCTCACAAAGTCGCTCTGCGATCGAGACTTCAAGTGACTCCCGAACGAACTGCGAGCCTTTCATCTGCGGGATGGATAGCTTCGAGACGTAACTGCCACGACTTGGATAAGTGACAACAAGGCCTTGGCTTTTCAGCCAAGAGAAGGACTCTCGCACTGGGGTCCGAGATGCACCAAACACCTTACCAATTTCAGTCTCAGAAATGATTTGTCCGGGAACGAGACTCATGTCGAGAATGGCCTTCTTGAGGGACGCGGAAATCTGCTCCGCTGCGGGCTTAGAGGGATCAAGCCTCTTAACCAGCCTGCTTGGCAGATCGATAACCTTCGCTCTCTTATTCACACTGTCCCCCTCAATATCATTTACTCACCGTATACCGATGTACTGGGCATTGACAACCTGTATACCGGAGTGCGAAGCTTCCTTGGGACAAGAATACTGGGATGGGAATGAAAGCTTCACAAATGAAAGTGGCAGCTCTGATAGGAGCGGGAATGGTCGCGAAGACACATGTCTCCGCTTGCGCTGATTCCGCTGAAAACATGAGACTTAAGGGGATTATGTCGCGCAGCAACGAGCGCGCGCGCATCCTAGCTGTGGATGCATCATCCATCACCGGCGAAGAGGTATCAGTATACGAATCTGTTGCGGACATTGCGGCAGATTCCGAGATTGATTTCGTCGTCATCGCGACGCCGCCCAATGTACGTGCAGAGCTCATTGCTCCGCTAGCGGCTGCCGGAAAGCACATTCTACTCGAAAAACCGATTGGTCGCACGGCTGAAGAATCCAGAGAAATCGTCAAGATTTGTCAGGACGCAGGGGTTACTCTCGGCATCGTATTTCAGCACCGCGTGAGGGACGCGTCTACCAAGGCGAAAGCGATAGTAGAGGACGGCAAACTGGGTCAGCTTGGCTTGGCAGAGTTGAATGTTCCCTGGTGGCGCGAGCAGGCCTACTACGATGAGCCGGGGCGCGGAACATATGCTCGTGACGGCGGCGGTGTTCTAATCAGCCAAGCGATCCATACTATCGATTTGGGTTTGAGCCTTACCGGCCCCGTGAGCTCTGTCACTGCGATGGCAAAGACGACAAAATTCCATGAAATGGAGTCCGAAGACTATGTCGTTGCGGGCTTGGAATTTGCGAACGGGGCAGTCGGCTCCATGGTTGCTAGCACTGCAAGCTTCCCCGGAGGGGCAGAGTCCATAACGCTGCATTTTGAAGCGGCGTCTCTTCATCTTGAGGCCGGGGTACTTACGATAACCTCGCGCGATGGCAAAGTTGAAAATTTTGGAGAAGAGGCGGGGACTGGCGGAGGCGCTGATCCAATGGCCTTCTCACACGAATGGCATCAAAAAATCATCGAGAACTTTGTACTCACCCTCAACGGTAGAGCTGAGCTTTTCGTAAGTGGTCAAGAAGCACTTCTTGCCCACGAGTTAATTGACGCAACAGTCCGCGCAGCAAGCAGCGGCACAAAACAGAATTTAGGTCTATGACAACACCACTCAAATTTGCTGCCATCGGAATTGACCATCGCCACATCTTTGGCATGGCCCAGAACATGATCGATGCTGGCGCTGAATTCGTCGGATGGTTCACCGAGGGTAATCCCGAGCCAACCGAAGGTTTTACGAAGCGTTTTCCCGATGTTCCAAGGGTTAAGACAGCAGACGAGCTTCTCAACGATCCAAGCATTGATTTGATCATGCTTTCGGGGATTCCGCGCGACCGCGCAGCTTGGGCAGTGAAGGCGATGGACGCTGGCAAAGATGTCATGAGCGACAAGCCGGGCTGTACCACCTTCGAACAGCTCAATGACATCAAGGCTTGTGTCGCGCGCACTAAACGCATTTGGACAATTGATTTTTCCGAGCGCTTCGAGGTGCCATCAGTCACGAAAGCCGCTGAACTCGTCGCGGATGGGGCCATCGGCAAGGTTGTTCAAACTGTTGGCCTTGGTCCACATCGCCTTAACCGTCCCACGCGTCCCGACTGGTTCTTTGATCGGGATGCCTACGGTGGCATTCTCACTGACATCGGCAGCCACCAGATTGATCAGTTCTTGTTCTTTACTGGTTCAACAGATGCAGAGATTACGATGGCGAATGTCGGAAACTATGCCAATCAAAGTGATCCGGGCTTGAATGATTTCGGCGAGATCGCCCTACGGAGCGAAAACGGCCACGGCTACATCCGCCTCGATTGGTACACGCCAGATGCGCTTCCAACATGGGGCGATGGTCGTCTCACGATCCTCGGAACCGAAGGTTACATTGAGCTGCGTAAATACGTGGATGTGGGCGGTGCTGAGGGCACGGATCATGTCATTTTGGCGAACGCTACACGATGCGAAAAAATCAATGCTGCTGATGCGGGGATGCCTTACTTCCCGCGTTTGATTGACGACATTCGCAACCGGACTGAAACGACCATGACGCAAGCCCACACCTTCAAGGTCTGTGAACTTGCACTTCGTGCGCAGCAGATGGCTGAGGAGCGGGCAGCATGATCAAGGTAGCAATCATAGGCGCAGGGATCGGCCAGCAACACCTCACAGGTTACCGTGCATTGCCGGAACGCTTCAGCGTTTCAGTAATGTGCGACTTAGACAACTCCCGGGCTGCGGCGGCAATTGGAGACGACAAAAGCATCAATATTGTTTCGGACATTGCGGTTGTGATGTCTGATCCGGATATTGATCTGATCGATATTTGTTTGCCGCCGCATCTTCATGCACCCATCGTCATTCAAGCGTTGGAAGCTGACAAAGACGTGGTCTGCGAAAAGCCGATTGGTAGATCCCTCGCCGAAGTTGAGCAGATGCAAGCTGCCATCGACAAGTTTGGTGGCCGTGTTTTCCCAGTGTTCCAATATCGCTTTGGTTTGGCCTTTGCTCAACTGTCGGCATTGCGAGCCGCTGGCTTGGCAGGGAAGGCACTTGTTGCCAGTGCTGAAACCCACTGGAACCGAGAAAAGCCATATTACGACATTGCTTGGCGCGGCACTTGGAAGGGTGAATCTGGCGGGGCACTGCTCGGACACGCCATCCATTCCCACGACATTCTCTGCAAAGTTTTGGGACCAGTTGCGCAGGTAGGGGCGTTTACTGATACCCGCGTGAACGACATCGAAGTTGAAGATTGTGCGGCCTTGTCGATGCGCATGGAAAGCGGCGCATTGGTGACAAGCTCAGTTACACTTGGGGCCGCACCAGACACGTCACGTTTGAAGTTCTGCTTTGAGGGTTTGACCGTGGAAAGTGGAACCAATCCATACGCTCCAGCAGAAGATACTTGGACCTTCTCCGCGCGTGGGGCGACGTCACAAGAAGACGTAGACAAGGTACTGGCGACTGTTCCAGCTGCATTGTCTGGATTCACAGGGTTTTTAGATGCGATCGCTGATGCGATCTCAGGCCACGAGGGGAACGAAGTGACCTTCGAGGACGGTCGTCGATCAATTGAGTTGGTAACGGCCATTTATGCGTCTGCTCGGGAGGGCAGGCTAGTGCAGCTTCCAATTGGAAAGGAGGATGCACTTTACGACGGATGGTCGCCCGTATGATTCAACATACGATCGACTAAATAACGAAATAATGGGGAGGAGACCCAAATGACTATGACTATGAAAACAACGGTTTCGGCGGCGGCGTTAATGCTTTCCGCAGTGGCGGCACAAGCGCAAGAAATTCGCTTTATGTGTCACGGTGACGGTACAGAGTGTGCTGCCGCAATGGCAATTTTTGAGCGTTTTGAAGCCGCAAATCCTGGCGTGGACATTGTTTTGGACAAAGTGCCATATCAGACCATTCTTGAAAGCCTGCCCATTCAACTTGCTGGTGGAACTGGTCCAGATATCGCTTCGGTCACAGATCTTGGTGGTTTGAACCAATATTACCTCGACCTCACGCCTTACGTCGATGCTGATTATTGGACCGCCAGCTTTGGTGGAACTCTAGATTGGTATCGTGGCGGTGAAGATCGTCAAGGCATCTATGGCATGCACTCTGGCCTAACAATCACTGGTGCTTACATCAACAGAACGTTGTTCGACCAAGCTGGTGTTGAAGTTCCTTCTGCAGACGCGGATTGGGATACTTGGGCAGCTGCTACACGTGAAGTTGCTGAAGCAACTGACACAACGTTCCCAATGGCGATGGACCGTTCAGGTCACCGGATCGCTGGTCCAGCAATCTCTTACGGTGCGCAGTATTTCGACGCCGCAGGTGAGCCAATCTTGGTCGACGAAGCTTTCCAAGCCTATATCCAGAAATTCGTAGACTGGAACAACGACGGTACAATGGCGAAAGAAGTTTGGGGCGGACAAGGTGGTTCAACCTACCGTGATGCTAAGCAAGAGTTCTTTAATGGCGAACTCGTCTATTACTTCTCAGGTAGCTGGCAAGTCGGCAACTTTGAAGAAAACATCGGCGATCTCTTTGATTGGGAAGTTGTAGGTTCACCTTGTGGCGCTGGCGGTTGTACTGGCATGCCAGGTGGTACTGGCTACGTTGGATTTGCACAAACCGAGCATCCTGAAATTGTTGCTGCGGCAATCGATTTCCTCGCTCAGGAGCAAAACTACGCTGATTATACAAATTCAGCACGTAGTATTCCTGCTCACGCTGGTGTTGCCGCTGCCGGGGTTGCATATGAAGGTGCTTCACCTGAAGCGGCTGCCGCTCTGAATGGTTGGAGTGCACAGGTTGGTAAGCTTGAGCCGATTGCGTTTGCCTACCAAGGCCACCCAAACAACCGGGCGATGTTCAACATCACTGTGACGCGTGTCTCACAGGCTGTTGTGGGTGAATTGACTGTTCCAGAAGCAATGGATCGGATGAAAGACGATCTTGCTGCTGCAATGGCAGAAGCTAACTAAGCTTCGACCTTAGACAAACTGCATGGCCTCTCGTGGGGCCATGCGGACTTTTCCTTGCCGCTTGAAAGTCATGCTGATGCTCCAAATCTTGACACAACTCATGAAAATTGTGGAAGTGCCGTTTGCCCTTTGGCAAAGGTATTTTGGCGCGTCTCGCGTTGTTTGGCTCTTTCTTTTGCCCAATATGCTACTGTTTGGCACCTTTGCGTTTGTGCCCATCTTTTTGAATTTCGTTTATGCTTTTACGTCCGGCGATCAAATTTTGCTGGCCGACCGCCCATACACTGGCTGGTCCAACTTCGAGACCCTCTCTCGATGTGACAATTATCTTGATCCCAACTCTTGTGACCGCGACATCTTTTGGCGTGCACTCTGGAACACCTCTTGGTTCGTGACACTGCAAGTTGGCTTTATGGTTGGTTTCTCGCTCTTAACGGCTATTATCCTGAACAGAGATATCCGTGCGCGCGGATTTTTCCGCAGCGTCTTTTTCTTCCCAGTGATGTTGTCCCCAGTCGTTGTTGCGCTCATCTGGAAATGGATTCTTCTCAGAAACGGTCTCTTGAATGCCGCGCTAGAAGGCATGGGCTTCGAGAGCTTCAATTGGCTCCTTGATCGTCAATGGGCCTTTGGCTGGTCAGTCTTTCTTTCTGTTTGGGCACACATGGGTTTCTACACCCTGATCCTGCTTGCTGGCTTGCAAGCCATTCCGCGCGATGTCTATGAGGCAGCACTTATGGATCGCGCATCCGCTTGGCGGACTTTCCGAAGGATTACGTTGCCCCTCTTAGCACCCACGATGCTGGTGGTACTGGTGTTAGCCGTTATCAAAGGTGTTCAAACCTTTGACGAAGTCTACGCATTCACCGGTGGTGGACCTGGTTCTGCGACGACGCTCATAATTCAATATATTTACGAAACTGGCTTTGCTGGCGCACCAAGACTGTTTGGTCTCGCCGCCGCTGCGTCAATCGTTCTGGCACTGGTCTTAGTTGTGCTCACCGCCGTGCAATTCTGGGCGAATAGGAGAAATGTTGATGGCTAATGCGACATCATTCTTTACGCGTACGCGCAGTAAATCTGGACGGTGGGATTGGACGGACTATGCGTCCTACGGCTACCTATTGTTGGGAGTCTTAGTCGTGTTTGGCCCCGTCATTTGGTTGCTGTTGTCGTCGTTTAAAACAGAAGCAGAGATTCAACGCTTTCCACCGCGCTTCCTGCCCTATGTGCAACAAACGGTTATGGTTGATGGATATGATGAGCCGCTTGCGGTCTATGATATTGTCTCCGGCGAGTTCGAAGGGCGTCGACTTGCACAGATACGGCGCGTCGGTTTGATTTCACAGATGGTTGACCCAGACGAGCCGGGCGAGCGGCTTAAGGTCGATATTGACGATCGCCAAGCCATCGAGAGTGTTGGTCTCGCGACCGAAAACTATACAGAGCTGTTCGAGCAGTTCTCATTTCTGAAATATTTCTGGAACTCTGCGTTCATTACGGTCGTGGCGACAGCCATCACCTTGCTGGTCAACTCGATGGCTGCGTTTGGTTTGTCGAAATATCAGTTCAAGGGTCGCAATGTCATGCTTATCATTGTTGTTGGTTCACTGATGATCCCGCAGACTGTCGTGCTTGTTCCGTTGTTCATCGTGACCAAAGAGCTTGGGATGTTGAACAGTCTTTGGGGCGTGATCATTCCTGGTGCTGCGACACCAACGGGCGTGTTTCTGCTACGGCAGTACATGCTGACTATTCCGGACGAGATCCTTGATGCGGCGCGAATGGATAAGGCGTCTGAGTGGAAGATTTTCTGGCGCATTATTCTGCCGTTGTCTGCACCGGCCATTGCCGTGCTTGCGATCCTGTCCGTGATATGGCGTTGGAATGATTTCCTCTGGCCGCTCATCGTGTTGTCAGAAAACCAGAACTTCACTTTGCAGATTGCGTTGAACTCCTTCCAGGGTGAGATGACGACAAAATGGAGCAATTTGCTGGCCATGACCGTCTTGACGCTGTTGCCGATCACCTTCGTGTTTATGTTCCTGCAGAAGTACATCGCAACTGGCATTGCCTCTACTGGTGGCAAGTAAAAATGAAAAATAAGGAGATGTCGGTATGGCGGGTATTGGCCTAAGAGACGTTCGAAAATCCTACGGTGATGCCGAGGTTATTAAGGGTATCGATCTTGAGATTGCGCATGGAGAGTTTTGCGTCTTCGTGGGCCCTTCGGGTTGCGGCAAGTCAACTTTGTTGCGGATGATCTCTGGTCTTGAGCCAATCACCGGCGGTGATGTGGTGATCGACAGTGAGGTGGTCAATGACGTTGCCCCGGCTGACAGGGGCCTCGCAATGGTGTTTCAGTCATACGCTCTCTATCCGCATATGTCGGTGCGCCAAAATCTTTCGTTTGGTCTTGAGAACGACAACACGCCCAAGGCTGAGATCGTGTCAAAAGTCGATGATGTCTCCAGCATGCTGCAGATAAACGAGCTGCTGGATCGACGACCAAAAGACCTTTCGGGTGGCCAGAGGCAACGTGTCGCCATTGGACGTGCGGTTGTACGCGAGCCTCGTGTTTTCCTCTTTGATGAACCGCTGTCCAACCTAGATGCTGAACTTCGGGTCGAGATGCGCGGAGAGATCGGCGCTTTGCACAAGCGGCTTGGCAACACGATGATCTATGTGACCCACGACCAAGTAGAAGCCATGACCATGGCCGACAAGATCGCTGTACTTCGCCTGGGCGAGTTGGAACAATTTGGACCACCGCTCGAGCTGTACAATCGGCCTGCCAACCTGTTTGTCGCCGGCTTCATTGGATCGCCAAAGATGAACTTTATGAAGGGCAGGGTGGATGCATCGGACCGCACGAAATTAGCCCTTGCGACCGGTGAGACGATCGCCATCCCAAGCGATGGCTTCATGCATGAAGCCGGCCAAGAGGTGACGTTGGGCATTCGACCGAATGCACTACAACCTGATGATGCTGGATCGATGACAATGGAAGTGCGCAGCGTTGAGCAGCTTGGTGGCGAGTCCTATTTGTATGGTGCTCTCACCGACGGCACATCAATCACGATCCACAGCCCCGGTCAGACCACGGTTAACCACGGCGAGAAAATCAGTGTCAGTGGCCCACTGAATGAAATGCATATGTTCGATACTGCAACTGAACTGACGCTCCGAGCGGAAGAAGGTTGAGGTAGAGATCTATGAAACAGACTTGGAGATGGTTCGGGGCGGCTGACGCAATATCTATTCAAGAGATACGCCAAGCAGGTGCTGAAGGTATCGTATCGGCGCTTCACCACATTCCGACAGGGGATGTTTGGTCGATTGCCGAAATTCGCAAACGCCAAGACGAAGTGTCGATTAAGGACGGGCAACCAACTGGGGTTTCTTGGGATGTGGTCGAAAGCCTGCCAGTTTCGGAAGCCATCAAATCCCAATCTGGGCCATACCGCGAACATCTTGATGCTTACCGACAAAGCCTGAAGAACTTGGCAGAATGTGGCATTCACACGGTCTGCTATAACTTTATGCCCGTTCTGGACTGGACTCGCACTGAGCTTGCTACGCGCCTTGATCATGGCGGAACGACCATGAGCTTCGACCTTATCGATTTTATCGGATTTGATTGCTTCATTCTTGAACGCGTCGCTGCTGCTGCTGACTACTCAGATGCTATTGTCGAACAGGCTCGTGAACGAACTGCGTCATTGCCCGATACCGGAAAGACTCAACTGGTCCAAAACATCGTTGCTGGTTTGCCCGGTGCGAATGACAATTGGACGCTAGGTGAGGTCCGTAGCCACCTTGCTATTTATCAAAGTACGCCAGCGGATCAGTTGAGATCAAACCTTGTCGACTTTCTATCCGAAGTTGTTCCAACGGCCGAGGCGCTTGGATTGAAGCTGTGCTGCCACCCAGACGATCCGCCGTTTCCGATCATGGGACTTCCAAGGGTGATGTCGAGCCAAGCAGACTATCGATATGTCATGTCGGCAGTTGATAGCGAAGCAAGTGGCATCACATTCTGCACAGGATCACTTGGTGTAGCTACAAGCTTTGATCCCGTATCTTTTATCAAAGAGCTTGGACCACGTATCCATTTTGCCCATCTTCGCAACACGAAGCGCGATGGGCCGTCCGATGGTGAACGTCATAGCTTTCATGAAGCAGAACACCTCAACGGCGATACAAATATGGTCGCGACGGTACATGCGCTCCTACATGAACAGATTAGGCGTAAAGCGGAAGGGCGCGAAGACTGCATCATCCCTATGCGGCCCGACCACGGACAAGCACTCGCATCGGATCTCGAACGTCCTATGATGCCTGGTTATCCGTTAATTGGCAGACTACGTGGCCTTGCTGAATTGCGCGGCGTTATCGCCGCCTTCGAAGAGGTGCATGCCTGACGGTCAGCACTCTTTTCAACAGAACATTCCTGGCTCAGTCTAATCCTCCATTGTAGCCGGTTTGAGGGTG
>ERZ887942.1887-NODE-1887-length-13673-cov-11.696137_pt1 | contig 13673 bp, 10 predicted proteins | sample MGYA00521099_ERZ887942 | MGnify/ENA primary metagenome ERZ887942 (study PRJEB32303, sample SAMEA104408605) | aquatic metagenome | biome: Brackish water; feature: Pelagic; material: water | place: Baltic Sea | collected 2014-06-07T06:48:00 | depth 16,251 m ... | reverse complement strand
CAGCAGCGAATGCCTGCCCGGTAACACTTTTCGTTGATGGAAATGCCGCTGAGTTTGATGCATGCGATGCACAGAGCATACGCCGCCTTTGTGACCCTCGTCCTATCGAGAAGCGCGAGCTGAAATCAATGCTCTCAATCGAGTCGATAAATGAATTACTCGAACAACTCGTTGTACAGGGCAGCCTTGTCATCGAGTAGGGGCTGGCTCAATGCCGCTCAGTCCTACCCGCTGTTCTTTCCATTTCTGTGGCTCTTTACATTTCTAGGTAGGCGACAGATCTCGCAAACTCGCTTTGCAAAACTCGTTGCGTAAGTCTGCATAGTCGGTGACCGCTGGATACTGTGGAAATTCTTCTATCACCCTTTCCGGCGCTCGGAACAGAATACCCGCATCGGCTTCTTCCAACATGCTCACATCGTTGTAGGAATCGCCAGAGGCGATGACACGAAACTTCAACCCATGAAGCGCTTGCACAGAGGCTCGCTTCGGGTCGGGCTGCCGCAACTTATAATCGACAATTTTACCCGTGTCGTCGCAGACTAGCTTATGACAAAACAAGGTTGGAAAATCGAGTTGACGCATTAGTGGATACGAAAATTCATAAAATGTGTCTGACAGGATGATAAGCTGAAAATTCGCTTTCAACCATTTAACAAACTCTTGTGCGCCGGGTAGCGGCGCCATCGTCGCGATAACTTCCTGAATATCAGGAAGCCCCAATCCGTGCTCACTCAATATTCGCAGGCGTTGCTGCATGAGTTCGTCATAGTCTGGCACTTCACGCGTAGTAGCACGCAGTTCGTCGATGCCTGTTTTTTCAGCGAAGCCAATCCAAATTTCGGGGACTAGAACCCCTTCTAAATCAAGGCATGCTATTTCCATCTTTTTCTCTCTACTCTGGGACGCCTGCGATAAACTTGCGTCGCTGTTTCGTTGATCCGCCGACTATTCGGCAGATGTAACTCTGATTCTGTGTGCCTCGCAATTTAGCAGATAAGCGGATGTCCGAATAGCGGACTTTACCCTTCGTTGCATTTACCGGAAAATACTACGCCAAGAGCTTGCGATCACGGTATGCTGAGCTCATTTATTCATTCAGCAAGGCTAGCTAGCACCATGGACGCACAAGATATCGATGCCCTCAACGAATCGCTGCAGCAGGCAAGCCCACGAGAAATTCTGGCAACCCTGTTGCCCGTGCTAGGCCGAACTGCGCTCTCATTTAGTGGCGCAGAAGACGTGGTCTTGGTTGATCAATCCGAAAAGCTGAGAAAAGCCGCTTCGGAGAACGAACAATCCGCGGCGATCGATCTCCACCCTTTCACCCTAGACACAGGCAGATTACACCCTGCTACGCATCGCTATTTAGAGCGCGTGCGCAAACATTATTCACTGACTCTCGATGTTCTAATGCCAGATCCCGATGCGGTCAACGCACTAGTTAGAAGCAAGGGACTCTTTAGTTTTTACGCGGATGGCCACAAAGAATGCTGCGAAATTCGTAAAGTCACCCCACTTCGAGCGCACCTCGCAGGATTTGATGCCTGGATAACCGGCCAACGTCGAGACCAAAGCCCAACGCGTAGCGAGGTGCCTATCATAGAATTCGACAAAGCTTTCTCGACTCCGCGGCGCCGGCTGATCAAGGTCAATCCTCTAGCCAACACCAGTTCTATGGAGGTATGGCAGCTCATTCGTTCGCTAGAAATTCCGTATAACGAATTACATGACCAAGGGTTTGCGAGCATAGGCTGCGAGCCCTGTTCGAGGCCCGTTGGACCCGGGCAACATGAGCGCGAGGGCCGCTGGTGGTGGGAAGAGGCGACACAAAAAGAATGCGGGTTACATATCCCTATCAAGCAACTCTAGCTTAGAGATCGGGCAGCTTGACGTCGGCGTAATGCGCTTCGATTTCATCTTGCGTGTTCTCGTTTATCTGACGCTGTAAATTAACTGCGCTTATATGGGGCGCGAACATTTCTATGAAGCCCGCCATATAGCCTCGCAGATGACTCCCACGTCTAAACGCAATTTTCGTCACACTCGGCTCAAAAAGATGAGAAGCATCCAGGGCGATGAGATCTGCATCTTGTTTCTCATCGAACGCCATACGCGCCACGATACCGACGCCGAGCTCGAGGCGAACATAGGTTTTGATGACGTCGGCATCTGCGGCCGTAAATACTACGTTGGCAGTCAGCGACTCTTGCGTAAACGCCTCATCGAGTTTAGATCGACCCGTGAAGCCAAAGTTATAGGTGACTAAGGGGTACTCGCTAAGCTTCTTAAGGGTTAAGCGTTTAACCGAAGCGAGCGGATGCCCCTTCGGCACTATCACGGCACGGTTCCATCGATAACAGGGCAGCATAGTCAGTTCTTCGAACAGTTCTAAGGCCTCGGTTGCAATAGCGATATCGGCCGTGCCATCAGCTGCAGCTTGGGCAATCTGCACAGGTGTGCCCTGATGCATATGCAATGAGACGTTGGGATAGCGAGCGCGGAAAGTCTTAATAACAGAGGGCAGCACGTAGCGGCATTGCGTGTGAGTCGTGGCAATAGAAAGCGCCCCTTTACTTTCATCGCGCAACTCATCGGCCATCGATTTAATGTTTTGTATGCGGCTCAGCACATCGCCGCTAGCGTCGAGAATTCGCTGCCCAGCTCTCGTTACTGCGACGAGCTGCTTACCACGGCGCTCGAATATCTGAATACCCAATTCATCTTCCAGCGCCCTAATTTGCTTACTTACACCAGGCTGCGAGGTAAACAGCGCATTGGCTGCCTCGGATACATTAAGGCCTTGACGATTGACTTCCCAGATATAACGCAGCTGTTGTAATTTCAATTTGTAACCACCTGATTCTCTAAACTAATCAAACGCGAAGCCTGAATAAGACCCGCTAAGCGCCGAAACCCATAGACCGCAAAAGAATAAAACTATAACAATTAATTCCTTTATGGAATATACGCGCGAGTCTATTCTGCTGCACCTAACGCACCGCTATAGTCAAAAATAATAACCCAAGGACAGAATATGGATATCGCAACCCTTGTGGTTGACGCCGGTGACACGCTCGATGGAATGCTGCTCAGCGGGCTGACAGCTGGCTTTTTCCCAGCGCTTGCTCATGTCGCCGCGGGCGCCGCAGTCGGCTTCGCAATCGGGGTTACCGGTGTAGGAGGAGGATCACTCATGACCCCTCTCCTTCTCCTATTTGGCTATGCGCCGGCTGTCGCAATCGGCACAGACTTACTTTATGCCGCGCTCACCAAAACGAGCGGCGTAATCGCGCATCACAAGAAAAAATCAATTGACTGGGGAGTGGTGAAAATACTTGCAGCGGGAAGTTTACCCGCAGCACTGATGACGCATTGGGCCCTGTCTGGCGGTTATCTGGTTAGCCTGCAGCAAAGCGAAGCCCTGTTGACTGCAAGCCTCGGTATCATGCTGATTCTCACCGCCTTCATGCTTTTGGCGCGAAATAAGCTCCGCGCGAGCGCAGCATTAGGTAAGCCAAGTTTCATCATGGGTGTCGTGAATCGAAATCGCGCTACCGCGACTTTTACGATGGGATTAATACTCGGTACTTGTGTCACTCTCTCATCGGTGGGAGCAGGCGCGTTCGCCGCAGCGATTCTCATGACGATTTACGCCGAGACCAGCAGCGTGAGGATTGTGGGCACAGACATTGCGCACGCGGTGCCACTTACCCTCGTCGCAGGGCTCGGCTACCTTGTGGCAGGCCAGGTTGATCTTGAGTTACTTGCAGGGCTCCTGCTCGGCTCGCTACCAGCAATTCAATTGGGCGCAAAAGTCGCGCATAAAATGCCCGAACGGTTTTTACGTGGCGCACTCACCATGTTGCTCGGCGGTCTTGGAATCGGCTATCTCGTCAGCGGCACGCGCTAGAACAGCTAGTCGACATCGTTCGCGACTCCTGAGGGTACATGGCCTGTAGCAACATGATTACGTGCAGAGTCGCAGTGGCCTTGCTGATCATCGAAAAACACATCTGCATCGAAGGCGCGAAGGAACTCACCTTTGTCTAAACCGCCGAGAAACAGTGACTCGTCGATGCGAATATTCCAGTGCCTTAGTGTCTTAACGACGCGCTCATGTGCCGGAGCCGCCCGCGCCGTAACCAAACAGGTGCGCAGCGGCGACTCACCGATAGGAAAGGCCATCTGGATTTGCTGAAGCGCTGCAAGAACCGGCTTGAATGGCCCGCCGCTTAGCGGCTCGTCTACCGCCGCAACCTCATTGCGGGTAAACGCTTCAAGCCCATCCTTTTTATAGATACGTTCCGAATCATCCGAAAACAACACCGCGTCGCCGTCGAACGCAATTTTGAGCGTAGCACTCTCAGCGGCAGCTTTGTTGGAAGGTAGAATGGTCGCAGCAGCAACACCAGACTCTAGTGCGCGCCTCACATCTGCGCCATCGGTGGAGAGAAATAGATGACTATTAAAGGCTGATATATACCGGTAAGGGCTTTCGCCGCCGCTAAAGGCTGCTCGACTAATGTCCAAGCCATAGTGTTTTATCGAGTTGAAAATGCGCAGCCCTGTATCGGCACTATTGCGAGACAAGAGGATTACCTGCACGGGCGACTCTTCGAGTTGCTCGTTTAGCCGCAACAATTTTTGCACCAGACTAAAGGCGTCGCCGGGCGGTAAAGGCTCAGACTCACGAGCAATCTGATACTGCTGATAGGCTGCTAGCCCCTCTTCTTCGTAAACTTGATGGCTTTCCGCTAAATCAAACAGCGCTCTGGACGAAATCGCGATGACCAGCGGGTCTATCGAGGGTTGCTTAGAATTCGAAGGCGCTGTCACACTACTCTCCTTGAGTTACTCTTTACCTGCTCAACAGAAACTTATTCAGGCCTATAGCAGGCGCCCGTGCCGGCAAGCCCGCAATAGCCATTAGGGTTTTTTGCAAGATACTGCTGGTGGTAATCATCGGCGTAATAGAACGTATCGAGCGAGGCGATTTCGGTGGTAATCGTCGCGTAACCCTTCTCCTTGAGCGCTGATTGAAAAACCTGAGCGGCGGTTTCAGCTTGCTTTTGCTGTTCAGCATTGAACGTATAGAGCGCCGAGCGATATTGCGTCCCTACATCGTTACCCTGTCGCATCCCTTGAGTAGGATCGTGCGCCTCCCAGAAAGCTCCGAGCAGTTGCTCGTAGGTAATCAGAGCAGGATCGAAGAACACGATAACGACCTCAGTATGTCCGGTTTGCCCACTGCACACGTCCTCGTAGCTTGGATTGGCAGTGAATCCGCCCGCATAACCGGCGGCGGTGCTATAAACGCCTTCGAGCTCCCAAAACAAGCGCTCAGCGCCCCAAAAACAGCCTAGGCCGAAGACTGCGCGCGACAAATGCTCTGGCAATGGCTCGGCTATTCGGCGTCCGGAGACAAAATGTTCTGGGTTAAAAAGCGCGGCATCCTGCCTGTCGGGAAGCGCATCCTGCGCGGTAGGGAGTTCGGCGCTTCGCTTCAATGCACCACCTAAACTAAACAGCATAACCTCACCTCTCACTTTGACTCTGATTCATCAACGACCTTCCCTTTTTTTACTCGTAGCTCGCGTGAAACCTTAAATTGAATGATACACTTTAGTGCGGCATGATTTACAGATAAATGCTTAAAAACAACCTAGCAAGGTAGACTCACGCTCGGCACCGTCGGGCCAATTAAACCGCATAGCGAGATCGCTTCACCACTTAGGAACACACCATGAATTCCGCTTCACCGCACGGTTCTGCATTAATGGACAATTACGGTTCACCGACTCTCGAGTTCGAAACGGGTCGGGGTTCCGAATTATTCACGGCAGACGGTACGCGTTATTTGGATTTTGCAATGGGTATCGCGGTGAATTGCCTTGGGCACAGCAACCCCAAACTAATCGATGCGCTTAACCAACAGGCGCAAACGGTTTGGCATACCTCCAATTTATACCGCATCAAACAAGCCGAAAAACTCGGGCAGCGGCTCGTCGATAACACGTTCGCCGACAAGGTCTTCTTCTGTAATTCGGGCGCCGAAGCAGTAGAAGCTGGATATAAAGTTATTCGTCGTTACTTTTTTGCGCGTGGCGAAATCCATAAGAATCGCATCATCTCGCTGCGAAACTCTTTTCACGGCCGCACGCTCAGCGCCATAGCCTCAGCGTTTAATCCGGTGCACTGCGACGGATTTGTCGTTGGCGATGCGGGTTTCGATCAAGTCGACTTTGGTGACCTTGCTGCATTAAAGACAACAATAACCGAAAACACAGCAGGCATCGTTCTTGAACCGGTTCAAGGAGAAGGAGGCATACGCCCCGTCCCTAAGGATTACCTTGCCTCAATACGCGCACTCTGTGACGAACACGATATTCTACTCATGTTCGATGAAGTACAGAGCGGCGTGGGCCGAACAGGGTCGCTTTTCGCTTACCAACAGCTTGGCGTAACACCCGATTTGCTAGCAAGTGCAAAAGGGCTTGGCGGTGGAATTCCGATAGGCGCTTGCCTCGCCACTGCGATAGTCGCGGCGCCGATGACAGCCGGCAGTCATGGCAGCACCTTCGGTGGCAACCCACTTGCTACCGCCGTCGGCAATGCCGTGTTAGATGAGCTATTAAGTGATGACTTTATGCTTAACGTGCAGCATGCGGGCTTTCATTTACGCAGCGGTTTAGAAGACCTGGTTGCGCAGCACCCCACTTTACTGAGCCAAGTAAGCGGACTCGGCCTTATGCTCGGTTTGCGCTGCCATACAGATGCTGCAGCGCTTATCGCCAGACTTCAGAGTGCAGGTTTACTGGTTGTAAAAGCGGGCGGAAACAGTCTTCGCTTTTTGCCTGCGCTGAATGTAAAACACAGTGAAATCGATGAAGCGCTTGCGATTATTGAGCGTGTTTTGAGCGAGTATCCGGAGCAGACATGATGAGACTATTCCCCTTTATTTTAGCTACGGCGGCGGTTTTGATCTCAGTATCAAGTTCAGCCCAAACCAATTCAGCCACCTTGCAAGAAATGGGAGATAAAGCGGTGATGCCGTTTAAAATAACTATTCCAGACGAAGCGATAGACGACCTCAATCGGCGTCTATCGAGCACCCGCCTGCCCGATCAACTCGAAGGAGTTAGCTGGGAATACGGCACCGAGTTAGGCGCACTGAGCGACCTTATTGCTTATTGGCGCGAGGGATTCGATTGGCGTGCACAAGAAGCTAAGCTCAACAGTTTCGATCAGTTTATGGTGACCGTAGAAGGCGCTAACATTCACACTATCCATCAGCGCTCTGCCAATCCCGATGCGATCCCCCTCCTGCTCGTTCATGGCTGGCCAGGCTCGATTGCCGAATTTCATAAGCTAATCGGCCCCTTAACAGACCCCGAAACACATGGGGGAGATATCGCTGATAGCTATCACGTCATTGCGCCTTCGCTACCCGGATTCGGGTTCTCGCAAGCGCCCACTGAGCCTGGCATGAATCCCGAGAGAATCGCGCTTTTACTTGCCGGCCTAATGCAGACGCTCGGCTATGAGCGTTATGCCATTGCGGGCGGCGATTGGGGCGCGGTTATCAACAGCCATCATGCTAATCATTTCCCTGAGCGACTGATTGGCCTGCATTCGAACATGATTCTGGCAGGGCCGCCCGAGGATAAAACTCAGCGCGAGAACGTGACTGCCAGCGAGGCTGAACTACGGGAAACCCGCGGGAATTACATGCGCGGCGAATTAGCCTATCAACAGATTCAAGCAACCAAACCTCAGAGCCTTGGTTATGCGCTCAATGATTCACCGGCGGGTCTAGCCGCTTGGATACTCGAAAAATTTCACGGTTGGACCGACATGCCCCAAGGCGCTGGAGGCAATTTGGACGACTACTTTAGCAAAGATGAGTTGCTGACGAATATTTCCATTTATTGGTTTACCGAATCGATCACCTCTTCGATGCGTATTTACTATGAGAACCGAGCAGTTCCACAGATAAAGCCAACGGGGTATATCGACGTTCCTACCGGTGTCGCACTCTTCCCAGCCGAAATCTATATCACCCCGCGAGCCTGGGCAGAAGCGGCATACGACATTAGGCACTGGGCACAACTTGAAAAAGGCGGGCATTTCGCGGCACTCGAGCAAACCCAGACCTACCTTGACGAACTCAATACGTTCTTTCGATTACTGAGGTAGCGGCTGGCTGTTATTCGTGACAGCTATTCATAACAGTTTTGAAAAATTGCTCCGCTAGACCGGTGCAGTCGATTTAGCACACCAATGGAAAATCCACAGCAGAGGGATAACGGCATGAACACGAGCACTTCACGCGCAGACGGCTTTCTAGGCTGGATCGAACGATCCGGCAATAAACTCCCCGACCCGGTGTTTATTTTTGTCTACTGTATTCTCGGTGTGATTGCAGCGAGTGTCATCGCCACCTTTTTCGGCGTCTCTGCTGCCCACCCCGTGTCAGTCGACGCCGACGGCAACGCACTGATTATTAGCGCAGAGTCACTGCTTTCGAGCGAGAATATTCGCCGCCTTCTTGTGAACATGCCTTCGACGTTTACTAGCTTTCACCCGCTAGGGTATGTATTGGTGGTCATGCTGGGCGCAGGCGTGGCCGAGCGTTCCGGGTTTTTCGGAGCTGCCATGAGCGGTGCTATGTCAAAAGCCCCAGCCTTTCTGCTCACTCCTGCTGTCGCGCTAATTGGAATGCTCGGCAATTTGGCAACCGATGCGGCTTACGTCGTACTAATCCCTCTTGCCGGCGTCGTGTTTGCCGCAGCGGGACGTCACCCTATCGCCGGTATCGCCGCAGCATTTGCGGGTGTCTCCGGCGGCTTCTCTGCCAATCTCTTTCCTGGGCAGCTTGACGCGCTACTGTTTGGCATTACAGAGGCAGCAGCCGAAACTATTCTACCAACGTGGGATGCGAATATTGCAGGCAATGCGTATTTTATCGTGGCCATGACATTCGTCTTCTTGCCGGTTATTTGGTATGTCACCGATCGCATCGTCGAACCCAGACTTGCCCCCGTCGTATCTGGCGGCGGCACGCTGACTATGGACGTGAAAGACCCCAGCACCGAACTTACGCTGGAAGAACGGCGCGGACTCGCTTACGCTGGGTATGCGTGCCTTGCCGTTGTCGCAGTTTGGGTATTCTTAGCAATCGGCCCGGGCACACCGCTCCTAGATGAATCTGCGACAGCAGAAGCAAGGCTGACTCCCTTTTTCCAGTCCCTCGTTGCGGCCTTCTTCGTTCTCTTCCTCGCAGCAGGATGGGCCTACGGCAAAGGCGCAGGGGTCGTCAAAGACCACCGCGATATCGTTAGAATGATGAGCGAAGCGATGGCCGATTTAGGCTACTACCTCGTGCTTGCCTTTGCCGCAGCGCACTTTGTTGCCATGTTCAACTGGTCGAATCTCGGCCTGATTTTCGCCATTAACGGCGCAGAGATCCTCGAAAGCTCAAACCTGCCTGATCCAATGCTGCTGACATTGATCATAGTCTTATGCGCATTCATCAACCTGTTTGTAGGGTCAGCGAGCGCAAAATGGGCCCTCCTTGCGCCGGTCGTCGTGCCTATGCTGATGCTCGTGGGCATTAGCCCTGAGATGAGCACGGCGGCCTATCGTGTCGGTGACGGGGCGACAAACATCATTACACCCCTGATGCCCTACTTCCCCCTAATTCTTATTTTTTGCCAGCGCTGGCAACGCGAATTTGGGTTAGGAAGTCTTGCTGCCACCATGCTGCCGTATTCCGCCCTGCTGCTCTTATCCGGCATTATCCTAACAATAGTATGGGTGCTGCTAGGCTTGCCACTAGGTCCCGGCGCAATGGTTGAGTTTGCTCTTTAAAGAGAAAGAGATTTTAAGAGACTAATAAGAGCGTAGAAGAACCTAGAGAATCCGAAAGAGCAAAAAAGAGAGTGAAAGAGCGTGAAAAAATCTAAGGATGGAGACGAGCTATTAATGAACAAACCAATCATCAAAGAAAGACAATCCGCAGTCGTCAGAGCCTTTGCGTTTGTGGCATGCATACTGTCACTTGCAAGTTTTGCGCACTCACTCTCGGCGCAAGAAGTCGCTTACCCGGATGAGTTTGCGACACCGATTCCCCTAATGGGCGAAATACTCGGCGACTTTCACTTTCCGATATCATCCGACTCGGCGCTCGCACAGAATTTTTTCGATCAAGGCATCCAGATGATGTATGCCTTTGCAAAGCTCGAATCTGCTCGTTCTTTTCGCGAAGCACAGGTTGCTGATCCTAACTGTGCAATTTGCTTCTGGGGAGAGGCATGGAGCTGGGGCAGCTACCTCAATGGCGCGATGACCACGGCGGATGCACCACGCGCCCTTGCAGCCCTAAAGAAGGCACTAGCATTGATTGATAGCGCGAACGAAAAGGAGGCCGACCTCATTCGCTCGTTAGAATCACGCTATATCGATAATTACGATCCGGAAAAGCGCCGCATTCAAGACCAAGCCTACGCCGACACAATGGCAGGCCTTTCGCGGAAATACCCTAATGATCTTAATATCGCCACGCTCTACGCGGACGCCCTATTCCTGCTCGAGGAAAGACGCGGGTACCGGCGTTTAGAAGACCCTAATGTCATAAGACTTCACGGCGTGCTCGAAAGCGTTCTTGCGCGAGATATAACGCACCCCGGTGCGTGCCATCTTTATGTGCATGCAACCGAATCGACACCTACGCCGGAGCTCGCCGCACCGTGCGCCCAGTTTTTAGGCACCGCAATCCCAGGCGCAAGTCACATCAATCATATGCCCAGCCATACATGGAATGAGATGGGACTGTGGGAAGAGGCAGTCAGGGCCAACACAATTGCGTGGCACTCTGACCAAAAGGCTGCGATTGGCCGAGGCGTGGCGATTTATCCTACGCATAATCTAACGATGCTTTATTACGCGGCAGCGATGGGCGGCGCGAGTGCTTCTTCAATTCAGGCGTCGAAAGACTTAGCAAAACTCAATGGCAATAGCGCGATGCACGCAATGAGCCTCGTGCGTTTCGGTCGCTATGACGAAGTACTGGCGCTAGACAATGAACCAAACGGTGATGTAAATCGCAGCATGTATCTCTTCTCGCAAGGTTACGCTGCTCTAAAACAAGACGATGGCGACCGGGCGAGCGAAGCGCTTACCGTGCTGCTAGACCTTACTGAGACGACTACGGCGCGTTTCCGATTCCACGATGGGAAAAACATCATTGGCGCGCTCGCAGGGATACTCGACGGGCAAATTAAATGGGACGCTGGGAATATTGAGGGCGCTGCTGAAGCATTCCGACGCGCCACACGGTATTACGACAGCCTCAACTACGACGAACCTGAGCCACTCCCTTTTTCGCCTAGGCACTGGCTTGGCGCCGCCTACTTGGCTCTAGGTGCCTATGACGCCGCTCTCGCAGAATACGAACTCGATATGGATGACCATCCCAATAACGTTTGGTCACTTCATGGTGCTACTACCGCAATGCAAAAACTTGGCAGGGATACCAAAGAAATCGAAGCTAAATTGGACTCCGCGATGCAATTCGCGGATGTTTGGCTTCTAGACTCGAGGCTTTAGGGCTAAACCGCAGGCAAGCTTCTGCCGCGATATACTCGCAGCAGAAGCTTGCTCGTTTTTACGCTACCCTAGGCCGAATTGCGTGAAGCGTTGACGTTACCAAACAGACTGCGCATAACCATTTTTTCATAGAGCGCATAAAGCGCCGCTTCAGCCGATTCTTCTCGATTATCCTCTGCTACAACGCCTTCCAATTGCTGTGCGCGCGTGAGCGCATACTGCTGAATAACGAGCAATGGCAATACCAGTTTTTGCCTTAGCGCAATGCTGAGCCTACTCGTTGGATTGTCTTCAAGAAGTATGGATTGATTCGAGATTTTGAGTGCCATCTCAACGCTTAGCTCAAACTCTGCGTGCACTTGCTGCCAGAATTCTCCGAAACGCGGATGTTTACCCATATAGGCGGTAAGCTCGAAATTCGACTTGCTCATGCTCTGCATACTGTTGTCTACGAGCGCTTTAAAAAACTTAGAGTTCTGATAGAGCGCCTTGCATTCATCTAAACGGCCGGCATTTTCAAGCGACTGCAGCGCTGTCCCCAAGCCGTAATAGCCTGGGACATTCTGTTTCAACTGTGCCCAAGCACCGACAAAGGGAATCGCCCGCAGGTCTTCAAACTTAAGCCCCTCGGAACCGCCGCGCTTCGTTGGGCGGCTACCAATATTCGTGCGACCGTAGTATTTAAGCGTGCTCATTTCTTCGAGATACGGGATAAACAGAGGGTGGGCCTTAAACGCTTTGTAGCGGTCGTAGCTTATGCTCGCGAGTTCCTGTATCAAACTGCGCTGGCCTTCGTTCAATTCGCGCTCGGGCCTGTCGTAAAGATTATTCTCAAGACCGGCTGCGAGTAACTGCCGCAAATTATGCGTCGCCGCTTCCGAGTTGCCGTAATAGGAACTCACCGTCTGCCCCTGTACGGTCAATTGAATCTGATTACTTTCGATATTTTTACCCAATGCTGCGTAAAACTCGTAGGTACTGCCGCCCCCACGCGCTGGCGGTCCACCGCGCCCATCAAAAAAGGCAACCTCGACTCCTGCTGCACGAGATACTGCGGTTAAGTCTTCTTTCGCGCGGTAGATAGCCCAGTTTGCCATGAGGTAACCACCGTCTTTGGTGCCGTCCGAGAAACCAAGCATCACGGTTTGTCGATCGCTTCGACGCGCTAAGTGGGCGCGATAATCGGCAAAGGAATAGAGGTTAGTCATGCTCGCACCTGCGCGCGCGAGGTCATCGATTGTTTCAAAAAGCGGAGCGATATCCACCGTGTGCTGCGCCGCTTTCCACCCTACTAAATGCGACAGCGCCTTCACTCGTGCGATATCAATAGCACCTCTGCAGTTACTGATAATATAACGATGGCAACCGGTTTCCCCGTTACGCTGCTGAATCGTTGCTATCGCACGCAACGACTCCAAGGTATCGAGCTCAAGCGCATCAGGTACGAGTTGTTCATTAAACTCTAACAATTGCTCTGGCGTGCGCAGCGCAAGCATCGCGGCAATCTGAGAGGCCTCATCCAAAGAATCGAAATCGGCGGGAAAATATTCCGGATACAGCGATCGGGCGGTGTCAAAGCTGCGGTGGATGACTCGCGAATCTTGTCGTATATCGAGGTTAGCGAAATGAAAACCAAAGGCACTCACTTTATGTTTAAAAGACTCTAGCAATTCGACGTAAAGACCTTGGTAGGACTCTTTCACGGTTTGCTCGATCTGACCTATTGTTGCAATCATACCTACCAATGTTAAATCGGTTTTACAGGGCTTCGTAATTTCTTTAAGCAGTTTACGCTCCAACTCGTCTAGCTGCTTATACACACCCTTAAAGCTTAGCCTACGCTTTAGTTCACGCACGTCGCTGTGGTAGCAACTCATAATCAGTGACCGCAGTTTGTCGGCAACTTTGAGCGTAACGCCAACATTCACGAAAGGATTGCCATCGCGATCTCCGCCTGGCCAAAATCCAACGCTTAAAAGCTGATTCGGAGAATCGACGCGATCAGCAATCTGGGTGTCGAAGCTGTCCATAATGCCACCAATAGCATCATAGAAAATATTGGC
>ERZ887942.1886-NODE-1886-length-13680-cov-34.473835_pt1 | contig 13680 bp, 14 predicted proteins | sample MGYA00521099_ERZ887942 | MGnify/ENA primary metagenome ERZ887942 (study PRJEB32303, sample SAMEA104408605) | aquatic metagenome | biome: Brackish water; feature: Pelagic; material: water | place: Baltic Sea | collected 2014-06-07T06:48:00 | depth 16,251 m ... | reverse complement strand
CCCAAAGAGGATCCCCATCGGGTGAAGTTGCTGGAACGTGATCTAACACTAGTTACTCCACTACAGCGAATTTCGATGAATTATGGCCGCGAAGAACGCGAACCGGACGATGTGTGATGGTTCACAGCAGCCAGAACCATCCGCAACAAGGAGCTCGATTACTTTAATAAACGCCCAATCCTGAAACTTCAGGCGTCGCATTAAACGGTGAGAAAGGCGATATCCTTTTGCAGCGTTGAGATGCAAAGGCTCTCGACAGCCCCGTCCATTCGTACAATTTTGGTTATCGCCACCTGGAAGACTGGATACCAATCGGGCTCATTCGGCATGGTAGGCATAACATGGTAAGCTTCAAACGTTTCTGAAAAGTTGTCTCATGTATGGCTGGCTGGCGGTATGATACCCTGACCTGAGGCAGAACGTTTCCAACGACACGAAAAGCATTCCGGCGATTGGGCCATTCGTCACGCCAATATCGGGCGCCAGATCTCGTGAGCAACGCTGCGTTGATCGCGAATAGTAAATGTGCTGCCATAATTCTGGGGGACTGAGTGACCGATTAAACAGCCAAAATCTCAGAACGCAGGACTTGGTGTTATGCTGTTCGCAGAAGCCCGGGAACGCTGCCAGCCAGCCTTTAAAAGCACAATCCATGCCAATACACGCCGTTCGAGGCGTTAGGCAAACCAGCAGATCAAATTGAATTCAGCACCCCGGAAGGAACAGCAGCCCGCTAAGAATTACCACGTCAATAATTGGCGGTCGACACCGGGATATCAACATGGCTTCCCACAATTGGCGGTTGCTGACCGGTCAGTTCGATCGCCTGTCAACCAGTATTTGACACCTGTGCCCGGTCGAAATAGTCGATTCTGGAACCTGCGAACAACTGCGGCCGACAAGTACGACATCCTGAAAGACTTCCGGAACCGCTGCAAAGCTGCATCCTCGCAGTTTCTCTGCGAAGACCAGCCATCTACGGTGCCCCGTACAAACAATGGCGTCAATCTGTTCTGCCAAAATCTGTCGATTGCCGAATCTGTTGGTAACGGTACACTGCCAAACAACCAACGCAACGAATTCAAAATCCGGGCTCCACTTCTAATGGCTAATGTTCTGGTTATCGACGACGACCGTTCCGTTTGCGAAATGGTTAACCACGCCTTGCAGAAAGTCGGGCTGCAAACAACTTCCGCTATGAACCCCACTGACGGGATGAAGGCTCTGGCAGCAGAAGCTCCCGAGGTTGTGTTGCTGGATATTATGCTGCCCGGCACTTCCGGGTTGGACGTGTTTCAGAAGATTCGCGACTTCGATCGCAAGTTACCCGTCATTTTTATCACTTCAGGAACCGACAGCGCGACGGCCATTAAAGCCATGCAACTTGGGGGATATGATTACGTCACCAAATCCCCTGGACCTGCCGTCCTTGACCGACCTTGTGGAGCAGGCGATCGAAACTCGCCGCATGATGAGCACGCCTGTTGCTCTGACTGCTGGCGACGATCCCAATCCAGACGCCGAATCGTTTGTTGGCCGCAGCTCAGCCATGGTCGAAGTGTTTAAAGCCATTGGTCGAGTCGCGGCTCAGGCCGTGCCCGTGCTAATTCGAGGCGAAAGCGGAACGGGCAAGGAACTCGTTGCGCGAGCCGTCTATCATAACAGCGATCGAAAAGACGAGTGCTTCATGTCCATCAACTGCGCGGCTTTGCCCGATGCATTGCTGGAAAGCGAATTGTTCGGTCATGAAAAAGGATCATTCACGGGGGCCGACAAGCAGCGGATCGGCAAGTTTGAAGCCTGCACCGGCGGAACGATTTTCCTGGACGAAATCGGCGACATGTCGCCTTTGGTACAGAGCAAGGTGCTGCGATTGCTGCAGCAGCAGGAATTCGAAAGAGTTGGCGGCAATAAGACGATCAAGACCGACGTTCGCATCATTACTGCAACAAATCTGGACCTGGATCAGATGGTTGAAGACGGCGAATTTCGCGAAGACCTGTTTTATCGACTGAACGGTCTCACCATCACTCTGCCGCCGTTGCGAGAACGTGAAGAGGATGTTGAACATCTGCTGAAACACTACCTCAACGTCTGGGCGAAGAAGATGAAACGCACAGACTGCGAAGGCATCGCTCCGGAAGCTTTGAACATCTTGAAAAACTATGAATGGCCCGGCAACGTGCGAGAGCTTCAAAGCGTAGTCCGGCAGGCGTTGCTGAATTCGACGGGGCCGGTCATTGTGCCGTCGTTTCTGCCAGCTGAAGTCACAGGCGAATCTTCCCGAACAGCAGCTGCCGCAGAAACCGGAAATGCAACTGGCATTCCGTCAGATCTGGCGCCGTATGTTCGTAAGCAACTGGCTGCGGGCACGGTCGATCTGTACGCGGAAACTCAGGAGCAAATGGAACGTTTCCTGATGACTCGCGTCTTGCAGCACGTCGACGGCAATCAAACGAAGGCCGCTGAGATTCTGGGAATCACTCGCGGAAAAGTTCGCGACAGAGTGAAGCAGTTTGGCATCAGTCTGGACAAACGGGTCGCGTTGGAAGACTGACCGATCCTGAGGAGCTTCTTCTTCCGCCTTACAGCTTAACGTAACGGGGAAGAAGCAGCCATCAATATTCCGGCGACAAGCGTCTCAGCCTGAAGTAGACCTGCAGCCTAAACGTTGATTCGTCGACCGCTGATCATGCTGATCACCGCCAGGACCAAAAAGACTCCGATACAGATTTTCGCAGCCGTCATAGCAACGCCTGTCAGAGCACCAAAGCCCAGAAGAGCTGAAATTAAAGCTAAGATCAAAAATGTCATTCCCCATGAAAGCATGATGTTTTCTCCTTGATGCAATGTGATGCGTTGCTGCACCATTGAAATGTTTCGCTGAGCCGTTCAGCGTGACTGTGGTAACTGCGAATGCACTCGCCGTGCCGGAATTTGAAAGTTCCGCTTTACGCCGCGTTTTCGCTGCCTGGTCTGCTCCGCCGCAAGTAATCGACTGCTGGCCGTTCGATGCTGGTCGATCAGCTCTCAATGCCATCACGACGGTCGCTTCAGAAGCTGCATAGCGATTTGGAAACTGCCTGCGTGATGATTGCGTTCGCATGTCTGTGTTCAGCAGCTGAACTTCAGCCGTAGCAGCTCAAGACATCCTTCGCCGTAAGACCGCTTATGGCCCAAAAAGCGGTCAATCCATAAGGCCCGGCATGTTCGCTGTAACACTTCAACAGCAATGTCGAAGCATCAACGACAGGTCTTAATTCATCATCTCACAACAAACCGATTCACCAACACGCAAACACATTCTGCACATAAAAATGGTGAGCAGAACGGAAACGTAAACCGTGGTCTGCTCACCAATTTGGATGGGATATTCACGACTAAACTTTTGGCTGGATAGGACCGGGTGGCGCTGTGATGGGCTTTGTTGGAGGTGGATCACCCGGTCGCGGCATGCCTGGAATATCTCCCGGTTGAGGCGTGCCCGGTCGAGGCACATCGGGTTTCGCCGGAGGATGATTCTTGTGTCCACCATTTGATTTATTAAACATGTTCATTGTATTAATCTTTCGTTTTAACAGGATGCTTGGGAATCATTCAGCTTCATCACATAGCATCTGGCCACATCGTGAGAGCCGTTGGCTCTAATTTCACTAATCGAACTCTGCACAGGAATTCGGTCGTTATGTTTGGTCAACAGATTCGCCCATGTACAGTGCACGCTTCAGTTCGGATAGTTCAGCCTTGATCTGCATCAGCACCGGTGTGTGACGTCTGAACATTTCTGTTTGAGCAGCATCGTTTGTAACATTCACGCAAAATTCATAGCGATTCAGCAGAATCGCTGTTCCGCGTTCCGCTTCCATCACAGCCAGTGAAGAGACTCCCCCAACAACGTTACTAAAGTCAAAGGCCATGTCTGTTTCCGGATCGCCAGCGAGCTTTCCGTCGTCAGACAACGCAGACAACTCAGCCCGGAATCGCCGACATTCACCGGCCAGATCTTCAAAGACTTCAATGACGCTCCGATAATCGCGAAGGTGATGGGCGGCGGAAACGTAAAACGTTTCCGCCTGTTTCAACAATGCGATAAGCGCATCAAGCGATGTTGGGGTGATCTCTCGTTTCAAGCGATCGCCGTCCTGCTGAGTCTTGGATTGTGCTGATGTCATGGCGTAAATCTCCGACCTAAAGGATGCTCCTCTGCCATCCACCCTATGCATCGGACGTGCCAAAGGGAAAAACAGGTTGATCAGCCTTCGGAATCGCTTTCCGCTGCTCGCCCACCTGTCAACCCGGTGGCTGATCGCTCGTAACACACATACAGGCTGTCGGAATACTTCGCTTAATTGCGCCCGGCGATCATCTGGCACGCCAGTTGCGTTTCAGGTTACTCATCAAACATTTCCCGCAACTATTCAGGAGTAATTCATGTCCCGTCTACTTTCCATTTCAATCTGTCTGGCACTTGTTAGCAGCACATCTGCCGTTGCAGATGACGGCGCGGCAGAACCGTTTCAGAACGTGGTTCCGGCATCAGAACTTGTGAACCTGAAAATGTTGACAATGGACGGAGTCGACATCGGTACCGTAAGCGACATCGTGATCGACCGCGAATATGGCCAGATTGCCTTCTTTGCCGTTCGAAGCAAGCGAAGTACCAACGTACTTGGCAATGCGTACTTTCTTCCAGCTTCCAGCGTCAGTCTTTCCAGTAACGCTGGCCGTCTGACATGCAATTCAACATTTGAAGACGTCGAACATTACGGCGACCTGACGAAGTCGGGACCAATGCCTTTGATTAACACGGCCGTCATGTCTAAGCTTTACAGCCACTATGAAGCGAAGCCTTATTGGGACACTTCGGTAAAGGTCGATCAACAACTGTCACTGATCACCGTGGACGAGCTGGATGGCCGAATTGTTAGAGACAGCGATTGGCACGTGATTGCTCGAGTTAAAGAGCTTCTTGTTGAAGCAACCGGAAATTGGCGAGTCGCTTATTTGAGTCTCGGAGCACTGCCAGACGCGAAGACGAACCAGCGAATTGCAGTTCCCATGGCCGCATTTGCCCAGGAAACGCTGTCTCCAACCTGGCTGTTGGACGTACCTGAAAGTGCTCTACTTTTGAAGCAAACCTTCAAACGTGGAGACTGGCCGACCGAAGTCAACCCCGGCTGGAACGAGTTCGTGCACGTTAAGTATGGAACTTCGACCGCTGCCGGACTGCAAGACGCTGGAACGAAAACAAATTAGTGTTTGGAAGTTCGACAGAATTGTCGCAACCTTAGCGACCAGTCCCGATTGCCCAACGCCGTGAAGGGTTTTCGGAGACGGAGTTTTGCCGTGTTTCTAAGGCTGGAATTGACCTGTATTGAAATAGGGAAACTTCCGTTCGATGAACTCACGGCTGCGGAAAATAACGAAACCCAGTGTTTTCTCGACTCAAAACTCTTCACGGCGTTGCCACCTGCCCTTCTAATGCATTTGCTTCTGCGACGTAAACCGGAAGCAACTGACTTCCTCTAACTGGACAGCGCCAGGTTCAATGAAAGGTCAGTTTTCTGCGACCCACATCAGCCGCAGAGCGTTAGCCCCGGTTAGTACGGTTCACGAAAACAACCGAGACTAACGCCCTGCGGCTCATTCAGACATGGCGCTGTCCAGCTAAACACCAGTGTGCCAGGAGTCTCGTGCCGAATGCGACGGAATATTATTGAGTGTCTTTTCCCTCTATGCTTGCTGGTATCTGCTGGAAATGTTTTGGCACAGGAAGAACCGCCTAAGGCTGCCGAGACTACACTGGTATCGCCGGACACTCCGGAAACTCCCGAAGCCGTAAGCGTCTCGCAAGTGGTTGAGGACTACCAGATTGACAAGCGACTGCGGGAGATTCTGCGATCAACCGAATGGTTCGAATCGGAATCTGTCAGCGTAGACAACGGAGTCGTCTTCCTGACAGGAACCACCAGCGATGAGAAATATCGCAAATGGGCGGGCGACCTGGCGACAAAGACCGAAGATGTTGTGGCCGTAGTGAACCGCATTTCGGTTCGTGAGCCGCCCATTCTGGATCTGAATCCGTCCTACTATGCGGCTCGCGACATGCTGCGTTCGTTCATTCGATCTGTGCCGCACATCGGCCTGTCGCTGACGTTGGTTGTCGTGACATGGTTAGCCAGTTTAGGAGCTCAAAAGCTGGCCGACTGGACAATTCTAAAACGCATTCAGACAAACCTTCTTAGAGAAGTAAGTCGCAAAGCAGTCGTTATTCCCGTCTATATTCTGGGACTGTTCCTGATACTCCGGATCACCGGTCTTAGCCAACTGGCGATGACCGTGCTGGGTGGTACCGGTCTGTTTGGTCTGGTGATTGGTATCGCGTTTCGAGATATCGCGGAGAACTTTCTATCCAGCATTCTGCTAAGCGTCCAAAATCCGTTCCGCTATGGCGACTTGATTGAAGTTGACGGACATACCGGATTTGTACAACGAGTGAACACGCGTGGAACGTTGCTGATGACGTCTGAGGGCAATCACGTTCAAATTCCGAATTCGCAGGTGTACAAAGGTACGATCACAAACTTCACAAGCAACCCAAACCGACGCTTCTCGTTCGTGATCGGCATTGGCTATGACACATCGGCGACTGACGCACAAAACGCTGCCATGAAAGTACTATTTGATCACCCGGCAATCCTGAAAGAACCGGAGCCTCAGGTATTGGTGGAGCAACTGGCGTCGTCAACGATCAACCTGACCGTGTACGCCTGGCTGAATGCTCAGGAACGCAGCTTGCCAAAAGTCAAGTCCTCCGTAATGAGGTTGACGTTAAGAGCCTTCGAAGACGCTGGCTTCTCAATGCCGGACGACCAGCGAGAAATCGTATTCCCGCACGATGTCCCCGTGAGAATGATTCAGAGCGAAAGCGAAACGTCACGCACGGCTGTCTCTGAAAAACCGAAAACCGCAGCGAAACCAGCCGCGAAAGAACAAATCAGCAACGAAGCGGAAGGCGACTTTACCAGCGAAGCCGACGAACTGAACGAGCAGGCTCGAAAGTCGCGTGATCCCAGCGAAGACGCAACTGATCTGTTAAACGATACACCTTCCAATGAGCGAACGACTAAGAAATAGAATTTACCAAACAGCCACCAACCAGCGTCCCCGCCATTCCGCCTTGAACGAATTATACGAATTCGTTTTTCACCATCTGCAGGAAAGATGACTGATCAAGTTTCGATCGAAGCAGCTGTAAACCTATAGTTCTCAACGTTGGTCAGAGCTGAACAGATCTCACTCCAGATTTCTGGTTTAAGTTCTCAACCGCAGCGTTCATTCCATACCTGCAATTCGCTGCTGCCCAACAGGTCGTTCTCCGGCAAAGCAATCATCGCAATCAAAACTCGTTCTTATCCGGCAAGATTATTAAAAGGCTGATTGGTGGACAACAGTGAGCTTATCCTGACTTCGCTGACAGGAATTCTGGCGTTGGGTATTGGAAGTCAGTGGATTGCTGGAAGACTGAAGGTTCCGTCGATTCTGATTCTGCTTTTGGCCGGAATTTTGTCGGGGCCAGTGGCTGGATTTATCAACCCTGATCAACTGCTGGGCGATCTGGTGCTGCCCATTGTGTCGCTTTCCGTTGCCGTTATTCTGTTCGAAGGGGCCATGACTCTTCGGGTGTCGGAGCTGAAAACGATCGGACGCCCGCTGTTCATGCTGCTAACACTGGGAGTTGCCATTACCGGCGTGATTTGCGCTGCGGGAGCATACTTCATACTAAAATTCGACCTGACGAACTCGATTCTCTTAGGTTCAATTCTGACAGTGACCGGCCCCACCGTTGTCGGCCCGCTGCTGCAGCATATTCGCCCCATCGGAAAGGTGGGCCCACTGGCTCGCTGGGAAGGCATCGTTGTTGATCCGATTGGAGCGATCCTGGCCGTTCTGGCCTTTGCTGGAGCTCAGGCGATGCGAGTCTCAGATCTGAACGACGCCGTCAGAAACGGGGCGTTCAATTTCTTTGAAACGCTGATTGTTGGTTCGATACTGGGTGGCCTGGCAGCGTTGTTGCTGTGCATCATGCTGCGTCGTCATTGGATCAGCGATCATCTGCAGAGCCCCTTCGTGTTGATGCTTGTCCTGCTGACCTTCACCGCTTCAAATCTGTTGCATCACGAATCGGGGCTGGTGGCAGTGACCGTGATGGGGCTGGTTCTGGCAAATCAACACAAGGTTTCAGTTCGGCATATTCTGCACTTCAAGGAAAACTTAAGCGTTCTGCTGATCTCCAGCCTGTTCATCGTGCTGACAGCCAGACTGGATCTGAATCAGTTTGCAAACTTCGGTTGGCGTGGCCCGGCGTTTCTGGCTGTGGTGATTCTTGTCGCTCGGCCCGTTAGCGTGATGGTATCAACCATTGGTTGTGGCCTGCCAATGAACGAGCGGCTCTTTCTATCGTGGCTGGCCCCACGAGGAATTGTTGCGGCAGCTGTCGCGTCTGTGTTTGCATTGGAACTTGGTGACGCTGATGAATTTGTGGCTGCCGCGTTTTTGGTCATCGTTGGCACCGTGGTTGTCTACGGACTGACGGCTGGTTGGCTGGCTCGCAAACTGGGACTCAGCGTAGCGAATCCTCAAGGCCTGTTGATCGCAAGTGCTCATCCCGGAGCACGTGCGATTGCAGCAGCTTTAATGAAAAGAGATGTCCCCGTGCAACTGGTGGACACCAATTCATCCAACATCCAGGCTGCTCGCATGGAAGGCTTGCCTACGTTGTTTGCCAACATACTTTCCGAAGATCTCCAGGACGTCAACCTTGGCGGACTTGGACGATTTCTGGCACTCACACGCAACAACGAAGTCAACGTACTGGCCGTCAAACGTGGTGCAGAACTGTTCGGCAAAAAAGAGAGTTACCGACTTAGCATTAATTCAACTGGAAAAAGCCGGCGAGACCCTTCAGCCGAATTGCTGGATGGCAGAGTACTTTTTGCGGAGAATGCTACGTACGACGAATTGGATCGACGATTCGCATCTGGAGAAGTGCTTAAAGCGACAACGATGTCGAAAGAGTTCAGCTACGAACATTTTCAACTGAAGTATCCGTCAGCCATGCTGATGTTCGTTGTCGATGCCAATGGAACTCTAAACGTGGTCACCGTTGACAATCCGATTGTTCCCGTCGCCGGCCAAACAGCGATCGCTTTGGTGCACGAATCGCCACAATAGTGACGCACGCGAACAGTCCGCTGCATCGGAATATGAGGGCATACACTCACTTCTGGGTTCCCTTTAGGATTCCGCCCTTGCAGACGATTGCTGTAGCCGCAGTCAGCCAGATGTCGCCGGACGACACTTCCTTGTCCGTTCCGAAACATCGATTCGGCCCAGCGGCGGCGCTGTTGTGCCACAAGGCGGGTGGATGGCCCATTTTTCCGTGGCCCTTTTTTCCGTGAGAGCCTGAGGGTGAAATTCCCCCGGGCTACTCGACTTCTGGTGTTCGTCAGAACACCGGAAGCCGCCGCACGCGTGTATCGATCGGTGGAGAAGTATCTCACACAACGACTCAAGCTGGTGGTCAATCATCACAAGAGCCGTACCTGTTCGACGAATGGCGTTGAGTTTCTGGGTTGCCAGTTCCACGGCTTCGGCGGACAGATTCGTGTGAGTGCTGCGAACCAGGCAAAGTTCAAACGTCGGGTTCAGGAGATCACACGTCGCAACCGCGGCGTGCCGATGTCTGGTCGTCTAACGGAACTTGGCCGCTACGTTCGCGGCTGGATGGGTTACTTCGGGCTGGAGCATCGTAAGACGATGTTCCGGCAGCTCGACAAGTGGCTGCGTCGGCGTATCCGCGCGTGCTACTGGAAAAGTTGGCGACTGGCGAAGACAAGACTTCGCAAGCTGCGTGAACTTGGCATCAGTCGAGACGAAGCGTTGAACCACAGCTATAGTCGCAAAGGCCCGTGGCGAATTTCGGCGAGCCGAGCGATTCAGATGGCACTGCCCATCGAGTGGTTGACCGCCCGAGGACTGTTAAGTCTGGAAGATCTCTGGAACCAGTTTGCTCCAAACAGATGAACCGCCTGGTGTGGCCCCGCAAACGAGGTGGTGTGGGAGCGGCCCGGTCAAAACCGGCCCCTATCCCCATTATAGTTCGGCGGCGCGACGAGGCTCACCGTTCACTCGTCCTGGAGAGCCAGCAGTTCATCGAGGAGTTCCTGATCGTTGTCGCTGATGCGGAGGAAGTGCTGCTGATCCTCATTGGACAAGGTGCTGCCGTGTTGCAACAGGATGCGGAGCGTGCCCAACTGCCAACTGTGAATTGCGTATCCGACAGCGTTGAAGTCGTAGAAGATTTCGTTGGCGGCTTCAGAATTGCACGCCAGTATCTGGCGAGTCCCGACCTCGTCGCCGCAGGCCACGTGGCAACACAGATGCGCATCGGCCCCCCGGTCGATCAGGTACTGAATCAGTTCGTCGCTGCATTCCTGCGACGTGCGGTGCAGCGCCGCCATGCCGACTGCATCAGACCGGTTGATATCGGCCCCGCGCTCGACCAGCAGTTTCACCGCTGCGAAGCGGTTGTTGTGGACGGCGTGGAACAGCGCGGTTCTCCCCCGATCGTCCGGACTGTCCATCAGACTGCCGTCCCGCTCAAGGATTGACTCGATCAGGCCAGTCCGCCCCATCGCCGCGGCCCGGAACAGATCGATCTGTGCGTTGTGGTCGAGCAGCAGTTGAATGATTTCTTCGGCCGGTTCGGATTTCCACGGCCCAGCGTGGCACGCTTCCGCCAGAACGGTCGTGCCATTGTTATCGAGAGCGTTCACGTCTGCATGGCAGTGTACGAGTATTTCGGCGACCTCGAAGTGTCCCGCCATCGCCGCATAGTGCAAAGCGGTCATGCCGCTGCGGGTGGTGGCCCGCGCGAATTCGGGATTTCGCCTCAGCAGAATGTCGGCATCGGTCGCCTTGCCCAGATACGCGCAGGCGAAAATGTCGACCACTGCTCCGTGCTCCAACAGAAAGTTGATTGCCTGCCGGTTGTGATAAAGCGCGGCCGTGTAAAGCGGCGGAAGCCCCGATTCGTTCAACTGATTGACCGATTCCGCGTCGCGAGCTACCACCTCCTGCATGGCCTGCAAGTTGTCCTCGGTCACAAGCTCGTGCATGCCCGCGTCCATCATTGTCTCCGTGTTGTTGCGGCCTGTAGAACCAGCCGCCAAGTCGCCAAACGACCAAAATCACCGGATGCAGACGTGAGATTCACAACTGCAAATCCGACGAGCAGCCGCATTCCAGTGCATGCGCTTGGAATCTTGCGAATACGCTCTGCGGGGCTGCCTCTGTTTCGTGCTCAGGTGTGACTTTACGCTACATTTTGCCAGTTGCGTGTAGAAATGTCGACACCTTTGTGAGCCTACTGAAATGCTTGCGGCGCAATGCAGGCAGACACGACTGGATCACGCACGTGATCTATGGAACGAAGAACGCCATGTAGAGGACCACTTCGATCAGAATGAGCGCAATAATGATTCAGAGCGGCGCGGCCCGTGAGATGTTTTCCGCCGGTGCCGGAAGAATAAGCCCGAACAGCGAAACGATGAGTGCGATTGCCAAAGGTAGCAGAAAACGAAACACCTCAGTCGCGACCATATCGGGGCCGTGCCCAGCTGGAGCACGATAGAACAACAGCGAGAGGATGCTCCACAGAGTCAGGGTCGCCAGGATTGCAAGATACAACCTCATTGCGGCCCGGTGAGTACTGGGTTGCCCGATAACGACACGCGTAACCGGGCACGCGTTGATGATTGTCAACTTCAAAAACGCTGGATCGCGTGCTCCGCTTCACGCGATGGTTATCCGCCGTTCGCGGTCAGAGGTTTGCGTCTCGATCTACGGTGATTCAGCTTCAGTTTCGTCGTCGGGGCTGGCGGCCTGATTTTTGTTGTGCATATCCTCTCCAGCCTGCTCTAACTGTGCGGCGGTTGCGGCCTTACGGGCGTCCTCAGCCTGTTGTTGCTTGCCAGCCGTGTCACAGCCAATACATGAGATGGCGAAAACCATGCAAAGCAATAGCGGTTTAAGCATTTGTGCGTCCGGGGTTAGTGGTTGAAGTGAGCTAGGTTGCGGGTATTGCGTCTGAGACTTGTGTGGTCTATTCGCACGACTGGGCCAGTTCTTGGTACCGACTTAGGAAAAGCTAAGAACGTTTTAGTCGGATAACGATTGCGATAACCGGGTGGCCGCGGTTGATCTTCCATTTGAAAACGGACTGTCGGCCACTCCGCGTTGATCGCTTGGTTATCCGCCGATTGTTATCGGATCAACGGGTGACGGTGCCCCAAGTTGCTCATATTGATTAACGAGGCAGCCCGAATCGATAATCGAGTCGGGAAACCACTCCACACGGGCCTTCATTGAACGCAGTACATGGTCGATGTCCAACAGGAAATCTCGGATGGATTCCAGCGTTGCATTTCGCGTGGGGGCAAGCTGAAGCATCTCGCCGCCTTCCTCAAACAAGCCGAGGTAGAACCCGTAGCTGACGTCGTTCTCGCTGAAGACTGCATCATGCTGATCGCCGGATGTGTGGGTAATGGAACCAAAGTCCCAGCGAGCGGGCATTCGCATGCAAATGGTGTGGATACGCGGACACAGTGATGGATAGTCCGGATTTTTATCATCCCACTCAGGCCACCACATTTCGAGTCCGCCGCTGATTACCGCGCGAGTGCGAAGAGGCGGAGACCAGGTCTGCTATTGTAGGGCCATCCAGTGTTGTAATCGCTCGCGTTTACGAAAAGGCCACATAGTTTGCAGTCGGATAACGTTTGTGATCACGGGGCGGCCGTGATCGATTCAACTTCAAGACAGACGCCGACGGCCGCTCCCGTGGATCACATGGTTATTCCGAATTCTTGCTAATCTCAGCTTGAAGTGTCGCGGCAAGTGCATTTCCTTCTGCGATCTTGTCGCCGATCCCCTTGCCGACAATGTCGCGTGCTTGGTCAGCACCTTCCGCGTCGCCCGTCGCAGAGAGTACGAGCCAAGCGTATGCCGTAACGTTATTGGCTGGCACGCCTTCACCTTTTACGTGCATTATTGCGATGTTGTACTGAGCCTTGGAGTGCCCTTGCATTCCGGCCCTGGCGTACCATTTCAAAGCTTCTTCGTTTGACTGTGGGACACCTGCACCATCGCGGATCATCTCCGCAAGATTAAATTGAGCATTCGTGTAACCTTGCTCTGCGGCTTTCCGATACCAGTGTGCAGCGGTTTCAAGGTCTTGCGTGACACCCTGCCCCATATCGTATGCGTAGCCAAGGGCCGACTGTGCTCGGGGATCGCCGTTCTCGGCGTCGGCTTTCATGGCGTCAAATGACATTTCTGTTTCCTTCGCTGTTTTCATTGCGGGCGCACTTGATGCCGCTCGTTGATGGGACGTGGCAGAGGGAGTTGCTTTCCCGCATCCCATCATGGCTGCTGCCGAAAGTACGATCAGCATGAGGTTTCGTATCGCTCGCCCCGTCGTCGGAATAACGCCGGCGGTCACGGGATTGTGCCGGACGGCTTTGATTTGAAAATTGCGGGTGGTGCACAATTCCCGTGCACCGTTTTGGTACGCCAGTCATGGCGTATGACTTGTGGGGTGCAAGTCCCCTGTACGAG
>ERZ887942.1882-NODE-1882-length-13696-cov-18.312221_pt1 | contig 13696 bp, 11 predicted proteins | sample MGYA00521099_ERZ887942 | MGnify/ENA primary metagenome ERZ887942 (study PRJEB32303, sample SAMEA104408605) | aquatic metagenome | biome: Brackish water; feature: Pelagic; material: water | place: Baltic Sea | collected 2014-06-07T06:48:00 | depth 16,251 m ... | reverse complement strand
CTAGTATTCTTCGACGGGGCTCTGGGCGGGGCGGTCGATTTCGAACCGTTCCCGGCCAATGACCTCCCGGGTGAGGTCTGTTAGCTGGCCATTGATCTGATCCCAACGGGATTGGGTGAAATCAGGGGCTCGTTTGAGTTTGAGACGTTGTTTTGCGATTCTCTCCAGAGATTCGGGGTCGTGAACGTCGATCTTGTCGAGTGCGGCCGGGAGGGAAGCCATTTCATGGCAGACGAGGGCGATATCGGCCCCGGCTTCGAGAGCGAGTTTGATGTCGTTCCCCCGACCGTAGTTTTGGACGATGGCGCCCATGTCGAGGTCATCGGTGAGGATCAGCCCTTTGTAATCAAATTGGTCCCTGAGAAGTCCGGTGAGAATTCGTCGGCTCAAGGAAGCGGGCATGTCGGGATCAAGCTGTGGGAAACTCAGGTGACAGGCCATGATGGCATCGAGCTCGGGCATGAGAGCGGTGTAGGGGATGAGGTCCTCCTTCAGGAGTTGCTCAAGGGAGACATCGGCGACGGGGAGGTCGTGATGCGGATCGCTGAGGGCGAGGCCGTTCGTGGGGAAATGTTTCCCGCAAGAGAGGACGTTTTGCTTTCGCATCCAGCGATTAAAAACACCGGCGGTGTTAATGACGGATTGGGAATCATTTCCCCAGCAGCGGCCACGGAGTCCGTTGTTTTGGTCGGGGAAGTGGTCGAGGTCGAGGACGGGGGCAAAATTGAGATTAATGCCAAGGAGTTCGAGGAGCTGGCCGGTGAACGCTCCAAATTGTGCGATTTGCGTTGAAGTCGCCTTGGTGGCGAAGGTTGCGGCATCGGGCGGGGCGCAGCTAAATTCCCGGGTACGCCAGACGCGTCCCCCTTCCTGATCGATGGAGATCAAGGGGCGATCGGTCGAGAGTGCGGTGAGGGCGTCGGTCAGATCTCGAATTTGAGGTGCCGAGACGAGGTTGCGTGAAAAAAGGATGTAGCCGGCAGGCTGGAGGTCGCGAAAGAGAGCTGCTTCATCTGCCGTGAGTTCCGGGCCACTGAGGCCGACGATAAGGCGGGCGGCATTCATGAGTGCTCAAGCGAGGCTTTGACGAAACCGGAGAAGATGGGGTGGGGTGAATTTGGTTTCGACTTGAACTCGGGATGGAATTGCGCGGCGACGAAGAAAGGGTGGTCGGCAATTTCGATGATCTCGACGAGACCTTCGGCTTTGGAAACGGAGGCGATGGTGAGGCCGGCCGCTTCGAGTTGCTCGCGATAGGCGGGGTTGAATTCCCAGCGATGGCGGTGGCGTTCGTGAATGGTGTCGACGCCTCCGTAGAGTTCGTAGGATTTCGTGCCTGGGTAGAGAATGGATTCGCAAGAGCCAAGACGCATGGATCCCCCGAGGTCTTTCACGCCAAGTTGTTCTTCCTGAAGACTGATGACGGGGTGGCTGGTTTTCTTTTTAAATTCAGTGGAATTGGCCTTCTCAATTCCGCAAACATTGCGAGCAAATTCGATGGTGGCGATTTGCATGCCCAGGCAGATCCCGAAGTAGGGGATTTTGTTCTCGCGGGCGTATTGGGCGGCCAGGATTTTGCCCTCGATTCCACGTTCACCGAATCCGCCGGGAACGAGGATTCCACTCACCTCACCAATGATCGCTTTGGCTCCGTGTTTTTCGATGTCTTCGGCGTCGATTTTGATCACTTCGACGGCGGTGTCGTGTGCCGCGCCTGCGATGGTGAGGGATTCGTAGATGGATTTGTAGGCGTCGTTGAGTTCGATATACTTGCCGACGACGGCGATGGTGGTTTTGTGGGTGGGATTGACGAGGCGGTCGACGAAAGACTGCCATTTTGAGAGATCAGGGGTATCGGATTTGAGGCCAAGGGAGTCAACGACGAGGCGGTCAACTTTGTCCCGCCGGAGATCGATCGGGCATTCATAAATGGTGTCTTTGACGTCTCGAAATGCGACGACGTTTTCCCTTTTCACGTTGCAGAACATCGCGATCTTACGGCGGTTGTCGTCGTCGAGATCATGCTCGGTGCGACAAATGATGATGTCGGGCTGGATTCCGATTTCACGGAGCTTGGCAACGGATTGCTGCGTTGGCTTTGTTTTGATTTCACCGGCAGCCTTCACCATGGGGAGGAGGGTGACATGAATGAAGCAGACATTTTCCGATCCGACATCGAGGGCGAACTGGCGGAGGGCTTCGAGAAACAGGTGTCCTTCGATATCGCCAACCGTGCCGCCGATTTCGGTGATGATGACATCGGTGTCGGGATTGTTTTCGGTGGTGCGCTTGAGGCGGTTTTTAATCTCGTCTGTGACGTGCGGGATGAATTGCACGGTGGCCCCGAGGTATTTTCCCTCACGTTCGTTTTTGATGACACTTTCGAAGACCTGGCCCGAGCTCAGGCTGTTGAGCTGGGAGAGGTTTGCGTGAGTGAAACGCTCATAGTGGCCGAGGTCGAGGTCGGTTTCAGCACCGTCGTCGAGGACGTAAACCTCGCCGTGTTGATAGGGCGACATGGTGCCGGGGTCGACGTTGAGGTAGGGGTCGAATTTTTGGAGGAGAACCTTGAGGCCCCGGTGTTCCAAGAGGGTTCCGATGGAGGCCGCGGCGAGCCCTTTTCCGAGGGAGGAGACGACTCCTCCGGTGACGAAGATATATTTCATTGCTGTGACGCGAGAAGGGATTCGATGAGTGGAATTTGATTGGGAGAGTCGAGGCCGATGGCTTCATGTTCAGTGAGATGAACGCGGATGGTGGCTCCGTCTTCGAGGGCCCGGAGCTGTTCCAAACCCTCCGCTTCTTCGAGTGGCGAAGGGGGGAGGGAGATAAAGTGTTGGAGGAAATCGACGCGATAGCCGTAGATGCCGAGGTGACGATAGGTGGGCAGCGAGGGGACTTCGTTGCGTCTGCAAGGGATGGGAGAGCGCGAGAAGTAAAGGGCGTTGCCGAGGCGGTTGAGGACGAGTTTGACGATGTTGGGGTCTGCGATGAGGGCGGGGTCATCCAGAGGGCTTCCGGCTGTGATCATCGGGAGGGATTGATCATGGCGAAGGGTTCGGGCGAGGGTGTCGACAAGATCGGGCTCGAGGAGGGGTTCGTCGCCCTGGATATTGATGACATGGGTGGCGGCTTCGCATTGACCGGCAGCTTCGGCGATGCGGTCGGTGCCGGTCGGGTGGTCGCCGCGGGTGCGAATGGCGCGGGCTCCAATGGATTTGCAAAGGCCGGCGATGCGGTCGTCATCGGTGGCGACGACGAGTTCATCGATTTCCCGGCAGAGGGAGGCCCGCTCAAAAACGTGTTGGAGAAGGGGCTTCCCCAGGAGCGGATGGAGGGGCTTTCCGGGGAAGCGGGAAGAAGCCCAGCGGGCCGGGATGATGCCAACGATTCGTGTTTTTTCGTCGTGAATTACAATCCTCCTTCAGCGGTTTCTCGAAGATAGGCAGAGCATCGCGGGGCCACAAGATTAATTGAAGGGTGGGAGAGGAAATTTGGACAATGATGTCGATGGTGGACAGGGGGGAGGGAAGTGGGCAATCTCACTGCCAATGAATGGATGGTTTACGACTGCGGATTGGATCGTGCTTTTCGGGTATTTGATTTTGACCACGGTGATGGGTCACTACATGGCCGGGAAGCAGGCGACGATTAAGGACTTTTTTGCAGGCGGTAAATCGCTCCCCTGGTGGGCGGTGTGTGGATCGATCATCGCGACTGAAATCAGCGGGGTGACTTTCATTGGTGTTCCGGGCGGAGTTTTGGCAGCGGGAGGTGATTTCACTTATATGCTGTGGGGGATTGGGTCGATTATGGGACGGGTGATTGTGGGGATGGTTTTTGTGAAGGTCTTTTATGAGGACGAGATTTATAGTCCGTATGACTATATGGGGCGGCGAATTAAGCCGCAGTTGAAGACGCTGGCGACGGGCTTCTTTACGGTGGGGTCGATTTTGGGACAAAGTGTCCGGATTTTGGTTGCGGCTTTGCCATTGCGGGTGGTGACGGGGCTGCCGTTTGAACTTTGTATCCTGATTATCGGGTTGTTTGCAATCGGGTGGACTCTGATGGGGGGAATGCGGACGGTGATCTGGACCGATGTGATGCAGTTCGTGCTCTTTACCTTTGGAGGGATATTCACCTTGGTTTGGATTTCCAATGCCATCGAGGGAGGATGGGGGACGATCTGGAGTACGGCCACAGATGCCGGGAAAACGAAGACGTGGGATATGGCCTGGGGAATCGGGCCGGATCTGCAGTTTACCTTTTGGGTCGCGGTGATTGCGGTGCCCTTTCAGAATTTGACGGCGTTTGGGGTCGATCAGCTGAATGCGCAGAGGATGTTTTGCTGCAAGAATGCCGGAGATGCACGGAAAGCGATTATCTGGAGTTCGGTGGGACAGGCGTTGACCTACCTGATGTTGCTGGTCGGGGCGGCCTTGTTTACTTTTTATTACCTGAATCCTCCCGAGGGCACGGCTGCGGCGGAATTGGCCATCCAAAAGGGTGGGGAAGCAGCGACGCTGGCCAATGGCGGTCAACCTGCGGATGGTGATATGGTTTTCCCCATTTGGATTGTCACGGAGCTTCCTCCGGGACTGGCTGGTTTGATTTTGGCGGGAGTTTTTGCGGCGGCGATTTCGAGCTTGGATTCCATTTTGGCAGCCTTGAGTCAGACGACGATCTCACTGATTCACAATCCTGAGAATAATAGGAATCTGGATCAGCAGATGTTGGTGAAGCAGTCGCGGAAGTGGGTGGTGATTTGGGGGGTGTCACTTACGTTGTTCACGATTTTAATGAATGTGGTGAAGGATAATCTTGGAGTCCCTATTTTGCCTCTGGCGTTTGGTATGACGAGCTACACGATGGGGCCGTTGTTGGGGATGTTCCTGTGTGCTTTACTCGGTAAGGGGAGTTTTAAAGGGATCGTTTGGGGAGCTTGTGCTTCCTTTGTTTTGACGATGTTTGTAAGAATGGATGTGTGGGTTTTGGTGAAGAAGGTGACGGGGGGAGTGGACTGGTTGACGACGCTCCCCACATACGGTTTCAATGGAGCAGGGGAGGTGACCGCGCTTGTGGGGTATTTTTGGATGTGGCCGATTGGAACGCTTTTGACCTTTGGAGGAGGCCTTCTCGGAGCCAAAATGAAGGGGTGATTAAGGAGAGTTAAAAAACAGAACCAGGTATTTTTTTTCAAAAAAACCGTGGATCATTTGTGGAACAATAGCCTCTTTTTTTAATTTTTCTTCTCTGGAAATTTGGTTTCCGCAGAGTGCTTTTTGAGTGCAGATTCTTTGAGTCGGCCTGTGCTGACCTTTAAATAGGTCGCGGTTGATTTTTCTAAAAAACTTACTTTGGCACACCCTACAATGAGCACGCAGACGGAAGGAGATGATGAGAGACAAAAAGACAGCGAAGAGAACAAGAGGGTCAAAGAGATCTGGGAAAAGATACGCAGCAAATTAAGCGATTACATCAGCAGTGACGCATTTTCAAGATGGTTTAAGAATGCAGAGCTGATCAATGCAGATCAACAGGATGGCATCGTGGGAGTGCAGTCCGACATGCATCAGATCTGGATCGAGACAAACTATATGGAGGAGCTCCGGGCAGCCTTTGCGGAGGGCGCGGGGATTCATTGTTCTCCCAGGGTGGTGGTGAAAGGCGAGGAGCTTGAGCTGCCCGGGGAGGAGGTCAAGCAGGCGGCCAGAAAGGCCCGGCCCGGTGGCCAGGTGAAAGTGGTCACCCCTGATGCCTCTGCGAAGGATGTGGCCTTTGAACGTCGCTTGAAACGATTGGGGATTAATCCCGAACTTGATTTCGAAAGTTTTGTGGTTGGAGACAACAGTCAGTTTGCCCATGCGGCTTGCTCGGCGGTGGCTCATCAGGACGGGCGAAATTTCAATCCACTGTTCATTCACGGGGGAGCGGGCCTTGGAAAAACCCACCTGATGTCCGCTGTTGCGCAACAGCTCCTCACTGAGAATCCCAAGGCCAAAGTGGTTTTCCTGACCGCGGAGCATTTTGCGAACGAATTCATCGAGGCCGTGCGAAAGGGAAATCTCGATGCTTTCCGTAAAGCATACCGGTATGCCGATGCCATGCTAATTGACGATATTCAGTTTTTGGCGGGTAAGGAGCGGACACAGGATGAGTTTTTTCATACCTTCAATTCTCTTCTGAATTCTCAGACCCAGGTTATTCTGACCTGTGATTGTCCTGCGCCGGAAATTCAGACCCTGGAACCCCGGCTCATCAGTCGATTTGAAAGCGGACTCACGGTGGCGCTTCAGCCTCCGGGTTTTGAAACCCGTGTGGCGATTCTTCGTCGAAAAATGGAGCAGTGGAAAGTCGAATTGGACAACAATATTGTGGTTCATATTGCCAACCAGATTAAGAGTAACGTCCGGCGACTGGAAGGGGCATTGACCCGGGTGGCCAGCTATAGTTTTCTTTCACTGGGGAACATGTCGATCGAGAAGGTCGATGAATTGCTTGGAGATCTAGTCCGTGACGAGAACACCAATTTAATCACCGTAGAACAGATTCAGAAGGCCGTGGCTGATTATTATGGGCTGAACCTTTCAGACATGACCAGTCGTCGTCGGCCGGCTCGAATTGCCTTCCCGAGACAGATTGCGATGTATCTTTCCAGGCAGATTACCAAGCTCTCATTGGTGGACATTGGCGAAGTATTCGGGAAACGGGATCACGGAACAATTATCCATGCGTGCAAGAAGGTGAAAGCCGACATGGAGAGCAATTCGGAAGTCAGAGGCTCGGTTGAGAAGCTGACGGCCTCGTTGGAGCGCCAGATTTAGTTTTCAATTCCTAAGGAAATACTTGCCAAGCCTTGATGGGGCGGGCAGGTTCCATGCAGTCCGACAGGGCTGGAATTCTATGAAGTTCAGAATCGCAAAGGAGGCCTTTTTAGACGGACTGCAGCAAGTGCAGCATGTGGTGAGTAGTCGAACGACCCTCCCCATACTTTCAAATGTCCTCATTGAGGCCGGTGACGAAGGCTTGCGCCTTACCACGACGGATCTTGATGTGGGTGTGAGTGGGACGGCCAAAGCCGAGGTTTCCAAGCCGGGGGCTACGACCTTGCCCGTCAAAAGGTTGGTGAATATCATCCGGGAGCTTCCCTCCGCTGAGATCGAGGTTTCCGTTGATAGTAAGAATGTGGCCTCTATCAAGAGTGGCCCCAGTTTCTTTAAAATTATTGGATTGCCGAGTGGAGAATTTCCTCCTCTGGCAAACTTTGACGATGCCAAGGAGTATAAGATCCCTCAAGCGGTTTTCCGTAACGGGCTTAAAAAGACTTCTTATGCAATTTCCACGGATGAGACCCGCTATGTGCTCAATGGGATTTTCACCTCCTTCAAGGAAGGTAAGCTGACCTTGGTCGCCACTGATGGGCGCCGTCTGGCGATGGTGGATCACGAGTTGGAATTTCCCTCCAGTCATGAAGTGGATTTCATCGTGCCGACCAAGGCCGTTCATGAACTCCAGCGCTTACTGAATACTGAAGGCGAAATGATGCTTAAGCTTTCTGACAATCAAGTGTGCTTCGAGATCGGTGCCAGCATCATTGTGAGTAAGCTTATCGAAGGGAATTACCCCAATTATCGCCAGGTCATTCCAGGTGAGTCCAAGGAGCGTCTTACTCTAAGTCGCGAGCAACTCCTTGAAACAACCCGGCGTGTTTCGCTCCTCTCGTCTGAAAAATCGAACTCTGTGAAGCTCACTTTCGGGCAGAACCAAGTCGATGTGATGGCCAACAGTCCGGATATTGGTGAAGCCAACGAAACCCTGGAGGTGAAATATGAGGGGAAGGAATTTTCGATAGCTTTCAATCCTGAGTTCCTGATGGCGCCTCTCAAGAGTCTCGAAGAGGATGAGGTTCACCTTGATCTCATTGATGAGATGAGTCCCGGGGTTCTCCGGACCGAAGATGCTTTCCTCTATGTTCTCATGCCGATGCGGGTAACCGGATAGGGTGGGTCGTTCATTTTTCTCGAATCAAACGCGCCTCTTTCTTCTGAAAGGGGCGTTTTTTTCTGGAACAATTAGCGATCTGGGGCCGTTCTATTTGGTCACTCTTTCGACAAGATCGCGGTTCCATTGAACTGACTCAGAAAGAAGACGGGTCTGTTCCTGTATCCCGCGATGGTCTTTGCAGGCGGCCTTGCAGTCCTCCCGGTTTGAGTTGAGGTTCAGGAAACGTCCAACCTCCCGGAAAATTTTGGCCTGCTCTTCATGGAGAAGGCCCAGTTCGGCCTGGAACTTGGTGATGTCGCGATTCGCTTTGCTGATTTGGGCAAAGGCTTCGGTTGCTTCTCCTTTTGACCCCTTGAGTTTTTCGCTGATCTCTTCCTGAAGTTTGGGGAGTTTTTCCTCGAGCGAGTCAATCTTGTCGTTGGTTTCGATAAGCTGCTCTTTGCTTTCGGTAAAACGGCCACGTAATTCTGCCAGGCTCTTGCGGCATTCATCGATCTTCTTCTGGTCCTTGCTTTCTTCTTCCTTGAGAACCTTGGCCTTCATTTTCAACGCGGAATGTTTGCGTTTGATCTGCTGCGCCTCGGTCATGAGGTCATCTCGCTCAATGTTGAGTTTCTCGATCTTTTCAAAGAGGTCATCTCTCTGCTGAAACAATTCCTGACCGATGTCCTTTGAGCGGTCCACGAGGCTCGCCCGTTCGGTTTGGGCGTTGAAAAGGGTTCTCTCTGCTTTGTTAACTTTTTCGGAAAGTGCGGTCTCCTCCCGTTCAAGCTTTCGGAGATTCCAGTATTCCATTGAGAGTTCCTCGATCTCTTCGATACTTGGCCAGCAAAACGCGCCGAGAATCTCCTCGCCATCCTGCATGAGATGCATTTCGAAGGCGGCATCAGTGAGCCTCCTGTTCTTGCGCACGACTCCGAAAGATTGGAGTAACACGGCGATGGCGTAGCGGGAGCGAGTCATATGGAAGGGTTATTTTTTTAGCTGTGCCTGAAGGTCAGCAATGACCTGTTCATCTTCAAGAGTGGTAATGTTCCCGGACACTTTTCCGGTTGCCACCAGTTCCTTCAAAAGTCGACGCATGATTTTACCGGAGCGAGTCTTTGGAAGGGCAGGAGTAAAGTAGATCTCGTCGGGTTTGGCAATCGCTCCGATCACTTTTCCAACGTGATTTCTGAGTTCCCTGGCAAGGGCATCGGAGGTCTTCACGCCGCCCTTGACGGAGACAAAGGCGACAACGCCCTGTCCTTTGATTTCATGGGGTTTGCCAACAACCGCTGATTCCGCAACAACCTTGTGAGAAACCAAGGCACTTTCAACTTCAGCGGTTCCGAGACGATGACCCGAGACGTTGAGAACATCATCTAGGCGTCCAACAATCCAGAAGTTGCCCTGCTTGTCGGTGCGGGCACCATCACCGGCGGTATACATGCCTTTGTAGTCGTTCCAGTAGGTTTCGCGGTAGCGCTTTTTGTCTCCGTAGATTGAGCGGAGCATGGAAGGCCAGGGTTTGCGGATGACAAGTTTTCCGCCTTCGTTGGGTCCGCATTCCTCGCCGGTTTCGTCGAGAATAGCTGCATCAACCCCAAAAAAGGGAAGGGTGGCGGTGCCAGGTTTGGTGGGAGTGCAGCCGGGAAGGGGGGAGATCATGATGGCTCCGGTTTCGGTCTGCCACCAGGTATCGACGATCGGGCAACGTCCGCCGCCGATCTTTTCATGATACCACATCCAGGCTTCAGGATTAATTGGCTCGCCCACGGTGCCGAGGAGGCGAAGTGAGGAAAGGTCGCGTGATTCGGGGAATTCATTTCCAGCCTTGATAAAAGCGCGGATGGCAGTGGGAGCAGTGTAGAAAATGGAGACGCTGTATTTTTCGACAATGTCCCAGAAGCGGCCGAAGTCGGGATGGTTGGGAGCTCCTTCATACATCACCTGGGTCGCCCCATTGGCGAGGGGGCCGTAAGCAATGTAGGAGTGTCCGGTGATCCAACCGACATCGGCAGTGCACCAGTAAACGTCATCCTCTTGCATATCGAAGATGTATTTGCAGGTGGCATAGGTCCCGGTGAGGTAGCCGCCGCAAGTGTGGAGGATGCCCTTGGGCTTTCCGGTGGAGCCGGAGGTGTAAAGGATGAAGAGAGGGTGCTCGCTGTCGAAGGCTTTCGCTTCGTGCTTGGAGGAGACCTTGGCGGCTTCCTCGTGCCACCAGACATCACGGCCACGCTTCATTTTAACGGGAGCGCCCTCGGAGCCGATTCGTTGGTGAACGATCACGGTTTCGACGTCCTTGTATTTTTTGAGAGCGTCATCGACGTTCTGTTTGAGGGGGACGACGCCGCCACGACGATACCCACCGTCGCTTGTGATCACGGCTCTGGCCTGGCAATCTTCAAGGCGGTCGACGATCGAGTCTGCGGAGAAGCCTCCGAAAATGACCGAGTGAACAGCGCCGATGCGGGCGCAGGCGAGCATGGCTATGACCGCTTCGGGTGTCATGGGCATGTAGATCATGACGCGGTCCCTGGGCTTAATACCTTTTGCGATCAGGACATTGGCGAACTTACAGACTTCGCGGTGAAGTTGGCGATAGGTGAGGGTGCGGTTTTCGCCCGGCTCACCTTCCCAGATGATGGCGGCTTTGTTGGCCCGCCCTTTGGTAAGGTGTTGGTCGACGCAGCTTTCACAGACATTGAGCTTCCCTCCGACGAACCACTTTGCGCAGGGAGCCTTCCAGTCAAGAGCTTTGGTCCACTTCTTTTGCCAGGCCAGCTCCTTGGCTTCGCGAGCCCAAAAAACGCCGGGCTTCTCGATTGATTCCTTATACATGCGCTTGTACTGCGCCATGCTTTTAATACGGGCTTTTTTTGAAAACTCCTTGGAGGGCTTGAAGATACGATCTTCGCTGAGGTGGCTTTCGATATTGTTGCTCATGGGATTGTGAGAGGACGTTAACCAGTCATGCCCCTTCCCGACAATTCCCGAATCGCAGGATTATCGCTGATTCTTCAATTTCGATGGCTATTTTCGATTGCCCGGTTTCTTGCCGGAAAGGGCCATGAGGGCATCGCGCTCTGATTTCTCGAGAAATCGCCATTTTCCGGGCTTCAGGTTATTGATGGTCAGGTCGCCGATGCGAATGCGAACGAGTCGTTTCACGCGATGTCCGACGGCCTGAATCATGTAACGGATCTGACGCTTGAGGCCGGTGTTGAGGACCATTTCCATGCGACGGGATGAGAGGCGTTTGACGGAAACGGCGCGAGCTTTTCCAACTTCGGTGAAGACTCCTTTTTCCAGCTGGGAGAGAATGGAATTTTCGAAGGCATTCTCGGTCGTGACCTGATAAAGCTTCTTGACCTGATGACTGGGGTGCGTGAGGGCCTGGGAGAGCTCGCCGTCGTTGCTCAGAATGAGGAGACCTTCGGAATCGAGATCAAGTCTTCCCACGTGGGCAAGATGGTGGAGGCGAGGGGGGATGAGTTCGTAAATGGTGGCACGGTTGTTCTCATCGCTCCGGGTGCAGACGAGGCCCGGCGGTTTGTGCAATACGATGGACTGGACTTCGAGGGGCTCAATACGTTTGCCTTGTGCCCGAATGAAGTCGCCAGGTTGGACCCGGTATCCGGGGTTGAGACAAGGCTCGCCATTAACGACGACTTCGCCCTGCAGAACAAGGGCGTCGCAGGCGCGACGGGATCCGACTCCAGAGGAGGCGAGGTATTTATTGAGGCGGATGCCTTCGGGAGCGTTCATGAGAAAAAAAAAGACGGAGCCAAGGAAATGGCCCCGCCGTAAAATGTGTCTGAGAAACCCAGATGGCGGGGACTAACCCTCGGCCTTGGTTTTTGGGAGGCCAATGGCGCTCTGGCCATCTTTCCATTCGCCACGCTCTTTCATGAGCTTGACGCGCTCGAAGCGCTTCATTACAGAGCGTTTACCGGTTGCGCCGCCTTTACGTTTGAGAGAGTTGTGCTTGGACATAAGATCAGGGATGGGTTGAGGGCGCGGAAGCTAGAAAGGACCCGCGGCTTTGGCAAGGATGAAGTTTCGATTAATTTAGGGATAATTTCGGTGGGTCTAGCGAGTGCGCCTTCTTTGGCGCTGCCCTCCGCTGGAAGCCCGTGTTCGTCCTTGGTTTGACCCTCCGCCATTGGTGTGGTCTTGTTGACGACGACCTCCTCCGGCCTGGCGGCCACGTCCACCACCGCCTCCGCCTCCGCCTCCCGGGCGTTTATTGCCTCCGTTGTCGCGGGTGGACTCGGAAGACCTGATACCGCGGGCATGGAGGGAGGCAAGTTCCTCGTGATGGTAGGGATGGTCGAAATCAACCGGGATCTTTTGCTGGATGAGTTTCTCAATATCCATGAAGAATTCGTGTTCTTCGGGCGAGCAGTAGGAGACGGCATGGCCGGTGGCTCCGGCACGTCCGGTGCGGCCGATGCGGTGGACGTATGCCTCCGCTTCGTTGGGAATGTCGATGTTGATGACGAGGGTAACGTCTTTGACATCAACTCCACGAGCTGCAACATCGGTGGCGACCAGAATGGGAAGAGCTCCTTTCTTAAACTTTTCGAGGGTGCGCTCCCGTTGAGGCTGCGACCGGTTGCCATGAATGGCTTCGGCTTCGAAACCATGCGAGTTGATGGACTTGCAGAGTTTGTTTGCGCCGTGTTTGGTGCGAGAAAAGATAATGGTCAGGCCTTTCCCTTGTTGATCTTTCAGATGTTGGAAGAGGAGGTCTTTTTTGGATTCCTTGTCGATGAAGCAGACTGTTTGAGCGACTTTTTCCGCGGTCGTTTTTTCCGGGGCGATGGAAACCGAGGCGGGGTTGTGGAGGATTTTGTGGGCGAGTTCCTTGATTGCGGGAGCCAGAGTGGCTGAGAAGAAGAGGGATTGCTTCTTTTGGGGAAGAGCTGCGACGATTTTTTTGACATCCCGCAGGAAGCCCATGTCGAGCATGCGGTCGACTTCATCGAGGACGAAGTATTCGATGCCGGAGAGATCAACGTCACCTTCGTTCATGTGATCAAGGAGGCGACCGGGGCAGGCCACGAGGACATCGACTCCGTTCTTTATGGCGCGGACTTGAGGGTTCTTACCGACCCCGCCAAAGATGAGGGTTTTGCTGAAGCGGAGGTGTTTGCCGTAGGTATCGAAACTCTGTGAAATCTGGGTGGCAAGCTCTCGAGTGGGGGTGAGGACGAGAACCCGGGCGGATCTCCGGAGTGGTCTCCGGGGCGTCTTGTGGAGCGCGTCAAGGATGGGCAGGGAGAACGCCGCGGTTTTCCCGGTTCCGGTCTGGGCGATGCCAATAAGGTCTCTTCCCTCGAGTAGGATCGGGATCGATTGAGCCTGAATGGGGGAGGGGATTGTATAATTTTGCTCGGCGAGAGCACGTTTAAGGGGAGCCGCCAAGGCTAGCTCCTCGAATGAGGTTGGTGTCATATTGTATTGAGAGACCAGGTGGCGAAAAAAGGGCCGTCCGGTGGGGCTCGACGAGTTGTTTTAGAAAACCCGGAACCAAGTCTATCATCGACGTAGATTGGAAGGGGGGGAGGGCTGTTCCCTCCGAAGTTATTCTCAGCGATATAGGAGAGTTGAAAGATAGCAAGGTTTAATAGTTTAAACCTCGTTCCTGTCAAGGGCGATTGGCTTGAACCTCCTCATCGCCTACGTAGCGGGGAAATATTTT
>ERZ887942.1880-NODE-1880-length-13710-cov-9.665617_pt1 | contig 13710 bp, 16 predicted proteins | sample MGYA00521099_ERZ887942 | MGnify/ENA primary metagenome ERZ887942 (study PRJEB32303, sample SAMEA104408605) | aquatic metagenome | biome: Brackish water; feature: Pelagic; material: water | place: Baltic Sea | collected 2014-06-07T06:48:00 | depth 16,251 m ... | reverse complement strand
AGAGAACGAATTAAAGAGAAGACATAAATAAACTAAAAGGGCACTGTAAAATTAGAATGCCCTTTTTAATTGGTTAATGCGATTTATTAAGAAAGCCAATCTTTATTTCGAGACATTCTTGAGAACCATACAAAGAAAAGAGCAAAAAGGATTATCATTACAGTCATTACGATGCTAGATTCATAACCGTTAATTAAAGTATATCCCATTTGTATGATTACTGCAATTAAAGATAAGAACCATAATTTTACAGCCCAAGATTTTCTAAGTAACAGTCCAATGGCACCCAAAGCGCCTGCAAAAACAGCTATAGCAAAAGCAGCGGTTACCCAGGCAGGCATGTTAGCAGCAATTTCAAGTTGCTCCTCAGAATACATGGTTTGATAACTCTCGGTTTTAAAAGCTTGTTGTAAGTAAATATTAACACCCATGCCATTCCAGACTAGAGCAATTATACTTAAAATCCAGAACCAAATTGGTGGTTTGTTTGTTGATGTGGTCGTCATAATTTTTTAGTTTTAGTTAGTAAATAGTAATACAAGTTATAAATTTTTTGTCACAATTAATAAATAGTCTATTTTCCGAATCAATTTTATTTTGAAATGAAAAAGTATTTCTACGTCATTAACATTCAATATTTAGGCTATCGTTTTCATGGTTGGCAAAAACAACCCAATGTAAAAACCTTGCATTTGATGGTAGACCGGACATTAAATTTTATATTAGAAGGCAAGTACTTTAAAAGTTTAAGTTCAGGAAGAACAGATGCTATGGTTTCGGCAGAAAGTGCAGCTTTTGAATTGTTTTTACAAGAGCCTATTGAAGATGAAATCGCTTTTTTAGAATTATTCAATCTCAATTTGCCACAAGATATCCGTGCTTTAGATATTAAAGAAGTTGATGACAAGTTTAATATTATTCAGCATTCAAAAATTAAGGAATATTTATATCTGTTTACTTATGGCGAAAAGTGTCATCCGTTTTGTGCACCTATAATGACGACTATTCTTGATGTTTTAGATATCGAACTCATGAAACAAGGCGCAAAACTTTTTGAAGGTGAAAATTATCTAAAATCTTATTGCTACAAACCAACCGATAAAGGTATTTATACTAGAGAAATTTTAACCTGCGAATTGGTTGAGAATACAATATATACAGCTAATTACTTCCCAAAGAAATCCTATATATTGAGAGTTAGAGGTAAAGGTTTTATGCGAAATCAGATTAGGCTCATGATGGGAACACTACTCGATTTAGGAAAAGGCAAATTGTCATTAGAAGATATTAGATTTAGCTTATTACCAAATAGCATTGTTAAAATGGATTATATAGCTCCTGCCTCGGGTTTAATTCTTAACAAAATAGAATTTGAATAATACTTAGGCTTTTGTAAATTTATAAAAAATAAAAATCATGAGCACATCCATACCAAAATCTGTTTTTACATTTTTCAAAAAACTAGAAAAAAATAACAATCGAGATTGGTTTAATGAGAATAAGCCTGAGTTTAAGGCTATCGAAAAGGATGTAAAAGCAGTTTATAATACTATTTTTGAGAACTTGAATATGCATGATGAGATTGATAAACTCAAGGTTTTTAGAATCTATCGCGATGTACGTTTTTCAAAAAACAAATTGCCATACAAAACCCATTTTGGTGGCTCGTTTCATAGATTAAAACCGAGATTAAGAGGTGGTTACTATTTACACCTTCAACCTAATAATGAAAGTTTTATTGCCACTGGTTTTTGGGAACCAGCGAAGGAAGACCTTTTGAGAATTCGTAAAGAATTCGAAATGGATGATTCTGAAATTCGAGATATTTTAGCTGATAAAAAATTCAATACAGTTTGGGGAAATTCATTTGTTGGTGATGAAGTTAAAACGGCTCCTCGTGGGTTTGATAAAGAACATAAAGCTATTGATTTAATAAAAAAGAAACAATATATTTTCACTAAAAAATTTACAGACAAAGCCGTTTTAGATGCTAATTTCCTAGATGAAGTTAATGCTTCATTTAAAGCCATTCGCCCTTTTTTTGATTACTTGAGCGATGTATTAACTACAGATTTGAATGGTGCTTCTTTAATAGATTAATTAAACGGCAGCCAGCAACTCTGGCTTTTCAAAAAGTTGAATATGACTTAATAAGCGTTCCTTAACAATATTCATCATACGCTTATTTAAAGCTGAAGAGTTTTCAATATAAACAGCATATTCTTCAACAGTAAAATGCCCGATAATCATGCCTTTCATAGAGTTACGAAGCTTCATGTCTTTTTGTATGGCATTCTCTATATAAGCCATTCGTTTTTCCAATGATAAATCATAAAAAACAGATTTATGCTTTTCAACGTAATTTCTAAAAACTCCAATTAGTAAATCATTTTGAAATTTTATAATAGGCCGCAGTACAAGGTTTTGAAAACGCTCATCAGTACTCATATTGTCATTAATGGTAGCGCCTGAAATTTCTGGTCGAATACTTTTAAGCTTGGATTGTCTAGAGGTCATTTTAGTAGAATTTCAATAAAAGTATCGATTATTAATTCTTGATTTTGCAAGTGAACATCATAATTGTTAACGAGGTTATTAACAGTAATAGCATTCATCTTTTAAAAATGAATATATAGAGCCCTATTCTTTTCTAATAATTTTAAAGAAGAATAAGTATCCGCGATTACTATTCCTGTTTATGATGACCAAACAAGCCTTTTTTAAAACAATAAAAAATCGTTTAAAAATTATAATCAATTTTGTTATTCTATTGCATAAAATGCAAATAATAATGTAATCATTGGTTATTTTATAAAAATTCAATAACAAACTACCTGAAAGTTTCAAATAACTGTAATAAAATATAAATTTGTTTTTTAATCTCCTTAGAGTTTTTAAACACAATAATTAAAGATATTTATGAGTAAATCATTGTTTGACAAAGTATGGGATTCGCATGTTGTGCGAAGCATTGAAGATGGACCAGACGTATTGTATATAGACCGTCACTTAATTCATGAAGTTACAAGTCCTGTAGCTTTTGTAGGATTAGAAAGTAGAGGTTTAAGTGTATTATATCCAGAACGTACATTTGCGGTAGCCGATCACAACACACCAACAATTAATCAACATTTACCAGTTCAAGATCCATTATCTGCTAATCAATTAAAAACATTAGAAGATAATGCAAACAAATACGGTATTAGTCACTGGGGATTAGGTCACCAAAATAATGGTATTGTTCACGTTGTTGGACCAGAAAATGGAATTACACTTCCGGGAGCAACAATTGTTTGTGGAGATTCGCATACATCTACTCATGGTGCTTTTGGTGCTATTGCTTTTGGTATTGGAACATCTGAAGTTGAAATGGTGTTAACTACACAATGTATCATGCAGCCTAAGCCTAAGAAAATGCGTATTAGCGTTAATGGTGTTTTAAACAAAGCAGTTACGCCTAAAGATGTTGGACTATATATTATTGCTCAATTAACAACTTCTGGTGCCACAGGATATTTTGTAGAATATGCTGGCGATGTTTTTGAAAACATGACAATGGAAGGTCGTATGACGGTTTGTAACTTATCTATTGAGATGGGTGCACGTGGTGGTATGATTGCTCCAGATGCTAAAACATTTGAATATATTAAAGGTCGTCCAAAAACGCCTAAAGGAACAGATTGGGATACTGCTATGGCATATTGGAATACATTAAAGACTGATGACGATGCTGTTTTTGATAAAGAATTTACGTTCAATGCTGATGATATTGAACCTATGATTACCTATGGTACAAATCCAGGTATGGGCATGGGGATTTCTAATAACATTCCATCTGCTGATGCTGTTGAAGGAGGTAAAGCCACTTATGACAAGTCTTTAGCTTATATGGGATATGCTGAAAATGAGCAAATGATTGGAAAGAAAATTGATTACGTATTTATTGGTAGTTGTACTAACGGACGTATTGAAGATTTTAGAGCATTTGCGAGCATAGTTAAAGGAAGACAAAAAGCAAATAATGTTACGGCTTGGTTAGTTCCAGGTTCGCATATTGTTGAAGAAAAAATAAAAGAAGAAGGCTTATTAACTATTTTTGAAGACGCTGGTTTTGTTTTAAGAGAACCAGGTTGTTCTGCGTGTTTAGCAATGAATGATGATAAAGTACCTGCAGGTAAATATGCGGTGAGTACATCAAATAGAAACTTTGAAGGCCGTCAAGGACCTGGATCAAGAACATTATTAGCTAGTCCATTAGTAGCTGCTGCTGCTGCGGTTACTGGATTAGTAACAGACCCAAGAGAATTTCTATAAAACATCTTAAAGCTTTTAGCCGTTTGCTATTAGCTAATAAAACTTAATAATAAAAATACGCCAATAGCCAAAAGCTAAAGGCCAAAAGCAAATTAAAATGGCTTACGATAAATTTACAACACTAACGAGTACTGCGGTTCCTATGCCCATTGAGAATGTAGATACAGATCAAATTATTCCAGCACGTTTTTTAAAGGCTACAAAACGTGAAGGTTTTGGAGATAACTTATTCCGTGATTGGAGATATAATGGTGATGATACACCTAAAGCGGATTTTGTTTTAAATAATCCAATTTATAAAGGTAAAATACTAGTAGGAGGAAAAAACTTTGGTTCAGGATCTTCTAGAGAGCATGCTGCGTGGGCGGTTTATGATTATGGTTTCCGTTGTGTAGTATCTAGTTTCTTTGCCGATATTTTTAAGAATAACTGTTTAAATATTGGTGTTTTACCAGTACAAATTAGTCCAGAATTTGCAAACGAAATCTTTGAAGCTATTTATGCGGATGCGAATACAGAATTAGAAATTAATTTAGAAGCTCAAACTATTACCTTGTTATCATCAGGAACTCAAGAGTCTTTTGTCATCAATAATTATAAAAAAGGAAATATGTTAAATGGCTTTGATGATATTGATTATTTACAAAACATGAAACGTGAGATAGAAACATTCACAGAATCTCGCCCTTTCTAGATAATGAGCGTTAAGAAAATAGAAATAATGGATACGACATTGCGCGATGGTGAACAAACCTCGACAGTGTCGTTTTCAGCTTCAGAAAAATTAACTATTGCCAAACTTTTACTTGAAGAATTAAAAGTGGACCGTATTGAAATTGCTTCTGCGAGAGTATCCGAAGGAGAATTTCAGGCGGTAAAAGGTATTACAGATTGGGCATCTGAAAACAATTATCTTGATAAAATTGAGGTTTTAACTTTTGTTGATAAAGGTGTTTCTATTAGATGGATGGTTGAAGCGGGAGCTAAGGTTCAAAACCTACTCACAAAAGGTTCGTTAAATCATTTAACTCATCAACTTAAAAAGACTCCAAATCAGCATTTTGAAGAAATAAAAGAAAATATTGAATTCGCCAAAAAGAACAATATTGAAACCAATGTTTATCTTGAAGATTGGAGTAATGGAATGCGAAATTCTAAAGCCTACGTTTGGGACTATTTAGAATTCATAGCGACGCAACCTATAAAACGCATCATGCTGCCGGATACTCTAGGTGTTATAACACCTTCTGAGTCCTATGAATTTATAAAAGAAATTAAAGATAAATATCCGAATTTACATTTTGATTTTCATGCACATAACGATTACGACTTAGGTGTATCCAATGTTATGGAAGCTCTAAAAGCAGGAGCAGATGGTTTACATTTAACAGTAAATGGTATGGGCGAACGTGCTGGAAACGCACCTATGGCGAGTACTATTGCTGTTATAAATGATTTTATGCCGAATATTGAAATTGGTGTAAACGAAACTTTTTTATATACCATTAGTAAATTGGTAGAAACCTTTTCTGGTGTTATGATTCCTTCAAACAAACCCGTGGTTGGTGCTAATGTGTTTACGCAAACTGCTGGAATTCATGCGGATGGGGATAACAAAAACAACTTGTATTTTAGTGAGCTCATGCCAGAACGTTTTGGTAGAACTAGGCAATATGCTTTGGGAAAATCGTCTGGTAAAGCTAATATTCAAAAGAATTTACAAGAATTAGGACTTCAACTTAACGATGAAGACTTAAAGAAAGTCACTCAACGTATTATTGAGTTGGGTGATAAAAAACAAGTGGTTACCAAAGAAGATTTACCTTATATCATTTCCGATGTTTTAGATAGAACATACGAAGAGAAGGTAAAAGTAAATTCTTATGTATTAACGCATTCTAAAGGTTTAAAGCCATCTACTACAGTGTCTATTACTATTGACGACGAAACTCTTGAAGAGCATGCGCAAGGTGACGGACAGTTTGATGCTTTTATGAATGCAATTAAAAGTATTTTCAAAAGGAAAGAAGTGCTATTGCCTAGTTTGATAGATTATGCCGTGAGAATACCTCCAGGAAGTAACTCTGATGCTTTATGTGAAACGATTATTACGTGGAAAAGTATAGATAAAGAATTTAAAACGAGAGGTTTGGATAGTGACCAAACGGTTTCTGCTATTAAAGCGACAGAGAAGATGTTGAACATTATTGTGAGTTAGGTTGTAAGATTTAAGTTAACGGTTCTTGCTCGCGTTAGGGATTGAATGGTTTGTTTGAGCTCGCCGACTTTAGGAGGAAGCGAGTAATAAAAGCCCGACCCAATGGGGTAACGCCCAAATAAAAATGATAAATAAAAGATTAAAACAAATACAATGAAATTAAATATTGCGCTTTTAGCCGGAGACGGTATAGGACCAGAAGTTATAGATCAAGCCGTAAAGGTAAGTGATGCTATTGCTAAGAAATTTGGTCACGATATTAATTGGAGACCAGCATTGACTGGTGCTGCAGCTATTGATGCTGTAGGCGAGCCTTATCCGGATTCAACACACGAGATTTGTAAAAGTTCTGACGCTGTATTGTTTGGAGCTATTGGGCATCCACGTTTTGATAATGACCCGTCTGCAAAAGTTCGTCCGGAACAAGGGTTATTAAAAATGCGTAAGGCTTTAGGTTTATTTGCTAACGTGCGACCTACATTTACATTTCCGTCGTTATTGGATAAATCACCATTAAAAAAAGAGCGTATTGAAGGTACGGATTTAGTATTTTTACGTGAGTTAACTGGCGGTATTTACTTTGGAGAAAAGGGCAGAAGAGATGGTGGAGAAACAGCTTTTGATAACTGTGTTTACACAAGAGCCGAAGTACAACGATTAGCAAAGAAAGGTTTCGAATTAGCTATGACACGTTCTAAAAAACTATGTTGTGTTGATAAAGCCAATGTATTAGAAACATCTCGTTTATGGAGAGAAACGGTTCAAGCTATGGAAAAGGATTATCCTGAGGTTGAAGTGAGTTACGAATTTGTAGATGCGGTTGCCATGCGTTTAGTGCAATGGCCAAATAGTTATGATGTGTTAATTACTGAAAATCTGTTTGGTGATATTTTAACGGATGAGGCATCTGTAATTTCAGGATCTATGGGATTAATGCCATCGGCATCTTTAGGGTCTGATATTGGCTTATTTGAACCTATTCATGGGTCTTACCCACAAGCAACAGGGTTAAATATTGCAAATCCAATGGCAACGGTATTATCTGCGGCTATGATGTTTGAAAATTTTGGTTTATTAGAAGAAGGAAAAGTTATTAGAGAAGCTGTAAACAGTGCTTTAGAAAAAGGTATTGTTACAGAAGATTTAGCCGACGGCGGAAAAGCTTACGGAACTAAAGAAGTTGGAGACTGGTTAGCTAGTAATATATAGAACTAACACATTACATACAAAATAAAAAGCCTGTTAAGTTTTAACTTAACAGGCTTTTTATTTTTAATGAGTTATATTTCTAAAACTAGAGTTGCTAGGCAGTTCGAAAATCTCTAAATTGAAATAGGGAAGGGCAGCTATTAAATGATCGAAAATATCAGACATGATATATTCATAATTTTCCCAACGCTTATCGCTACTAAACGCATATATTTCTAAAGGGATACCTTGAGTAGTAGGTGCTAATTGACGCGCCATAATCATCATATCTTTATTAATTGCAGAATGATTATTTAGATAAATATCAATATATTTTCTGAATACTCCAAGGTTTGTGAGGTTTCTACCGTTTAAAAGGAGGTCTTTATTAATACTATTAGAACTATTGTATGATTGAATATCACCTTGTTTAGTTTCTAAATATGATGATATTAATTGTATCTCTTTAAGTTTATTAACCTCATCATCGGTTAAATATTTAACCCCCTCTTGTTTAATATTTAATGCTCTTTTAATACGTCTACCCCCAGAACTTGTCATTCCTCGCCAGTTTTTAAACGAATCTGAAATTAAAGCATAAGTAGGAATGGTAGTGATTGTTTTATCGAAATTCTGAACTTTTACGGTTGCTAAATTAATTTCAATAACATCACCATCTGCGCCATATTTTTCAAATGTAATCCAATCGCCAATTCGCACCATATCATTTATAGATACTTGAATACTAGCAACAAAGCCCATAATAGTGTCTTTAAAGACTAAAATAATTACAGCAGAAATTGCCCCAAGACCGGTAGCAAATTTTAAGAATGGAATACCTGTAAGAATAGCAATAGCAGACATAAAACCAGCTAACCAAGCAAAAATCATAAACACTTGAATGTAGCTGTCTATTGGTTTATCTTTTAATCGCGGTAAAGTTTTTAAGAAATCTTTTAAGGTGTGTAAAATACTTCTAACAATCCAAAGGGTTAGAATAATAGCAAATACTTGAAGTCCTTTTTCAACAACATTTTCGAAAGCAGGAAAATCAGTAAATACATCACGAATAAACTCTAAAGCAATTAATAAAGGAATAATGTGTGCAATGTTTCTTGGAACATTATTAGAAATTAAAAGATCATCAAAATTAGTTTTAGAATTGGTAGCAAATTTCGTAAAAAAACCTCTTATTAATTTCATTATTACAAAATCGATAATAAATACGACGAGCAATAAACTAATTAATAAGGCCAACATATTTAAGTATTTGGCAGTAACTTCAGTAGTGCCAAGAGATACTAAATAATCGTAAAGTAAATGCTTATAAGTAGTCATTCTAGTTTGCAGGTTTTAAATATTTTCTATCAATATAAAATGTACCGAAGGGTAAGATTGATGCTAGAAGCACCATTATAAATTCTTTGTTAGTCCAAGAAAACTCCTTTTTAAAAAAAAAGGCTAATGCTACATAAGCCACAAATAAAACACCATGTGGCATTCCCAGGAGCTTAACGTACTGTGGGTCATTTAGTAAATACTTTATAGGTGTGGCAATAAATAAAAGTAAGATATATGACACGCCTTCTAAAAGCGCAACAATTCGAAATATATTTAATGAAGAAAACATGCTGATTTATTTTTGAACAAAAGTAGTTCACAATCAAATAATAACAGTCCGTTTTAAGTTTTTTTTATAAGATATTGAAAATGATAAGTCCATAAAAGGCAAAGCGCGCTAAACGGAGTGAGCCATAAACAATAACATTCTTAAATGGAAACTCTATAATACCAGCAGCAATACAGGATATTGAAAAGGGTAGTGGCAACAAGGCTCCAACAATAATTAAAAAACCACCCCATTTTTTAGAGTTTTTAAGTTGTTTTTCCATTTTTACTTCTAAATAATTATGCACCGAAGGGATTTTAGTAATGGTTCTTCCCAACCAATACGATAATAATCCACCGCCATACGATAAAAGTGCCAATAAGCTTAAGTAAAACCAAGGACTATACATTTTACCAGCCCAGGCAATAAATATTTCTGGTGGTACAAGACCCAAAAGTATTTCTGAAACAAAAAAGAAGCTTAATACACCATAAGATGGCAGAATTTCTGTTAATCTAATTAATGCTGTATTAATATTAAAGAAATGATTAACGGCATAAACAACTACAACTAAGGCCATAATATATGGCAATACTTTTTTTACCGCTTCCCATACAAAGGTATAGAACCCTGTATAATTATAATACTGATGTAATAACTGCAAACGAGACTTTGCAGTTTTCTCTTTAGACTTTTGTTTCATATTCTTGTCAGATAAGGGGTATGCAAATATAGGATTAGAATTCCATTGAAAAAAGTAATTAACATATTTAACAATTCACCTAAATACTTGATTATTTAATGACATAAGTCATTTTTTTCGAATCTTAAATCATTTAATTTTATGATTATCAACATTTAATCCATGAAACATGAAAGTATTTGATGAAAAACATATTAAAAATATTGTTCTAGTAGGCGCTCATCATAGTGGAAAGACAACATTAGCTGAAACTATGTTGTTTGAGGCTGGTTTAATAAATCGAAGAGGCACTGTAGAAAATCATAATACGGTTTCAGACTACCGTGACATTGAGCATAAAAGAAATGCATCTATATTCGCCACTCCGTTACACACCGAGTGGCGTAATTTTAAGATAAATATTATAGACACTCCAGGTTTAGATGATTTTATTGGTGAAATTATTTCGTCTATAAGTGTAGCAGATACTATTGTAACGTTGGTTAATGGTAGGCAAGGCGTAGAGGTAGGGACTGAAATAATATGGAATTATATTGATACCTATAGAAAGGCCACTTTATTTGTGATAAATCAAATTGATCATCCCAATTTAAAGTTTGAAGAAAGTTTTAAGAGTATAAATGAATTAGTAGGCAATCATGCCATAAAAATTCAATTCCCAATAAAAGTTGATGGTGCTCAAGGTATTATTGATATTTTAAAAATGAAACTCTACAAGTTTAAACCTGAAGGCGGTAAGCCAGAAAAATTACGTATTCCAAAAGAATATCTAGAACTTGCCAATAAACTGCATAATGAGTTGGTAGAAAAAGCAGCCGAAAATGATGATGAATTATTAGAATTATTTTTTGAAAAAGGGACGCTTAATGAAAATGAAATGCGACAAGGTATTAAAGCAGGCATGTTAAATCATGAATTATTTCCTGTATTCTGTGTATCTGCATTAAATGATATGGGAACTGGCAGATTAATGGGCTTTATTGATAATGTGGCACCAGCGGCATCCGAGTTAAATGAAGAACAAACTTTAGAGGGCGAGACTTTAAATAGAGAGGTTGGTGCGCCAACATCGTTATTTGTTTTTAAAACTATTTATCAGCCTAATTTAGGTCAAATTACCTTTTTTAAAGTAAAATCCGGTGAAGTTAGAGTTAATGATAAATTGATAAATCCAAGAAATAATGAAACCGAAATTATAAACCAACTTTTTATAATGGATGGTAAGGAACGGCACTCCGTCACAAAATTAACGGTAGGTGATATTGGTGCCACTCTAAAATTAAAATTTACAGATACTAACGATACCTTAAGACACCTAAAAAGTAATACCACCATTAAACCCATTAATTTTCCGAAGCCAAGAATTAAAAAGAGTGTGGTTGCTACTGAAAAAAAAGATGAAGAAAAATTAATTGATGCACTTAAAAAAATTCATAGTCAAGATTTAACGGCGGTTTTAGAATTCTCAAAAGAATCAAAACAAGAATTGTTAGGGTGCCAAGGCGAATTACATTTAGCTACTATCGATTGGACTTTAAAACATATTTATGGTATTGAAGCTAAATTTGAAAAGCCAAAAATAACATATCGAGAAACTATACAACGCACATCCAAAGCTAGCTATAAGCATAAAAAACAATCTGGTGGGTCTGGGCAATTCGGAGAAGTGCACATGAAAATTGAACCATGGTTTAAAGGCATGCCAGAACCAGAAGGATTTAGTTTAAGAGGTAAGGAAGAAGTTGATTTACCATGGGGAGGGAATCTCGTATTTTATAATTGTATTGTTGGTGGCGTTATTGATCAGCGCTATTTACAATCCATCATGAAAGGCGTTTTAGAGGTTATGGAGGATGGCCCATTAACAGGATCATTTATTAGAGATATACGTGTGATGGTATATGATGGAAAAATGCACTCGGTAGATTCTAACGACATTTCTTTTAAAATAGCTGGAGCTTATGCCTTTAAAGAAGCATTCTTAAAAGCTAATCCGAAATTATTAGAACCCACTAACGAGTTAGTGGTAAAAGTACCTGAAGAAATGATAGGTAGTGTGATGACCGATTTACAATCTAGACGATCTATCATACAAGGTATTGAAAGTCAGAATAATTATCAGATATTAAAAACGATTACGCCTGCAGCAGAATTATATGGGTATTCAACAGATTTACGTTCGTTAACCCAAGGTAGAGCAACATTTAATACCACGTTTTCATCATATCAACCTGTCCCTGAAAATGTTCAAAAGGAGTTAGTAGAGCAATTAGAAATAGTAGAAGTATAATATATAAAACAACAAGTCATATGCAAATTAAAGTATCATATTTAAGCGATTTAAAGTTCAATTTAGAAACTTGGAGAAGAGAATTACGTTTTCATTTAAATGAAATGGATACGTTTGAAGAAAAACTAGAAGAAATAGCTGGTAGAGAATTTGGAAAGAAGGCAACAGTGCCTTTAGAAAATTTCCAAAATAGAATTATGATTGAAAGAGCAGCCATATCAAAATTGATGCATCGCTGTAAAAATAAAATGAATAATATTCATACAGCGGATTTTAATGAAAGTATTGATGGCCGTTTAAGTCATGAACAGCATACATTAAAAGATGATATGAGAACTTATATTAAAATGCATTATGAATTAAAAGAAGAAATGATGGCCTATTTTTTAGAATGGCTCTAATACTTTTAAAAGAAAAAATTTAAGCCACATTAAGTATTTAATATGGTTTTTAATTAGTAAATTTTAATACTGATTTATGTCATAATATTAGGATTCAATTATCATTAAATTTATAAAATTTAATACCAAAAAAAATGAAAATTAGCAGATTAATTTTAGTAGTATTGGTTATTTTTTTTACGTTTAACCTAGGGAATACACAGGATAAAGACGAATTTGAAGAAATTATTTGGCATATTAAAGCGTTCATGCCTCAAGTTAAATTGTTAAAAATAAAGGCAATTGATAAGGAAGGTAATAGTTATGATGTTAAAGCCATTCAAGACTCAGAGCAAACTAATTTATTAAGCATAAAAGCGTTTATAAAAGGAAAAAGAGTTCCGGTAAAAATGTTGGTTAGTGATGATATTTACCATCCTGTAAAAGCGGTAGGTGATGATGGAACTATTTATGATATAAAAGCATTTACAGATGATGGGACAAAACTACCAGTTAAAGGCGTTAGTAAATCTGGTAACATCATACACATTAAGGCCATTTATCAAAATATAGTTTTTTATAATGTTATTGCCATTTCTCCTGATGGTAAAACAAATGCGGTGAAAGGCATTAAATTGAGCGACGAGGATATTGAATCTACTATAAATGGTATTGAAATTTATGCTCACGTAAAATCTTTAAGATTTACAAATAGGTGATAGTAAGGTTATAGATAAAGTTAGTAAGGTGTTTTGAAAGATACTTGGTTTTAACTTTTGTAATTTTCTATTTTACATAATATAAATTATAGTACAAATGTTTATTATGTTGTTTAAGCCATTGTTTCCATTTGATAGCTATAATGTAGTATTATGTATAATATCCCAGAAGCATTGTATTCAATTAGAACAAATGGAACTTGGGTCATTAAACTATTAAGCGGTTTGCTTCGCAGCGTTTAATAAAACATTATGTATCTATAATTAGCCGTTATGTAAAATAGCCGCT
>ERZ887942.1879-NODE-1879-length-13717-cov-6.745132_pt1 | contig 13717 bp, 10 predicted proteins | sample MGYA00521099_ERZ887942 | MGnify/ENA primary metagenome ERZ887942 (study PRJEB32303, sample SAMEA104408605) | aquatic metagenome | biome: Brackish water; feature: Pelagic; material: water | place: Baltic Sea | collected 2014-06-07T06:48:00 | depth 16,251 m ... | reverse complement strand
GGTGTCGATGAACGTGGTTTCCACCGGATCCCGCGCCGCCGGATACATCACTGCCTACGACTGTGGTACCCGGGAACTGGTTGCCAGTCTCAACTTCTCGGCCGGCGAGACTGCCGGCAACGCCGTCATTGCTCCTGTGTCGGCGGATGGCGCAGTGTGCTTCTACTCCAGCACGCCGACCGACATCGTGGTTGACCTGAACGGTTGGTTTGCTGTCGGCGGAACATTCACCGCAGCCGGGCCAAAGCGTGTCTTCGATACTCGTCCCGGTCAGAGCCCGAACTCGTCACGTGTCGTTGTGAAGAAGCAGGTCTCAGGTGGGTACGAACTTGAAGTCCAGATGACTGCGCTCGGAGCGTTCGTCCCGGCGAATGGCGTCGGCGCAGTGTCGCTGAACGTCACGTCGACGGGTTCGGCATCTGCTGGGTTCATCACCGCCTACTCCTGCGGTGCTCGTGAGCTCGTCTCCAGTGTCAACTTCCCGGCTGGCGGGACTGTCGGCAACGCCGTCATCGCCCCGCTGTCTTCGAGCGGCACGGTGTGCTTCTACTCCAGCACACCGACCGACATCGTGGTTGACATCAACGGATGGTTCGCTGCCGGCGAAGGATTCACCACGGTCGGGCCCAAGCGTGTGTTTGATACTCGCCCGGGGCAGAGCCCTGTCTCATTGCGGGCCGTCACCAAGAAGCAGGTCTCGGGTGGGTACGAACTCGAGGTTCAGATGACTGCACTGGGCAGGTTCACACCGGCAGCCGGAATGAGTGCAGTGTCATTGAACGTCACGTCGACGGGCTCGGCATCTGCTGGGTTCATCACCGTCTACTCCTGTGGTACCCGTGAGTTCGTTGCGAGCGTGAACTTCCCGGCTGGTGGGACTGTTGGCAACGCCGTCATCGTGCCGCTGTCTTCGAGTGGCACGGTGTGCTTCTACTCCAGCGCATCGACCGACATTGTGGTCGACATCAACGCTTGGTTTGCCGCTTAGGCCAACTGAACGGCTCCACGCCTCAACCGACATGTAGCGGCCTCGCAGACGAGGTCCTGCATGTCGGTTTTTGCGTTCACAGGGTGAGGGCGTTACTCCCGCACCGTCTCGCGCGGTCTGGCCGACCGCTTTCGGCACGACGATGCTGTCAGTCTCGTTCAGCGCCACCGATGCTGTCAGCGCCGGTAATCCCGCCCGCTTCGACCATGATTGCTTCGAGTTTGGCCTGGTGCGCGGCCGCTCGCTCGACGTGTTCGGGCGTCGTGATGAGTGACTGCAGCATCATTTCGCCATCGCGCCAGTCGTCGAACTCGTCTTGCAGAATGAAATTGATCGACCGGATGGTGGGCGCATCGGTGATTTCGCTCGTGTTGTTGCGGTGGTATGTGTACGCAGCGATGAACCGGGGGATCAGCACGCGGTACACGCCGACGAGCTTCTCGATAGACAGCTCTGGAGCCTCCGGCTCAGTCATTGCCTCAATGAACCGTTCCATTGCCTCGTTGGCGGGCACGGTCAGCCGCTCGGGCTTCATTTCGCGCAGCTCGGGAAGGCGCTTATGCCAGAGGTCGGCATGCCAGGCGTGGTGATAGCAGTGTGCACCGAGACGCATCTTGATGTCGAGTTCAGGCACCGTGGCGATCCATCCACCCAGGGCCTCAAACAACTTCATCTCGGTCCACTTGTAGTTGCCAACGCGACGAGCGGTTTCGGCCACGTTAAAGCTGCCCGGCAGAGCACGCCGGTCCCACGGTGCGAACGGAGCGCGAGCAGTGCCGTCTGGAGTATCACCCATCTCGTGAGAGTAGACGGATCGGCCTATTCGCCACGTCAGCGAAGCACTCGATGGCCAGCGAACGGTCGAAAGCAGACGACGCCGAGATCTGGCTCAGTTCTGGGCGCGACTCGAGTCCCAGGCCGCTTCGGCGGCACCAAGATCAGTCGCCGGTGGGCCGTCGTTGGTGTACTCGAGGAGCATCCCGCGCCACGGGCCGTGAGCCTCAAGTTTGCCGAGGATCGCACTCACGCCCCAAACCACCCGATCGAGAATGACGAAACTGGGTGGCAGGTTGAGTTGCTCAATGACGCGAGCGTGTGGGCCTTGGACGTCCATGATGGTTCCAAGCGTGTCGCGCATCCACTCACGAGTGAAGGTGAACTCATCGGTCAGGTAGGGCACGTACGGGCTCGACACGTAGTCGTAGACGAGGCCGGCATCGAGGCCGTGGCCGGTTCGCAGGAATCGGGACTTCTCCATCTCATGCACAAGCAATTCGGGGTCACGGCTGACAATGATCGCGTCCATCGTCGGCTTGAGGCCCTCCCATTCACCTGGTGACCAGCGCTTGACGAGCCCGTAGTCGAGGAACGTGATGCTGCCGTCGTGATGGAACTTGTAGTTTCCCGGGTGCGGGTCGCCGTTAAAGATGCCGTACTGGTGGATAGCGCGCTGAGCGAACCTCCACAGCACTTCGCCTGACCGTTGTTTTGTCTCGTTCGGTTCCTTGCGTAGCTGATCAAAACTCATGCCGTCGACCCACTCGGTCGTGAGGAGGCGAGCCGTTGAATACTCGGGAACCAGCTTCGGAATACGGACCCACGGATGGCCGGCAAAAAGTGTCGTGAATTCCTTGACGTTCCGCGCTTCGAGCTCGTAGTCGAGCTCTTCGCGCATCCGGCCGCGCAACTCATCGACGAGAGCGTTGACGTCGAGGCCCTTCAGCATCATTGCTGAGAACATTGCGTACATCACTTCGGCGGCGTCGAGGTCGCTTTCGATCGCTTCGTGGACGCCGGGGTACTGCACTTTGACGGCAATAGTGCGGCCGTCTGGCGTGACGGCTTGATGAACCTGTCCGATCGAGGCGGCGGCGACGGGAAGGTCAGACCATTCGCGAAAGATGCGTTCGGGTTGCTTGCCGAGCTCGCCTTCGACCACGGCAGCTGCGAGGGTCGGAGCCATCGGTGCTGCGTCGGCTTGCAGAGTGGCGAGCGCGTCTTGGGCCTCGTCGGGAAGCGCCTCGAAGATGAAGCTGATCATCTGCCCAGCCTTCATCAAGACGCCCTTCATTTCGCCCAGTTCCTTGGCGACATCTTCGGCTGTCCGGATAGCGAATTGTTCGTCGAGCGCAGCTCGGCGTTCTTGGTCGCTCGCGATACCTCGAACCTTGGTCACGGCGAACCGAGCTCCGTTGCGCGCCGACATCTTCCAAATCTTCGCCGAGCGTGCCGCGCGGCTGGTCAGCGGCGACGACTTTGTCCGCTTGGCGCTTTGCTGCGCTGCCGCCGCAAGGCCAGCAGCGAGGGTCACAAGGCCAACAAGCGAGGCAGCGTCTTTTTTCTGCATCAGGCGGCGCTCGTTGTCTGATGGATTTGCTGCATTGGTCTGCTCAGTTCACTCAGTTGAGCGGTGTCAGTCGGTGGCGTTGATGGCAACAGTGCGGGTGAGCGGGAAGGCGTCGAGGACTTCACTGGGAATGATGTCGCCGGTGACCTCATCGGTCCAGTAGGTGCCTTCGTTCAGCCGTTCGAGGGCGGCTTGGACGCCTTCGAGGTCGCGCTGGATTGCATCAAGATCGATGCCTGGCGCGGTGGCAACGCAAGGTTCGGTATCTGGCTCCACGTCGAAATTGTCGGGAGGGGAATTTCCAAGGTCGCTCACAGGCACGAAGCTAGCCGCGACGGCTGCAGAACTCGCCGCCGATAGGGTTCGTTGTTATGGCTTTCCCTCCTTTTGACGGTTCCGCACCCCAGCAGCAGGACTTTCCTGCCGCACCCGAGATGGGCATCGACGCAACCAAGCGGTATACCGCAAAGATCTCCACGACGCTCGGTGAGATCGTCGTCGCACTCGACGCCGTCAAGGCACCGAAGACGGTCAACAACTTTGTCTTCCTTGCTCTGAATCACTACTACGACGGCGTGATCTTCCACCGGATCATCAATGGCTTCATGTGCCAGGGTGGCGACCCCACAGGCACCGGCCGCGGTGGCCCCGGGTACAAGTTCGCTGACGAGCTCCCCAAGCCGCGTGAGTACCAGGTCGGTTCGCTGGCCATGGCCAACTCCGGCCCGAACACCAACGGCTCGCAGTTCTTCATCGTGTCGGGCGCATCCGGCGTCGGCCTGCCTCCGCAGTACAGCCTCTTCGGCCAGGTCGTCAAGGGCCTCGACATCGTCGACACGATGCAGAACGTCAAGACCGACCGCAGCGATCGTCCGAACGATGATGTCATCATTCAGGGCGTCGAAATCACTGTCGCCGAAGACTGATCGTACCGACCGTTTCAGTTGGGGTCAGACCCCAACTGAAACGGTGTCGAGCATGCGAGCTGGGCTGCGCGACAATCGCTCGGTGACTCAGCTTTCCATCGCGCAGGCTCGCCGGCTTGCGCTCGGGGCGCAGGGGTTCAACAACCCCCGGCCGGCTGGTCGCGTCGATCGCCGCCATCTACGCAAGCTCGTCGACCAGATGGGTGTCATTCAGATCGACTCGATCAATGTTTTGGTCCGCAGTCAGGAGTTGCCGCTCTTCGCACGGCTCGGCCCGCATCCCAGATCACTGATTTGGGATGCGTTGGCCGCCGGCGAACTCTTCGAGTACTGGGCGCACGTGGCCTCCTATGCCCCGGTTGCGTTACACCCGCTGATGCGTTGGCGGATGGACGAAGGGCATGCATGGGCTGCCGTCGACAAGCTCGAAACCCGCCGCCCCGGCTACCTCGATGAGGTGCTCGATCGGATTCGTGTCGACGGAGCGGTGATGTCCGGCGACCTCGACCAACGCGTTGGCAAGAAGGGCCCGTGGTGGGACTGGGACGACGGCAAACTTGCGCTCGAGGCCTTGTTTCACCAAGGCCGAGTAACGGGTATTCGTCGTCAGAACGATTTCGCACGTGTGTATGACCTCACCGAGAACGTCATCGCGGCCGAGCTTCTTGCGCTTCCCACACCCTCACCTGCGGACGCGCACAAAGAGCTGCTGGTCCTCGCGGCGCAGCACCACGGCATTGGCACGCTCGATGATCTCGCCGACTACTACCGGCTTAAAATGCCGAGATCGCGTCCGCTCATGAACGAGTTGGTCGAAGACGGCCGGCTGCTCCAGGTCGAAGTCGAAGGCTGGAGCAAGCCGGCGTACCTCCACCCCGCAGCGCAGTGTCCACGTCGGATCTCGGCACGTGCGCTGCTCAGCCCCTTCGACCCAGTCGTCTGGTATCGCGATCGAGCCGAGCGGCTCTTCGGGTTCCGCTATCGCATCGAGATTTACGTGCCAGAGCCCAAGAGGCAGTACGGGTACTACGTGCTGCCGTTCCTGCTGGGCGACGAACTGGTCGGTCGGATCGATCTGAAAGCCGACCGAAAAGCCGGTCAGCTTCTCGTGCAAGGCAGTTACGGCGAGCCAGGGATCAACGAGGGGTACGTCGCAGCCGAGCTGGCCGAGGAACTCCGCCTCATGGCGGATTGGTTGGAGCTGGACGGCGGTGTCGTCGTCAAACCGAAGGGCGACCTGTCGAAGCCGCTCGCTGCAGCGGTGAGCACCTATGGCGCAGGCAGTGCCCAGCGCAGCGCTCGGGTGACCACACCACCGACAGCTCGCCCAGCCGTCGCCTCGGTGACCGGCAGCCAGGGGAGTCGCAGCGGCCATCGAGTCCAGGCTGGCATCAGCGAGACAGCACCTGCGCAGATCAGGCCGTACGGAACGCGACCGGCGGCGGGGAGGGGCGGCTGGATCAGTAGATAGCGGGCAGCGTCTCGTGCTGCGCTCGAGCCGCCCAGTTCTGGACGGAACGTGCGCAGATGGTCACGCAGTTCGGCCTCGGTCTCGGGCGGGGCCACGACGCCGAGCGCTCGTGCGATGACGGCTGACTCAGCAACGTATTGATCTCGTTCCGCTCTGACCAGCGGGTCGATGCCGTACCGGTCGTGGGCGGCGAGGAAACTGTCGAGCTCAGCAATGTGGACCCAGTGCAGCAGGTGCGGGTCGTTCGCTGCATAGGGCCGACCGTCGGGGGCTGTGCCGACCACACGCTTGTGCACGCGATGCACGATGTTGACGGCTTTCTGTGCTTCGGAAGCCGGGCCGAACGTCGTTGCAGCGAGGAAGTCGGCGGTGCGCTGCAGCCGGCCCCATGGATCGTTTCGGAAATCGGAATGTTCAGCGACCCCTGCCATAGCGAGCGGGTGTAGCGACTGGAACAGGAGAGCGCGCATGCCGCCAATGAACATCGACGCGTCAGAATGCACGCGCCGGATTGGGGCGTCATCATCGAACCAGCCCGGCTCGTTGGTGTCGAACAATTCCACTCGCCGAACGGTGGCGTCAGGGCCCACCACCCGATCTCGGATTTGGGTGCCGAGCCATTCCTGGACCTGGCGAACGGGGATTGCCAACCCGGGGCCCACCACTCGATTACTCATTGGCTCATCGTGCCACGACCTGCTGGCTACCATCCGAACGTGCCCGAAGATTCCGAAACAGACGTCGATCGCACCTTGCCGCGCTGGGTGATTCCGGGAGTCGTGATCTTCTGGACCGGATTCCTGCTGACATTCGTCGCCCGCCACGTGTTCCACCGGCTCGCAGACCTGTTGATCCTGCTGCTCGTCTCGCTCTTCATCGCCCTAGCGATCGAGCCTGGCGTCAACAAGCTGGCTGCCCGCGGCTGGCGACGAGGGCGTGCCACGATCACGATTCTGCTTGGCGTGCTCCTTGCATTCCTTTTGTTTCTCGTCGCCATCGGCACGCTTGTCGGCGGGCAGATCGCTGACCTGCTGTCAGAGTCGAACGTGTACATCGTCGACACCGTCACGTTCCTCAACGACACGTTTGGAACACAAATCAACGCCCAGGCGGTGATCGACGAGGTCAACGACCCGAACGGCCGTGTCCAGCAGTTCATCCAGAGCCAGGGTGACGAGGCAGTGCGCCTGTCACTGGCCGCAATCGGAGTCATCTTCCAAGGGCTGTCGGCGCTCCTGTTCACCTACTACCTCGTTGCCGACGGGCCCCGCCTTCGCCGGGTTATTTGTTCCCGCCTCACCCCGGCTCGCCAGGCACGTGTCCTCAATGCGTGGGAACTGGCGATCAACAAGACCGGCGGGTACCTATACTCCCGAGCGCTTCTCGCCCTGCTGTCAGCATTCTTCCACTGGGTCGTGTTCCAATCGATCGGTACGCAGGCGCCGATTGCTCTGGCTCTGTGGGTTGGCCTCGTCAGCCAGTTCCTGCCGGTGGTCGGTACGTACCTCGCTGGCATCTTGCCCGTGCTGCTCACGTTCCTCGACTCGCCGATCAAGGCAGCGATCGTCATCGGGTTCATCGTCATTTACCAGCAGGTCGAGAACTACTTCTTTGCACCACGCATCACCGCCCGCACGATGGAACTGCACGCTGCCGTGGCCTTCGGTGCAGCGCTCGCTGGAGCGTCCCTCCTCGGTGCGGTCGGTGCGATCCTCGCCTTGCCCGCAGCAGCTATGGCGCAAGCACTCGCCAGTGAATGGGGCCAGCGCTACGACGTGGTCGACAGTCATCTGACGACGATCCAACAACCGCGGCGCTCCACCCCAACCGAACAACACCCGAGTTCTCGAGACGAATCAGCCCAGACACCATGACCGACTCAAACGCGATGACCGAACCAATCGACGGCACCCGGTTCACCACCGGCTCCTTCGCTCCGATCGCTGTGGCCACCCGCAGCGGCCTCGACGAGTCGCTGCACCTCGGAGCAGGCCTGGTTCGCGACGGCCTGGGTGGTGTCGAAGCGCACATTGGTTCGGTCGACACGATCGTTTATCCGCGTTCGTCACTCAAGCCTCTCCAGGCTGACGCGATGGTCGCTGCCGGGCTTGACCTTCGCGTCGATTTACTCGCCGTGGCATGCGGCAGCCACAGCGGCGAGGCCATGCACCTTGATGCTGCTCGTCGCACGCTCGAGACGGTCGGGCTCACCGAAGCGGATCTGCAGAACACGCCAGCCCGCCCGTATGGACTTGCTGCTTGTGAGAACGCGCGTCGAGCGGGCATCGAGCCGTCGGCGTTACAGCAAAATTGTTCGGGAAAGCACGCAGCAATGTTGGCGACGTGCAAGATCAACGACTGGCCAATCGAGCACTACCTCGCAGCCGAGCATCCGTTGCAGCAGGCGATCGCCGAGCACATTGCGGAACTCATTGGCGCTGCGATCACCGAGATCGGTGTCGACGGATGCGGCGCGCCGACGCACGCCTTCTCGCTACGCGGGCTCGCTGACGCATTCGCAGCCGTTGCGCTGGCCGACGGATCGGTGGCTCGTGCAATGCGTGCACATCCCGAACTGGTTGGCGGCACAGGCCGCGACATCACTGCATGGATGCAAGCGGTGCCCGGCTTGATCGCGAAGGAAGGCGCAGCTGGCGTGATGGCTGCGGCGTTGCCTGATGGGCGTGCTGTTGCCTACAAGATCTCCGACGGTTCCGATGCGGCGCGGCAGGCGGTGATGCCAAAGGCGATGAACCTGCTCGGTGTCGACCGCGACACCATCCAACGGGTGGTTGCCGAGACTCGGGTTCCCGTGATGGGCCACGGCCGCGAAGTTGGCCAATTGAGCCCGCTGCGGTGGCTCGCGTCAGACTGAGCAAGTGAGCAACTCGCCAGACTTCGTCACGCTGCAATCGGATGACTTCGAGTACGGCGAGGTCGAACAGATTGCACCGAACGTCCGACGTATCATTGCCAAGAACCCGTCGAAGTTCAGCTACCACGGCACCGGCACCTACATCATTGGCACTGGCGACGTCGCGGTGATTGACCCGGGTCCCCGCATCGATTCGCACCGCGATGCGCTCGCAGCGGCTTTGGTCGGCGAGACGGTTCGCTCGATACTGGTGACGCACTGCCACGCCGACCACTCGCCCCTCGCGGCCTGGCTCCGCGACGAGACCGGTGCACCGACGGTTGCATTCGGCCCGCACGATCGACCTGGAGCTGAGCCCTGGGATATCGGGACCGACCCCGAGGGGTTCGGCATCGCCCCACCCGGGTCTGGCGACACCGCAGCACAACCGGACGACATCGCCGAGCCTGATGTCAAAATCGAAGAAGCGACCGACCACGACTTCACGCCCGATATCGCGGTTGTCACGGGTGACGTGGCTGTCAGCGGTGACGGCTGGTCGATGACGGCCTTACATACACCTGGACATACGTCGAATCACACCTGTTTTGCCCTTGACGACGGCACAACTCGCACGCTCTTTACGGGCGACCACGTCATGGGTTGGAGCACGACCGTCGTCTCGCCTCCCGATGGCGACATGAGCGACTACTTCGAATCGCTTCGCATGGTCGCTGGCCGCAACGACGACATTGCCATCCCGACTCATGGGGTGCCGATCCCGAACCCGCAGCGGTTCGTCCGTCAACTCATTGCCCACCGCGAGGCCCGCGAGCAGCAGATTATCGATGCCGTTCGCGGCGGCTTGACGACGATTCCTGACATCGTCACGACGCTCTACGCAGCGGTGCGCATCGAGCTCCACAAGCCGGCGGCGCGCAGCGTTCTCTCACACATCGTGAAGCTCGTCGACGACGGGGTGCTCGCTCACGACGGTGCTGGCCGGCCGCGGCTCGACAGCGTCTACGCCGCGAGCTAAATCCGGACGTACGTCAGGAAGCGGTGGATGGTTGGCGTGTGTGGGTTGGACGGCCGAAGCACATGATCGCCGAGCCGCGTCACCGCACCAGCGTTCGCGACGCCGCCGTGCAGTACTTCTTCATCCATGACGGAAGTCTCGCCGATTGGCGCAAGCTGGACATGCGCGGCCGACGGCGGCCATGCTGTTCTGATGCAGCGACATGTCATCACACTTGGAGTAACGGCTTGTTTTGTGCTTGCAGCATGCGGCGGAACGAGCGACAGTGCGTCCGAGCAACCCAACACGGCGACCGTTGAGACCGATGCACCGGCCGAGACGGCCGCGCCGGTTACCGAGCCGCCGGAGTCAGAGCCAGAGCCAGCAGCGACGGAACCAACGGCTAACGAACCAGCAGCGACCGAACCGCCCGTCACCGATGCAATGGTCGACGAACCAACGGGCCTGGCAGGGGAGTGGGATGTGTTCGACCCCGCCAGCGACTGTGTGTGCGCCGATGGGAGCGAGTTCGTGCTGTGGGAACGGCCAGCTGACCCGAAGAAGGTCGTTCTGTACTTCGAAGGAGGTGGTGCGTGCTTCACCGAAGAGTCGTGTGACTTTGAGAACGGGACCTACACCTCGAGCATCGACATCACCGAGCCGCCGACCGACTCGGGGTTGTTCGATGCCACCAACCCGGAGAATCCCCTGGCCGATCACTCGATCGTCTATGTCCCCTACTGCACCGGCGATGTCTTTCTCGGTGATGAGACAACGACCTACGGCGACCTTGAGGTTCGCCACAACGGCTTCGTCAACGCATCGGCCGGGCTCGACCTCCTGCTGGCGAACTATCCCGACGCCGAGCAGGTCGTCGTCACCGGGGCGAGCGCTGGCTCGGTTCCAACCCCCCTGTTTGCAGGACTCGCGTCCGATCGCTATCCGGACACCACCGACATCGTCACGTTCGGCGACAGCTCGGGCGGCTACCCGGATGTCGGCGTCATCAACGCCACTATTGGTTCACTCTGGGGCACGATGAACAACCAGCCAGCCTGGCCAGTCGCTGAAGGCCTGACCGCCGAGGAGTTCAGCATCCCCGGCCTGTACGTCCTCGCCGGTACGCATGCCCCGGAGGTTCGCTATGCCCGCTTCGACTATGCATTCGACCAAACGCAGGCATTCTTCGGCAGCCTCGCCGGAGTTCAAGCCGACGAGTTGGTCACGCTGATCGATGCCACGGAGGCGCTGGGCGAGACGTCAGGAATCGAAATTTCCGCCTACGTGGCACCCGGCTCGACGCACACGATCATGCGGAGCGCAGAGGTCTACGAACTTGAAGTTGAGGGAGCGCGTCTGATCGACTGGCTGACCGAACTGTTTGGTGGAACATCGCCCGCCGACGTGCATTGCGTCGACTGCGCCGGCTAAGCCTCTCGCCGACCAACTGCTCTTGCACGCCGGGCGGGGCACCGAACCAGATCGCCGTTCAACCGTCACCGTGATGATCTGCGTGGAAGTTGGCGAACGCCTTCTTGCCGCGAATGAAGAACGTCAGTAACCCTGGCTCAGGCGTTTGCTTGTCTCAGGGAAGGCCGCACCGATCTCTCGAACAACTTCGAGGACGGCCTCGTCGCTCCTGAGAGTGGGCGTGCCTGGCGTCAGATGACTGGTGCGTCGGCGGTATCTTGCGGCTCGTCGACCTCGGCGCGGTTGCGAGCAAAAATCTCGGGGGGTTCGCTCCAAGGGTCGGGCAGTGTGCCGGCAGCGGCCTGCTGCATTGTTTGCCAGACCCGCTCGGGTGTGCACGGCAAATCAATGTGGCGGACGCCGAGGTGAGCGAGCGCATCGATGACGGCGTTCTGTACGGCCGGAGTTGAACCGATGGTTGCCGCCTCGCCGATGCCTTTGGCGCCGAGCGGGTTCATCGGTGTCGGTGTCTCGGTCGAGACGACTTCGAACGAGGGCAGTTCGGCCGCTGACGGGATCGCGTAGTCGGCGAGGTTCGATGTGACCGGGTTGCCGTCCTCGTCGAACCGCACCTCTTCGTACAGCGCTTGGCCGACACCTGCCGCGATCCCGCCGTGCTGCTGGCCTTCGACGATGAGTGGGTTGAGGACGGTTCCGCAGTCGTCGACTGCGATGTGGCGGAGGAGCTCGACCTTGCCGGTTTCGGCATCAACTTCGACGACGGCGATGTGTGTGCCGAATGGGAACGTGCCGCCCTTCTGAACGAAGTCGAACTCGCCGTCGACGTGCTCGCCGATAGCCGCAGCGCGCTGCGCCAGCTCGCCCCACGAGAGGGCTTGTGCGGGAACGCCAGCCACACCAATGGTTCCTGACCCAGTGTCGACCACGATGTCGGCAGCATCGGCTTCGAGCAGTTTTGCTGCGAGCTCCTTTGCTTTGGAGACCATCACCTCGGTGGCGCCGTGGACCGCCGAGCCACCGAGTTGCAGCGATCGGGAGCCGCCGGTGCCGCCACCCGTGCGAACCCGATCGGTGTCGCCGTCAACGAGCGTGATCTTGTCGACAGGAATGCCGGTCTGGTCAGAGACAAGCATCGCGTACGCCGTTTGGTGGCCCTGCCCGTGAGAGAGCGTGCCGGCGTACATGGTGGCCGTGCCGTCGTCGTGTACTTCGACCGCACCGAATTCGGTACCGCCGCGGCCCGCCGTGACCTCGACATACGACGCGACGCCGATCCCCAGAAGCTTTTTGCTGCCCTGTTCGCGGCGCGTGGCCTGTTCGGCACGCAGCGCCTCGTAGCCGGCAACTTCGGCAGCTTTGTCGAGTGCCATCGCGTATTGGCCGGTGTCGTACACCGGCCCGGTGATTGTTTGGAATGGGAAGACATCGTCGGCCAGAAAGTTGCGGCGACGAATCTCGATTGGATCGATGCCGAGTTCGAGGGCCGCTTGATCGACGAGCCGTTCGAGGAGTGCGGTGGCTTCTGGCCGGCCAGCACCGCGGTACGCGCCCATTGGTGTGGTGTTCGTGATGGCAACTGCGATGTCGAACTCGAGTTCGGGGATTGCGTAGGTGCCTTGCGCCATGTTGCGGGTCAGGCCCGGCAGCATCGCGCCGATGTTCGGGTAGGCGCCACAGTCGTTGACCAGGCGAACGCGCAGGCTGGTGAATCGGCCGTCTTCGGTGCAACCCAGCTCGGCGTACTGCACTTGCCCGCGGCTATGCAGGAGTGACTTCATGTCGTCACTACGCGGTGGTACCCAGGTGATTGGCCGTTGGAACTGGCGTGCCAGCGCACAGATTGCGACCTGCTCGGACATCAGCCCGGCTTTGCCGCCGAAGCCACCGCCGACCTGTGGCGTCACCACGTGCACGTCGGATTCTTCGAGACCGAGCGCTCCGGCTAACTGCCGGTGCAAGAGGTGCGGCATCTGCGTCGATGCCCACAACTTGACTCGGCCGTGCTCGTCGATTTCGGCAGCGGCACGATCGGGTTCGATCGGAACGACAGCGATGCGCTGATTGATGTAGCGGCCTCGGACGAGACGCTCTGCGGTCGTCGGGTCGGATCGCTCTTTGCCAACGGTCCGTACGGCTTGGTTGTCACCGTGGGCGGGGAAGATCGGGAGGGCATCGGCCTCGAGTGCAGCTTCCATGTCGATGATTGGCGTGAGCGGCTCGATGTCGGCCCAAACCATCTGCGCAGCGTCGGTGCCTGTTTCGAGCGTCTCGGCGAGCACGATGGCAATCGGTTCACCGACGAACCGGACGACACCATCGGCGAGTGGTGGCCGCTTGAAGTCGTCGTGGACGGGCGCGAAACCGTGATGGGCAGGAACGCCGAGGTCGGCAAACGTCAGCACTGCGACCACGCCGGGCATCGACGCTGCCTCGTCGGTCTCGATGGAGTTGATCGCGCCGTGCGCGACATCGGACCTGACGAATACTGCGTGCAGTGAGCCTTCGATGTGGAGGTCGTCGAGGTAGATCGCAGCGCCGGTCAGCAGCCCCGGATCTTCGGTACGTGTGACGCGGGTACCAAGAATTGAGCCGGGTGTACCGGTGGGAGACATGGCGGTGTGCTCAGCAGTCATCGCGACTGAGAGTACCGGTGGGCCGGCTGGTCGCATTGCCTGAGCAACC
>ERZ887942.1876-NODE-1876-length-13726-cov-5.774852_pt1 | contig 13726 bp, 8 predicted proteins | sample MGYA00521099_ERZ887942 | MGnify/ENA primary metagenome ERZ887942 (study PRJEB32303, sample SAMEA104408605) | aquatic metagenome | biome: Brackish water; feature: Pelagic; material: water | place: Baltic Sea | collected 2014-06-07T06:48:00 | depth 16,251 m ... | reverse complement strand
CCCCTCGGGCGTTATTCCAAGCGATCGTTCCGCGTCCGGTAGGCACGTCATTCGAGGCCCAGTTCCTTCCGACCGATGAATGCAAATCCGGTCTCTTCGGAGTTTTCTGGTCCATGCCGGCGAGCGATCTCTCGGAGGGTGCCGAGTCGGTCTTCGTCGAGAAGTTGAATGCAGCGAACGGTCGCGATTCTGCGACCGGAGGCGTCTTTGGGGTTGATTTCGTCGAGGAGGGAGAACAAGACATCTCGATCGATCTCGTAGACCCCAGCTCCCGTGATATCAGTACTGACGAGATAGACAACCTCGGGGTCGAGCAGGAATGCGAGTCGCAGTGCCGCCGCCGGATCGCTTCGGCCCTCTGGAGTCTGATTCGCCATCCACCCGGCCGCGTTGTCGACCGCCAGAGGCGTGGCTGGACGCAGCCTTCCACGAGGTGGTAACTCGTCGGCATCACCGCCCCGGAAGAGCACCAGAGAAAAAGTCTGGCGGGAATCGAGTCGACGCAATGACTGTTCGACCTGATCGATGACCGCGGGGTAGGCGCCAATCATCGAACCGCTTGCGTCGACCACGAACACAATGCGGCGGGCGGCGGGCGCGGCAACGCCACCGAAAGAGATGACCGGGAGGCCAGAGTCGCCCGATGCGTCGACGTCGAGGGCCGCCGAGCCCGCGAGTAGGTCGTCGGCGGCGAGGAGCAAGTCCGCCAGATCGTTTGAATCTACGTCGGGAGCCAATTCCACGGACGCGGCCGCCGGGCGGCTTGGCAACGGCGTGATGGTTCGTTCGAGCATCGTGACCGGCTCGAACGTCGGCGGCGGTAATGGCGCCGAGATCAGATCCATCGCCTCGGTTTCCTTCGAGTCCACGACACTCCAGGTCACGAGAAATGCGATGGCCAACACGAGCAGGTGGACCATGATGGAGATCGCCCAGGCCAGCGGCGTCTCAGCGTGACGCGAACCGCGGGCGCGGTCCCCAGAGGGTGTCGGATGCGGCGTGATGGCTGGCTCGGTCGTCATGGCAGATTGAATCTAGCCGGGTCGCCCCGTGATTAACGTGAGGGTTGCCGAAATTCAGGCACGCGGTGTTTCCGCCGCGGCATTGGGAATCGTGGGGATCATCAGTCTTCCTCGGGCTCCGGGTCGCTCTCCCGAGGGTTGCGGGCCGGGTGCGTGCCTCCTCCGAAGATGGCGTGATCAAGGCTGATGCCACCGGGACCGCCCAGCAAGATTCCCAGTGCGAGCATGAGCAGGGCGAGCTGAGCGGATGCTTTGGTGAACGTCGTGACGTCCAGGGCGAATGGGCCCGCGGCCTGGATCGCCGGGAGGCTCGTGAGAACGAACGCGACGCCCATCGCGATGCCGAGGCCGACCGACCAAAGGCGGCTGAACAGACCGACCAGAAGGAGACCGCCTCCGACGAGTTCGGTCGCGGCGGCCAGCCACGCCAGAACGACGGGATAGGGGAGATCCGCGTTGTGCAGCATCACGGCGAGCCCGTAGAGGCGTCTGGCTTCGAGCGGCGATTCCGCAGCGATTCTCGCGGTCTTCGAGGGCGGCGTGAGTTCCTGACGGATTGACACCGGCGTACTCGTCGGCTTTTCGGCCTCGGTGAGAGATCGGATGGTGGCGGCGGTCGGGCCGCTGAACTCGACCTTGTCCATGATCTTTGACCATCCGGCCGGTACGAAGACGGCGCAGAGGACGATCCTGGTGAGAAGGGGGACGAGGTGAAGGGCGGCGACTCGGCTGAATCCCATGGATAAACTCCATCAACAGTGGCAGGGTGCCCGGCCGAAGCCGGGGATAGTTTCGCGAAGGTGCTTGAATCAACTTCATCGGGCCGAGGAAGACGTCTCGGCCTGTTCGATCTCTCTATAGGATACGTTCCCAAGCGGGCGTGGCGGAACTGGCAGACGCGCGGGATTTAGGTTCCCGTGGGGTAAAACCCGTGCAGGTTCGATTCCTGTCGCCCGCATTCATCTTTCTTCCCATTGCCGGTAGGCCCATGTCCACCCCTCGTGATCCTCGATCCTCACCGAAATCAACCCTGCCTCTTCAGGCCACCGAAGGTTGGAATCCCGGTGTTTGGCGGTCCTCGCCGACCACGCAGCAGCCGGTGTACTCGGATCCAGTGGCCTTGGCCGCCGCGGTCGCCAGCCTGCGGAGTCTTCCGCCGCTCGTGACGAGTTGGGAGATCGACCGACTCAGGAATCAGGTGGCGGAGGCCGCGGAGGGGCAGCGTTTCCTCCTGCAGGGTGGTGATTGTGCGGAGCGATTCGACGAATGTGCCTCGGCGCCGATTGCCGCTCGATTGAAGATCCTTCTTCAGATGAGCCTCGTGCTCGCCCATGGCGGTCGACGTCGCGTGATCCGGGTCGGTCGGTTCGCCGGCCAATATGCCAAGCCTCGATCGACTTCGACCGAAACTCGAGACGGCGTCGAACTTCCGAGTTACCGAGGTGACAACATCAACGCCTCGGCGTTCGGTGCGAGCGAGCGGGCGCCGGATCCGGCCCGTCTCGTGGAGGGGCACTCCAGATCGGCATTGACGCTCAACTTCATCAGATCGCTGATCGACGGTGGTTTTGCCGACCTGCACCATCCGGAGTATTGGGATCTCGACTTCGCCAGTCACTCGCCTCGCGGCGGTGAGTATCAGGCGATGGTGGAGGCGATCGGCGAAGCCCTGCGATTCATGGAGTCGCTGGCGGGGAAACAACTTGGCGAAATGTCTCAGGTCGATTTCTTCACCAGTCATGAGGCGCTGGTTCTGGAATACGAAGAGGCCTTAACCAGGCAGGTGCCGCATCGCCCCGGTTGGTGGAATCTGTCGACGCACTTTCCCTGGATCGGGCTGCGGACCGCGGACCCAGACGGCGGCCATGTGGCTTACTTCAGTGGCATTCAGAATCCAATCGGCGTCAAGATTGGCCCCGGTATGTCGGTCGAGCACGTCCTCGCGTTGGTCGAACGACTGGATCCTCATCGCTCGCCGGGTCGGCTGACCCTCATCCACCGATTCGGTCGTGAGGGCATCGCGGACGGCCTTCCACCGATTCTCCGCGCGGTCGCGGAGACGGGCCGAAAGCCGCTCTGGGTCTGTGATCCGATGCATGGAAATACCCGCAGCGTGGTGCCCGATTCGGGGCCGATGGCGGGCGAGAAAGTGAAGACGAGGTCGTTCGACGACATTCTCCAAGAGCTCGAGATGGCCTTCGAGATCCACCTAGAATGCGGTTCCCGGCTCGGTGGCGTGCATTTCGAACTGACCGGCGAGAATGTCATCGAATGTACCGGTGGGGCCCGTGGGCTCAGCGATACCGATCTCGGCCACGGATATCGCTCGCAGGTCGATCCAAGACTGAACTACGAGCAGGCCCTTGAGATGGCCATGCGGATCGCCCGCCGGATGCGTGACGCCGGGGTCTGAATTCGTCACTTCCATCGAGCGGCGGACTTGGCTGGTTCGGATACAATCCGCGGCCCCATGACGACCAGCGACCGACGTGTTGTACTTTCTGGCCTCGGGCCGATCACCGCCGCCGGTGTCGGAATCGAGAGCCTCTGGAAGGCCGCCTGTGAAGGTGCCTCTGCGATCTCTCGCATCGAGCGTTTTGATGCGACGGGCTTTCGGAGTCAGCACGCGGGGACGCTGGCCGCGGACGCCTTCAAGGTTCGCGACTCGGTCCCCAAGTCCTATCGCAAAGCGACGAAAGTGATGGCCCGCGATATCGAGCTTGCCGTGGGTGCGGCGGCCGCCGCCATCGCCGATGCGGGACTCCTGACGAAGCCAGACGAGCCGGTCGACGGGCCGACCATTCCCTCGAATCGCATGGGCTGCCATATCGGAGCGGGATTGATTGCCGCCGATGTCGATGAGTTGACCCTCGCCCTCAGGAAGTCCGTGGATGCAGAGGGCCAATTCGACTACGGGCTTTGGGGTTCGCAGGGGATGGGACATCTGACACCGCTTTGGTTGCTCAAGTACCTCCCGAACATGCTGGCCTGCCACGTCACGATCATTCACGACTGTCAGGGGCCAAGTAACACCATTACTTGTGCAGAGTCGAGCGCCACGCTCTCGATTGGCGAATCGATGCGGGCCATCCAACGAGGTGGTGCGGACGCCTGCCTCTCCGGTGGTTGCGATTCGAAAGTGAATCCGATGGCCTTGCTGCGTCAGCAGTTTGCCGGACGGATCGCAGAAACTTCCGACGACGATTCAGCGTTGAAGGCGATTCGGCCGTTCGCCGATGACGCGGGTGGCACGCTGGTCGGCGAAGGCGGTGGCATTCTGGTGGTCGAGGCACTGGAGTCTGTCCGGAAGCGGGGCGGGCGTCTCTACGCCGAGATCTCCGGGTTCGGCGCGGCACAGTCTTCCTGCCCGGACACGGTCGGCGCCCGATTCGCAGAGGACGATCCTGGCGTTGCCCATGCCATCGAGACGGCGATTCGAAATGCGGGCCTTCAGCCGGCGGACATCGACGCGATCGTGCCCTTCGGAAGCGGCATTCGGGCGATGGACGACGCCGATCGACGGGCCATGGGTCTGGTCTTTGGTGACCGCCTGCCCACGATTCCGCTGATGCTTCCGATTCCGTTCTTTGGTTGCTGCGGTGCGGGTACCGGTGCAATTGCGATCTCCATGGCCGCGAAAGCGATCGAATCTCAACGGTTGCCAGCTCGAGTCAACGACGGCGAAACCGACGGGCTTGATGCGGCGGCGACACCATCCAGAGAGGCCGACCTCAATGCGGTGGTGGTTTTTACCACCAGCCTGGGCGGGCAGACCGCGGCCATCGTGCTCACTCGCGTCGGGGAGGACGAGTCTTGAATCAGCGAACCGACGACCAGCGCGTGGTGATCACCGGCATGGGCTGGGTGACGCCGCTTGGCCATGATCTCGACACTGTCTGGAAGCAGTTGATGGCGTCGGGGAGTGGGATGGCCCCGATCACCCGCTTTGATGCGACGACGTTCCCGACCAAGTTCGCCGCGGAGGTCCGCGACTTTGACGTCAATCAGTTCGTGGACGATCCGTCCGTGCACGCACATGCCGGGCCCAACACGCAGTTTGCGCTCGGGGCCGCTCGGCAGGCCTGGACCCAGGCGGGTCTCACCCCCGGGTCATTCGATCCACTTCGGGCGGGCATGTATCTCGGCGCGGGTGAGGGCGTCCTTGACTTCGATAACTACGTGGCGGTGAACCTCGCGGGTTGGAATGAAGAGTCGCGACGGATCGACGGTGTCCCTTGGGTCGAGAAAGCCCTTGAGATGATGGAAGCGGTCAACGAGATTGAGCAAGAGCCGAACATGCCGCTCGCGCATCTCGGTCGCGAATTTGGCCTCCGAGGCCCCGCGTACAACTGCCTCACCGCCTGTGCCGCGAGTACCCAGGCGATCGGCGAGGCGACCGACATTCTCCGACGTGGCGACGCAGACATGATGCTCTCGGGTGGTACGCACACCATGATCCATCCGTTGGGCGTCACCGGATTCAACCGTCTGACCGCCCTGTCAGAACACGATGGCGATCCGACGGAGGCGTCGAAACCGTTTGATCGGACCCGAGGTGGATTCGTGATGGGCGAAGGGTCTGGGATGGTCATTCTGGAGACGCTGAAGCACGCGAAGGCGCGGGGTGCCACGCCGTTGGTCGAAGTGCGGGGCTACGGCTCGAGTTGCGATGCGTATCGAATCACCGACATCCAGCCGGATGGCCGAGGCGCCGCCGATGCGATGCACCAGGCACTGACGCAAGCCGGTATCGATCCCCACACCGTGGGCCCGGACGGCCGACCGGCCGTTCATTACATCTCAGCCCACGGTACTGGGACCAAGGAGAACGACTCGATCGAGACGCGGGCGATCAAGCGGGTCTTCGGTGATCTGGCGCCGGCGATCCCCATGAGCTCGATCAAGAGCATGATGGGTCACCTGATCGCCGCGGCAGGCGCGGTGGAGTTGATCACCAGTGCCATGGCGATTCGGCATGGCATGATTCCACCGACGCGAAATCTGCACCATCCAGATCCCGACTTGGATCTCGACTACGTTCCGAACGACGCGCGAGTCGCCACGGTGGATGTGGCGCTCTCAAACAACTTCGGCTTCGGTGGTCAGAACGACACCCTGGTGATTTCTAGGTTCGAGGACTGACCGGCGGTGGAACGCACCCGGCCAGATGGACGACGCTGGACGTTTCGCCGCATCCTTTTCTTAGGCCTTTTCGCATTGGTGTTGTTCGTCGGCGTCGCCTTGGCGGGGCCATTGTGGTGGCGGTTCGCGTCCGACGGCGATGCGGTCGAACAGCAAGGCTTCGATATCGAACAAATGGTGGCGAGTCGCCTGACTCGGGTCCGCGAGTCCGAGGCGGCGTGGGGGTTCGTGATCGAGGACGGCAGCGTCAACGTCTGGCTGCAGACCCGGCTGGTTCCCTGGCTCGAACATGATGGTGATCTGACGTTGCCAGAAGGTTGGACATCGCCGCAAGTTCGGTTTGGATCAGACTTGATTCAGATCGGGGTCCGTTCCCCATTCTCCTTGATCGTGGTCATCGACCTTCGGCCGCGGATCGAAGATGAGTCGGTGGTCTTCGAATTGGTTGGAACCTCGATCGGCTCGATTCCGGTACCACTGGCGATGGGGGCGTCGATGATCCCCGCCTTGGGGCTGGGTGATGGCGGTGAACGCGAGCCGTCGATGGATCGTCTCTCGGTCCCCCGGCTCATCGAACTCGCCGATGGGCGTCAATTGTGGATTGAAGACGTCGAGGTGGCCTCCGACGAGCTGGGACTTCGGTTCCGCACCCTCCGTTGAGGCTTCAAGAGCAGGCCGCGGCACCGAAAAGCGAACGTTCTTCCCGAATGATTCGGTCAGACGACGCGATCCAAGGCGTTGAGGGATGATGTCTTCGTCGATGGCGTGCCGTCGCCACTGCTCAGCGCACCTCCGATCGAGAGAGTCTTCCGATGACCGAGCCGCTACCCCCGATACCGCTGGGCACCAGCGAACCGCTCCGCGTTGCCGCGCGGCGGCTGCTCGACCGGACACCAGACGAGCTGGGTGAGATCGATCTGTCGCGACTGCTGGTCGTCATGCCCGGCGGCCGCGCCGGGCGCCAGTTTTTGATTGCCCTCGATGAAGAGGCGACGGGTTTGGGATTGCGTTTCCTTCCACCGCGGATCGTGACCCCGAGTGAGCTCGTTTTCACACTTCGCGGCCTCCCGGACATCCCGGTGGTCGAAGCGGTCGCGGTGCGGGCGGCGCTGGCCTCGATTCTCGATTCAGAAAATCCAGAGGTCGTCGGTGGGATTGTCGCCGCTGGCGCGGACCTCTTTGAACGGTGGTCGGTCGCGGAGTCCATTCTGGCGGCGGACCGGTCCATCGCCGCCGCGGACGTCACGTGGTCGGCCTTGGCGGCGGTCGCTGAGACCATGGGTGGCGACTCTGAGCGATACCTTCGAATCGGAACTGTCCTGGCGATGACCGACGCGAGGCTGACCGAGATCGGAACTTGCAGCACGGAAATGGCAAAGCGGACCATGCTGGCGGCGGCGGTTGATGATGCCGCCGCGCCAGAGGCGTTGATCGAAGAGGTCATCTTGCTCGGGGTGGTCGACCTTTCGAAACGTGACGAGATGGCGCTTCGCGGGGTGACCTGCCAATCCATGGTGATCGCAGATCAGGTGGCGGGTCGATTTGATTCGTTCGGAAGACTGGTGCCGGAGATGTGGATCAAGAATCCGCCGGTGATCCCACGGTCGTCGCTGCACATTGAGGACAAGCCAATCGACGAGGCGGAAGCCGCCGTGGAGATGGTCGCGTCATCCAGCGGCGGCGCTGCGGGAACTCCGGAGATCGATGCTGCTTCTCTGGCGATCGTCGTCGCGGATGAGACCTCGGCAGAGTCGTTTCGGCGCGAGTTCGAAGCCGCCGGAGTTCATGCCCACTTGGCCGGTGGCCGGCTCATCGGAAAGATGGCGATCGCGCGGACGCTCGGCGTGCTTGCAGACTTTCTGGAGCGCCGTGATTCCGACGCCTTTGGTCGCCTGCTCGGAGATTCAGCCTTCGCCGTCGCGGTCGATCGACGGTTGGTCGGTGGCAATGCGGCGTTGGCCTGGTCGTCTTGGACGGAGGGAAACATGCCCCGGCCGCTGGTCGCCGGTTGGCCCGGTGACCCTGCCGATACCCAGGATGAGCGAGATGTGGAGGTTCGGGATGTTCTGACGGCCGCCGATGCGGTGGTGACGGATCTGCTCGGGCCGTTGAACTCGAACACCCCGATGCCGCTTGGCGATGCCATGAGCGCTATCTTGGAAGTCCTGCGCGGGCTCGATGAGGAGTCGAAAGACGGTCTCTGGTCCGAAGACGTTCTCTCTAAGGTGCATGCCGCGGCGTGCGAACTCGCATCTCTACCGGCGGAGATCCAACACGACGTGGTCGCGGCGGACGGTCTTCGTCTGCTTCTGGAGGCGATTGTTCGAGTTCGGGTGCCTGATCCACCGGAGGCGGGGGTGATCGAGACGATCGGTTGGCTCGAGGCACCGTTTGATCCAGCGTCCAAGGTGATTGTCACCGGGTGTCACGATGCGGTGCTCCCCGGCCGTCTGGTTGATCCGATCCTGCCCGATCGTCTGCGATCGGCGGCCGGAATCGAAGATGAGCGACGGCGGCATGCCCGGGACCTCTGGGTCTTGTCCACCATTCTCGGCCGTGATCCAGAGGCGAGGTTCCTGGTACCCCGCCGAGACGCGCGGGGAGAACCGCGGATTCCCTCACGCTTGATCTTTGGTGATCACGGGCCAGCGCTTGCGCGGCGGGTGGTCGAAGTCTTTGCGCCACCGCGGGTCCGAAATCGCGGCGCCAACCTGATCTCTCAATTCGGGCGCCCTCGGCCGGGCGCCATCGATGACGGTTTCGAGACCCTCGATCGACTCTCCGTCACAGGCTTCAAGAACTACCTGGTTTCTCCATATCGATTCTGGCTTCAAACGATTCTCAGGCTCAGAGCGCCCGATCCGGTGGGCGCCGAACTTGACGCCCGCCTCTTCGGCATCGCATTGCACGAGGCGGTTGAAGTATTTGGCCTCGAAGAGATTGAACGAACGGGTCGCGGTGAGCCGCATCGCACCGACCCCGATCTCATCCGAGACTGTCTGGTCACCGCCATGTCTGCGGGCCTCGATCGGCGCTGTGGGCCGCACCGCGGTGCGGGGCTTCGCTTGCAGAATCGCATCCTCGAAGCAAGGCTCGAATATGTGGCGGCGCAACAGTCGCAATTGGCAGCGGAAGGATGGCGGATTCATGCGGTCGAACAGAAACTCGACGCGTTACTGAATATTCCTGGCGACGCGCCAATGCGAGTGACGGGCCGGATTGATCGTATCGACTACCACCCTGACCTTGGATGGAGACTGATCGACTTCAAGTCTTCCGACTCCGGAACGTCGCCGGATAAAGCGCATCGAAAAGGGGATCGGTGGATTGATCTGCAGTTGCCTCTGTACCGTGGACTCCATGCGGCCCAACTCCCCGGGGCGCCCGACGCCGCGGACATTGCCACGGGATACTTTCTGGTTGGAGCGGATCCGGCGAAGATCGGGTTCACGCCGTCGAAGCGAATTGATGAGCTCCAACAAGATGCGATGGACGCGGCGGTCGAAGTGGTTCGGGATATCCGGTTGGGTCACTTTGATCACCTCGGTGATCCCCCGTGGGAGGGTGATCCGATTGCACTGGTGCAGCGAAGCCAAACGCTCGGTGCGGACGAAGAAGGAGGCGCGGACGAATGAGCACCGAGAACACCAGCGGCGAACTGGAATTCGTCCCTGATCCCGATCTTGCATCCGCATCTCCCGACGCGGCGATGGGGCTTCGTCATCTCCGTATCAAGGCCTCGGCAGGTACGGGAAAGACATTCCGCCTCGCCGGGCGATTTCTTGACTTGGTTGACCGTGGCGTTGATCCGACCACGATCCTCGCGACGACGTTCACCCGGGCTGCGGCGGGTGAGATTCGGGATCGAGTTTTCTGCGATGCCGCCCAACTGGTCTTGGACCAGGCTGGGCGCGACGACGCGATTCGCGCTCGAAACTTTGCCCGCTCTTCGATGACCGATGCAGACGCGACGCGACTGCTCGAAAGCCTGATCACGGACTTACCCGCGCTGCAGATCCGCACCCTGGACAGCGTCTTCGCCTCGATTGCTGCCGGGCTCGGACCGGAGTCAGGGGTTCCGCATGCCGCGCGTCTCGTCGAAGCCGACGAATCGGCTGATCTCTTACGTCGGGCGATCGATCACGCGATCGACGAATCCGACGAAGAAGCAATGCTGGCGACGCTAGAAACCCTCGGGCGGCGTGGAACTAAAGTCACCATCGTGCCGGTGGTGGAACGTGCCGTCGCCAAACTATTGACGTTGCATGAAGAGTCGACGGCCGATGCTTGGACATGGGCCGCGCCGGAGCGGAATGAAAACGCGATCTCCGCGATTCGCGATTGTCTCTTGGACGAAGCATTCCTGACCCCCTTTGGGAAACGAATCGGAAACCAACTCCGAAAGATTGGGCATCTCACCACCGCCGTCCTTCAACACGACGGTGCGGGTTGGATCGAGATCGGCGGCGCCTCGCTCGTGAAGATCGCGATCTCCGGCGGCACGTATTACAAAAAAGACCTTCCGCCGGCGGTGGTGGAAATCCTCACGCAGCTTGGCCACCACGCCGAAGCAGGAAATCTCCGCAACCTCTCGAAGCGCACCGCCTGCATCCACGAACTGCTCGTGCGAATCGGGCCGTGGCGAGCCGCGATCAAACGGCATCGTCGGCTTGCGGAGTTTGACGACTTCGCGAAGGCGCTTGATCCGCTCCGCGGTGGGGTGGGTGCGGGAGCACTGGAAGAACTCTGGTATCGGATCGATGCTCGGATTGAGCATCTGCTGCTGGATGAGTTTCAAGACACCTCCGCGACTCAGTGGCGGGCCATGCGCCCGATCGCCGCGGAAATCGCCAGTGTGGCCGACGGGAGTCGCTCGCTCTTTGTGGTTGGCGACGTGAAACAATCGATCTACGGATGGCGGGGCGGTGATCCGCGAATCCTCCAACAACTGCAATCGATCACCAGTGAGGGCGAAGTGGAGTTCGTCGAGGAAACGCTCGAACGTTCGTACCGGTCGAGCCCCGCAGTCATCGAACTGGTGAATGCCGTCTTCCGAGGCGTGGCCGAAAACCCGGCCATTCAGGTTCATTCTGAGGCCGCGGCGAAGTCGTTTGGAGACCTTTTCAAAACTCACGAAACTGAGCTCCGCGACCTGCCAGGATTCGCGGTGGTTGAGCGACTCCCACTGCCTGACGCGAGCGACGATAAAGACGCGATCCTCGCCCGATGCGCCGCGGAGGCGGCGTCACGACTGGTTGGGCGGCACGGGCTCGAGGAAGCGGACGGCCGGCCCACCGTGGCGGTTCTGGTCCGCAGCAATAAGCGCATCGGTCCGATCGTCGAGGCGTTGCGGGCCTGTGGAATTCCTGCGACCGGTCGAGGTGGGGGCTCGCTGCTCGACGCCGAAGCATCGGTGGTCATGATTCAGGCGATGCGCCTGGCGGGCGATGCCAGAGATTCATTGGCGGCCGACGACATCGCACGGTCGCCATTGGGCGCGATCTTGGATGTCCCGACGCCGGCGGCCCACCGGCGACTCGACTCAGACGCCCGAGGCCGTCTGGCTGGTCGATTACGCCATCGGTTTGCAGCATCCGGCGTGGCCCCAGTGATCGACGATTGGCGTCGACAGCTTGAGCCCATGTTGACGGCCCGCGAGGCGGTTCGCTTACGTCAGCTTGTGGAGTCGATTGAGTCGCTCGAAGCCGATCCATCGGTGCCGCGTGGTCCCGGCGAACTGGCTCGCATCGTCCGAACGTTGGCGGTGGAGGATCCAGGTGGTGATGGCGTCGTGGTGATGAACATTCACCAGTCCAAGGGGCTTGAATTCCGTGGGTTGGTGGTCACGGATCTTGCCGGGAAGCTTTGTCATCTGCCAGATATCGCCAGCGGAACACCGTCGAAGCCGACCTTGCCAGTGCCGGAAGTATCGAGTTGGTATGCCGAAGAGGCTCGTCCCACGGAAGTTGAGCAGGTCCATCAGGAGACCATCGATCGGGCGGTTCTGGAGTCGGTGTGTGGCCTGTACGTCGCATTGACCCGGGCGGCTCGAGATCTGGTGGTCCAAGTCCCTGCCTCTTCGATTAAAAAGGATGGGGAGGAGTCGCAGACCAGTCTCGGTTCCGCGGCGGGGATCGTCCGCGAAGCCTTACAGATCGAAGCGCCAAGCGACGGGGACGATGCCACCGAAATGTCCGCGGTCGAAGTTTGGCGAGCGGGTGCCTCGACTTCAGAGGTCGAGGAAGTCACGGAGCGGGTTGATCGGGAAATCGCGGAACGCCCGTTGATCAAGGTGGTGGCACAAACGCAGCGGCGACGAGCAGTTTCGATGCGCCCGCCTTCCGCTCGTCACAAGGATCGAGGGCGGTTCTTCAAGCGAGACGATCCTGGTGCCGCGGATCGGGGGATTGCCATCCACGCATGCTTCGAAGCCATCGAGTGGGCATCGGATCTGGATAAAATTGGCGATGACCTGCTTGATGCGCGGATTCGCCGGGTGGTTCCGGGCCGGCCGTCTGTTTGGCGAACCGATCAGATCAAGACATTTAGAACCGCCTGCGGGATTCCGTCGGTCTTCGACGCGTTGTCGGGTCCCCAACCCGGACAGGTAGTTCGTCGAGAACGACGATTTGTGAGCGCCGGGCCGCTTGGTGTTCAGCAGGGGTCGATCGACCGATTGATTCTCGAAACCGAACCGATCGAGGGTGTGGAGTCCTCACGCCGGGTGGTGGGGGCGAGAATCATCGACTTTAAGACCGATCGGGTCGATTCCGACTCGACGGCGGCATCTGAGGTGCTGCTGGAACGTCATCGCCTCCAACTGGAGGGCTATCGCACGGCGATCGCCCGTTCCTACGGCCTGGAGGCCGGCGCCATCTCCGCGGCGATGATCGCGGTGGACGCTGGCCTGGTGGTCGAAGTTGCCAGCGAGGGTTCAGGCTGAAAAGCCCCGGGAACCTCCTCGGATGGTCGAACCTCGGTCGCTGGCTCGGCCGCCGGGAGCCTCCGAGGTGGAGCTGCCGACCCAGAGAGGAACCATCCTTCCCTAGGATTCAGGCGTTCCACGCGAGCCGTTGAACCGTCCTCTTGATACCATCCAAAGCCGTTTTAGGCCGTCCTGCCACGCCCGGAATCCGATATGCCCTCGATCTCCATCAACGGCCAGTCTTTTGACTTTGAGCCCGGTGAGACCATCCTCCAGATCTCGCTTCGCAACGAAGTCGAGATTCCCCATTACTGCTACCACCCCGGTCTCTCGATCGCGGCCAACTGTCGTATTTGTCTGGCGGAAGTCTGGGCGCCGAATGCCCGCAACGACAACAAACTCGAACCATGGCCGAAGCTCGTGCCGACCTGTCAGCAGACGGCAACGGACGGCATGGTGGTCCATACCGATAGCCCCAAGTCGGTGGCCAACCAGAAGCAGGTCATGGAACTGCTGCTGATTAATCACCCCGTCGACTGCCCGGTCTGTGATCAGGCGGGCGAGTGCCATCTGCAGGACTACTCCTATCAGTATGGCCGTGGCGAGAGCCGATTCCGCGAAGACAAGAACAAGCAAC
>ERZ887942.1875-NODE-1875-length-13728-cov-5.180282_pt1 | contig 13728 bp, 10 predicted proteins | sample MGYA00521099_ERZ887942 | MGnify/ENA primary metagenome ERZ887942 (study PRJEB32303, sample SAMEA104408605) | aquatic metagenome | biome: Brackish water; feature: Pelagic; material: water | place: Baltic Sea | collected 2014-06-07T06:48:00 | depth 16,251 m ... | reverse complement strand
TATCCTCATGACGCCGTCTTCTAAGAACACCTGCTTATCACCGTCGGCCCGCCAGGCGCTGTTGGTGGACCATCCGTTTCCGATGACGTCTTCGGTCGCGGATCCATCTTGCCGGTTGAATGAGTCGTGAAAGATAAGCTCAGCCTGCAAACTGGAGCAGATGAGAAAGGAAACGAGTGTTGTAAGTATGCTACGTGTCATTGGGGTGGCGGAGGTTGGTTAGGGAAGCTTTTTTCGCCAGGGTTCCATACTATTGAAAGCGGGCTGGCTCCAGATTCTTCGACCTGAATGGTCGTAATCTTCGTAGGTAGAAAAATGAGTCTCAAGGGATCGGACGAAAGCAATTTGATGTTCGGTGCTGGGAGGGAGTGTTGGACGCGTTTCTGCAAGCGGGTGTATCAAATCAAACCAATAGTCGACGGGGTCTGCGTTAGGTTCCTGAGCGTAAAAACGAATCAACTTCCAACGTCCGTCATGAATCATGCGGGCGTTTCCGTATTCGGCGAACTGGTACGATCGGAAATTGACGGAGCGATTGCCTCTGAGCGAGGGCAATAGGCTGACACCGGGACCGTCGTAGTTCATCTTACTGATATCGCCGCCAGCGACGTCAATGATGGTAGGGAATAGATCGCAGAGGTTAACGAACTCATCTCGGATCTGCCCGCCGCGAACCAGTGAGTCAGGGCCGTTGATAATAAAGGGTATGTCTATGGATTCTTGATACAGGTTTTGAGGAAAACTTCCGTTCCCTTTTCCATAGAGGCCGTATTGTCCAGTCAGGTGTCCATGGTCGGCTGTGAAAATAATCAGCGTATTTTCAATTAGATCGCGGCCTTCCAGTGCATCTGTAATCCGCCCGACCTGCTCATCGACCAAGGTAATGGCGGCTAGGTACTGAGCAACCTGTTCCTCGTGTTCTGGAACGACCTCAGTCGTAAAGTTTGAACGGTGGAGTGTCGAACTGCCGCCGGCGGCGACGATGTCGCGGGCAATCGGACGGTAGCGTTCAACAATGCGTTCTGGTAGACCAGCGAATGGGAAGTGAGGCTCTATGAAATTGAGAAAGACGGCGAACGGTTGTTTCTCTTTTTCATCGATGAATTGAACGGCTTCTTCTGCCAGAAAACGGGCCTGAACTCCGGTATGAGTTTCGGGTTCACCGTCCCTGGAAAAATGAACCGTTCCGCTATGTTGATATTGGTTTAACCAGTTGGATTGGCGGACGTCGTAGCTGAGCCATCGTTCGAATCCGGCCGCGGGTTTCCAGCTCTCGCTGCTGGCATGCCATTTGCCAAACAGTCCGACCCGGTAGCCGAGGTCCTGAAGCGCTTCTGAAAGAAGATGTTCATCTGCCAACCAATCTTGAACGACTCCATCACTGTCCGAAAGAAAATCGTGCACACCATGTTGTGAGGGCATGCGACCTGTCATCAGACTGGCGCGAGCCGCTGAACACACCGGCACCGGAGAGATCGCCTGATCGAATCGGACACCGCGTTGCGCGAGAAAATCGATGTTCGGAGTTTGAATCCGTTTGTCGTACTCGCCTAACGCCCAACGTCCATGGTCGTCGGTCATGATAAGTATAATATTGGGCTTATCGATCCCGTGTGTAAGATTACAGACGGTAGCAAAAATAAAAACTACCAGTAATAGTCTTTGAAAAAAGGTCTGTGGCATGACGGTAGAATGATTAATATGTGCTGGCTTTGGCGTGAGGAATCGTTTGTTCGAACTGATCCCAATTGTTCAAGATCTCTTGAACAACGGTATTGCCCACCCGAAATGCTGCGTCGAGGGATTCGTTGTAAGCGGAAAGGGATGCGCCTCGTTCCCGGGCCAGACTTTGAGGGGCGGTCATGTCTGGCGACGGCATGGTGTAATTGCTGGCGGTTCGGAGAATCATGACGCGATCAATGTCTACCTTTCCGGCATTATGAAGATTGGTCAGCGATTGGAGGGTTCCGCTGTCCTCCATGGCTTTCGTCGTGAAGTTACCACGGCCTTCTGTCCAGAAATCTGTCCAATCGTTTCCGAATTCGGTCATCTTGACGCCATGCCAGAATGTTGAGTCACTCAGGTTGCTTCCAATCAGAACGAAGGGAGGTTTTTGCGCATTGGGAAACCCGACAAACTGCGCCCTCCGTTTGGCCAGGTCTGGGCCATCAAGTAGGGGCGTATCTTTGGTTAGCTGGTATGCCCACTGCAGTAGCCCTTCGTTGAGCTGAAAAAACTGGCTGGGGTTTACGGGTTGCCCGTTGCGGTCGAAGGGCTTGGAAGATCTGAGTGGCAAGTATCCGGTCGTCCAGTCGTCTGGGATCTCGCGAGCATCGATCTCGTGAGCGAGCCCACCGTCTACCACAAATCGTGTCCACACGGCACTCCCCATCGATCCATCATGGGGGTCGATCCCTGAGATCCCTGCGACCAACCAGTAAGCTTTGGTGAAATCGAAACGTGGATCCAATCCCAAGGCCATGACGGACGCGGCTGCGTTGGAGACGCCCATCGCCGTGGTGATGCAGATGACCCCTTTTCCGTCCGTTAGAATATCAGATCGACCGGCTGGAAACGGCAATCGTTGGTTGAGCTCCAAGCGCTTTTCCCAGAGTTCCGTTTCGCCGAGCTCATCGCCGTCCTTTTCGAACATGGTCAGGACGACCACTTTTACGGGAATCGGTTGAACCTGGTCGGCATAGCCAAGCAGCGTTGCAAACGTGGAAAGGAAGGTGAGGAAACTAAGTTTTATGGAGCTGTGCTTCATGGTAATGGTGGTGTGAGCAGGTCCGTCTCCAAATAAGAGATTTAGAGTATAAAAAAGGCGATCCTACGCTTGTCTCTTTAATTGACGTGCTCGACTTCCAAATAATAGGCACCGACGATGGGCTTTTCTTTGGAGTCCGTGAATGTGGCTTTGATCTCTGTCGGTCCGGCCGATAGGGTTGCATTGAATTGGATTTGTGTAGCTCCGGATTTTGCAGTAGCAGTCTGTTGAGGTTGTCCCTTGATCGCTAAACTCGCTCCCGCGATGGGTAAGGACTTACCGGGTACATAGACTCCGTCGGTAACTACCGTTTCTTGAAGAGCGTCGGTGAGCTTGAGTCCGGATTCCTGTGGCCAACGACGAAGCTTGAAGCTGTAGCTACCCGACTTAGCAACGGTCAGGTGCCAAACTCCGTTCTTCAGATCGCCTCGGCGTATCTGCCGCTGCTGGTCAACGAACACATCGAGCCACTCGCAGGCGGTGAGTCGACTTGGGTTTTCGGACTCACTGCCGATGATCACTCGCTCGGGTTCCATAACATCGTTTTTCACTGGGTCCCACCACGCATCGAGGTGCTTGTTCATCTTGGCGACGATGCCCGGGAATTCCTCGGCCACGTTGTGGTCCTGGTGCAAATCGGTCCTTACATCGTAAAGCTGGTTGCCTTCGAGGAGTCGCCAATTGCGCCAAAGTACACCGGCACCGTTTCTTTGGGGAATAGCAGGATTTCCGTCCGTATAGGTGACCTTGAACGTGGGCATACGGCTGTAGTTGATCACGAGCATGCGGTCGTCGAGTGTGGCCCGTTCTTTTCTGAAAATGGGTGTGAGGCTTTGGCCATCCAGATTTTCTGGGATGTTTGAAACGCCTGCCAGGTCGGCCAGTGTGGGTAGTAAGTCTTGAACATGGCTGAGTTCGCTAACCTCCCTTGATTCGCCGAGGTTTCCATCAGGCCAGCGGATCAAGCAGGGGACACGATGTCCACCTTCCCAGAGTGTGGTTTTCTTTCCCTGCATACCGGCGTTGAAATACTCCGGGCCAAAGGTACTTCCGTTGTCGGTCAGGAAAACGACGATGGTATTTTCAGCGAGGCCTGAATTGGCCAGAAAGGAATCGAGCTTACCAACATTGTCATCAATATTGGCGCCCATCGCGAGGAAGCTAGTAAGGCCTTCTTTTCTCACTTCGGAAAGGTGGCTTACGAGTTCCGGATGTTTCTTCATCTGTTTCCGAATAGGCTCACGATAGTGGTCAGGGACGAAGAGTGGCCAATGGGCTGAGTTGAGTGCGATATAGCTGAAAAAGGGAGTATTTTTCTGAGCACTCTTAGTCATCCACTTGATCGCTTCATCAAAGAATATATCTGTGCAGTAGCCTTTGAATTTCTTGCGCTCGCCATTGTGGGTATAAGTGTCTTCAAAGTAGTCATTGTCCCAATAGTCCGGCACACTGTTAATATGAGAGGATGGAAACCAAAGGGTTTCGTTGAATCCACGGTCTTCGGGACGAAAGGGATAATTGTCGCCTAGGTGCCATTTCCCAAAAATACCGGTATGGTAGCCAGTTTCCTTAAATACATCAGCCATGGTTTTGACACCGGCTTTGAGCAAGGTGCGGCCGCTGCTGACGTTAATCGCAGCATTACGAAACGCGTCCAAACCGGTTAGTAGCTGTCCGCGGGTAGGGGTGCACATGGGAGCTACGTGGAAATCGGTAAGGCGAATACTTTCTCCGGCCAGCTTGTCGAGATGCGGTGTGAGTGCGATGGGATTCCCGTTGAAACCGAAATCTCCATAGCCCTGGTCGTCGGTCATAACGACGATAACATTGGGTTGGGAGCCTTGCAACGCGATCGAAGCAAAGATGTGTAAGAGGGTAATGTAGAGCAGGAGCAGTCGTTTCATAGGGTAGCTGATTGGAGTATTCGGTTTTTGGAAAATTACAGTCTATTTTGTCTTCGGAGAAACGGTCATAAGCTTAGCAATGATCGACGTCAAATCTCTGGGGTGGCTTTTTATTGAAACGAAAGCGTGATCAGAGGGCCTGTCTTTCATCCATTGGCTGTGACCGTCGGAATCGATTACAACCCGTCCGCCCTTTGTCAGCTGCCAATAGTCAGGTTCAACTCCACGAACTGCCAATAGGACAGCTGCCTGGTCGTGGCTGGGTTTTCCGGCTTCTAACGCGCTGATTCCACGGAAGGGCCGTGATGCGACAGCAATCTTGATTGGATTGGTATCTGGAAGTGCCTTGAGTTCTGCTCCCGTGTAAAGGGCTGCACCCACTTCATAACCCTGCCAGAGTATGGTTCCCGGCCATTCTTTCGTCACGGCAATCGCTGCCGGCGGATCCAGTCGGAGATTCGTTTCCGGTCGGGCCGTTCTGGGAAATCCTCCACCCATGATAACCGTCTGTTTGACCTTTGTCGGGATGAGTTCGCTACCCGATAATGGGCTGATTGCGTCAGGACCTGATCTCAACAGGTCTTCAAGGTTACTCAAAGCGCCCACGCTACATAGGACGACACTTCCATCTTTTTGTTCACCCAGATCGGCTAGCGCGTGAAGAACGGCCAATGCCCCTGCATCATCGCAATCGTTGGCCATGTCAGTATCGAAGATGACGGGTATCGGAGGTTGGGCTAATGCGTATTGAGAGAAAACGCAGACGCCAATTACTAGCCACGGTAGTGTTCGTTTCATGCGGATGTTCATGGCGTACTAGTTGTCAAAGAGGCGACGATCGATCGGCGCACTGCGTCCCTCGATGTGATAGCGATTCATGAGGTGCTGCAAATGTTGAACTTTTATGGGTTCAGTGAAGAATAGGTTTTCGCTTTCGCGAAGATCACTATCGAGGTTGTATAACTGCATCGGTGGTAGCTGGGGATCGAGCGTATCGAATGCTTTAGCTCCGCCACCGCCTTGGCTTAAGATGAGCTTCCAGGGGCCTTCGCGGATGGAAAGGAGTTCGGTAAAACTATCATTCACGAGGGTGGTCCTGCGAATCTGGCGATCGGTTTTGTTCAAGAGTGAGCCCAGAAAACTGAAGCTGTCTTCGGCTGTGTCGGGTGGTAGGGAAACTTGGAAGAAGTCTGCGAAGGTGGCGATAACGTCGGTCAGAGCTATCAGCTCGTCACTGGTTTGTCCCGGTTGAATATGGCCAGGCCAACGAGCCATCATTGGCACCCGTTGACCCCCTTCGTAGACGGACGTTTTTTGCCCACGTAGGGGGCCATTGATAAAGTGTCCGTTATCTTCGGCATGGTCTATAGGCTCATATTTATGAATACCTCCATTGTCACTGGTAAATATCACAAGGGTATTGTCCTTGAGCCCATTCTGTTCGATTGCTTGAAGTACCTCCCCGATTGAGTGATCGAGCTCGAGTATGAAGTCGCCTCGTTTGCCGATCTCGTTTGTCCCTGCGAAACGCGGGTCGGGCTTCAGGGGGCCGTGGATATTACGATGCGCCAAGTATAGGAAGAAAGGTTGATCCTTTCTTACATTTTCTAGCCAGTTGACGGCACGTTCCGTGAGACGGTTACTCAGGTTCTCATGCTTGTAGGTCGCCTGTTTTCCTCCTTCGACACGCAGAGCAGCCGCTAGTCCAGAACGCGGGCGATGAAGATAATCTAACTCAAAACCCGGGCGTTTGTCTGGGGTCATACGTATCGGGTCGTTCGGATCGAGACCCAATACTTTGTGATTTTCTATGATGAAGTGCGGAAATTGACCGACGTGAGGAAATCCCCAGAAATAATCGAATCCCAGTTCGAGGGGGCCGGGCTTCAGATCGCGATTGTAATCGGGACCGAGTATATCGTCCCAGCCTTCCATATCCGGTTGACCAAACCCCAAGTGCCATTTCCCAATGCAGGCCGTTGCGTACCCTTGGTCCTTGAACAAATCGGCAAGCGTATAGCGATTCGGGTCGGGTAGGAGTGGATCATTGGCCCATACCGTAGACCCACCGACCCAAGTGCGCCAGGCATACCGACCAGTGAGTAAATTGTAGCGGGTTGGTGTGCAGACTGAGGAAGGAGAATGAGCATCTGTGAAACGCAGTCCTTCAGTCGCTAAACTATCAATGTTGGGGGTAAGTACTTTGGTTGCACCGTATGAACTGAGGTCTCCATAGCCTAAATCGTCTGCCAGGATGAAGACTACGTTGGGTTTGGTATCGCTGCCTTGGCAGAAGGGTGCGAAACACAATAAAATTAGAATTTCCCTGAATATGAGTTTAGTCATAAGTGACGCTTGTTGGGGAGGTATGCCTTTGCTTATTGAGGGGGTTCGGAGGCCAGTTGAACACACGCTTCTCGCACCCGTTCGGTTTGCTGGCTATTCATTTTTAAAAAGTGATGTAGACCGTCTTTATCAAGATCGAAACGGGTCGCACCGTCATTCTCAATGGCTACAGTACCTGGTGCGGAAAGGTCAAAGTAACCACGATCTGGGTACACGGCGGCGAGCACGGCAGTTAGGTCCCAAGTTGGGCGGTCGTGCGGTTGCTGTGGGACGTAAGCTAGATAACCTTCTTTTACCAAGTGGTTCTCGACGTAATTGTAGTCTTCCATGATGCTCTGCCAAGGGTAGGCAGCTGCGATGCCGATTTCGAAACCGCTCCAGATCAAGGGCGCTGTCCAGTCTTTTGCGAATTCCTGAGCTGAAGGTATGTCCATCTTTACATTGTATTCAAGGTGTCGCGTGTTGTCCCGAATAGTTTGAAATGCTCCAGCCATGATGACGAGTGTCTTCACTTTTTTCGCAACCAGTTCAGGGCCGGCCAGTGGAGAGTACTTGTCTGGTTGTGATTTCAAGAGTCTTGAGAGATTGGTGAAGAATCCAACCTGGACGATAGCTACCGATCGATCGGGTTGAGCTGCGAGGGTTTGACGCAGTAACGCTACCGCTTCCGGCGCGTCCTCGCCACTTCTGAGATCGTGCGGGTAAACCAGTGTGCCGTCAGCGTGAACCTTGTCGGCCAGTCCATTGTATTTACCCAAGTGCGGTGTCACGCCATTGCGAACGGCTCCGATCGGAATATCCGGCTTTCCGTAAAAGGTATTTAACGCATCGATGAACGCAGCGGATTTGGGATGATCTTTGGTGGATGTGACCGCGAGTAGTTTACAGGCTCCGCGTTTCTCAAGATTGTGAATCATGGCCAAGGCCATAGCGTCGTCGATATCGTTGCCCATATCCGTATCGAATATAAGACGTACCGGTTCGGCCTGGGCGGCTACCATAATGAGAGTAGTTATGAGTAAAAAACAGATTTTCATGGTTTTGGGAGTGGTGGTCCTGAAGGCTGTTCAGACCTATCGGATTAGCGAGAAGGTGGTTGAGCCACCATATTAACCAAGGCTTCAGTTACGCGCGCTGCCTGATGTTTGTCCATCGTCATATATTGATCGCGTTTCATAGCAGGTTCCACGCTGGAGAGGTCTTTGGGTTGCATGAAACGAGTCCCCGGGCCGGGATCGAATCGGGTGAAACCATCCTCTTCAACCGTTACCTGACCTGGTGAGGAAAGGTCAAAGTAGCCACGATCTGGATACACGGAATAAAGCACGCTCGTTAGATCCCAGGTGGGACGGTCGTGATCGGGACCGCTGTGTAGCAAGTAAGCTTCTTTGACGATATGATTAGGTAGATACCCGAAATCCTGAGCAATACTTTCCCGAGGATAGGGTGCCATAATGCCGATTTTGAAACCACTCCAGATCACAGGGACTTCATCTGGCCACTCATCTGCCAGTTGCTGCATCGAGGAAACATGGTTACGAACGTTGGCTTCCAGGTAGCGATTACTATTGCTTATAGTTTCAAAGGCACCCGCCATGACGGATAGCAGGGTTACTTTTTTTCTTACGAGATCCGGTCCGCTCAACTGCGAATAGTTATCGCCTTTCGTTTGAAGCAATTCGGCAAGATTGGTTGCAAGTCCAACCTGAATAATGGTCACAGAATGGTCTTCAGCAGCAGCCAATGTTTTGCGTAGTAGGGTGATCGCACTTTCTGGGTCTTTTGAAATGCCGATATCGTGAGGGTAGCGAAGCTTCCCGTCGTCTTTCTCGTTAACCAAGCCAAGGTATTTGCTATCACGGTGTGGGGCATTTGGGTTGATACCTATTGGAATATCTGGGCGACCGTAAAAGGTATTGACCGCATCGGTGAACGGAGCGGCCAATTCGTTTTCTTTCGAAATCGTGACGGCTAATAGTTCGCAGGCGCCACGATCGGCCAGGGTATGAATCATCGCCAGGGCCAGGACATCGTCAACGTCACCGGTGATATCGGTGTCGAATATAATAGCCGTTGGAGTTGCAGATATGACAACTGGTAGAGTGAGAAGACTGAGAAATAGAAGGAGTTTCATGAGACTGGGGGTGTTAAAGAGTTCCCGTTTTGAATCGCATTTTTAATTTTTGAAAGAATCCGCCACGAAGTGCGTCAATAGTGACGGCCAGAACGATCACGAGGCCGGTGACGACGCGTTTTGAGGGTTCGCTGGCGCCGATTTGAGCGAGACCTGCGCCTAAAGTGGCGATGATCAAAACGCCGATGAAGCTGTTGATAATGGAACCACGTCCTCCCATCAGGCTGGTGCCACCGATAACGACCGCAGCAATAGCCGAGAGCTCCATCCCCACACCGGCGTTGGGATCGGCTGATCCTAGTCGGGAGGTGAAAAATACAGCAGCCAGACCGGTGAGTAAACCGGTGATGGCGAACACCGAGATCTTTTTGCGAGCAGTGGGAACACCTGCGAGACGAACAGCGCTCTCATTCGTGCCAATGGCTATCAAGTAACGCCCATAGGTGGTTCGGGTCAGAATGAACTGGCCGATGATGATGACCACCACGGCAATCAGGAATGAGATGGGTACCCCTAGTCCTGGCAAGGGCCTTGCCATCGGTTCGAGGGCGACACCGAGGTACTTCGTTTGAGAGTCGGTTGCCAGATAAGCGAGCCCTCGGGCTATCTCCAAGGTTCCTAGCGTTACGATGAAGGATGGGATGCGCAGGTAAACCGATATTGCTCCGTTGAACAACCCTGTCAGTCCTCCGGTGATAACCGCGACCACGATTGCCAAGATTAACGGGAATTCCCAATCGACCAATGCTACGCCCAGCATGGCACTTGCGAGTGCGAGGGTTGAGCCGACTGACAGATCAATCCCGGCAATGATTAACACCAGCGTCATGCCACAGGCAATGATGGCAAGTGGTGGAACCTGACTGGCCAAAGTGGCAAGTGTGCGGGAGGTTACGAAATTATCACTGAGGATTCCGAAAAGCAGCACCAGCCCCAACCAAATCAATATCATGGGGGCGTAGTCGGTAAACCAACGTTTGTAGTTCATTATTTATTGGGCCCTTTCATGGGTTGAAATATACTCGCTGAATGCAGCTGCCGTAATGGCTTCCTGACTCCAATCGTCGGGCGTAAACTCGCCGGCGATCTTGCCGGCCGACATGACCAGTATGCGGTGTGAAATGGACATGAGCTCAAGCAGGTCACTGGAAACGACCACCAGGGTCTTTCCTTCGCGGGCTAACTGATCGAGGGCATTGTAGATGGTTTCTTTGGCGGCAACGTCGATACCTCGGGTGGGTTCATCGAAAAGTAGTACGGGACTGTCGCAAAGAAGCCAACGTCCCATCACCACTTTTTGTTGGTTTCCTCCGCTCAATTCGTCGACAGATTGTTCAACCGAGTCGTACTTCAGCTCCAGTTTGTCCGTAGTAGCTACCGTTGCATCGAATTCTTTTCGATGGTCAATCAAGCCCGATTTGCTAAATCGCTCCAGGGTCGAGAGGGTTGTATTGAGGCTGACCGACTTATTCAGGAGTAGGCCATCCTGCTTGCGGTCCTCGGGAATGAGTCCTATCCCTGCCTTCACCGCATCAGTTGGACTGGAAATCGACAGGGGTGTCGTCTCATCTCCGATAAATACGGTTCCGCTTTGTTTGGGATCGGCTCCGAAGATCGCTCTTAAAGTCTCGGTCCGTCCAGCTCCAATCAGGCCGGCGATACCCAGTATCTCACCTTTCTGAACAGAGAATGATACGTCATTAACGGCAGGTTTTGCGGTCAGGTTTTTGACCGTCAGGCCTGGCCCCCGATGTTGGATCTCCAAATGGGGGTGGCGTTCAGCCAATTCATCGCCTGCCATCTCATGCACCAGCGTATCCATTGATACACCATCTGTATCATGCGTATTGATACGGTGGCCATCTCGTAAAACGGTCACGCGATCAGCAATGCGAAATATCTCATCCATCCGATGGCTGATATAGATCATGGCCACGCCTTCTTCGCGTAGGCGCTGAATATTTTCGAACAATCGTTCAATCTCTGGACCGGTGAGGGCAGCCGTGGGTTCATCGAGGATAAGTATTGAAGAATTTTGCGCGAGAGCTCCGGCGATCTCGACGAGTTGTTGTTGGCCTACTCCCAGGGTATCGGCCAGTTGATCCGGATTCAGCTCGTTGAGCCCCAGTCGTGTTAGGGCCTGTTTGGAAAGTTGGTGGAGCTCTTTACGAGCGATGATACCCTTGTGATGGGGAAGGGTGTGAAGAAAGAGATTCTCGCCAACCGTGAGAGTAGGAATTACGTTGAGTTCTTGCAGGACCATATTGATCCCGGCAGCGGATGCTTCCTGTTTGTTGGAGGGTTTGAAGGGCGTGCCTTGAAACAGAATCTCTCCACTATTGCGCGGAGTGAGGCCGGTCAGGATTTTTGCGAAGGTGGATTTGCCGGCTCCGTTGCTTCCAATCAGCGCATGGACTTCGCCTTTTCTGAGGTCGAAATCGAAGTCCTTTAAAACAGGTACGTTGTAGGCCTTATTGAGTCGGTTAACCGTGAGCACGCTGGGAAGCGGCTCGCTCATTGGTTAAGAGTTTCTTGGGTGATCAAGTCTACGACGGTCTGTTGGTCTTTTGGTTGTTCTCCACCTGAGAGTATATCCAATGCTGCTTGTATCCCGAAGGCGGCTAATTGGTCTCCATGTTGATCAGCCGTGGCTATCATTTGTCCATTCAGAATCAGAGGGCGGACAGCACTGATGTTATCAAACCCGGCAACCAGCACCTTTTCTTCGAGGCCGGCAGCTCGCACGGCGGCCACCGCACCGAGTGCCATCGAGTCATTGGCGCAGAGTAGGGCCTTCAAGTTTTCGTGTTCGTTAAGCATGGCCGAGGCGACGTTGTTGGCGGGTTCCATTTCCCAGTAACCGGATTGTTTTGAGACGACCTTCACTCCGCCGGCTTGCATCGCATCCTCGAATCCGAGTCGGCGTTGGATCGCATTGAAGGTGGTCGTAATACCTTCGATAATAGCTACCTCATCATTCGCCTGCAACTGTTGGGCCACGACTTCGCCGACCATACGGGCACCGTCACGATTGTTCGGTCCCACAAAAGGTAAGTTGAGGTTTAGTTCTTTTAAAATATCTGAGTCTAGCTTGTTATCGATATTGATGACGAGGACTCCAGCGTCACTTGCGCGCTTGAGGATAGGAATAAGCGCCTTGGAGTCAGCTGGTGCGATGACGATGGCATCCACGCCACGAGACATCATCTGCTCGACCATATCAACCTGGGCAGATACGTCCGACTCATTCTTGATACCGTTCACGATTAAGTCGTATTGGTCAGGGTTTTCGGCGTGATGCATTTCTGCGCCTTCACCCATGGTTTTGAAGAACTCATTGGCGAGCGACTTCATGATCAAAGCGATCACCGGTTTTTCAGCCGTTTCAGTAGAGGTCTTGTCTGATTTTGACTGGCCGCATGCTATGAGCAATAGGCTTAAGGCCGTGCAGGTTGTTGTTTGGAGTAGGAGCTTGAAGTGTTTCTTCACTGAGTCAGGTTCTACGAAATAGACCTCTCGTTCAAGAATACTCGCTCTGGAACGCTGCTTTTTTAGTCAGCTTGGAAAGAAGGCAGCCGGACCGGTTCTTTCTGGCTATGATTTCATGGTTACTCGAAGGAGTCGGGTATGAACAGCAGTGGTGTATTTTAAATTCATGCGGACATCGATAAAACGGAGCTTAGAGAGCATTCGTTTATTAAGTAATAGGTTTCTGTAATACCGGCGGCGGATATCGCTGAGGGGATAGACGCATGTTCGTATTTTTTTGAACTTCGATCTCGATAGGTAGACCCGATGAGAGAGCTTACTGCTCGGCTCTGAACTGTTTCAGAAGATTATGCCTTTTTAAGATTGGTTGAAGTGGCAGTATGAATAGCAACTTCGTTTTTACCTCAAAATACACCCCTAAAATCAAACAAGACTCTCTTCAATTCCGATTCCATTTGGTCGGTAACAAATGTATACTATGAACTCATCAAGAACCTATCTTGCAGCGTTGGCTGCTTTACTCCTGGTCCCTCATATTCATGCTCAGCAAGAAGACGAGGAGGAAGCTGTCTTCGACTTAAGTCCTTTTACGATCTCTGAGGAGGAAACGATCGGCTACCAGGCAACCACCACACTTGCTGGATCTAGATTAAAAACAAACCTTAGAGATGTGGGCGCGGCTGTTTCGGTTATCACTAAGGAAATATTTGATGATACGGGAGCTACTGATGCATCTACCATTTTAGGCTTAACCGCGAATACAGAAGTGAGTGGTCCCAACGGAAACTTTGCCGATATCAGCTTCTCGGCAGGTCGACCGAATCCTTCTGAACAACAACGTATGCCCCAAAACTCTCAGCGGGTTCGCGGATTGGCGAAAGCCTCTCTGACACGCGGGTTCTTCCTTACCGATATTCCATTCGATAGTTACAACAGTGACCGGGTGACTATAAATCGAGGCCCCAATTCTTTGCTTTTCGGGATTGGTGAGCCCGGAGGCGTTATTAATAATGCGGTCAACGCGGCCTCAATGGGGCAGGACTTCGGAGAATTATCAGTCCGGGTCGGTGAGCGTGGCTCCCGTCGTT
>ERZ887942.1874-NODE-1874-length-13728-cov-7.183427_pt1 | contig 13728 bp, 12 predicted proteins | sample MGYA00521099_ERZ887942 | MGnify/ENA primary metagenome ERZ887942 (study PRJEB32303, sample SAMEA104408605) | aquatic metagenome | biome: Brackish water; feature: Pelagic; material: water | place: Baltic Sea | collected 2014-06-07T06:48:00 | depth 16,251 m ... | reverse complement strand
CACCGAGACGTATTGGACAACTCAATGTGGCAGTAATAATCCCCGATCGATTCTCCGACAGGGATAAGAAGCATATGGTGAACATCGCCCATGCCTGCCCGGTTCATCATAGCCTGCATCCAGACGTGGTCTTAAATGTGACCTTGGATTGGAAGTAATCCGGCACGGACCTTATATGAAGTTCTATTTCTCGTCTCTTCTCTTTTCGCTTTCTCTCATCCTCGCAGGTTGCGGTGGTGGTGACTCAGCATCTTCAGCTCGCTCGAGTACGTTGATATTTTCCCGGGGGAGCGATGCGCAAAAGCTCGATCCGGCGGACGTCGACGATGGCGAATCCGTAAAGACGCTCAACCAAATCTGTGAAGGCCTGCTTCGCTTCAAACCCGGAACGCTTGAGATTGAACCCTGGTTGGCGGAATCTTACACCGTGTCGGATGATGGGCTTGAGATCACATTCCAGATTCGGGAGGGGGTAGTTTTTCAAGACGGCACACCTCTGACTGCAGAGTCAGCAGCCTTCTCGTTTCTTCGGCAGATGCATAAAGACCATCCTGGGCACCTTCCAGGAGCAATTTTTCAGTATTGGAATTACTTATACAGTGATATTAATCGAGTCGAAGCCGCTGGGCCAATGACCTTGGTGATGGGCTTGAGTCAGCCTAATGCCACGATTCTGTTTTCATTGGCGGCGTTCCCTGCTTATTTAATCAGCCCCCAGTCGCTCGAAGATTATGGACAGGACCTTGTTCAAAATCCGGTGGGTACGGGACCTTATCAATTCGTGAGCTGGGAGCCCAACCAGGCGATTGTTCTCAAGAAGTTCGAGGGCTATTGGGGTGAGCCAGCGGGTTTTGAGCGGCTGGTCATTAAATCAGTACCGGAAAATGCGGTACGGCTTCTCGACCTGAAAGCGGGAAAAACGCAGGGGCTCGACGGCCTCCAACCCGCAGAAGTCCAGCCACTCATAGAAGATCCGAATTTCGAAGTGTATCATGAACCGGGAATGAACTTCTCTTACCTTGCTATAAACGAAACGGCGGTACGCCTTTCCGAGCCGGAAATCCGCGAAGCGATCTACATGGCTATCGATCGGGAAAAGCTCGTACGCGTGGCGCTCGATGGTTTGGGTGAGGTCGCCCACTTTCCCATGGCCAAAGGCATGCTTGGGGAGCCGGAGGAATTTGACCCAGTACCGTTCAATCCCGCTGCTGCCAAAATGATACTGGATAAATATGCGGATCGCTGGACCGAGCCGATCTCGATCAGTGTTATGAACGCGCCCCGGCTTTATGCTCCGGATCCAGTAAATATGATTTCATTGATCCGCGAAGACCTTAAGCAAGTGGGCCTCACGGTCGAGGTCGAGGTGCGAGACTTTAAGAATCATCTGCATCATACTCGCAATGGCCGGCATGAAATCGGTTTTCTGGGGTGGATGGGAGACAATGGAGATCCGGACAATTTTCTAAGTATCCACCTGGCAAGCTGGGCTGCCAAAATGGGAGGTGCTACAAACATCGCCTTTTACAAGAATGACGAGATGGACCGGCTTCTTATCGAAGGTCGGAAGGCCAGAGTCATGAGCGAACGCCAACGCATCTATGAGGAAGTTCTGGAGCTCTGGCGCAAAGACCTTCCGCTTCTGCCGCTCGTTCATGGGGAGTCGATTGTCGTACTTCGCTCCGACCTCGAGGGATTTACACTTTCGAAAACGGGGGACATCTACTTGGGTCCCGTAAAGCCAAAAACCAATTAACGGTCTCATGGGTCTAAGAATTCTCTCGCTGCTTTTCCTTCCGCTTCTACTGAGTGGAGCTGAAGGTGAGCCTGAGAAAACAGACCTGGGCTTCGAAATATTTCGTGACAACTGTATGGCCTGCCACCTGCAGAGTGGCATGGGTATCCGGGAAATGAATGCACCCTCCATCGCGGGTCTCCCTCGCTGGTATATCTCGGATCAACTAAGAAAATTTAGGCGCGATCAACGGGGCTTCGACGACGAGGATCTCGCGGGTAAGCTGATGAAAGCCAACGCTTCGGCGCTCGATGAACGGTCGATTGCTTTTGTGGGGCGTCACATTGAAAGCCTTCCCGCCAATCAGAGCCGCAATACCTTGGATACCCCACCGTCTGAAGAGGGTGAGGCTGTTTACCAGCAACGGTGCCTCAGTTGCCACGGTGAAAACCTTGAAGGCAACCGTTCCGAGCGGGTTCCTCCTCTAACTCGTCAACAGGATTGGTACTTTCTCCGACAAATGGAAAACTTCAGCTCAGGCAAACGGGTTCATTTTGACGGTGACGAATTAGCGCTATCGAAACAGGAAGTTGAAGCGGTGGTTGCTTGGATCAGCGAAACACGTTAACGGGTTAATGGCCTGTTATCGATCAGTGCCATTTTTATTCTTCTGCGGGGTGAATGGGACAGTTTTAGGCGTAGCGTATGGCTTTGTGAATGCCGATGCATTCAAAGTATGGGTACGGGGCTAATGATAAGGGGTAACCGTGCACTCGATTTCCGTTGATTTGCTCGCTAAACCTACTCTCTGCCGAGCACGTTTCGCCAGACACTCCAGCGTGGTTCCAGCTCATCCCGAGGGTGGCCGAGTATCCAGAAATCGTAGATCGATTGAGATTCTGTGGATTCCAGTTCGACCCCCAGCCATTGATTGAAGAAATGTTGAAATTCCAGGTCTGCCGGGTTGATGGGGTAGGCTAGGTTATAGGTCCAGTTTCTGGCGGGTATGACGACCTTGTAATTTGGATACACCAGAGACCAGGCGGAACCCGCCTCTGCCGACGTATAGAGGGCTTCGCTGGGCGCATTTTGCTCAAGGAATTGATAGTCCGAAGCGTAGGGTTTTAAAGTCAGGTTGGGGTAGACCGCCTTGATGTCCGGGATGAAGGGACTTGGATCGACAACTCCAAATATAACCTCCTCGGTTTGTTTGAATATATCCGCTGAGGAAAAGATGCGTTCCATCTGCTCGTTTTTCGGAATGAGCATTGCGGCGTACAGTTTGAGGTAACTCTGAGAAAACGTATAGTCCGCGACGTTGGATGTGGTGACAGGAACACCGGACATGATGATATCCAAAACGCCGGCATTCAAATAAGCGGGGGCCTTGTCATGTTCTATTGGATAAAACTCCAATTGACAGTTGAGGTGAGATGCCAGCCGGTGAGCGATCTCAATGTCGAAACCCTTAAGAAGGTTCTGATCGTCCAGGTAGGACCACGGCAGGTTGCCTCGGAAGAATCCTACGCGGAGAACACTGCGTGTTTTGGCCGTATCTGCTGCCGGGTCTTCGTTGTATGCCTGGTTCGATCTGATAGTCAATCGACCATCTTCGAGATAACGCTGCCATTGGCTCAGTGACACGAGGGGATTTTATTGCGTCACGAACCCGAGTCATAGGTAATCGTAGGCATAACTCCGACCATACCGATGAACACCGCCCAACAAGCAATCGCTAAGCGAGCTCACCTTCTTGATTGTGATACGAACGCGCTTCGCCTAATTGACGGGGATGGCGATGGCATGTCTGGTATTTTTTTAGATACCTTCGCGGATAGATGGTTGATATCGACCCGATCTGACAAGCTCGATCCCGCTGTGCGTGCGTGGCTTGAAAGACAAGGCAAGACTGGAAAAACAAGCTATTGGAAACGGCTCGATCAGCACGAAAAAGAGGACCCGACTCACATCGCTGGGCCGATCGTGAATGCGCCATTTATTGCCTCTGAAAGTGGCGTGAACTATCACATCAATTTCCAAGCAGGTTATTCACAGGGCATCTTTCTCGATCAACGGCTGAACCGTCAGCGCGTCCGGCAGTTCTCCGCCGCTGGGAAAACCGTGCTAAACACCTTTGCCTACACCGGAGCCTTCTCGGTTTGCGCCGCGCTTTCAGGTGCGACCACTACGACTCTCGACCTTTCACAAGTCTACCTCGACTGGGCAAAAGATAATTTCCTCGCCAACAATCTCGACCCCGCAGAACACTATTTCTGTAAAGGTGACACCTTCCACTGGTTGAAACGCTTTTCTCGGCAAGGAAGGACTTTTGATGGCATCGTCCTCGATCCTCCGACTTTTTCCCGCGATGATAAAGGCAAAGTCTTCCGAGTCGAAAGAGACTATGACCAACTGGTAGCCCTAGCCTATGCCTGCCTCGCTCCCGGCGGCTGGATTCTCTGCTGCACGAACTGTCGTAAACTTTACCCGCGTGATTTTGCGCGAATGGTGCGCCAGGGTGCTCCTCGAGCCAAAGTCACTTCACTGGCTATGCCGGAGGAATACACTGGGGAGAATTATTTGAAGTCGCTGTGGGTTGAAAAGTCCTAACGTAGGGTTTTAACTTGGTGTCCAGAAGTCTCATGCTAGAGGGTCGTCTGTAAGCGCCTCCGCTTTATTTTCATTCCTGAAATTCTTGGGATTGGTTACAGGTAAAAATTTGCTCGGCGGCTCGAAACACCACTTCGCTCGTTAAGCTGCCGTCGAACGACTCCTCGCTATAGCGTTACAGACGAAGAGGTGAGGTTTTTACACCGAGCCGGGCGATACGAATGAGGAGTTGGTGCAGCAACTCGATAAGATCCTCATCTAAGGGTTTCTAGCATTACAAAAAAATGGATAAGCGGATGACTTAGCAGCGAAAAGAGCTATGATATATAAGTATTACCTTATAACTTCATTTACCTCTTAATAATACAATTCGTGCCATCGCCTAACCGAGAAAAGATCAGATTATGAACGAATTATTAGACCAACTGATGGTTGCGATCAAAGCGGGTAAACGTAAGGACGCCCGCGCAGCGACTGCAGCAGCACTGGAAGCAGGAATCGACCCACAAAGCGTGCTCGATGCGTTGACAGAAGGTATGAACGACGTGGGGAAACGATTTAGAGCGAACGTGATTTTTGTGCCAGAAGTTTTGGTAGCAGCGCGAGCGATGCAAAAGAGTATGGACCTACTGGAACCAGTACTGGTTGCTTCAGGTATCGAACCGGAATTCTCCATCGTTATTGGCACCGTTGAGGGCGACCTTCACGATATCGGAAAAAATCTGGTGATGATGATGCTTAAGGGTGCCAATTTCAAAGTCATTGATCTTGGGGTCAACGTGTCAGCCGAAACGTTTGCCAATGCTGTGGCAGAGCATAATCCAAACTTAGTCGCGCTTTCCGCGTTGCTGACCACAACGATGCCTGCGATGGAGAGAATTGTTTCCGAATTATCCTCATTAAACAGCTCTATCAAAATTATGGTCGGTGGCGCTCCGATCACTCAGGCATTCGCTGATCAAATAGGAGCCGATGGCTACTCCGCCGATGCTGCCAGTGCAGTGGAACTTGCCCAAAAACTGTGCGCCTGACACGCGGCATTCCATCCTATGACTTCTCACGAACGTATCTTGAAAACGCTGAATCGCGAACCGGTTGATCGCGTTCCGATCGACATTTGGCATACATCCGAAGTTCTTGAATCACTCAAGGAGTATGCAGGTGAAAGCGATGAACTTGAACTCTACCGGAAGCTTGGGATTGATAAGATCGTTTGGATCTTACCTCGTTATTTAGGTGGGGAACCGTCAGACCCGAATGCAGTTGAAGGTCGCGATACCTGGGGCGTACCCACGAGAAAAGTACGATCCGGCCTGGCAACCTATCATGAGTTTGGGAAAGGGCCGCTTTCTGACTACGAGGAACCTGAGGAATTGGACGACTATGAGTTGTGGCCCGACCCGGATAAATTTGACTATGCGGCTGCCAAAAAAGACGCGGAACGGGCCCGTCAGTTCAACTTTCAAACCTTGGGTCCCTGGATGTCGCATTTCGAAATCTATTGCCATATGCGAGGTATGGAAAACGCGCTGATGGATACGATTGCCGAACCTGAATTTCTCGATGCTGCCTTGGACCGTATCGAAAGCATACAGACTGAAATACTGGGACGGTATTTTAGTGAATTTGGTGATCAGCTCGACCTGGTCTTCCTTGCCGATGACATCGGCACTCAGGAAAGTCAGCTGATTTCAATCGAGGCTTATGAACGCTATATAAAACCTCGGCTAAAGCGATGGTGCGACCTAAGCCATGCCCATGGGAAAAAGGTCCTGTTCCATTCAGACGGAGCGGCACGTAATTTTGTGCCTCATTTGATCGAAGCGGGCATTGATATACTCAATCCCATTCAGCACGTTTGCCCGGGGATGGAACGTGTAGGGCTTAATCGTGATTTCGGTGATCAGGTTATTTTCCACGGCGGTATTGAAAATCAGAACGTACTCCCACGCGGCACGGTCGATGATGTTAGAAAAGAAACACTAACCTGTCTCGAAACCCTCGGCGCCAACGGCGGTTATATTCCCTGCTCCTGTCATAATATCCAAGCGGGAACACCAGTGGAAAATATTATCACGATGATCGAAACCGTGAAGAACTATGATATTTCGAAACGGGATATGCCATGACTCCGAGACAACGCATTCGGGCCAGCATCGATCATCAGGAACCGGACAAGGTTCCCATCGACTTTGGTAGTAGTGGGATTACCGGGATGCATTGTAGCGTGGTTGAACAATTGCGTGACCATTACCAATTGGAGAAACGTCCGGTCACCATTTGCGAACCTTATCAGATGCTTGGTGAATTGGAGGGTGACCTGCTCGACGCGATCGGGGTCGATACGCAAGCGATTTTCTCGCATGGTACGATCTTTGGATTTGCCAATGAAAACTGGAAACCTTGGACCACCCCCTGGGGCCAGGAGGTGTTAGTTGCCGAAAACTTTAATACTACTGAAGACGACACGGGGAATGTATACATCTACCCAGAGGGCGATACCGATGCGCCTGCCTCCGGTCACATGCCCAGAACCAGTTTTTTCTTCGATAGTATTGAGAGGATTGATCCTGACTTCGACGAAGATAACCTGGATCTGGAAGATAATCTCGAAGAGTTCGGGCCGATGCCTGACGCAGAGGAAGATCACTGGATCGACCAAATCGCGAAATGGCGTGGCTGCGAGCGGGCTATTACCGTACCCTTGAGTGGCACCTGTCTGGGGGATATTGCGCTGGTTCCGGCTCCGTTTCTGAAGCAGCCCAAAGGTGTGCGTGGAATCGCTGACTGGTATATGTTGATCGCTGAGGATCCGGAATTTATCGCCCGGCTTTTCGACCGGCAGGTGGGGATCGCACTAGCGAATATGACAAAACTGAACGCAATCGCAGGAGATGTAATCGATGTCGTTGTTGTCTGTGGTACCGACTTCGGAACGCAGAACTCTCTTTTCTGCGGAGTCCCTCAAGTGCGGGATATTTGGCTTCCACGGTATAAGCAAATCAACGACTGGATTCACCAAAACACCAATTGGCGTTCCTTCAAACACTCCTGCGGCGCTGTTGAACCACTCATCGAGACTTTCATCGACTGCGGCTTTGATATTCTCAATCCGGTTCAATGCTCTGCCGATGGTATGGAGCCTGAAGACCTAAAGGCTAAATACGGTCATCGGATTGCATTCTGGGGTGGGGGAGTGAATACCCAGCAAACGCTTCCCTTTGGCACTCCTGAGGATGTTCGCAGTGAAGTGCTCTCTCGCTGTGAGATCTTCGCCCCAGGCGGCGGTTTTATTTTTAATTCTATTCACAATGTGCAGGCCCGCACACCGTTGGAGAACGTCGTGGCTATGATCGATGCCGTTCATGAATTTAATGGAGACTCATGAGATGCCTGATAAAACAATATTACTGAAAGCGATTGCTGGAGAGAAAACTGAACGCCCGCCATGGGTGCCGTTTGTCGGAGTGCATGGGGGTGCCCTTATCGGGGTCGATGCCGAAACTTACTTAAAATCTGCGGATCACATTGTGGACGCACTGAAAATTGCTGCAGAGCGTTATAAGCCCGACGGCCTGCCGATCGTATTCGATTTGCAACTCGAAGCTGAAATACTCGGTTGTGAACTGAGTTGGGCCAAGGAAACACCCCCTTCAGTTATCTCGCATCCTCTCGATGACGATTATGATTTCGACGGCCTTCCCGAATTCTCGATCGAAAAAGGGCGTATTCCGCTCGTGCTTGATGCCATTCGTCGGGCCAAATCAGAAATTGGCGAAGACATCGCTCTCTATGGACTCCTGACAGGTCCGCTCACTCTCGCACTTCATCTACGAGGAGACGAGGTGTTAATGGATATGTTTGATGAGGAAGATAAAGTGCCTCAGCTCTTTAACTACTGCGCTGAAGTTGCCAACAAGATGGTCAGCGCGTATAGCGAAGCAGGTATCGATGTAGTGGCTGTGGTTGATCCCATGATCAGTCAAATTGGTCCAGGGCATTTCACGGACGTCGTCGCTCCGTCGCTCAATAAAATCTTTAGTCATGTTCGTGCGAAAGGTGCATTGTCTTCACTCTTTGTATGCGGCAATGCGTCTCGTAATCTTGGGGCGATGTGCGCCACGAGTTGCGACAATATCTCGGTTGATGAAAACGTGGACCTGGTCGAATTAGCGAAGCTTGCTCGTGATAGTGGTAAATCCTTCGGCGGCAATATGCAGCTCACAGTCGTGCTCTTGCTCGGCGACGTCGATGATGCGAAGCGCGACGCGGTACGTTGTCTGGATCAGGCCGGCGATGGAGGCGGATTTATCCTCGCACCGGGTTGCGACCTTCCTTACGCCGTGAAGCCTGAAAACCTCGAAGCTGTCGCGGCTCTCATCGGAGATCCCTATCACATTGATATCATCCGAAATTTACCGGCGAAAGATTCAAACGACAATTTCGACGATATCCTAATTCCCGATTATGTGAACTCTAAGGCAGTCATTGTTGATGTCGTCACCCTCGACTCTGCAGGCTGTGCACCATGCGCCTACATGATGAAAGCCGCGCAAGAAGCCGCCAATGTGTACGGCCAAGAAATCGAAGTGCATGAACACAAGATTACTGGTAGGGATGGCCTCGGTTATATGACGAAACTCGGCGTCACGGCTATTCCAAGTATCTCTGTCGATGGTAAGGAAACGTTTGCGTCTTTCATTCCAGAGCGCCACGTGCTTGTTTCCGCGTTTGCCAAAGCTGCGGACGCAAAGGTCCTATCATCATCAGGTTTAGGGGAAGCGCTTTAACTTCTATTCATTAGTTGACTCATGAGAATCCCAATTATTCTCGTCACCGGATTTCTTGGCAGTGGAAAGACCACTTTTCTACGTCAGCTCGCAACGCTTTATCCACAGAAGCATTTGTTGTTTTTGGTGAATGAATTCTCTGAGACCGGCGTGGATGAGGAGAGTTTGGCGATAACTAGACAACCCGTACAAAGTGTGGTTGGAGGTAGTTTATTTTGCGAATGCAAGGCAGGCGAATTTGTTCGGGTGATGCGTGAGCGGGTGCTTCAAGAGCATCGCCAATTGCCACTCGATGCGGTTGTAATCGAAACCAGCGGCATCGCTGACCCGCAAGCGATGGGCGTTCTGATGCGAGATCACGGACTAAACGAGCATTTCTCCGTGCAGCAAATTGTGGCAATTGTAGCGCCACAACGTTTCCCTAAGTTGCATGCTCACTTGCCATCAGTTCGTGCTCAAATTCTAACCAGTCATCTGGTGATCCTCAATAAAATAGATATCGCCACGGCGGAAGAGATTATGTGCTCTGAGACTATTATTCGCGATGCCAATCCTGTCGCCAGCATTGTTAGAGCAGAACACTGTCTCATTGATTTTCCCCTTAAAGACTGCGCTCCGAAATTACATCGCTCCGAATTATCGAGTTGCGAATCCAATCCATTTTCAACGGTAACTGTCTCATTCGAAAAAGCACTAGCTCTGCGAGATATTGAGGCTTGGCTCTACAAACTGCCCGCAGAAATCCTACGCGTCAAAGGATCCATATTAACCGAGCGGGGCTGGTTCGAGGTGCAAAAAACGGTAGACACCGCCGAATTGAGCGAGACGCAGGTTCCGTCTAATTCTGCCTTGGTAATCATCGCTCACGATGACGAAGAGGAGACACTCGAAATAGCCGCATCACAACTCAATCAGCTGTAATTGTAAACCAAAGGAAACTATTCAAGCCTTGTGCGCTCCAGTGAATCTGAAATAATAGGACTCAAACTATCTGCGTACGAATATTTCTATGTCAGAGAAAGCCAAATACGCCTTAATTGCCTGTGATGTTTTCAATGAGGAGCTCGCTGTTTTCGGGGGAGAACATCCACCGTGGCATCGTATCGAATATTTGGAGATGGGGCTACATGATAACCCAGACAATTTGCGTATTGAAATTCAGTCTGCGATCATTCGCCTGGAAAAAGATCCGGAGATTGAAGTGGTGGTTCTAGCTTACGGGCTCTGCGGCAACGGCTTGCTCGGAGTGCGTGCCATGCGTTGTCCATTGATTCTTCCTCGGGCGCACGATTGCGTCTCCATCCTCCTTGGTGGTATGTCTCCGCACAATGCCGTTTTGAAAGAAAATCCTGGAACTTATTTTTATTCGCCAGGCTGGGTGCGGGGAAAACGCGTGCCAGGGCCCGACCGCGAAGCGCATATTCGCAAGGTCTATGATGAGCGTTATCCGGACGACGAAGAGATGGTTAATGATCTTGTTGAAGCTGACTCCGAATCCTTTGCTCATCATAACTGTGCCGCTTATGTGGATGTATCTGAAAACGCCAATGCGGAAAACTACTGTAAGGAGTGTGCTCAGCACTTGGGATGGCAATTTCGCCGACTCCAAGGAGACGCCGCCATGCTTCAGGATTTAATTCAAGGAAACTGGGCTGAGGCTCGCTACTTGACGGTGCCGTCAGGACATTCGATTACCCTCAAAGGTCACTCTGAGCTTACAAGTGTACTGTTGTGAAACATCATTCAGTGACTATTCAATTGCCCAATGGCTCAGCAATCACAGTTGAGCCGAATCCGAACGATGCCGATAAGACGCTCGCCTATCTTTTGGAAGAAAAGGGCTACGGACTGAATACTCGTTGCGGTGGACGTGGGCTTTGCCGTGGCTGCCAAGTCTATAGTCAGGATGAAGGGAGTTCTCAGACCCTTAGTGCTTGCCAGATCAAAATGGAGGAGCTTTTGGAAAGGCCATGCAGTATCAAGATTCCGCATAGTTCCTGGCACGACCATACACTTCATGGCGTGAGTTGTTTCGACATTCGACTGCAAGTTTCCAAAGTGAAACAAACGGGCAGGGGTGTGGCTCTGGCACTCGATATAGGTACCACTACCCTGGCTGGCGCACTTTGGGACTTGTCTGCAGGGCAATGTCTCGCCGACGCCTCGATCGCCAATCCACAACGCAAATATGGAGACGATGTCCTCTCGCGAATCAGTTACTCGTTGGATGAACCGACTGGACTCATTCACTTGCAAAGGACACTGGTAGATCAAGGACTGGCAACATTGATTAAGGTTCTTTGTGGTCAAGCCAGCTGTTTGGAGGGTCTGATTTCCCAGGCAACGGTAGTTGGCAATCCAGTCATGCTGCACACATTGCTGGGATTCCGTTTGGATGGATTGAGTAAATACCCATTCCGGCCTGCGTTTCTGAACCAACGGTCCGTGCAGTCGGCAGAGATTGGTTTGAAACCCGGCATGCCTTTAAACCTCCTGCCGGCACTCGGGCCCTTTGTTGGCGCTGATATCGTCGCAGGTGTGCTCGCGTCTGGCATGCTCGAAGCAGAGGCATCCATGCTCCTTATCGACTTTGGTACCAATGGAGAAATTATCCTGAAGCATGAGGGCAGTTATCTTGCCACTGCAACCGCGGCGGGTCCTGCCTTCGAGGGAGGACGTCTCTCCTGTGGGGCGAGCGCAAAAGCAGGAGTTGTATCCAGTATTCAACGCCATGAAAATGAGTGGAGCTATGTACTCTGTCCGGGTTCAAGTGACGAAGCGAACGGTATTTCTGGAGCAGCTTATGTGGATTTCATGGCGCTAGGGCTGGAGACCGGATTACTCAATCCCTTTGGACGTTTCGCGGTTGGGTATCCCGATGTATCTGAGCTAATCGCCGATGGCGACAGCGAACACATTATTCGCTTCAACGATACTACCTGGATCAGCGAAGCTGATGTGGCCGAGCTTCTTCAAGCTAAAGCCGCGATTGGCGCAGGTGTGCAGGTGCTGCTAGAAATCGCAGGACTCGAAGCATCTGACCTGCAAACAGTCTTTATCGCAGGTGGGTTTGGTTACCACCTCAACCCGGCTCACGCAATCCAGATAGGGCTCCTGCCAGCTATACCCTTGGAACGGATTGACACCATTGGTAACGCAGCGCTCGGCGGTGCATCGCTGATGCTCCAAACCGATTTTTCCAAAGAGATCGAAGTACTTTGCCAGAACTGCAAACTTATAGAGCTCAACCAAGTATCGTCCTTCTCTGACCACTACACGGATGCCCTTCTACTTGAAGAAATAGAATAGACTCAATTGGAGAGGCCCGAATGTCGTGAGCATTAATCATTACCGGTATCAACAAGAGTCCGAATCTGCTTGTGGGTTTACAGGACGGAAAAATATGAAGCGTGCATAATGATCCCTTTTAACTGCTCCGGTCACGGACCAGCTGGCGGGGCACTCGATCGGGGATAACTTGCCATTGATTCCGGCGTGACGTGCATGATGAGCATCACCGCGCCGATGAAGAAAGTTACGCCCAGCAGATACCAACGCAGGCGACCCCGTTCGCCGCGCGGCATCTCGTCGGACATCGCATTGACGATGATCATACCGGCGAGGAGGGCGGTGAGCATTTTAATGGCAGTGGCCGGAAACTGAGTCAATCCGGCGACCCCCGAACCTAAGACGACCGTCAAAGCGTAGAATCCGCGATGACGTCGAAAATTTGCGTGCGTCAAGTGGCTCAGGATGTGGTTCATCCCGACCAAGTGCATTGCCATGATTAGGGTGATCAGGATGAGGGCCAATGCGGTCCGACCAGAGAGTTCGACCAGGACATAACCAACCAGGAAACTATAGGAACCGTGAATGATATGATCCAGCGTCTTGGCCAGCCACGGGAAACGCTTGGTCTCTCGGTCGATGCGCTCCATAGTCAGATATAGCACGATCCCCAAGAGCATTATAAGGTAGACCTGCAGGGTCCAAAACCGGTAACCGGTGTGACCCTCGGTGAGGGTAGTGGTGATTTGACCTAACTTGGGAAGCAGATACAAGGTGACATAGCCGGTCGCGATGCCACCGGTGAATCCTACCCAGCGCGCCTCATAGGCCTTGTAGCGGTGTTCGAACCACGGATACCAGAGATGCACCGAAGCGACGGTGCTGGTCATCAGAATGATGGAGAACCAAGATAGATTCGTTTGTGGCATGATTGAGTTGGGCAAGCTTCGACCCTTTAGGTCAGAAAAAAAGCCGCCCCGAGCTGGGGATTTTAGTGGCAGGAGTGAATACTGGAAGCATCGCTAAGCTGATTTGATGTATTTTTGTGAATGGCCAACGGCTTTTTCGAATGAACGTTTAATCAGTTCTAAAAGCGTCCTGAAAGTCAACCTTTGGGAGAGTTCCCCTGCTTGTTGAGGAAACGCGAAAACGAAGTCTTCTTTGGGAACGCCTGGATTATAAATTCAATCTGTTTAAACGATGGGTTCCTGCGTTTGGTAATCATTGAAGGGGGCCTTTCCTCTCGAATCTCCAGAGTAGTGAGCTTACGACTGACCTGTCACAGCATTAAAACGATCTAGGGCA
>ERZ887942.1873-NODE-1873-length-13730-cov-5.689945_pt1 | contig 13730 bp, 14 predicted proteins | sample MGYA00521099_ERZ887942 | MGnify/ENA primary metagenome ERZ887942 (study PRJEB32303, sample SAMEA104408605) | aquatic metagenome | biome: Brackish water; feature: Pelagic; material: water | place: Baltic Sea | collected 2014-06-07T06:48:00 | depth 16,251 m ... | reverse complement strand
AGGATTACCTCTTTTTCAATTCATCGCAAATTGTAGAAAAAACGGACTCCACACTTAAGAATATCGAGGACTTCTTAGAACTTCAAACGCCGCTGAAAAATAGCTACGAACTGTTCAAGGACACTGGAAAACCCCTAAAGGGAGATTCATCCAAAAACATCCAAGCTGGTAAAGTTCTAGATTTAAACACTGATCGGTATGCAGACATCCAGCTGGATGAAGCAATCATTACCGAAGCAACAGCCGCTTATCAAAGAGCTTTAAGTATTCTTACAGTCTAGAGCTTAGAAGAAAGTAACAACTCAAAGCCCTCAACCACCAGTCAAAGAACTGGAGTATCTCCTCATCAATGAAGATTCCCTATTGATGAGCGCCATTTCTGGTATCGACCAAAAGCCTGGGCTATCAAAGGGACGTATTTTGGAGTGCCAGTGTACCAGCTTCTCGGCGGACGAAGAAGGAACAATGCCAAGTTGTATTCGTAGATCGGAGGCGACGATCCTTCAGAAACCGGGAACCACGCACTCAGATGAACCGATTAAGATTATCGGACGGTGAAGATGAACACGACTGGAAAGTGCGAGTGGATCAGTTTCTACAAACACATCTATCAAGATAGGACAAAAGTCGCGGCTCACGAATTCCCCGGTTCAGAAAAGCGTTCTTCTCTTGTGGAATACGAAGGTAAATCATTGGCTGAATGGTAAAAAAGGTTCCCTTTCCGATTAAATCTTCTTTGCTATCGAAATGGCGAAAGGACTCGAGACCCACCGGGAACGGCAAAAGAAACTTTCACTCTTAGGTAAGGACCTGACGAGAAGGTCCCGTGCAAAGTGTGAGCTTTGCACCACCTCAGGTGTAGCATTGTCCATTTATGAAGTCCCGGTTGCACCCAAGGATCCTGACCTCGCCCACGTCATTCATGTCTGCGACGCCTGTTCCAGTCAGCTCGACAAGCCGAAATCAATTCAGTCGAGCCATTGGAGAGTTCTTTCGGAAACGGTTTGGTCCGAAGTGCCGGCGGCCCAAGTCCTATCAGTTAGGATCCTGAAACACTTGGCGAAGACCGAAGGCTGGGCCCAAGAGATTCTGGAAAGCGCTTATTTGGATGAAGACCTCACTACATGGATCGAGGAAGCTACCATTGCTTAATATCAAATGAGCGAAGCTGGCATACAACGTCGCCCCACCCTCTCCAGAAAGTCGTGGGCTTCTATGGCCCGTCATCATCATGACCGAATAGAACCTTGGATTAAGGCGTTTCAAAACAGAAAGATGACCGGACAGAAACATCCGGTTCATGATTTTCTATTTGAGTATTATCGATGCAAGCGGCGCTTAATTAAAGACTGGCACCCCCCCATCGAATTCCGTCTCGAAGGGCAAGACGCCCAATCATTCCTCAAGAGCCCACGATATTCGGAAGATGATCAAGGCGTTTACCTAGACCCTACAGAAATGACGCCCGACGAAACATCCAGGATGGCCTGGGTAGTCCAGCTTATTGAAAACGCACTCGGAAAAAGAAACCAGCACAACTGCTACGGTTTACATGAGTGGGCCATGGTTTATAAGGAGGAACGTATCCGCCACCAAGATACACCTTTACGGTTGGCTCCCAAAGAAATAGAGCGACTAATTGAATCTCACACAGTTCGATGCAGCCACTACGATGCATTTCGGTTCTTCACAAAAGAAGCACAACCCCTAAACACATTCCAACCCACCCAGGAAGAACGTCTGAACAACGAGCAATTCGGTTGTATTCATTTCAACATGGATTTGTTCAAATGGTGCTATAAGCTGCACCCATGGATAAGCAGTGAACTGGTCCTCAAGTGCTTCTTTCTCGCAACCGAAGCGCGCGAACTGGATATGCGGGCCAGCCCCTATGATCTTCGGCATTACGAGCTAACTCCCATTTTCATCGAAACAGCTGAAGGACGAACCCACTACCAAGTACTCCAAATGGAGATCACCAACAAAGGACGAGCGCTCGCTCGATTATTTTTGGATGAATGCTGTAAGGTCATGGCTAGTTCGAGCCACTAACTCAGCTTACCTCCACGCTATTTCCCCTGCTTTTCCACATGAAACACTCGTCCTTACCTACCTCCTTGATAGCCTCCTTACTTGGCTTGCTGGCATTCTTTTTCATCAGCTGTCAGGCTCCGCAATCCGATCTCGAAAATTGGGTTGATAAAATTGAGACTCATTTGAGTCAAAGCGAAGGCGGTCAACTCATAGTTGAGGCCATGGATGCACACGGTGGCTTACAGACCTGGCTTGAAAACGAAGTACTGGAATTCCGGTGGATCTATCACATGAACGATCGTGGCCCGAATGCCGTGGTGAACACCAAGCAAAAAGTCGACACGAGCAGCATGAAGGCCGTGCACACCGTTCCCGACTCAGATATTCAGTTCGGCTGGGATGGCAGTGACGCCTGGATCTCCCCGGCAGAAACAGAATTTTCCGGTCCCCCCCCAAGGTTCTGGTCACTGACGCCCTATTACTTCGTCGGAGTTCCATTCGTCTTCGCTGACTTGAATGCTAACTTCGAACTCATGAGCGACCCATTCGATTTCGAGGGCACCACTTATCAACAAGTTAAAGTCACCTACAACGCTGGCACTGGCGATGCCCCCGATGACTACTACAAGGTACTGATTCACCCCTTCTCAAAACAAGTCGCTGCCGTTCGCTATATTGTTACCAGCCCACTTGTGGCTCCCGACGGACCCTTGCCTGAAAAGCTACTTACGTTGGAGTCTCTGATTGAAGTGAAGGGTAGTTTCATCCCAACAAAACATCGATCTTTCAAAATGAATGGGGATGTTCTGGATGAACATATACGGGACGCTGAATCCGAGGAGATCCAATGGCTGAAGCGGTCAACCGTCGACTTTGAGGCACCTGAGCATTCTAAGAAGTTGTAATATTTTTCAACCGAGTTCCCCAAAACAGCATTTTGCTTAACCTTTTGGCTAAAACCCACTGCGCTAACGAGCAATGGCCTCAGGTAAACTCTTTTTTAAACCGAGATCCACATACCGTCCGCTTGATAAACCATCCGGCAACGAGCGCATACTTGTGCTCGCTCCCCATCAGGATGATGAAACACTTGGGTGCGGCGGTAGGATCATACAACTTCAGAAAGCCGGAGCTGAGGTAACCGTGGTATACACCACCGATGGTAGACTTGCTAATTGCCAGTTTATGGAGAGCGAAGAGGTAGTCCTAACTCGCAAGGCAGAGGCTATCGCCGCCTGCGATGTTCTTGGAATCCCAGAGGAGAACGTCGTCTTTTTGGGTTTCCATGATGCCAGTCTTTCGGCCCAGATTGATGCTGTAGCCAAAGAACTCATGGGCGTCATTCTCCAATGCCAACCTACGGAAATCTATTTCCCTTACTCTCACGATTTTCATCCTGACCACGAAGCAACTACTCAGGCTGCCATGAAGGCCCTGGAATCCTACCACCCACCTTACTCGACATTCGAATATCTGGTCTGGGGTATTTATCACCTACCATGGATCACTCTTCCAACCGGGCGGGATCAAAAGAAGCTCGTGATCAAGAACACCCTGAAGCTCCTGTTTGGATGGAAGGTCAAGAATGCCTACAAACATGCAGTCTATACTGAGATCTCTGAAGAGAAATCCCAGAAATGGGAAGCCCTCATGAAACATCGGTCGCAGGTTTCTCGTTTGGTTGATAACGATCAATGGCTGGTATTAGACGACGTCGCCAACGGAAGCTGGATCAAACAGTTTCAAGGGGACCACGAAGTTTACCGAAAGACCGACTACAAAACTACCTGAAATCCTACTTCCCATGCTGACCAGTTTCATTAGGCTGGTCCCATGAGTAAAAAGATCGTCGTTACAGGGGCCACTCGAGGTTTGGGTCGTGCGTTGGTGGAAGGTTTCGTGCGAAGCGGAAATCAGGTATTCGGTTGCGGTCGATCCGAAGACGGCGTGCAGGCCCTCCAAGATCGCTTTTCCGATCATATTTTCGAAGTAGTCGACGTTACTGACTTCGCTCAGGTTGAAAACTGGGCCGAGTCTATTACAGAGCAATTCGGTGCTCCTGATCTACTCATCAACAACGCAGGGATCATCAATTCGAATGCACCCCTTTGGGAACTTGAGATCAACGAAGTGAGCAAACTTTTCGACGCAAATATCCTCGGCGTCTTTTATTGCATAAAGGCGTTTGTTCCGAAGATGGTGAAACAACAATCGGGTATCATCGTTAATTTGAGCTCCGGCTGGGGTCGAAGTACTTCTCCCGAAGTTGCACCCTACTGCGCATCCAAGTGGGCCATTGAAGGACTTAGCAAAGCACTCGCTCAAGAACTTCCACCGGGCATGGCATCCATCCCCCTAAACCCAGGTGTAATAAATACCGACATGCTGCAAAGTTGCTTCGGTTCCAGCGCGGAAGCCTATCCGAATTCCCAGGAATGGGCTGAGCTAGCCATACCCTATATCCTCAGTTTGTCTCCAGAAGATAATGGACAGTCGCTCACGGTGCCACAGTAAAGTCAGTCCCACTAAATCTACACCATGAAGAAATTCATACTTGCCTTCGATCAAGGAACTACTTCGTCCCGCTCTATCCTATATGACGAGAACGCCAATCCAATCGCATCGCATCAACTCGAATTCAAACAACACTACCCGCGATCTGGTTGGGTGGAACATGACCCCAACGAGATCTGGGATACTCAGATAAAGACCGCGGTAGAAACCATAAAGACCGCAGGCGTAACTCCCACAGAAATTTCAGCGATTGGTATTACCAACCAACGCGAGACCACCGTCGTATGGAACCGAAAAACGGGAGAGCCGATTTACAATGCCATCGTTTGGCAAGACCGCAGGACCACAACCATCTGTAGCCAGTTGAAAACGAATGGGAAAGAAACTCTTTTTCAAAAAACGACCGGTCTCCTTCTGGATCCCTATTTTTCCGGAACGAAAATCAATTGGATTCTCGAGAACGTTTCTGGAGCTCGTGAACACGCCGAAAAAGGAGAACTCGCATTTGGCACCATCGACAGTTGGCTAATCTGGAAACTGACGAATGGAAAGACTCATGTCACAGACGTGACCAACGCGAGTCGGACCCTCATTTTTGACATACGAAGCCTCGACTGGAGCGATGCGCTGCTCAATGAGCTTTCGATTCCCCGACCTATGCTTCCTACGGTGGTAGATTCAGCAGGAACGGTTGGTGAAGCCGAAGTGACGGAATTAGCAGGTATCCCTATAAGCGGAATCGCTGGTGACCAACATGCGGCCCTCTTTGGGCAACAATGCTTCAAAAAGGGTTCAGCTAAGAATACTTACGGAACCGGTTGTTTCCTGCTCATGAATACCGGAGAAGAACCCATAATCTCGAAACACGAATTACTCACCACTATCGCCTGGCGTATCCAAGGCAAAATTACCTATGCCCTCGAAGGCAGCGTATTTATGGGTGGCGCGACTATTCAATGGTTGAGAGATGAACTACAGATCATTGATTCAGCTCCCGACGTCGAAGCGTTGGCTCAATCGGTCAGTGATACCGGTGGCGTGTCTCTCATACCAGCGTTTACTGGTCTAGGGGCTCCCTACTGGAATCCAGATGCGCGCGGAACTATTGTAGGCATGACTCGTGGAACCTCCAAAGCGCATATCGCACGGGCCGCGTTAGAGAGCATTGCACTCCAGAGCTTTGAGTTACTTGAGGCCATGGAAGCCGACTCAGGTATCTCACTCCAAAAACTCCACGTAGACGGCGGCGCAGCGAACAATGATTTATTGATGCAGTTCCAAGCAGATATAAACGAAGAATCTGTTCTTCGCCCCAAGAACACAGAGACAACTGCCTTGGGCGCAGCTTTTCTTGCCGGATTGGGAGTTGGAGTTTGGAAAACTATCAACGATCTTCCACCCCACGAAGAAGGAGCAGTAAACTTTGAACCCAACTCCGAATTCAATGACCGTGATCAAAAGATCGCGGACTGGCGTAAAGCAGTGGCTGCCGCAGAGTACTGGGCGGGTCTTGAATGAAAAAAGGCTCTCCCCGAAGGAAGAGCCTTTTCGAAATAAGCGTATTAGTGGGATGATTACATCATGCCACCCATGCCGCCGTGGTCGTGACCACCGCCAGCAGGTTCTGGATGATCTTCTGGCATATCTGTAATCAAACACTCCGTTGTGAGCAAGAGACCAGCAACCGAAGACGCATTCTGAAGGGCAGTGCGAGTAACCTTAGTCGGGTCAACCACACCAGCCTTGATCAGGTCTTCGTATTTGTCAGTCGCTACATTGTATCCAAGAGAGCCATCAGTTTCGAGAACCTTCTGAACTACAACCGCACCTTCGATACCAGCATTTGCACAAAGCTGCTTCAATGGAGCTTGAACCGCGCGGTGAACAATCGCTGCACCGACTTTTTCGTCTCCTTCGAGATTTAAAGCGTCGATCGCTTTTGATACGCGGAGAATTGCAACTCCACCACCGGGAACGATACCTTCTTCGACAGCTGCACGGGTTGCGTGCAATGCATCTTCTACGCGAGCTTTCTTCTCTTTCATTTCTGGCTCGGTAGCAGCACCTACGTTGATAACTGCAACACCACCAGCCAACTTGGCTAGGCGCTCTTGAAGTTTCTCACGATCGTAATCGGAAGTAGTTTCATCGATTTGACGACGGATTTGTTTTACGCGTCCCTGGATTTCAGCAGCTGTTCCGCCACCTTCAACGAGAACCGTGTTCTCCTTGTCGACAGTGATGCGCTTGGCTGTTCCAAGATCTTCAACTGTCACATTCTCGAGCTTGATGCCGAGATCTTCAGTGATGAGCTTACCACCGGTAAGGATAGCGATATCTTCGAGGATGGCCTTACGACGCTCACCAAATCCAGGAGCCTTAACAGCACATACATTCAGCGTTCCACGAATCTTGTTCACTACAAGGGCAGCCAATGCTTCGCCTTCAACATCTTCAGAGATGATAAAGAAAGGTTTGCCGGTTTGGGCGACTTTCTGAAGAAGAGGAAGGAGGTCCTGTAGGTTAGAAATTTTCTTTTCGTTAAGAAGAATGTAAGCGTCCTCGAGAACGGCTTCCATTGATTCTGTGTCAGTAGCGAAGTAAGGGCTCAAGTATCCCTTGTCGAACTGCATACCTTCAACAACTTCGAGGGTTGTTTCGATAGACTTAGCTTCTTCAACAGTAATGGTTCCGTCTTTACCCACCTTGTCCATCGCATCGGCAATGATATCACCGATTTGCGTGTCCCAGTTAGCAGAAACGGTCGCAACTTGACGGACTTCTTCGCGGTCTTCAACAGATTTGCTAATCTTGTGAAGCTCTGCAACAGCAGCTTCAACAGCCTTGTCGATTCCACGCTTCAAGTAAACCGGGTTGGATCCAGCAGCTACATTCTTAAGACCTTCGCGATAAATCGCTTCAGCCAAAACGGTTGCTGTCGTAGTTCCGTCACCCGCTGCGTCTGAAGTTTTTGAAGCAACTTCACGAACCATTTGCGCTCCCATGTTTTCGTAGGGATCGGCCAGTTCGATTTCCTTGGCTACAGTTACACCATCCTTAGTTACAGTCGGTGAACCGAATTTTTTGTCGATGACAACATTACGTCCTTTTGGACCGAGTGTTACCTTGACTGATTTAGACAAGGCTTCGACTCCCATCAGGATCTTTTTGCGAGCGTTTTCGCCGAAGATTAATTGTTTAGGCATTATATAAGTGTATTAAATTAAGGTTAGTTTATTCAACGATTCCGAGGATGTCGTCTTCATCAACCAAGATGTAGTCCACATCATTCAACTTGATGTCGGTTCCACCATATTTGCTGGTGAGAACACTATCTCCTACGGCGACGGAAAATACATGCGCATTACCATCATCGTCTTTTTTTCCAGTTCCGAGTGCTACCACTTCGGCTTCCTGGGGTTTTTCTTTAGCAGAATCGGGGATTATAATCCCTCCTTTTACTTGCTCATCTTCCTCAACACGTTTGAGAAGAACTCGGTTTCCGAGAGGTTTGATCTGACTCATTGCAGTTCTTGTATAGGGTTTAGTTAATGTTAAATTAAGATCGAAATTCGATTCTCCCCTGTTAGCAATGGGGGTGCCATCAACGCACTGTGTTATGTAAACAACTCATAAAGAAAACTTTAAATAAATAATAGCGCATTGAACTACGAATGAAGCAGCCTAAACCCTGGTGCAATCTGTCACACCTGTGACACAGTAACAAGGATGGGACATCACCTTGTCACAACGACACACAAAGTACTTGGTTTTTTCGGACACAGGGCTCAAAAAGAAATCAGATGGCCAAGAAAAAGGAGAAAGTTGATTACGAAGCGTTAAATTCCCGCCTTATGCAAATTCCTAAAATGGACATCGCATCTGCCCGTGATCTTATGGACATCGGTATCCGCGACATTTTCGAACTCGAAGGACGAAGCCCTGAATCCCTGTTTGAAACGATCAAAAAGAGAAATTCGGAAGCTGACCCCAAACGACTCTGGTATCTCCGCATGGCCGTCTATTTTGCAGAAAACAAACATGAACTGGACTCCAAAAAGATGACACCTTGGGCTTGGAATCACGACCAATACAGCTAAAATGATTTTATGAAGCTCGAGATAGATCTACCTTCAAGAACACCGGTGATGACGTTACCAGAGGTGGCTTTTTTCCCAAAAGTTATGATGCCACTATTTATCTTCGAACCCCGCTACCGAAATATGCTTCAATCCAGCTTGGAAGGTAACCGAATGTTTGCTGTCGCCGGACTCGACAAATCGAAGATCGAGTTCGCGGTTGAAAATGAACCTGCTCACAAGGTAGCAACTCTTGGCATCATTCGAGGCTGCCGCACCCAAGAGGACGGCACGTCCCAGCTTATTTTACAGGGATTGTCCCGAATCCGGATTGATGAGATTTACGATGAAAAGCCATACCGAGAAGCGCAAATCACACCGCTCGAGTCCACTCACTACGTAGGCCGGGAACAACTTTTGGAAAAACGAAAAGCACTGCTGAATCTAGTAAAACGTCAGGCTAGCTACAACACACAGCTACCCACCGAGCTCCTTTCATTCATGGAAGGCCTTGAAGAACCTGAAGACTTTGCCGATCTGGTCGCCTATTCGATGATCAACAATCCAGAGCTTAAACAATCGATTCTCGACACACTCATCGTTGAAGAACGATTCGATATGCTAATCAACGCCTTTTCTGAGCTCGGATCTAACTGAGCCTGCCCATTATCGAGGGTTCTGCTAAACGAATCCGAGGGTTCCATCCTCCTGAATTCGCCGGTAGTAACACCCGAACCGTGCGTTACCCTCTGAGTCTTTCGTGTGGCAGGACCCAGCGCCTTTAAGCTTCACCCGGTACAAAACTGAGTTCTGCTCGCAGTTAACCCGCGTTTCTACCAACTCCAAATAATCCCCCGAGGTTTTGCCCTTAATCCATAGTTCGTTTCTCGAGGTACTCCAAAAAGTCGCCATCCCCTCTTCTTGTGCGGTTTTCAATGCCAGCTCATTAACATAGCCAATGATCAGAACTTCACCCGTCTCTACATCTTGCGCCACTGCGGGAATCACATCAGCAGTACCCGAAGCGATTTTGCGAAGCTTGCTATAATCAAGGGCCAGCATTTGTCCTTCTTCCAATTCCTTACTCATAAGCCCGAGAACGTTGGTTCCCTGAACCCCCATAATCAACCTGAAATTACGACAGACGGTCCCAACCAGAAGCAAAATTCTTTACAAACACCTAAAAATAATCCCCATTCTTTCGTTCTTGAAGTGGCCGGGATAGCTCAGTTGGTAGAGCAACGCATTCGTAATGCGTAGGTCGTCGGTTCGACTCCGATTCCCGGCTCCATTTCATTCCCCATCTAAAATTCGAAACTCCGTAGACACTGATCAGCTCTACTAATCGTATTCTCAATAGAAGTCCTTAGTTTAAAGACTTCCTAGACAACCCGCGAACATCACCTAAACTTTGGGAGTTAGACTGGAATGCTGTTGACCAAAAAATCAGGATTTTCCTTTTATTAACGACATTCAACTATTCTGGCTAAAAAACTCCAGAATCAATCATTATTGCCTCACATACCCATGGACACCCAAGCATTTAACGCAGTACTCCACGAAAATCGAAAATTCCCACCCTCGAAGGAATTTCAAGACCAGGCCCATATTTCCGGGATGGAAGCCTACAAGGAACTCTACAAGAAGAGTATCGAAGATCCAGATACATTCTGGGCAGAAGCGGCCCAAGAGCTTCACTGGTTCAAACCTTGGAACAAAGTCCTGGATGACTCAGAAAAGCCATTTTACAAATGGTATACCGGAGCAACCACCAACCTCTGCTACAATTGCGTAGATCGCCATCTGGATGGCCCGAATCGAAACAAGGCGGCTTTGATCTGGGAAGGCGAACCGGGGGACAGTCGTGTGCTTACTTACTTTGATCTTCATCGAGAAATAAACAAATTCGCAAACGGATTGAAGGAGATTGGCGTTAAAAAAGGAGATCGAGTCGCGGTCTACCTACCGATGATCCCTGAGTTAGCCATGGCTTTACTCGCCTGCGCTCGCATCGGTGCGGTTCACTCTGTGATTTTTGCGGGATTCTCCTCAGATTCTATCAAGGACCGTGTAATTGATATGGACGCCAAATTCGTAATCACCGGCGACGGTGGCTGGCGACGTGGGAAACCACTCATACTAAAATCCATTGTGGATGAAGCCATCCAGGATCTAGACAACGTCGAGAAAGTGGTCGTGGTAAAACGAGAGGACGGAGATAACTTCCCCTGCGAAATGAAAGAAGGCCGTGACGTTGATTACCACACTTTGGTGGAACATCAGTCACAAGTATGTCCTCCCGAAGAACTCGATAGCGAGGACATGCTATTCTTGCTCTACACAAGCGGAACAACGGGAAAACCCAAAGGAATCATCCACACACAAGGCGGCTACATGGTATACACGTATTTGACTTTCAAATACATGTTCGATATCAAACCAGAGGACGTATACTTCTGCACGGCCGATATCGGCTGGATCACAGGCCACAGCTACCTCACTTATGGCCCACTTGCAAACGCAGCCACCTGCGTGATGTATGAAGGTGCCCCCAATTTTCCGGACAATGGCCGATTCTGGGATATTGTCGAAAAATATGGAGTCACAACGTTCTACACCGCTCCCACAGCCATACGTGCCTTCATGAAATGGGGAGATCAATGGCCCGAAGGACATGACTTAAGCTCACTGCGATTGCTCGGGACGGTTGGCGAACCCATCAATCCCGAGGCATGGATGTGGTACCATAGAACCATCGGCGCCGAAAAATGCCCAATCATCGACACCTGGTGGCAAACTGAAACGGGTGGAGCGATGCTGACACCACTACCTGGCGTGACTCCAACCAAGCCCGGATCCGCAACCTTACCTTTCTTTGGTATCGACGCCGCCGTAGTGACAGAAGATGGCACAGAAACGGAAGCCGGATTACTCACGATTCGGAAACCTTGGCCCGGTATCACCCGTGGTGTTTACGGAGATCCCGAGCGATACAAATCCACTTATTGGTGTAAATGGAATGGTGAATACTACTTCCCCGGGGACGGGGCTAAAAAGGATGAAGACGGTTATTTTTGGGTACTTGGGCGCGTTGATGACGTAGTCAATGTATCCGGTCACAGAATCGGCACCGCAGAACTCGAATCCGTTTATGTAGAACATCCCGCAACGGCAGAATCCGCCGTAATCGGAATCAAACACGATATTAAAGGCCAGGGCCTCGCATCTTTCGTGACTCTCAGAGAAGGATTCGAAGGAACAGATGAGTTGAGGAAAGAACTCAATGCCCTCGTCGCAAAGAAGATCGGAAAGTTCGCGTTGCCCGAAAAAATTATCTTCACGACCGACCTGCCGAAGACTCGGAGTGGTAAAATAATGAGGCGTTTGTTACGCGATATCGCTGAGGGAAGAGCCCTCGGAAACGTAACCACCCTCGCCGACCCCAGTATCGTAGAAAGCCTAAAAGGCCAATACACAGAAGAATCATAGGAGAACCAACGTTTACAAAACCTGTTTTAAAGGCACCGGAGCTTTACAGCTCCGGTGCTTTTTTTACTCGTTAATTCCTCGACTACTAATTTTTATCCTATGGCAAAGCAATCAATTATGAAAACCGCAGCTAGTATTGTGTTAGTCAGTCTTCTAGGCCCCTTATTTGTGAATGCTGGACTGGTGTTTGAAGAAGAGCGCGTCGTCCATGAGGCAAACTTTGAAGAATCAGAGTATACAGGCACGTTTGTCTTTACGAACAAAGGCAATAAACCCGTAAAGATTCTTGAAGTTAATTCCAGTTGTGGATGCACCACCGCCCTACCCAGCAAACAAATTTTTCAACCGGGGGAGTCAGGAGAAATTTCTGCAACGTTTGATTACGGGGAACGCGAGGGAAAACAGATAAAGTCAATCCGCGTAGAAACGGACCAAGAAGAGGGGGACGCCCGCAAATTCCTAACCCTGGAAGTCAATATCCCTTCGGCAATGGAGTATAGTCCCAGCGTCGTCATGTGGAACCGGGCGCGCGAAACGGAGTTCAAGCCGAAAGAAGTTATCATCGAATCAATGATGGAAGAACCGATCGAGATCTTGGATATTGTAGCCAGTAGCGACTTTTTTTCTTACGAGGTCAAAGTGCTTGAAGAAGGAAAAAAATTCGCGATTTCAATCACTCCAGAAAACGTTCCAGCAGACCACAAAGGAATCTTAAGAGGAACGTTTGTAGTAAAAACAAGCTTTGCGAATCCCTTAAAAGGAACCCTTAAAGTCTACGCGATCGTACGCTAGACAAGTCCGTATAGATTGAGAAAAGCACCCAAAGAAGCGCTGATCATTCTACTGCTAAGCACCGTAGGCATGGCAGCTACCTGGGTATTTCATCCTGCGCTGCCGCCTTGGAACCCCATGACCATCGAGGAAGGGGAAATCTCACTTGAAGAGGCACTGCAATTACCCAACACAATCTGGATCGACGCACGCGGAACTGAGGCATTCGAAACCAATCACATACCTAACGCAGTTCTACTAAACGAAGATCGATGGGAAGAGTTGTTTGAAGCATTTATTATTGAATGGGATGGAGTCAGCACATTGATCGTCTATTGCGATAGCCGCACCTGCGCAGCCAGTAAAGGTGTCGCAGACCGCCTGAAGGAAGCATTGGGAACCGACGAAATATTTGTGCTGAAAGGAGGTTGGCAAATATGGCAGGAAGACCAAAGTTAGGCACCTGGATTGAACTCCTCTTCCGTTGGATCCTGGCTGGATTCTTTATATTAGCGGGAGCTCTTAAGATTAAAGATCCCCAATCGCTTACAACCGCTATAGAAACCTATCAGATTCTCCCCTATCAACTCAGCGTAGTTCTGAGCCTTTTTCTTCCATGGCTGGAGGTTTTTGCCGGTTTGGGTGTAGCTCTTAAGAAACTTTACCAAGGAAGTCTTCTAACTCTGATCCTCCTATTGGGAGTTTTCGTAATCGCGCTCGCTCAAGGTTGGGCTAGAGATTTAGACGTTACTTGCGGGTGCTTTGGAAGCGCTGACCAGGAAAATCAAACCAACTACGCCTGGCTCATCATACGGGACCTCTTGCTCATCCTGTTGGCAGCAA
>ERZ887942.1872-NODE-1872-length-13734-cov-4.916149_pt1 | contig 13734 bp, 11 predicted proteins | sample MGYA00521099_ERZ887942 | MGnify/ENA primary metagenome ERZ887942 (study PRJEB32303, sample SAMEA104408605) | aquatic metagenome | biome: Brackish water; feature: Pelagic; material: water | place: Baltic Sea | collected 2014-06-07T06:48:00 | depth 16,251 m ... | reverse complement strand
AGACCCCGAAGCGACACAGTTTTTCAAAGATCTTAATGAAGCGTTGAAGCCTGATCGGCTACGAGAATTCAACTGGAAGTTTGTTCCAGAAGATTATGAACAAGCGGAGACGACGGCACGACCAACTGACGATTTCGAATTCGACGCTTTCAGTCAGCTCTTTGATAAACGCAAACCTTACTGGGTTCATGAGGATGACAAATCAGGACAGTATCATTACTTCGAGGCAATCGTCGCTGAGGAGATGTGTTTGCAGTGTCATCGTGCGCGAAACATAGCCCCGCTCGTCAGCGAAAAAGATCAAATGATGGGAATGGCACGAATCACATTCGAGTTGAAGGAAACTCAACACGATATCGCTCGGAACAATGCCATTTTAATTGTCATGGCGATCGTCACGGCCGTCCTCGGGATGGGTGTCGCTTACCTGATCGTGCGTTACGTGATTGTGAAACCAATTTTGCATCTTAAGGACGTGTCCGATGCGATTGCTCAAGGTGAACTCGATCAGCGAGCCGATATTCGTACCGGCGATGAATTCCAAGAACTTAGCCACGCTTTTAATCGCATGTTGCGCCATCTTGTCACAACTCAGGAAGAACTCAAACATGCGAACTCCTCTCTTGATTACAAAGTCGACGAACTTGCTCAGGCGAATCTAAGTCTGCACGAGATGAATAAAATCAAGAATGAATTCTTGGCAACAATGAGCCATGAACTCCGCACTCCGCTGAATAGTATTCTGGGTTTTAGCGATGTGTTGGCAGTGGCTGAAAACCTGAATGAGAAACAAAAGAAATACCTGCTTAACATTCAAACATCGGGCAACAACTTACTGGCCTTGATTAACGACATTCTTGATTTGGCGAAGATTGATGCAGGTCGGATGGATGTCCATATTTCTGAATTCTCCATCGCAGATCTTGTCGAGAGATTAACACTTTCGATGCGTCCATTGACTGAGAAGAAAAACATCGACATGCAATGGGAAGTTGAACCGGAGTTTGCCATCCTCAAACAAGACGTTGGGAAAATTCAACAGATTGTATTTAATTTGCTTTCCAACGCAGTGAAATTCACTCCCGAAGGAGGTCGAATTCAGGTCGCTGTCGAAATGCACGATGAGGTCTACTTCAATTTGGTCGTCGCTGATACTGGGATCGGTATTCGTCTTGAAGATCAGGGCATCATCTTCGAAAAATTCCGACAGGGACAATCCGATGCCGATATTGATGCCATGACGAGAGAATTTGAAGGGACCGGTCTTGGACTTTCTATTGTCAAAGAACTTTGCCTCTTATTAGGTGGAGAAGTTTTTCTGGAAAGCGAATTCGGCAAAGGAAGCACATTTACCGTTCGCTTACCCGTCGAGTTAGCCTGTAGGAATCCTCTTGAAAGCGTCGACGAATTCACCGCGACTCCTGCAGAACTTCTCAAGAGCGCAAATTCTCTTGGAACCATGAGTCAAGATTTTGAATAATGCATGCAACGGATTTCGATATTAGATTTGCTGCACTTAGATCCCATCGACTCCAGCACCGTTCGGATCACCACCTAACTTGATCGGGATTTCGACGACTTTTTTCTCACGCAATAAAGTAAGCACAACGGTATCGCCCGGTTTTTTGCTTTCAATGATTCCAAGGAACTCCGCTGCCGAAGCGACAGGCTGCTGATCGAGGGCAATGATTGTGTCTGCCGCTGAGCGATCAGTGATGATTACTGGTCCACGCCGAACCGTTGCTGGTCCTCGCACTCCTGCTCTTGCAGCTGGTCCTTCGCGGGTTAATCTTGAAACTCGTAAACCCTTATCTGTGACGGTGACTTCAGTAATCCCGATTTCGCCACGGATTACGCGACCATGCTTAATCAGTTCAGGAACAACTCTTTTGATGAGATTCACCGGGATCACAAATCCAATTCCCGCACTTTGTTCGACACGGCTGGCGATGGCGGTATTCATTCCAATCAGTTGACCGTGTGTGTTCAGCAAAGGTCCACCAGAGTTCCCGGGGTTGATGGAGGCATCAATTTGAATGATCGCTTTAATGATCCAGTTTCGTTGAACTTCGAGAGTTCGATTCAAACTGGATATCATCCCGTCGCTCATGGTTCGCTCAAGACCGAATGGATTCCCTAAAGCATAGACCCTCATCCCGACTCGTAAGCGAGAAGAATCACCTAACGGCAGCGGATAAAGTTCTTCAGGTTTGGCATCAATCTTAATGACAGCGATGTCATTCACAGGGTCGGCGCCGATCAGTTTGGCTGGATACGTTTCTTCATTGTAGAGCGTGACGCTGACCTGCTGAGCACGTTCGATGACATGATAATTCGTCAGGATATGTCCCTGCTTATCCAGCACCGAACCAGAACCGTTTCCTTCTTCTGTGGTCTGAATAAACAACCGCTCCGAGCGTATTCCTAGCGTCGAAATGTTGACCACGCTGCGATTGCAATTTTCGTAGACAGCGACATTCACCGCTTCGTCAGGTGTCAATCCTTCTTCGTTGTACCATTGAGGATTGTATTGCGTTTGGTCAACTTGTTTTTGTGGAAGAGTATTTCGCTTAGGGGGAGGAGAAGGTAAGACTGGTTGAGCTAGAACGAGCTGGCAAGTCAGTAATATGACGAAACAGGTTACAAATTGTTGAATCATTTTATTTCCTCTAAAACGCTCAATTCCAATATCAATAAGATAACCTTCATCTCAGATTCTTCAATTGAAATAAGGTTTGTACCCATACTGCTTCATCATCAATCCTCATTCAAAAACCATCCCGGCAGATGAGTTCACTCAGTACCCCGTCGACGACAATTTGTGGGCAAGACCAAACCAGAAAGAACATTGCTTCTCGCACGGCAAGTTCGGCTGGATGTCCTTTTGAAAAACCCGCCCCCTTCGTGACAGTCAACGCTGCCTGTGTAATTCGCAATGCGAGGGAATTTGACTTTTGACGGATCGCTGTCGGCGAGAGTCCTTCATCCCCGTTCTTCTCCACATTCAATGCTGCATAAATGTCTGATTGAAGTGCCGACACATCTTGTTGAAATGCCTCGGTGATCGCTGCGAGCCCATCTCTTTTCGCGGCTTCGTTTTGGATGAGTGCGAGTGATCTTTCTGCCAAGCCGAGAGCGAGTGTTGATGTTGTCAACGAACCTGCTCCGCCACCACTGCCTTGGCTCATCACATTTTCTACCGGACCAGCGAGCAGATAATGATTGGGGATTTTGACGTTATCCAGATTGACAGATGATGTTTCGGAAGCAGTGAGCGCCATCAACTCTGCTTTTGGCTGCACCGTAATACCCGGTAAGTTAGTAGGCATGGCAATCAATGCCTGTTTCCCGTCCTCGCATGTTCCTCCGGTGACAATGAAATCCGCTGCAGAACTTCCCGTAACCCAGGGAATCATTCCATTCAAAACAAAGTTGGCATCTTCAATTTCGACTTGAACTGCTGGCTGCGAAATATGCTGGCGAGAGGTTGTTAAATGAGAAATCCCAACCGTTGCGAAAAGTTGACCTGTTGCCAATTGAGGTAACAGTTGTTGCTTCAACTCTTCATTCTTTGAGCCGGCAATTCGTTGACAGGCCCCATTGCGTTGGGTGAGTGCGAAGCAGGTCGTCAGGCATGCACGGGAAAGAGCTTGGTATCCTTTGGTTAACTCCCTGGGAGAGACATCTAGTCCTCCGTACTCATTAGGGACAAACCATTGCATCACGCCGGCTTCAGCGAGCCATTCAAGTTGCTCAAACGGCCAAGAATTGGAAGCGTCGACTTGAAGGGCGTTGGCTGTCAGCTTTTCTAAAAGTTCATCAAACGTCACAATTTTGCTTTCAGGAAATTTGTATTACTCATTAAAAGTGAGCGGTAGAAGAGGGGATATCCTAATACAAGCACGACGCGCGAGCGAGTGGATCGATGTGCTCACTTACGGGCGCTAGTAGATTCGAGGTCATCTAAGAGTTGAGTAGATGTTCGTGAGTAGAGTCGTTTCGAGAGTATGGTCTCCTTGGCTTGTTGCGAAAAGGTAACTTTAACGACAGATGCCTCTCTTTCGAATTTCCGAAAAGAGAATCACCATTCTTTGATGCGATACTGTGATCTCCATCGCTTGGAACATTTGCTCTCATCCCATAACCTACCTGCAGAATACAATTCGCTGCGGGAGCTTTATCTCTGAAGATAATGGTCGCGCCCGACGGCATTCCAATTTTCACTATTAAACGGAGCGCGCAAGGTGTCTGAACTGGGACTTGCCAATTTTCAAAAAGAAACCGAATTCCTGATCGGGATCGATTCCGATGGTTGTGCTTTTGATTCGATGGAGATCAAGCATAAAGAATGCTTTATTCCCAACTTTATCAATCATTTCAACTTACAGCCAATTTCGAAATACGCACGTGAAGCTGCTGAATTCACCAACTTGTACTCGAAGACCCGCGGTGCCAATCGCTTTCCAGCGTATCTTCTAGCCCTGGATCTATTAGCTGAACGCCCTGAAGTTCAGCGACGTAATGCGAACCTTCCACAATTACAAGGCGTTCGCGACTGGGTTGAACGAGAATCCAAACTCGGTACGAAGACCATCGGACCAGAATCCGAGAAAACTGGCGATCCAGACTTGAAACAAGCTTATGCCTGGTCGAAAGCTGTGGACGACACCGTTAATGAACTCGTTCATGGCGTCCCACCGTTCCCGGGAGTACGAGATGCGCTGCAAAAGATGGGTGAGAAGGCTGACCTGATCGTTTGCTCAGCGACTCCGAACGGGGCACTACAAAAAGAATGGACTGAACACGATATCGATCAATACGTAAAGTGCATTTGTGGTCAAGAAGCTGGCAGCAAGAAGGAATCCCTTTCTGCTTGTAAAGAGATGGGCTACGAGCCGGAGAAAATGCTCATGATCGGCGATGCCCCCGGCGACATGAAAGCGGCTCAAGCAGTCGGAGCGATGTTCTATCCTATTAACCCAGGGCATGAAGAAGATAGCTGGACTCGATTCCTGGATGAGTCCATCGACCGCTTCTTCGCAGGCACGTTCGCTGGCGAGTATCAAGACAAACTCATTGCAGAGTTCGATAAATACCTCCCGGAACAGCCACCTTGGAAGTAAGCACAGTGAAGTCAAATTTACAGCCCCGCAGGTGAAGACCTGCGGGGCTTTTTTGTTGTGGGTTTGCGGAATAAAGTAATACCAAATCACTGGCGAGGGGGGTATTGTTGAATCCATAAAGCATGACTCACGCAGAGCCGCAGAGAGCGCAGAGTTTTAAGTTTTGTCTCTGCGAGCTCAGCGGCTCTGCGTGAGATAATTTTCACTTCATCTTTGCGGTTCGAAATACCCACTCGCTTGCGCGTCGTGCTTGTAATTGGTGATTCGTCTTCGATGCCGATGTGTTGAGTTTCGCTCAGCATTACTCAAACTACAGTCATTCGGAGAGGTCTCGCAGTAAGCGATATTATCCTTCAATACAGCATCGGGAAGTCCACGATGAAGTGGGCGGCTAAACGGACATCTGTATGATTTTTTACTCAGCAACCTTGATACCCCGATTTAACCTCAACCCCGGGGGCGTAGTTCGTTCCAGGTATTAACGTGCGGAGTTAATAAATTTATCTGTCTCTTGATGAAATCTTCTAACTGCCGTGGTCAACGATCTTTACGATTTCCACATCCATCGTTGTTCTTGGAAGTTCGATTTTGACTTTGTCGCCGACTTTCTTGCCCATCATCGCTTTCGCGATGGGGCTGGATGTTAGGATTTTCATGACCGGACCGTCGTAGTCTTCTTCGCCAGGACCGACGAATTCGTAGGTCTCTTCTTCGTCCATGTCGAGATCGTTAATCGTCACAGTGGAACCGTATGTGACTACGCCTTTGGGCATATCGGCTTTGTCAACAATCTCACATTGTGAAAGTTTGGTTTTCAGCTGCGCAATCTTGGCTGCAATCCGACCTTGTTCTTCTCGTTGACCGTGGTACTCCGCATTTTCCTTGAGATCACCCTCGGCACGTGCTTCAGCGATGTTCTCCGCAATTTGCGGCATGACATCATCTTCCAGATGTTTGATCTCAGCTTTCAGTTTATCAAATCCTTCACGGCTGATCGGTTGACGGATCATTCTTATTCCTCAATTTTTATATGGTTCAGTTCACGATGGGTGAGATGGAAATTTTATGGTTTCCGGGATCTCCACCAGTCAAACTGAGTATCACAAAGGTTTTTTCAATGGCATAAAAATAACACGGAACGCGACATGTGATGTCAAGCTCCGTGTTGGATATTGCTCGTAGGGATGTGCGAGGTACTGTCCACTGCTTTATGCTAAAGGGACAAGACCTCTTATCATACATCGTGCGAGGTGTATGAGTATTGTGTTAATTGATTTCGGTCGAAATGTCCAGTCTTTTCGGTAAGTGAAAGTGATTTGAATCCTCTGCCCGCATCGGAATTTGACCATTCAGCCAGAACGAGTCATGGCTCTTCACTTGGTGATAGCAGCCCGATTCTCCAATTCCAAGCTCCGTAGTTGAGTCCGTTCTTGTCTTTTTCCCACATTCCTTGAAAGACGAACCTTAAATCCTTTGGATCAATCGTAAGCGTTTGATCATTGCTCGCACGAATCAGTTCGCCATGGCTGACGTTGTCTGTCCAGGGTTGAACCCCATCAGCTGGCGAAACATTTTTCCAACTGGCAAATGGTTGCTCGGCAGTCGCTGCCAGTGGACGCCATTCACCATCGAGCCGATCAGCGATATAAGCTTTGAAATAGCGCCGACCGTTTACTTCAATTAGGGTTAAATATTGACTCGTTCCTTGTATCGTATAGGTGTGGCTGGCTTCGAAGATGTCTCCTTGTAGAGCGAGCGTGTATTTACCAAATCCATGAGGGAATTCCTCAATCGGAGTTTGCAGACGCCACATCTTACCGTTATTCGTTGTGATGAATAGATACGCTGTCTTTGCATCGCAAATGACCCAATAATCGAGCCCACCTTTTCCTCGTGGATCATCATCGCCACCGTCAAGGATCACCTTCGCTTTTGTCCACGAGTTTGGGTCTGCTATTGTTTTAGTTGTGGAGTAAGCAACCTGCATTTTCTTCTGCCCCGGAACTCCAACCTGATAGATTAAATACCAGAGTTGCTGAGGTTCGAAATAGAAAACCTGCGGGGCACAGAAGTAGTCTCGGTCACTAACTTTCAACAAAGTTCTTTTACTGTCGTTCGCTTGCTCCCAATCAGTGAAAGAGCAGTGTTCCATGACTGATTTCCCTTGCAGCTTCACCGTCATGAAGACATGCCAATTCCCATTATGAAAAACTAACGAAGGGTCTTTCTGGGCATGCGAGCGCGCAACGTCCCGATTTTCAGGTGAGATCAAGGGAGCAGAGTAAGTCCATCGCTGCGGGAGAAAACTTTTGACATCTTCTGCATGCAGAGTTCCAGGCAAAACGAGCAAGACAGTGAATAAAATTCTGGACGACATCCATCTCTTCCTTTTGAAGTTTGCAACAGTTCTCAGTGTTGAAACTATTAAATAACCACGAAACACACAAATGACACGAAAAGAGCGATTTGAGTAGTGCTCATCTTATCCTGTAGATCATGTCTGCTTACTTTCGTGTCATTCGTTTATTTCGTGGTTCAGAAACTGTCTTTTCTTCCGGGTCAGTTCAACAGTTTCGGAAGTTGATTCTGGTTAGTCTCCCATTACTCGATAGGCATGTCGGAGATCTTTAGTATTGTTTCCTGCACGAGAAGATCGTGATCATAAGAGTAGCGGGGGTCTTGCTCGTGGCGGATCAGGCGGGCGAACTCTGCGATGTCTTCGTTGTAGCGTACATACTTCGGAAGTTCGACGTCTTGCCAACCCTTGCGGAAGCGTCCTCGGTCTTCCGTTAAGGCAAGCTTGGCGGACGGGCTTGGCATGGGGCGTATTTCCAAGGTTCCTGCCGTTCCACAAACCACGAGTTGACGACGGGCAAAACCATCGACGTCGTCGCAACTGCAATGCAATGTTGCATGAGCTTTGGGGTACCCAAAGACCGCCAGCATGTTGTCCACGTAACCGTCATCGATTGGCGAACTATGTTGGTTCAGAGTATGGATAGATTCTGGTCGTCCGAGTAGATGCAACACAATATCGAGCATGTGACCTCCCAGCTCGAACATAATCCCGCCGGGTTGGTCGAGTATTCCCTTTCGGCTTGGCGTGCTCATCAGTTTTCCGATGACCGCATTTACAGCGAAAATTTCTCCCAACCAGCCTTGCTGTAATAACTCTTCAAGCAGTTTGACGCCTGGATGGGTTCGATACATATACCCCAACTGTACGATCAGGTGTTGCTTCGCTGCCTTGTCGAGAATCCTTTCAAACTGAGGAAAAGAAAACCCGGCAGGCTTATCGAGATGGATATGTTTTCCCGCGTCGATACAAGCTTCAGCGACATCCAGTAAATCAGGCACGTTCGTTTCAATAGCAATCGCAACGACGCTTTGATCATTTAGTAAGTCTTCTTGAGAGCGCCAAGTGAGCCCTTCGTAGACCTGCTCCTTCTCCCAGAGAGATTTCAGATTGCTGTTCGATTCACTGACTCCGGAAAATTCGAAATCATTTGATGAACGAATCGATTTCGCTTTTCCGCTTGCGTGTGCGTGACCGACTCCGATTTGTCCAATCTTGATCTTTGCCATGTGCTTGGTTCTCTATCTAATTACTACAATCAGAGCTTCGTGATCATTCTCGCGATTGGCTCTCAATGAAATATAACGCAACGACCACCTCACTGACCATAAGAAGATGTGTACTATTGGGTGCTTCAGGCATGTTGGACTCAAGATGTATCAACGGCTAAGTTTCCAGATTCTGGGCGCGTTTGATGAGATGGAATTTCAATCCAGGAATGAAGAATGTCGCAGCTGATGCCAACCCAAAGAGCGTCAGAGAGTAAGTTGGGAAAAGTGCCATGGGGACCGCTGTGAGGAATAGTACTAAAGCGTGAATATAAAACTCCCCTGACAGAATTCCGGCTTTCACCACAAAGACCGCCGAAGCAATCAACGCTAGAACAGGTGAGAGTGTCAGCACAGGTAAGCCGAGTAACATTTCCACGACAAAAAGCCCGGTCGAGCACGCCATACTCGCTGCCCAGGTGTGAGCGATTTGCCTCTCAACAAATGTTACAGGACCAGAACGGCGGCGCAGGTTCCAGAAAATGATCGCCCAGGCTCCCAGTCCGAATGTCCATAAGCCAAAATACGGAAGCGGAGAGACGACCCCTCGATTCTTGATAACGTCCGTAGTGATGCACAGGAAAAGTAGCACGACCGCATGCCACATCCAGAGCAATCCCCAGTTCTCCAGAACACCAATATGATGAGTTGGTCGAAAGACTCGACTGATGACCTGCGAAAAATGCGACGAACGGGCAGCGATTGGTTCATGATTCAGGTACGCCTCCAGATCATCCGCCAATGCATCAGCAGTGTTGTAGCGCAAGTCCGAAGGCTTTTGCATCGCCTTCAGGATGATCACCTCCAGGTCAGAATCGATTTTAGAATTCAACAATCGTGGCGGTGGCGGCTCTTGTTCGAGGATCGTTAACAGTGTGTCGACGGCAGTGGCTGCCTGAAACGGAGCACGACCTGTCATACAGGCGTAGAGGATCGCTCCGAGACTGTAGACGTCGGTCAGGGAGCTCATTTCATTTCGCTCCCCAGCAGCTTGCTCAGGTGCCATGTACCCAGGTGTTCCAATGATGGCACCGCTCTCGGTGAGAGAATGATCACCATCCCCATCCTTGCGGACACGCTTTGCCAGCCCGAAGTCAGAGACGAACGGATGGTTAAGGTGGTCGATCAAAATGTTGGATGGCTTGAGGTCACGATGCAAGATCCCGTTTCGATGGGCATACCCCAATGCTCGGCAAACGGGAACCATTAAAGTTGCCGCCTCGCGATTTCCGAGAGTTCTTTCCGAAATACGTCGCGCGAGCGTCGTTCCATCAATATAAGGCATACTGAAAAACGGGAAGCGTGCTGATTCGCCAATTTCAAAAACAGAAACGATATGTGGATGATCCAAGCCACCGGCTGACTTCGCTTCACTTTGGAAGCGAAGTTGATTGACTGGAGTGGCATAGGAGCCGCTCAAGAGCATCTTGATCGCGACAATTCTGTTCAGCGAGATTTGGCGAGCACGGTAAACGATCCCCATCCCACCTCGACCAATTTCTTCAAAGATCTCATAATCGGGGAGTTGAGGGGCTTCTGGAGGTACTGCGTAATCCGTTTCTGAGTAATTCTTAGAGGAGATATGGGTACCGCCCAGGCTTAAATTTTCTGCGACGACAATAGTCGCCCACAGCTGTTGAACTTCGTCAGCAATCTCCGGGTACTGTTCAAGTGTTTCGTTTAAAAGGATTGGTTGCCCAGCCTGAGCTCGCTCGATCAATTCATTGAGAACTGAAAAGATATGATCGTCTCGATCGTCAGACATCAAAATATCGCCATGTGTGGAATAGTAAGCATAGTCTGAACTTGTTTGGATTTGGGGAAAAATGATGATTCAAACTGCTTGACAATGTTGAATCAGCCGATACCGTATATCGCGACGGCCCCATCGTCTAGAGGCCTAGGACATTGGATTTTCAGTCCAGTAACACGGGTTCAAATCCCGTTGGGGTCAGTTCAACAGGCGTCAGCAATGATTATATTGCTGACGCCTTATTTTTTTCTATGGTGTTCACGAATTCTTAGAACTGCTGATTTCAGGTCTAGTTTGTACCGATGATAAGTTGTTGGACTTATTATCGAGAAAATTATGGATTCCGGATTTTCCTGGCAGCAATTATTCGAAAACTGGCCTGAAGACATGCCACGTGTGGGCATAATCACAACTACTTTTCAGGAAAGTATCGGGTTTGCAAACTTCTTAGTGGCAGAGGGACTGCTCGCATTAGAGCGAGATCGCCCCGACTCGCTGGGTGCCCGCAAAACTGTAATATCAATCTCCGCCATTACATCATTGAAGATGACTGACACCAATGATTTCATGGAAATTGCCAAACTTGGATTCCGCAAATAGCCCTGCCTAAAAAGTGGGCATGGCCACCCTGCCTACTTACCAGGCAGTCCCGTGGTGGTGCCCATGAGTGTCTACCCCTCGCTGGCTAGACCTTCGCGGTTGCGAATGCTATCATTCTGACGTCGTTGTCTCATTGACGACACCCTGCGAAGCGTAGAGAGGGAATTGTGGGAAACCCATAGGAAGGAACAGGCATGCTAGTCTTATCAAGAAAACCAGGTGAGAAAATCCTGATTGGCGAAGACGTTTCTGTCACAGTTGTTCGCATCGGTCCGAACACCGTTCGCATTGGCATTGATGCTCCACGAGACATGAATATCGTGAGAGACGAGCTTTGCCAGACAATAGAAGTTGAGCTCCCAGTTGAATCGAAAGATCAAGCTTCAGCCCAATGATCCCTCGTTAGTTGAGACGAGCCAGTATTGACGAGCCGGCATTAACGAGATCGAGAAGTCTCAGTTCAGCTTGGACCGACCGCCCCGGGTGTTTGAAGGAACCCAGCTTCTGAGCTCATTCTTGAGTTCTTTGACGTCTTCAGCAGACGTTGGTTGTTTCTCGCCATATTCCTCTGAACGAGACGCCCTGCGCTTGGGAGTATATTCTTGGTCGGGTCGAGCGCTTTTGCTGAAAACCCATTTATAGCATTCTTTGGCTGAAGTGACTGTGATTCGATTCAACAGCCAGATAGCACACATCAGCAGGAATAAGATTCCCCCCAAGATTGACAAAGCCAAGACAGGATCCCCACCTCCTCCGGCAACGATAAAAGCGATTCCCAAGGCTCCCAGCAAGCCAACTAAAGCGGAAGCTAAAATTGAGCCAGCGAATTTATTATGCGAATTTTTGAATTCCCCAGGCATTTTTTACCAGAAAATTTGTAAGAACAATCGTACGTCAACCTTAGGATCGATAGTCGATCATGGCAGAAACGTAGAGGAGTAATAAAATTCCAATCATAGCCAAAATTTGCGGAACCACTTTTTCATCAAGCCGGAATATCGTACGATAATAATACGTCGATGTTTGAAAAAAGATAGAGGTTGACCAGCAATCAACGCAAATTTCAGGCATCGAGCGATTCAATGGTTCTCAACACATACTAAGTAGTCAATCATGCAACCTTCTCAGAAGATCAGAATATTTCTCTTGGGCTGCTTGGCATTCCCGCTCTTCCTCGGCTGTCAAAAGAAGACTCCTGATGTTTCCGAAGCCGAGCCTGAAGTTGCGGTAGAAGCAGAACAAGAGCCAAAAGGCTTTTCGCAGTTGGAATGGAAGATTGTTGACCGCAACAAAGCGATGGCTGAAAACCCCGCTCTGGTCGAAGTCGTCAACGAAACCGATGCAACAGGCTACATGGAAGCAGTCAGCCAATCACACTTCGCAGCAGTCTCCAAGTTAAACACCGCCCAAATGGAGTACAATTCGAAACTTCAATCCTTCATCGACGCAACAGATAATGGCGGAGCTGACCCCAAGCCACAAACATTTGAAGAATTCAGCAAGGCAGCCAAAATGAATTCGAATAACATGAAGGGACTCTACCCTTGGCAAGCCTATGCCTATGATGAGACCACCGGCAAAATTACAATCCTGGAAGACCGCGCTGAAAAGAAGCGTAAGTATGAAGAAATCGGCAGAGAGTACCCTCACGAGGAATAAAAGCTTCGCAATTTGTCGGTTCTCTAGAGGTCATTGATCACGCATCTTTCTAAGAAAGAACACCTCGAAGAGATCTGACCTTTTTCTCCGTACCTCAGCGTCTCCGTGGTTATTTTCTTTTATTGATTCGTTTCATAGCAAGTTCAGGAAATGCAAGATCTCGTTCGACAGGAAGTCGTTGCCCAAGCTCGTACAATTGTCATTAAGGTTGGGACAAATGTCCTTTCCCGCGAGGACGATCAGCTCGACATAGAACGTATCACTGCACTGGCAGACCAAATTCACCGCATCCGCCAAACAGGACGTCGTGTACTCTTAGTTTCCAGTGGGGCGGTTGGAGCGGGACTCGGATTGTTGGGATTAACTGAACGCCCAAAAGATTTACCGCACCTTCAAGCGGCCGCTGCAACGGGACAGGCAAGTTTAATTCGAACGTATGACGAAGCTCTACAGAAGCACGGTTATCATGCCGCTCAAATGCTGCTCACTGCGAATGACTTTCGAAATCGAGATCGCTATCTCAATGTGAGGAACACGCTTAATACCTTGTTCGAGTACGGTGTTGTCCCAATTATTAACGAAAACGACACCGTCAGTGTTCGCGAAATTAAATTTGGAGACAACGATCAGCTCGCAGCTATGGTGAGTAACTTATTAGAACGCCCACTGCTTGTGATTCTCTCGGTGATTGATGGTCTCTTCGATGGAGATCCTCGTGACCCTGCTTCGAAACGAATCTCGAAAATCGACCATTGCGATGATTCGATGATGAAGTACGCCAAAGAAATTAAAAGCTCACGCGGAACAGGTGGGATGACATCCAAACTGGAATCAGTTCGCATGGCGACCGGCGTCGGAGAGTGTGTCGTCATCGCCAATGGAACAGACTCCAACGTGCTGGATAAAATACTCGCTGGTGATGATGTTGGTACATTGTTCACAGCGAACGGACCGCTGATCCCTGCCTGGAAACGC
>ERZ887942.1871-NODE-1871-length-13737-cov-6.650855_pt1 | contig 13737 bp, 12 predicted proteins | sample MGYA00521099_ERZ887942 | MGnify/ENA primary metagenome ERZ887942 (study PRJEB32303, sample SAMEA104408605) | aquatic metagenome | biome: Brackish water; feature: Pelagic; material: water | place: Baltic Sea | collected 2014-06-07T06:48:00 | depth 16,251 m ... | reverse complement strand
TGGCCTATTTCTCCTTTGGCGGGTGGAAGCAGTCACTCTTTGGGGATTCCCGTGCGCACGGTGCCGAAGGTTTCCGCTTCTTCACTCGCCAAAAGGTAGTCACGTCCCGTTGGCTCGACCCGAGCCACGGCGGACTCAACCTGGGTTTTCCCCAGAACTAGCGCCGGGGGTGTCCCAGTGGAACCCTCCTACTTGCGGTTCTTGCTCCACACGTCGAAGGCAACCGCAAAGAGGAGCACAAGGCCTTTAATGGTCATCTGGGTGTCGATGCCGACAGAATTCAGGTTCATACCGTTAGCCAGAACACCCTGAACCATGCCGCCGATCATGGAGCCGATGACGGTCCCCACACCACCCTGAACTGCGGCTCCACCGATAAATACCGAGGAAATTGCGTCGAGCTCAAAACCATCACCGGCTTTGGGGACTGCGGAGTTCATCCGTGCAGCAATCAGCACTCCGGAGAGAGCTGCTAGCGAGCTCATGTTCACAAAAATCCAGAAGTTGACGCGACGCACATTGATACCACTAAGCATCGCGGCGTTCAGGTTGCCACCGATGGCATAGACGTATCGACCAAACTGGGTTGAGTTCATGATGACCGAATACACGACAACAAGGAACACAAGCAGAAGCAATGTGTAGGGAATGCCGTTTGCGCGGGATAGTTGGAAACCAACAAACCCAACCATCGCAGTGAGAATGACGTTCTTCGAATAGAACCAGGCGACAGGTTCGACAACCTGCTCATACTTGATCCGACCCACGCGCTGGCGAAGTTGGTGAACCCACAAGGCGAGGATTCCGAGCATGGTCACCACCAGGGCGCTGGCGTTGAGTTCCGGCGGAACCCCGAGCATTACATTGAGCGCTTGTTCTTTATCGAGGAAGCCGTTTCCGATAGCGCGGAATTCATCCGGGAAGGGCCCGATGTTGGTGTTTTGTAGCGTCATCAGGGCGAGACCACGGAACAGGAGCATTCCTGCCAAACCCACGATGAAAGCGGGTATCCCAACGTAGGCAACCCAGAAGCCTTGCCACGCTCCTACGAGCGCTCCCACAGCGATGGCTCCCACGATTCCTAACCACCAGGGCAGAGCGGATAGCCATTCCCAACCATCCTGCTCCAGTGGTCGAACCACCAGAATTCCCGCCACCGCACCGATGAAGGCAGCCACCGAACCCACCGACAAGTCGATGTGGCCGGCAATAATGACGATGACCATTCCAATGGCCAAGACCAAAATGTATCCGTTTTGGACCACCAGGTTGGAGAAGTTTGAAGGAGTGAGCGACGCCGAATTGGGAGTCGTCACCGCAAAATAAAACACCAAACCGAGCAGTGCAACGAAGAGACCGTTTTGTCGAAGGTTGACTCCTTTGAAACGTTCTCTCAGAGATGCCAGACCAGTAGTTTTTTCTTGGGCGGAGTTAGACATGTGTCGCTTCCTTTTCAGCTGTCATGAACTTCATCAATGTTTCTGGGTCTGCGTTCGCACGAGACACTTCGCCGGTAATGGCACCCTCCGCTATCGCGTAAATGCGATCACAGATTCCGATCAGCTCCGGCAATTCGGAGGAGATCACAATGACTCCTTTACCTTCGCTCGCGAGCCGCTGAATGATCAAATAGATTTCGTATTTCGCCCCGACATCGATGCCGCGGGTTGGCTCGTCCAGGATGAGAACTTCCGGATTCACGTTAATCCATTTAGAGAGAACAACTTTCTGTTGGTTCCCTCCGGAAAGTTGGTTGGTGACTGTGAGAACGGAGGGCGCCTTAATGTTCATGCTATCGCGATACTCGTTAGCCTTGCGGAACTCCTCGTTCGAACTGACCAGGAATCCTTTGACAAAGTCCCGAAGCGACGCCAAGGTGACATTGCGTTTAATGTCTTCAATGAGGTTCAGCCCGAATCTTTTACGATCTTCGGTCGCGTAGGCAATTCCGCTTCGAATCGCATCAGCGACGGTGCGAACATTGGCCTCTTTGCCGGCAACGAACACTTTGCCGGTAATGTTGGTGCCGTAGGAGTGCCCGAACACGCTCCGCGCAAATTCGGTGCGACCTGCCCCCATAATTCCAGCCAGACCGACAATCTCGCCCCGGTTGACGACAATGGAAACGTCGTCCACAATTTTCCGAGCGTGGTCTTGAGGGTGGTACGCATTCCAGTTTTCGACTCGAAGGATTTCTTCGCCGACCTCGGCTACGCGGGTGGGGTAGCGGTTTTCCATGTCACGACCCACCATGCCCTTGATGATGCGCTCCTGACTCACGTTGGAGCCCTTCATGTCTAGGGACTCCACAACTTCACCATCCCGGAGGATGGTGGTGGTGTCTGCGATCGTCTCTATTTCGTGGAGCTTGTGGGAGATGATGATGGAGGTAATGCCCTGATCGCGCAGTGCGCGCAGCAGGCCCAAAAGGTGACTTGAATCCTCATCATTAAGCGCGGCGGTGGGCTCGTCCAGAATAAGCAACTTCACCTCTTTGGACAGCGCTTTTGCGATTTCCACCAGCTGTTGCTTCCCGACGCCGATGTCTTTTATCGGGGTGTTGGGGTTTTCTCGAAGCCCCACGCGGTCCATCAGATCTTTGGCACACTTGTTGGTTTCATTCCAGTTGATGAGGCCAAACTTTTTGATTTCATTGCGCAAGAAAATGTTCTCCGCGATCGACAGGTGGGGGCTCAGCGCCAACTCCTGGTGGATGATCACCACACCTTCCGCTTCAGAGTCGCGCAGGTTGGAGAATTCTCGGGTTTTCCCGTTGAAAATAATGTCACCGGAGTAACTACCGTGCGGGTAGACACCGGAGAGAACTTTCATGAGCGTGGACTTGCCTGCTCCGTTTTCACCGCAAATCGCATGGATTTCCCCGTGCTTGACCTGGAGGTTTACGTCATCCAAAGCCACGACACCAGGAAAAGTTTTGGTGATTGACCGCATTTCGAGAATCGTGCCGGTCATGAATGCTCCTTTGCAATGTCACCCTAAAGCTGTGTGTTGATTATCCCCGAAGGAGTTGCCCATCGCGAATTCGCGATGGGCAACTCTCAGGCGTTACTTAACCGAGGTCATCCGCGGAAATGTAACCAGACTCAATCAAGAGAGCCTCATAATTGTCCACCGTGACGATGTAGGGAGTCAGGAGGAGGGAAGGAACAACCTTGACGCCGTTGTCGTACGTCTCGGTGTCGTTCACCTCTGGCTCGCCGCCGTTCAAGATGGCAATCGCCATGCCAGACGCAACAGCGGCCAGCTCACGAGTGTCCTTGAAAATGGTGGAGTACTGCTCGCCAGCCAGCATGGACTTGACGGAGAGAACCTCTGCGTCCTGTCCCGTGATGACGGGGAGGTCAGCGGCGCTGTATCCACCGTCAACCAGAGCAGCAATGATTCCCCGGCTCAAGCCATCGTAAGGAGAGAGCACACCCTGAACGGTGTCAGCCGCATAGGAACCTACGAGGATGTCCTCCATACGCTTCTGAGCAACAGCGCCATCCCAACGAAGGGTTGCGACCTGTGTGAATTCAGTCTGCCCAGACTTCACAACCAACACACCTGAATCGATCAGGGGCTGAAGAACGCTCATTGCTCCGTTGAAGAAGAAGGTTGCGTTGTTGTCGTCAGGGGAGCCAGCGAAGAGTTCCACGTTCCACGGACCGGCGGCGTTTGCACCGTCGGCGGAGGTGGAGCCTTCCGTTGCGTAAACACCCATACCCACGAGCATGGACGTAGCCTGCTGAACGCCAACCTGGAAGTTATCGAAGGTTGCGTAGTAGTCAACGTTTGCGCTGTCACGGATAAGGCGGTCATAAGCAATGACGGGGACACCAGCATCAGCAGCTGCCTGCAGAATGTCGGTGAGCTGAGTGCCATCGATAGCAGCAATGATGAGGGCCTTTGCGCCCTTGGTGAGCATTCCCTCAAGCTGTGCAACCTGGGTGGGGATGTCATCCTCTGCATACTGAAGGTCAACATCGAAGCCTTCGGCTTCCATGAGTTCCTGGATGTTCTCTCCGTCGGAAATCCAACGGGTGGAGGACTGGGTCGGCATCGAAACGCCGATGAGGCCTCCTGCTACTGCCTCGGTCGTGTCAGCAGACTCGACCGTTGCGGTCTCAGAAGTACCCGCTGTTGCGCAACCTGCGAGGACGAGGGCAGCGGCTGAACCCAGCGCTGCCAGTCCCATCAGTTTCTTGAACAAGGGTGTTCCTTTCGTTTTGCGGCCGGATCAGTCGCGGATGTTTGTGAGCTCACGCATCCAACCCGTGAACCCATATCCGTCGCAGTCGACAATCATGTTGATACGACGAAACTTTCCTGTGTTCTCGCAAAAAGTGAACGCTCACATTTTTGGTTAACAAACGTAATTGTGACACAGATGTTCCATCAACTGGTCTCTGGAGGTAACTGACCGTACACATTTTGATAACGATCGAATAAAGAATCAACGTGTGGTTGAAAAATTGGAGTGAGGGGACCCAGCTGGGAGGCTAACCAGGCAGAGTGTGCCGTGTCTTCACACATAATGGCGGACTTAAGCGCATCCCGGGGACTCGCCCCGATTGTGAACACACCGTGCTTGTCCATGATGACCGCAGAGGAGCGATGACCCGACAGGGTCTCGACAATCCCCCGACCAATGGAATCATCACCAATAATCGCGAAGGGCCCCAGGGGTATCTCGCCGCCAAACTCATCAGCCATAGCGGTGAGTACACACGGAATCGGCCTGCTCGCCGCCGCGAAAGCACAGGCGTAATTCGAATGGGTGTGGACAACGCCCCCCACTTCTGGCATGTGGCGATAGACGTAGGCGTGGGCTGCTGCGTCGCTTGAGGGGCTGAACTGTCCTCCCAGAACCCTTCCCTCGAGGTCACACAGAACCATGCTCTCCGGGGTCAGGTCCGAGTAAGAGACACCACTTGGTTTGATGAGGAAGCCTTCCTCCACTCGATGCGAGATGTTCCCGCCGGTCCACACCACAAGTCCAGCTTCACGCAACTCCCCGTGCAGATCACTGAGTTCCTGCCGGGCTTCGGAGTGTGAATTCTTACCCATGCCCTACCAGCTCACGCCGCCTGGCCTTGAGACGCTTCATAACATCATTAGTACCCTGCCCGAAATAATCGTGCAACTGGACATACTCGGCATACAAATCGTCATAAACCAGGGCTTCCTCCTCGCGAGGAGTGTAGACCGCGTGTTTCACCCGCCCCATCGCCTCCGATGCCTCGCCCACGCTCGCATACACACCCGCCGCGACTGCGGCGTGAATAGCGGAACCGAGAGCGGGTCCCTGCTCAGAGTCAATAACGCTGAGCGGCAAACGGGTGATATCGGAATACACCTGCATCAGGAAAGTGTTCGTCAGAAGCCCGCCCGCAACAATGAACTCGGTGACAGGAACCCCGGCGTCACGGAAAGTTTCCACAATCATCCGAGTGCCAAACGCGGTGGACTCCAGAAGCGCTCGATAGCCCTCCTCGGCTGTGGTCGAAAGCGTTTGACCGACGATGACACCGGAAAGTTCATGATCGACCAACACCGATCGATTCCCGGAATGCCAGTCCAAAGCAATCAACCCGTGCTGGCCAACCGCTTGGGTCGATGCCAGGTTAGTCAAGTGCTCGTGAATGCTGAGTCCAGCCTGCGCGGCCTGTTCGAAGTAGCTACCTGGAACCTGATTCTGCACATACCAGGCGAAGATATCTCCCACCCCGGACTGGCCGGCCTCATAGCCGTAATAGCCCGAGATAATGCCGCCCTCCACGACTCCACACATACCCGGAACCTCAGCGAGGGCGTCACCATTCATGACGTGGCAAGTTGAGGTGCCCATGATGGCGACCATTTGCCCGGGTTTCGTCGCTTTCGCTGCCGGCGCGGTGACGTGTGCGTCAACATTGCCTACGGCAACCGCGATTCCCTCCGGCAATCCGGTCCACACTGACGCTTCATCAGTAAGTCCCCCCGCGCGGGCACCCAACTGGCCGATCGGGTGCAGGATTTTTTCTTCGGCAAAACCGGCGAAATCAGCGTTTAAGGCGGCGAAGTAGTCACGGCTCGGATACGACCCATCCTGCAGGTTTCCTTTGTACCCGGCAGTGCAGGCATTGCGGACATACTCTCCACAGAGTTGCCACACAATCCAGTCCGCAGCTTCCACGAACTTGTCCATCGCGGCATAGATCTCGGGGTCTTCCTCGAGCATGTGGAGTCCCTTGGCAAGCTCCCATTCGGAGGAAATCTGGCCGCCGTAACGAGCCAGCCAGGTCTCCCCTCTGCTCCGAGCGACCTCATTAATCCGGTCAGCTTGCGGCTGGGAGGCATGGTGCTTCCAGAGCTTCACCCAAGCGTGTGGGCGGTCACGGTATTTCCCGAGCGTCGATAAGGGGGTGCCGTCAGCCAGCACCGGCACCATCGTGCAGGCCGTAAAATCGGTGGCAATTCCGATGACATCGTCCGAGACAATTCCGGCATCGCGGACTGCCTGGGGCACAGCATTCTTCAGCACCGAAATGTAGTCCAAGGGATCTTGCAGGGCCCAATCGGCGGGCAGTGCCGTGCCACTGGAGCGCAAAGTCTTGTCCATCACAGCACTCTCATACTCGTGCACGCCCGACCCGATTTCGGCGCCGTCACTCACCCGCACGACCACAGCGCGACCAGAGAGCGTGCCGTAGTCGACACCCACAACGTATTTCTCTCGGGACATGGGCTACCTTGCCGTTTCTCTTAGTGGACTTATGTTAGCGATAACGAAGACCGCGGCCAATCGGGCTTGTCACCCTCGCGCAGGTGGTGCCGTGGAGTCACGGATGATCAGCTTTGGCACGATCGGCCGGGAATGGGATTCTGGCCTTCCACCCAGCTGCGATAGCAGCAAGCTCAGGGCCTGCCGGCCCAACTCAGCAAAGTCTTGCCTCATCGTTGTCAGCGAGGGAATGAAATAGCCGCTTTCGGGAACATCATCAAATCCCACCACGCTCAAATCTTCTGGAACCCGAATTCCTCGTTGACTCGCTGCTTTGAGCACCCCAAGGGCCGCATAGTCATTAGCCGCGAACACGGCAGTCACACCGCGCTTCTCAAAATTCATCTCCAACCCGACGGTATAAGCCGTGTCGGCACTCCAATCTCCGTCCGCAATTTGGGGACGGAAACCGGATGTGAGCATCGCCGCCGCATATCCGGAGGATCTGGCTGTGGCCTCAAACCACGTCTTCGGCCCGCTGATGTGAACAATGTTGGTGTGTCCCAAGGCCAAGAGGTGCTCGGTGGCGGCCTGCCCACCGCCGAAGTTGTCGACCGACACCGAGAGTTCATCGACCCTATACATACTGTCTACGGTCACAACGGGCACCCGGCCGAGTTTTTTGCGAGCCGCCACCACTGCTTTGGTTTGAGGCACCAGAACAATCAGTCCATCAATTCCGAGATCGGCGAGATGGTCAATCCCCTCCGCAACCGAGGCTTCAGATTCGGGGTCTACCGTGCAGGACACAGCAATATGGTCAGACTGCCGAGCTCCCACCTCCATGGCCTGCAACATTCCTGAGGGGCCATAGAGCGAGAGGTCAGAGGCCAAAATACCGACCATCCGGCTGCGCTGGGTAACCAGCGCCCGAGCCGCTTTGTTGGGTCGGTAACCCAGCTCCTCCATTGCCTTCTCTACCCGCGCTCGGGTCTCTGGACGCATGCTCGGGTAATGGTTCACCACACGGGACACCGTCTGGTGTGAGACTTTTGCCAGTTTTGCCACGTCATACATGTTGGGCTGACGGTCAACACTCGTCACGATCGAAGACTTCCTAACACCTGGACCACCTTGTTGATCCGGGCCTGCCAGGTTTCTTTCTCTTCAGGTTTGCCAAGCCGCGACGCTACCAGGTCGACCTCGCCGTGCTCGCCCACTTCGCGCAGCGTGAAATCGAGTTCACCGTGAAGCTCGATCTGAAGAACAACCTTCCGGGGTACCGAAATCCTCGAATAGGTCCCTCCAAATTCTTCTCCATCCTCCCCGCTAAAGCGAAGCTTCCCTCCCTGTCGCGCATCAAACTTCTGGGTCGGGGCAAGCCATTGATCGACATACTCAGGCTGGGTGAGGAAATTGAAGACAGCCCCAGGTGACTCTGACCAGCTCACCGTATGCCGAGACCGAAAAGGCACGAGCCCCTCTGGCATCTTCGGTGAGGGCCGAAACCCTACAAAAAAGTCGGTCATGATTTTTTCCTTGAGTACGCCATAAAGGTATACCCCGCTACCGAGAGAAAGACGGCGTACAGGGCGTGGGCGCCAAAAAAGTACACCAGGTTGTCAACAAACAAGGTTCCGCCGAGCGCGGAATCGGCCCAAAGAGAGGCAAGGGGGAGGGCTGCGAAGGCGAGCAAGGCCTTTTTCCGAACCCCCTCGAAAACAAGCCATCCGGCCGAAACAAAAACGACAATAGTCAGATACAGCGGATAGCTGTCTCCACGTTCCAAGAGGGTCTCAAAACCCACTAGGAACGCGAGAACCAAAACCGCCCAACTGGGTCCGGGAGACTCGATCAGTGGACCGCGCAGTGTCCAACCTGATGATGCTTCTTTCACGATGGTCTCTCCATTTTGGGGGTGACTCTAGCGTCGAGCCCCACCCCGATAGTACGCGTCGGTCCACTGGAGCTCTTTCGCAAAGCTCGAGCGGGTGGTGGCGGCGTCGATGGTCACCAGCTCCGTGTCCGAGATTCGAGCGAAATCCTCCAGTGTTCCCTTGGTGACAGCAGAACTCAGCACCGTGTGGTGGGAGCCTCCAGCTAGCATCCACGCCTCCGCTGATTCAGCGAGTGAGGGGTGCGGTTCCCATACTGCCCTCGCAACGGGCAGCTGGGGGAGGTCCTCGGTGGGGGCAACGATGCTGACGTCGTTGGAGACCAGCCGGAACCGATCACCCAGGTCCACCAAACAGACGACGCGAGCTTCGCCAGGAGTAGCGCTAAACACCATGCGGACAGGGTCTTCTTTGCCGCCGATGCCGAGCGGATGAATCTCAATCCGCGGTGTCTCCTGCGTCAAACTCGGGCACACTTCCAGCATGTGAGCACCCAGAACTTTCGGAGTTCCCGGCCCAAAGTGGTAGGTGTAATCCTCCATGAAAGAGGTTGCTCCACCCACCGGCGCCATGGATTTCATAATTGCCAGGAGGGCGGAGGTCTTCCAATCCCCTTCACCACCAAACCCATATCCCTCCGCCATGAGCCGCTGGACGGCAAGTCCTGGCAGCTGGCGGAGTGCTCCGAGGTCTTCAAAGTTTGAGGTGAAAGCGCGATATCCGCCGTCTTCCAGAATTCGGCGAAGCGCGATCTCGATTTTTGCGCCATAGACGAGGGATTCGTGGCGCTCCCCACTGGAGCGCAGCTCGGGGGCCACGTCATACAGTGATTCATAGTCCGCGGCAAGCGTGACGCCTTCGGCGTCGGTAACCGCGGCAACTTCGTCGACCAGGGCATTAACCCCGAGGCTTTCCACTGAGAGGCCCAGATGAGTCTGCGCGGAGACCTTGTCGCCATCGGTGACGGAGACATATCGCATGTTGTCGCCAAAGCGGGCCAGTTTGAGGGTCTGGGAGGTCATCCAACCGTGAGCGGCGAACGCCCAATCACTCACTCTAGAGCGGACCTCTGGATCGCTCGGGTGCCCAACCACAATCTTCCGAGATTTGGCAAGTCGGGTCAGAATGTGCGCGTATTCACGGTCACCATGAGCCGCTTGGTTAAGGTTCATGAAGTCCATGTCGATTGTTGCCCACGGCAAAGCCTGGTTGGCCTGAGTGTGTAAGTGAAGGAGAGGTTTCCGCAGGGCTTCAAGACCTGCAATCCACATTTTCGCCGGGGAGAACGTGTGCATCCAAGTGATAACACCCACGCAGCTATCGTCCGAGCTTGCCTCCATCATGATTTTTCGAATGGAGTCGGCGTCGAGGACAACGGGCTTCCAGTCGAGCTCCGCAGGCCCGGTGTAGCCAGCCTTCAGCTCGTCCATGACCGCGCGCGACTGTTCGGCAACCTGCAACAACGTGTCCTCACCATAAAGCGATTGGCTTCCGGTCAAGAACCAGATGGTGGGTGAGTTCTGTGACATGCGTGCCCCTATTTCCTGCCCACAAGGGGCTGTCTGTTACCGCTAACACTACAGAATGGTTCACCCAACGACACTGCGCAGCCCCGCCTAAGGCTCAGGGAAGTGTCCCCCTGATGCCCCATGACGCACTCCACACTTCGTCGGGCATTACCCTGACCAGGTCCTCCCCCGTGGCGAGTGCGTTCGGCGGTGCGGTCATTGGTTCGACGGCGACCGCCCAGACATCCCCGTCCGGAGTGGGGTAGCTGGGGGTGAGGAAAAATTGCACCCACCCCCATGCGGAGTCCTGCCACAATTCGGTGACGTGGCCACTCGGCGAGGCAAGGCGGGTCACGCCTCTGCCCTGATTAGCCTCCAGGCGAAAGGCGGTATCTAGCTCAACGTCGGCAAGTGCCACACCCCCGGCGAGGTCCAGTGCATCGCCTGGACGCAGTGACACCTCCCCGGTAGGGATGAGGTTGTCATCGGTCACCAGATGGCTCTGGACCGGGGAGGTCAAGGTCGCCAACGACACATCCTCCGCCCCTGCTCGCAGGAAGGGGTGGGCACCTACCGCGACAGGGGCGGGCTGATCGCCGCGGTTTACCAGATCGTAGGTCACGCGGAGTCCAGCCTCCTCCAAGACATAGTGAACAGAGACCCGGAGGCGGAAAGGGTAACCTGGCGTCGCCTCCAGTGTGGTGAGGAACACCACGGATGAGGCTGTCTGTTCCGCAACGGAATAGAGCGTGGAGTGCAGCAGCCCATGTAGGGCTGCCTGATGGGCTGGGTCGGTAATCGGCACGCTCAGCGTCTTTCCCCCATGGGTCCAGGTTCCCTGGGCCAGCCTGTTGGGCCAGGGCAGAAGAGTCCGGCCAGAGAAGTAGGGTGCCTCCGATTCCTCAGGATACGACTGAACGAGTGGGGAGCCGCCCAGCGAAAGTGACCGAAGCCCAGCTGCGCGAGGGTCCAGTGACGCGAGCAGGAGGCCGCCGTCGGTCTCTCGGGAAAGAGAGATGCACGCGGTGGGCTGAGGATTCAGGGACACGGTCTAAGACTAACGATGAGCAATAATGAACGTCGTGCCCATTCGTTCACATCCCACCCGTCTCTCCGATGGACGCGAGCTGATTTATTTTGACGATGAACAGTCCACGCTTGGGGATACCCGCTCGATAGACCGGCGTACCCTCGACGCCCGCCCTCACACTCCCTCGATGAGGTTGGATGTCCTCACCGGGGACTGGGTCTCGATTGCGGCCACACGGCAGGACCGAGCGTTCCTCCCACCCAAAGAACATGACCCTCTTGCCCCGCAGACTGCGGAGAATCCAAGCGAGATTCCGGATAACTACGATGTCGCTGTTTTCGAAAACAGGTCCCCCTCGTTTGGGCCTGGTCTGCCAGGGGGTGCTCTGTCACAAGAGCAGCGACATGACCTGTACACCCTCGGCTGGAACAAGGAGCAGCCCGCGGTGGGGCGCTGCGAAGTAGTCTGCTTCAGTCCCGAAAGCGAAGGGTCGTTTGGTTCCCTGTCTCGTTCGAGGGCTCGAACTGTTGTCGAGGCATGGGCCCATCGAACCGCTGCCCTGAGTGCGTTGCCCGGCATCGAACAGGTGTTTGTTTTTGAGAACCGCGGCGAAGAGATTGGGGTGACGTTACCCCACCCGCACGGACAGATTTATGCGTACCCTTTCGTTACGCCGCGAACCAGACGTTTGCTGGACTCGGTGAAAACCCTCGGTTCGGATTTCTTCCCCACCTTGTTGGCCCACGAGCAGGCGAGTGACCGCCTGATTGTCAGGAGCGAATCCTTTAGCGCTTTTGTGCCTTTTGCCGCACGGTGGCCTCTGGAGATTCACCTGCTCCCCCATCGCCACATGCACGACCTCGCGGATCTTTCCGATGACGAAAAAGACGAACTGGCTCCCCTCTACCTCAGTCTGGTCCGCTCGCTCGACGCAATCTATGACAGCCCCACCCCCTACATTGCGGCCTGGCATCAGGCGCCAGTGCACCAAAGTAGGGTCTCGGTTAGACTGATGCTCCAGATAACCTCACCCCGACGTCACGCCGACAAATTGAAGTATCTGGCTGGCTCGGAGACAGCCATGGGTGCTTTTATCGCGGATGTTACTCCCGAGCGCCAGGCAGACCTTATTCGCTCCACCGGACTTTTTGGCTGATGATTCAGGGGCGGGCGGAGCAGGCTTTCCAAGCCGAATTTGGGATAGCGTCGGCGGGTCAATTCTCTGCACCGGGCCGAGTGAACCTGATTGGGGAACACACCGACTACAACGAAGGCTTTGTTCTTCCTTTCGCGATCCCAAACCGCACTGCCGTATCGGTGCGCCTGAGGTCTGATCGACTCATCCGAGTCCACAGTGTTGACTTGGCAGAGACGCAGGAGATCAGCATTGACGAGCTTGTTCCAGACGCGCTCAGCGGATGGTCGGCTTACCCGCTGGGGGTTGCCTGGGCGTTGCTCGAGGGTTGCTCTCAGGCGGACACAGTGCAAGGCGTTGATATTGCTGTGGCGTCAGAGGTTCCACTGGGGGCCGGTTTATCGTCCTCTGCTGCCCTCGAATCTTCGGTGGCGCTCGCACTCAATGAGCTCTGGGGTCTCGGCTTAGACCGCGTGACGCTGGCTCTCAAGGGCCAACAAGCGGAGAACACTGCAGTGGGAGCCAACACCGGAATCATGGATCAGATGGCGTCGCTGATGGGGGAAGCGGGCCAGGCGGTGTTCCTCGACTGTCGAACGCTCACCTATCAGCTGGTCCCCTGCGATGTTGCCTCTGCAGGTCTTTCTTTTGTTGTGATCGATACTCACACTCGTCACTCCCATGCGGGGGGGGAATACGGACGGCGCCGAGCGTCGTGCGAAAATGCAGCAGCTGCCGCGGGAGTGTCCGCTCTGCGAGATCTGACCATGGGGGACTTGGCCCGACTGGAAACTCTCGTGGACAACGAAACATTCCGCCGGGCGCGCCATATTGTGAGCGAAAATGACCGAGTTGTGGCCACTGTGGAGGCGCTGCGCAGAAGAGACTTGGCCCAGGTGGGTTCGCTCCTGGTGGGCTCCCATCAGTCGATGCGCGATGATTTTGAGATCTCCACAGCAGAGCTTGATACCCAAGTGGAGGTGGCCCTAGACGCTGGGGCGCTCGGAGCACGAATGACCGGCGGCGGGTTTGGTGGCTCCGTCATCGCCCTGATCGCCACCGACCGCCTGGAATCTCTCAGGGCGTCCTCGGTAGCGCGGGCGGCAGAGCGTCGGATGCCCGAGCCCTCCCTTTCCGTGGTGGTTCCCTCTGCGGGTGCCAGTGGCCATCCATCGGCGTAGGGTGGGCTGATGCATCTTCCGAAGCCTCAGATTCTTGACCCCGGCAGCGTTTCCTCTTTTGCGCTGGGGGGTCATCGGCCCCGGCGCAATAGCGGAGAACTGGGTGGAAACAGTCACTCTTTGGGGATTCCCGTGCCCACGGCGCAGAGGGTTTCCGCTTCTTCACCAAGCAGAAGGTTGTCACCTCGCGATGGTTGGATCCCAGCCATGGCGGTCTCAACCTCGGGTTCCCCCAAAACTAGTCGTGGCTAAGGTCGCTCTGACCGGTGGCACAGGATTCCT
>ERZ887942.1868-NODE-1868-length-13743-cov-8.486558_pt1 | contig 13743 bp, 16 predicted proteins | sample MGYA00521099_ERZ887942 | MGnify/ENA primary metagenome ERZ887942 (study PRJEB32303, sample SAMEA104408605) | aquatic metagenome | biome: Brackish water; feature: Pelagic; material: water | place: Baltic Sea | collected 2014-06-07T06:48:00 | depth 16,251 m ... | reverse complement strand
CAATGGCTGCAACATACTTGGCAGCAATAGGCATGCCATCTGGTGTTGGCAATAGAATAAGTACAGCAAATAATGCAATACCAGAAATTAGTCCAATATTTGCGCGGGACATTAAATTTACAGTTATAGGCTATGAGTTATAAGTCATAAGGATAATGCTGTTAGTTATGGTAAACAACTGTTATGCACTTTTTGTCCATAATGTGTCCCTATGTAGGCGGATAATATATAAAAATGAGTTTGAGCTTAAACAGTTCATAAAAATATATAATAAATTGAGACATTGAAGACAACTTGTTGCTATCTGCGAAGCCATGAGCCGACCGAACATGCGTTTCGTCACCGTCAAGCGGGTTGAACAACAGGATATCCAGGCCACGCACAGCATTCGGTCCGAGCTGATTACGCAGCGCACACCCAAAGCCAATCAGATTAACTAGCCGCCCCCAGCGTTGTGGTAAACCACTGCACACTTGGCGCCATCAACGCGTTTGATACACCTAGGCATGAACAGTATATTGGCTCGATCAGGTGGCGGTTAAAGGTTAGTTGCCGCAATGTCTAATAGGTATTTATATGATCCACAGTTCTATGGCCTACGTATACATCACCATGCATATACAAGAATACTTTGTGACGCCATGACACTACTTCCATTGCAACGCTTACTACCCCTCGCCGGTTTGTTCGCTCTATTGTTCTCGGTTGCTTTTAGTTTGCCAGTAGCGGCGCAATCAGGTAGTGGTGGGATTCACGTGCAGGTATTTAGTGCCGAAACGAGTCGCCCGATCAGTGGCGTCAGTATCACCGTGAAATCAAGAGATGGTGCGGTAAATAGCGCGACCAGCGATGAATCCGGTATGGTCATACTCGAGCCCTTGGAAGTCGGCCTGTATGAACTGGAGGCGTCAAAAACAGGCCTGGTGAAGGGGTTTGAACCGGAAATTCGTGTCACCTCGCGTAAAGCCAACTTTATACGTATGGAGTTGCAGGCGATCAGCGCCGGCCAACTCGAAGAAATCGTAGTCTTGGCACGTGCCCGAAGCGCAAGCCCTTATGGTGCGATCAGCGCGTCCATCATGAACCGCGAAGAATTGCGCAGTGCAGTCGGCAGTGGCAGTGACGTAATGCGTGCCCTCGACGGTATGCCAGGGTTATTTTCCTCCGGCGCATTTGCCAACTTCACCGTGCGGGGACGCGGGCCAAGAGATAACCTGATTTATGTTGACGGCTTGCCTTTCGACAAGGTCGTGCATTTCGACCAGACCCTTGGGGAGGAAGAGGACATTGGTGGCGGTGGCCGCTTCTCCATTTTCGCACCTAGCTCGGTCAACAGTGCGGAGTTTTCTCCGGGTGGTTGGAGTGCCGAATACGGTGGTCGCTCAGGCTCATTGCTTGAACTCGAGGTGGTTGATGGAGGCCCGACTCCAAGCGCAAGCTTGCGTCTAGATATCGCCGGCGTCGAACTGGCCTACGATGGTCCAAGCGGCTTTCATGACGATACTTCGGTCTTTATTACGGCGCGCCGTTTTGATTTTGGCAACGTCTTCGATTTAATCGGTGACAATGACATCGGTACGCCAACGTTGACGGATATTGTGATCAAGACCGTCACCGATATCAACGACAGTAACACTTTCGAGGTGCTCACCATTATGGCTCCGGAGGAGTATGAGCGAAACATCGATAACGTGCTGAATTCTGCCAATTTCGAAGACGTAGACCTACTTAAATCCGAGCAGGATCTCGGCCTACTTGGCCTGACCTGGCGAAGCCTGGTAGGTGACACCGGTGAGTGGATCAACCGCATCTACGGCCGCTACAGCGACAAGACTAGCTCCCAAGGTGAGGCCTTCCCGAACTCGGTGCCGGAAGGCACGGCGCCCGATATGATCCCAGTTCGGGAAGATATAATCACCATCGGCGAGCAAGAAACCGAGTTTGGTTGGCGCAGCGATTACACGACCCTGAATACGCTCGGCTCTTTTGGCGCCGGTGTACATTTACGCCAGGTCGAGGTCGATTACACGACACTGCTAGATGCCGACTGGATTCGCTTTGTCTATCGCACGACTGACCCGCGCACACCGGGTCAGGATTACATTGTACTGACCCCGGAAAACATCAACTCGGCCTATCAGGCCAAGGAAAGCTCCTATGCCGGCTATGCAGAGCAGGTATTCGAGTTCGGCAACTGGGACCTGCGGACTGGGCTGCGCTATGACTATGAAGGTTTTTCCGGCGAATCTCTATTCTCGCCGCGGCTGGCTGCCAATTACCGCTATTCGCCGGAGCTCAGCTTCTCGGCGACCGCCGGTGTCTTTTACCAGTCACCACGACACCTGGTGCGAGCCTCCAACCCGGATAACTTTGACCTCGGGAGCGAACGCATCGGCCACCTCAGCCTTGGCCTTGAGCGCAGCATTGGTGCCGGCTGGAAGCTGCTGGCCGAAGCCTATTACCAGAACCTCAAAAATCTCGTGGTTGCCGACGGCAGGACCAGTGCCCGCGTAACGAACGAGGGTAGCGGATTTTCTTACGGGACCGATTTGGTGCTATCCCGATTGTTCAATAATGGCTGGTCAGCAAACGTGCTGTATTCATATAACCAGGCGAAACGCGATAACAACGATGGTCAGGGTGAATACGATTCGGACTTCAACCGCGCACATTATTTTGCGGCCGGCGGCGCATGGGAGATCAACGAGCGCTGGAAGATAGCAGCACGTTGGAAATACGCTACTGGCCGCTCGACGGATGACTTCATCGTAAATGATGACGTACTGGGCGACGGCTTGCCACTGCGCTTTTCTAAGGAACTTACCGACAGAAATGCACTACGACTGGACAACTACCATTCTCTAAACGTGCGAGTGGATTACCGCCGTCCTCTGGGGCCAGTTGATTTGATTGCATTTTTAGACGTGATTAACGTCTATGCTGGACCGAATCAGACCTCCGAGGAATTCGATCCGAAGCGTGGTGTTAATATTGAGCAGGAGAACAGCCCGTTTCCGCTGTTTGGCCTGATCTTCGAACGTACCTGGTAGATGAGTTTAAGATCAGAACTTAGATACGCGAGCATATTGTCTGTTTATGCGGGGTACTAAAGTTTTACCTAAATATCCTCAAGTCTCACTACTACTTAGACGGTAGCTGCCAGCAACAGAGTATCGATGAATAAAATTAATCCTAAGAAATTACTAAACAGTAAATGGACCGCGGTTAATCCACTAAAGAAAGAGAAGCATTTTCTGGTAACAGAGCTAGAGCTTGGCGAGGAAGGTGAAGTTGTTCATTGCTCAATAGAGGCCGTTATAACTAATCGCTCTGCGCCAATAAAATGGATGCAGCTAAAGAACAATGAGAACTGGCTTTACGGTTGGAAATGAGGATTATTATTTAGATGGGCAAACCACTAAATATAAAAGTTTCCTTATGGGTTGCTTGAAGTGCTCTGGTTCTCTGCTAGACCCATCTGTGACAGTAGCGCCTGCCTAACCAATCCATAAGGATTGAAGAACGTCTCCAGGATTTCAAAATGGTTATATTCTTCGCCAGTGACTGGTTCCTCGGGCCAATCCTCGACCGACTCATCGAAGGTCCGCTCGATTTTACCCTCAAAGCCAGCCATGCGCGGGTCGCCTTGTTGCGCCACGGCTGATAACACAATAGACGCACAGAGAGCGAAACTGAGAGCGGTTAGTGCGGATGTTGTTCTCATGGCTGCATTCTTTTCGTTTAGGTTGGTTTCTGTGGTTCTCACTTTGTTATACTCCGTACTATTTGAAAAGAGCCCTACAAATGCTGGTGCTAAGTAATTAATCAATGTGTTGTATCGACCGGTTGAAATCGCAAATCAAAGCGGCCATTCGCCGATAATCATACCCAATCGCATTCAAACCAAACCTATGACGCTTTTGGTGTTCGTCACCTCTATCGTAGTACAAGGAAAAATGATCCACCATTTCGGCTAATTTGAAGCAGTGCCGAAGAATTATTTAGGCTGAGGGCGTGCTTAAATGAAGCCAAATCGTTCACACGGCGACGATTAGTGCCCAATATAATATCGCCTGGCCTTAATCCGTTATAGGCAGCGGCAGTATTTTGGCTTATAGCTGATACGACCACTCCGTTCCCATTGGATTGTTTTCGAAATGGGCACCTACAAGTAGGTTGTGTAGTTCACTATTAGCAGCGACCATTGCATGTGATTCACCTATTTTTGCATCAACATCACGAGCTTTTCCATCTCGCAAAATCTTAACCGTGACGGTATCTCCGACTTCTTTGGATGCAACGCGACTTCTGAATTGGCCTCCAGACTGAGTAGGCTCATCATCGATCGAGAGAATGATATCGCCAGGAATAATGCCTGCTGATTTTGCTGGTGAGTTTTCCTCTACGGTGGTGACCAGTACCCCCAATAGTCCATTTTCTAAGTCGAACTCATCGCGCAGATCAGAAGTGATATTTTGAATTTCTACTCCAAGCTGGCCGCGCCTTACCTCTCCGCTCTTTAAAATTTGCTCCATACTAGCGTCAGCCATGTTTATTGGAATGGCAAAACCAATTCCTACATTTCCACCCGAGGGAGCGATAATGGCAGTATTTATCCCTACTAATTCTCCCCTTAGGTTCACTAGCGCGCCACCAGAATTTCCGGGATTAATAGAAGCATCCGTTTGAATAAAATCTTCATAACCTTCGATGCCTAGGCCGGTACGACCAAGCGCACTAACTATGCCTGTAGTTACTGTTTGGCCTAAACCGAAAGGGTTTCCTATAGCTACCACAAAGTCACCCACTTCTAAATTACTGGAATCCGCTAGGGGCACTTCTGAAATATCGTCGGCGTCGATTTTTAAAATTGCAATATCTAAATCTGGATCGATACCGGTGATTTCGGCTTCAACACTGCGGCCATCGATTAGCGAAACCTGTACCTCATCGGAGCCTTTGATGACGTGGTAGTTAGTAATAACAACACCTTCGTCTGCGTCAACTATGACACCGGAGCCTGCGCTTTGTTGGCGTTTAGTCGGTACTTGTTGGCGGTATCCTCTTTGGTTCGGGATATTAAAAAACCGCCGGAAAAATGGATCGTTTAGCAAGGGGTTGATATTTGCTTGTCGTGTTGAAAAAGTTGAGATGTTTACAACTGCAGGATTCACCTGTTTTAGCATGGGAGCCAGAGAAGGAACTGGTTCGCCCTGAGAATCATAGTTAGGTAAGGCCGAATGAGTATTAGTGCTGGCGAGAATTGCAATTAGTAGGCTGAACCCTAATGCGCTTGGTAGTCTCATATTTCACCTCGATCTAGATTTATTAGGTAGATTTGAAGACAAGAGATGTTCTTCTTTAAGACAGAATCTAATTATGGGTGATTAGCTAGTTTTTCAAGTGGTCTACGAAAAGTTTAGGTTTCTGAGTTGTTTCGAGCTTTCAATGTGTTGCGTCGACTGGTTGAGACTGCAGCAATTAACGGTCATTCAACGAACCGGATTAGATATTTCTAAGGATAAATTCTGAGTAAATCAATGAGTAATTTTAATTTAGGTAAATTTATTGAATCTGATGACGTTTTAACTCTCAATAAAATCATCGATAACTCAAATGCAAAAATGGAAGGCAATATTTTGTATAGACATCATAGCGATTTTGATCTTCACGGAATGGAAAAGGAAGATGCGAGATCCAATTTATACTGTTTATCAAAAATTAGTTCCAATTTAGTAGAGGTCGGATTTAACGGGGGACACTCCGCCGCATTATTTTTTCATGCAAACCCAGATATCAATCTTTTGTCATTCGATTTATGCGATCACAGATATACTGAATTATGTTTAGACTATTTAAAAACAAAATATCGCATCGAATTTATTAAAGGGGATTCGATACAAACGATTCCACAACATCAGAACCATTCGAAATATGACATGATTCATATTGACGGTGGTCATGGTAAAAATATCTGTAGCAGCGACATATTAAATTGCAAAATGTTCGCCGATGAACAATCATTTTTAGTTATCGATGATACGTACTTACAAGGTATTCGTGAGGCAATCAATAACCTGATGCATTCAAAATTGATCTACGAAATACATTACGAAAATTTTGGGTTAAAAAAAACCGAGCAACATAGAATATTTAAATATCGGATGTAATATTTTGACTTGATATTCTTTGGTGGTATTTCTTAAAGTTTTTGTTTAGTGACTTGTGATGATTACTAATTGAATGTCCGTATATGGACTCCTCCCAGTTTGCAAAGACACTATTTGATGACTTATGGTACGACTGCATACGTATATCCGGCCTCTTCAGTTGGCATGCGTGGCCGAAGAACTATAGCGAGCCGCTCTTAAGAATTCGTGTTGCATAGTTTTCTAGGAAGTTTAAAGACTGAGCTCAATGGTAACCCGATTGTGGTCGCTGAATTTACGCACCTCATCATTTTCGATAACGACACAGTTAGTTAAATATTTCTCCAATTTCTTGCTAATAAAAAATAGTCATTTTGCCAAGCCCACAAGGGCATCTTCTAGGATCTAGTCTGACGCATAAGAAAGAGGGTAATCCTAGCAGCCTAGGGATATAGCTAATTAGATTTATTCTTGTAAGGACGACGCTACGAAAAGAGTTTTTTCGCCCAATGGACGCCCAATCGATAGTCTGTGCGTCTGTGGTGCTAGATAAGTAATGGCGTAAGTCATTGAATAGATTGGTGGGCCCGGGAGGATTCGAACCTCCGACCAATGGATTATGAGTCCTACGTTCTATGGTTTTACAGGGATTGATAGAGTATAATGTGGGTTAACGATACTATTATAAATCAACGATTTAGTTAAAATAATTGGGTTTAAAGCATTATTGCGTTTAACTCAGATTAACCTAAATTCGTGACCTAATCGTGACCTAATCGTGACCTAGAATGCCCGAACAGATTAATTTCACCAAATTCAGTCTTGAAGCATTACCAGATGCGCAGAAGGGTAAGCGGGATTATTACCTTGACAGCAACAAGAAGTCAGACCATCTAAAAGGGTTCGGTGTTGTAGTTAACGACGCTGGGAAAAAGCACTTTGTTCTAACTCAATACTTCAAGCGCGATAAGCAAACGGTAAGGCTACGCTGTGGTGAGTTCCCACAGACGACCATCGAGCAGGCCAGAACTAAAGCTAGTGGCTATCAGGAAAAGCTTGTGGCGGGCGAGCACCCTACCGAGAAACGACAGCAGGAAGCACGTGAACGACTACAGATTAAAGCAAATGATCGATTCCAGGGAGTGACGTTGCAAGCGGTGCTAGATGACTACCTCTCCACTCGTGATCTTAAAGACAGCACTAAACTGGACTATGTGAAAGTCATTAAAGAGGTCTGGCCAGACTGGCTAGATAAGCCCCTCATTAGTATTACTGACGACACCGTTAAGCATCGCTACCGCCATCGCTTAAAAACTAGCAAGGCCCGAGCTAACTATAATATGCGGGTGTTGAGAGCCTTATTTAATTTTGCAGCGGTTGAATATAAGCTGCCTGACGGTTCTCCTATATTTGTGCGCAATCCGGTAGCTATTCTTTCAGAGGGCAAGGAATGGCAGAAGATAGAACGGCGTAAGCGGTATATTTTTCGTGAGGCGTTAGCCGATTGGTTTAACGCTGTTGATGCGATTGACAACGAAGTACACAAATCTTACTTCAAGTTTCTACTGTTCACTGGAGCGAGGCGTGCTGAGGCCGCTCGATTGCTTTCTGATGACGTAGATTTTAGGTCAAGGGTATTCACGCTAAGGAACACTAAGAACGGAGAAGATGTAACGCTGCCAATGTCTAACTACGTTCACGACCTGCTTAAAGGACTAATCGTTGAAGGTAACGAATGGGTTTTTGGCTCGTCAGTTACAGGGGGTCATATTGTTGATACTCGCAAGCAAATGCTTAAGGTTCAGGAGCAATCGGGTGTTGAGTTTTCACTCCATGATTTGCGACGCACATTTATCACATATGCCGAAAGTTTAGATATTTCGGTCTATGCTGTTAAGGCTCTAGTCAATCATAAGTCTGGTGATAAGAGCGATGTTACTGCGGGGTACATTGGCGATGATCTTGAGAGATTAAGACAAGCAACGCAAAGAATCACAAACCATATCTTGCAGCATGCAAGTGATAAATCCGCAAAGGTAGTGAAGTTAAAAGCGTAAACGAATAGATCAAGCCTAGGGAACGAGACATCAAACTTATAGTGAGAATGGATATATGAGTGGCAAAGATAAAGTAAAAAGTCGATTACGGACCGCCACTTTAAATCTGCTTACTGGAAAGGGAGCTGAGCGAGAAGCTGATATCGCGCCTCAAGTTCTGGAGACGCTCCGTAAAATTCATGATGAACCCGAAATCTTGGGTGATGTGGCAAAGCTATATAAAGCACACCTTAAACAGTATCCAGAAGAGCGGGAGGTCGCCACAAAAGGGCTACATGGAAAACAAATCAGTTTTACCTACCCCGAGGATGAAGAGTTATTTGTTGAGAATTTGGCATCTCTATTTACCACTCGAGTCACATTTAGCGAAATATCTCGTAGCCAAATGAAAGCTTCGTACGTAGCTCAAATAAAGCGCGTAGAACAGCTCTTGAAATACATGGGGAATCCTAAGATCGGTATGAACTACCCTTTAGGGAAAATATACTTTGACAATTGGCTGAAGATTAGAGTTGACATAGAACCAACCAAAACTATTCACCAGATGGGTGGCATGGATACAGCTCTTGTTAACTACAATAAAAGGCTGAGGGAAGGTATCGAAAACATATCAAACTTGCCTCAAGGTGGCGGAGCAACTAAAGAGCAGAAAGTGCTAAGCGATTCGTTCTATATTATTACAGAGGCAATCTTCGAGCTCACGGGTAAAACAAGAACCACAATAGTTCAGCGTTTATTCGAAGACATTCACGGGCTTTATTTAGGCCGAAACTTTGGAGACATCCACAGATATAAGCCGTAAAAAACCCCTGATTGATGGCCGAACCCAACTCAATTCTAGGGGGTAAAATCTGGAATAATTGTTAGAAACTTCGAACCTCGTATTACTACTTTTAACGAGGTTTATATGTCTGATATATCAAGGCAAGACTTAATAGCCGATATTGCCCAATCCCTGCAATGTTCGGTTGAAGAAGTACCAGGTGACCTAAGAGATTATCAATTAGAGAAAGCTCTTGGTTACTCTAAAGGGACAGCAGCGGTAAAGCGAACTAGGGGCGATATGCCTATACCCTCTTACAAAGCGGGTAAAACTAGACGCACTCCTTTGGCAGCTGTAATTGAGTTCAAGTTAACTCAAATTAAACAGCAATATCAAGGACTGGAGGCCGCTTAACTATGGATCATACAACGAGAAACGCCACCAGCCCTGCAAGGCAAAGTGGCGTTGAAAAAGCTCTGCATGTAGGCAAGAACTGCGTAGATATTAACACATTAACCCCTAAAAATACAGACACCAGCGCTACCTTAACCGCAAAAGAATGCCCCAAATTCAATGGATGTAGCGCTCCGCAATGCCCTCTAATTCCTTCCAGTCTTAACACTACGTACTACTCTGGTGAACCGCTATGTTTTTGGCTCATGGAGTACGGGAAGGAGGGAGGTCGCACTCGGATAAAACAGTGTTATAGCTGTATTAACTTAGAACTGGTAGGTAGGGCTTACTCAAAGCTGTTATCCACCTATGGCAGTATCAGAATTCGCCTAGAGAGGGCATCTCAGACGCCATCTCGGTTAGGGGGTGGCTCATGACTGCGGCTTTATATGACCTTGATATCCACCAGCATGCGGATCAACCGATCAGAGTGCCTGAGGGCAATTACACAGCTGCGTATAGCTCTCACACGACCTGGTTGTTTAAGGGACGCCATCCGAAAGTGGTAATAACCTTTATCATTCAGGATCTCGGTGAGCACTTTGGCAAAGAAATCAAAGCCTACTACAACGTAAATAAACTAAGTGGGAAGCCGAGAAAGAACGGTCATTTTTCGGCAGGCTGGAAGTCTAACTTCATGCTTGACTATACGACCCTGTTCGGGAAACCAGCACGTAAAGACAGGATCAGCATGTGCCGCTTTAAGAATTGTTTCGTGACAGTTAAGGCTAAAACAGTAGCGAAGAATCGAGACCAACGTGAATACCCAGAAGACCTCCAGTACAGCGTTGTATCTCAGATTCTAGGGTTGGTGGAAATATGATTAATTCAGCTTCTCTAAACGCTTTTAGTTTTAGTCATAGTTGTAGTTTTAGCAGTAGCTGTAGTTGTAGCTACCTACCCATAGGTAAACACTGCCCTAAAAACAAACGCTGGAAACGCTTTAAAGGAAATTGGTTGACTTTAGTGTTGGCAACTTTTCTCACTAAATCCGATTAATCACGATTTTGGTCTGCGGAATGGTAGAGACCAAAAACACAGACTGACTGACTACCCGGGGGAGAAGGTTTCCCCCGTCCGCCCAGTTTGTCTATTAGGTAAATACAATGACAGAAACTAAAGCGATAACCAAAAAAAAGAAGGCCCCAAAATCTGCGACAGCACGGAAGTCGGGTGAACTTAAAGCAGTCGCTAGCGATGATCAAAAGCAGCGATACGAAGAGCTAATCAATCAGGAACGGGAGATAGTTCAGCTTGAAGACCGAACGTCAGATGTAGTGCTCGACGGCCCAGTTAAAGTAAAACATTGTAGGCAAGTAGGTTATGACGATCTTTCGACTGAAGAACACGAATTGCGCATCGTTGATACAACAGGTGCAAGTAATCTCATGGCTGGTAGATTACTGCTAGAGCAAATATCTGAAGTTGGCTACAAGAAGAATGGTGGTGGAAAGGGTTTTAGTCGAGTAAATGGAATGCTTGGCATGATTGCCAATATTAAGCCACGGGATGACGTGGAGGCGATGTTGGTTACTCAGATGATTTCAGTACACACGCTATCAATGAAATGTGCTTCAACGGCGAGTCAAACTGATTCTTCCAGTGAAGGGTACAAAGAAAGTATTAGCAGCACTTTAAAGCTAATGCGGACGTTTGCGTCCCAGGTAGAAGCGCTAAATAAATACCGTGGTAAGGGACAGCAAAAAATGACTGTGGAACACGTACATGTAAACGAAGGTGGTCAGGCGATCATTGGAAGCGTAGAGGGTGGTGCCAAGGGGGGGGCTAAAAAATGAGTAATAGACCCTTACCCGAGACTACCCTTGATGCTTCGTTGGTTTGTGGCGCTAAAACTAAAATGGGAGAGGTGTGTGACAACGAAGGAATGAAGAATGGACGGTGTTGGCTCCACGGTGGTCTCTCTACGGGACCAAAAACTCCTGAAGGGTTAGCAAGATGTGGCAACTGGAAACATGGCCTTTATTCGAAACAAATGCGCGAACATAAGCAATTTATCAAAGAAATCTGTAGAGATGCCATGGACGCTGTAAGGAGGATTAATTAATGCAATAGTTTGCGACTCCCTGATGGTTCATCTGACATCACTAGGCGAGATTTAATCGTAAAGTGATTCGTTTGCTAATCTGTTAAATTTTAGCCGACCTGCAATTAACTTTCTTGCTGCCTTTGCTTCACCAGGATAACGACCCGTTAACAGCTTACAAGTTAGTGTGAAGATAACGCTAGCTAACGAAAAAAATACTGCAAGCCCTAACATAAACCAAGCATTTACTGCGGCATCTGTGGTCTCAGTAACTGTGACCCAGATTACCGTCAAAACAGTTAAACCTTGAGCCAAAATACTTAACCAACCCCACATGGAGAGGATGAGACCGAAAAAATCGGAAATACGATTCCGAAATAACTCAGTACTAAATTTTTCAGCTGATAGTTGTGCAATTTTCGAAGCATGTTCCTCATTTTCTAATTCTTCTACACTGATGCCTAGGGCTATAGAGAGCTCTTCACATGCTTGTTTGTGATTTCTTTGGTCAAGCTTAGAGAGGCTAAACAAGGTCAACAGACCAAAAACAAATACAGCGATTATTGACCCAAGTATATGTGCTGTCGCGATTAAAATATCCATAGAAATAGTGCGGCGCTTATCCTTTCACGCGTGTCACTTCAAACATTACCTTCATACATATCATAGGGGGCAAAAGCTCGTCAGTCCAAAATTGGGGCAACCCCACCTAAGGCGGTTCTTGTTGCAATTTTCTTTCGTAGAAAAACTGGTATTTCACGAGAGGGAGACACTTACTTTCCTTGTCCTTCCATTTTGGGATGGCAACCCTTATCTTAAGGCTATCTGAGCCTTGTGACAGTAGTTGCAATATTCTATTTATTGTCTTTTCAGTGAGATGTAAAACCACCGTGGGGCAGCTTTCTTCATAGTAGTTTATAACTCCTAAAGGGTGTTTCCCTTTTAATTCTTGAAGTTCATTTTCGCTCGTTTCGATTATATCTACGGAAACCTTGTCAAAAGAGAAAGTGCCAAATTCTGAGGATATGTTTACTGACAGAAACGATAGACTTGGAGATGAGATATCACCTGCTTCATTTTCTGAATCAGCGAAATCATTGAAATATAGTCGAGATATTGGAAGATCTAGCCACTCATCTAAGCACTTTTCTTCAAGCACTTCCGTTAGTGAAGGATGAAGGTTTTTCACTACTGGTGTCGCCTAGCCACTAGCAGTAGCTCTCGAGCATCCGGTCAATAGCAGCCCCGTATTCTAGGTCGGTAATGTCTTGACCGCCTACCGTTTCGATATGAGCCCCAATCAGTAGAACCACGCAACCAGCTATAAATCCTATTAGGCCGGATGTTATCCAGTATTGGTCAAAAGCCAACGCTACCGAAGCAATTATTATTAATAACCCTCGAATCATATCTATGAGTCTCCTTGATTAATGCGATTCGGTAGACAGTTTCGCCGTGTTTCCCGTACCGATATAAATTCTAGCACCGAATTTCACCTATCTGGGTGAATACATATTACCTTCGTGTAGCTGAAGTACACACCCACTAAAAATTAGAGGGCACCCCACAGAACACCCCAGAGCCCGCACACGGGGAGTTTGTAGGAACATATTACTGGATAGGAATACAGTAAAAAGTATTGGGCAGGGGCTTACAGAGGCCTCTGCGGGGCCTAGCTTTACTGCACCTCACCGCGCTATTCGTGTTCACCCGTTTGGGTGATATTCGAAAGTTACCAATGACTGCTAATTGCCCAAAGCGGTCATTCAACTTCATTACGTTAAAGCTGAAATTAACGGAAAAGATTCGCCAATCGTGGTTAATCGATATTCTTTCGTCTGCCCCACATAAATACTATGCCATCAGCACGCCGAGCGACATGATCGTTGTCATAAAATATATTTGCGCATCACCCATCCGAAAATATCGATCTGGATTTATCGCTTCTATTTCTCCATTGAGTTGCATCACCTGAGATGCTGACCCCACTACTGCAAGAATACAGAGCACAGCAAATACAGAAAAACTGGCACTGACGAACACAGCTTGAGTTCGAGACAGCTTGCTACCAACAACGTATGCGGTAACGAGATACCCGGAGAATATCGTCAGGTAAATTGCAACCCATCCTTGCAATACTGAGTTATAAGATACTGCCGCCTCAAAAAGTTCGTTCTCAGTCATTTGTCACGCTCTTACGTCCCGTAGAGTCCTTTAAAGTATGGGTAGTATAAAACATATCGTTCATTGATCGAATGGCCACTAATTGCCCAAAGC
>ERZ887942.1866-NODE-1866-length-13748-cov-5.619002_pt1 | contig 13748 bp, 11 predicted proteins | sample MGYA00521099_ERZ887942 | MGnify/ENA primary metagenome ERZ887942 (study PRJEB32303, sample SAMEA104408605) | aquatic metagenome | biome: Brackish water; feature: Pelagic; material: water | place: Baltic Sea | collected 2014-06-07T06:48:00 | depth 16,251 m ... | reverse complement strand
CCTGGACGCGGCCCCATAATAAGTGGCGAGGACCGATGTTCGATCCGGACAAACTTAAAACAGCCACGGGGCGCAAAGAACTTTACGATCTCGCGCGCCAATACTACCAAATCACCCACGACGCCGTCCGTCGTTACGACCCCAACCATCTGATTATGGGTGATCGCTATGAAGCCAACGCCCCCCTACCCGACGAAGTAGTGAATGCATCGGACGGGTTGGTAGACGTACTCTGCTTTCAAGATTTCAAGGATCCCGTGGCGCACCTTGCTGAGTGGCACAAGAAAACCGGGCGCCCCGTTCTATGGGCAGACGGTGCGCAAGGTGCCGAAATCGACGATCACTCCGGGCGTTATCCGAATCATGCCTATAAAGAAAACAGCGGTGCGTGGTATGCCGAAATGCTTGAGGGCCTAAAGAAAAACCCAGGCGCAGTTGGTGCACATCTCTGCGGTGCATTTCTAAGAAACCGTCAGCGAACCCGTGGCCTGCTTGGTGAGCAGGAAGAACCGGATACACCCAACAATGATCTTATTCGCGCAGCAAACCGTGATATGAAACGCTGGGTCAACAAGATAGCCGGATGACATTACCTACCTTTACTTGATCCCTGACACTGCGCTTCCTCGTAGGTATACTCAGCTTTCAATCTCTCCACGCCAAATCCACCGGTTTTGTTCACATCGAACAAATCGATGCTATCTGATAATTCAGAGTATTTGATTGGAGCACAAGGACAGCCACAACCTTCTGGGTTATCTTTATACCGACGTTCCCATCTGGATCATGAGCCGCGCTGATCAGAAGGACCAGGATAACTACGTGATGACCTATCCCTGGGTGAATGCGATTCTGAATCTGGGTGATTCCTCCGCTGGAAAACAACGTTGGATAGAGCATCTCAAGGGACGCTGCCGAGCGAGGTGACTCACCCCGGAACGAAAACGGCTTTCTCGATCCCTTTGAAAACTATCGCACTGTCTGGACGGATGTCATTAAGGGTGTGAATGCTCGGGCCGTCGGAATACACGAAACATCTCGTTAGAACCGCAAGGAAAGCCCGAAACACTGAGACTTTACTGCGCGAGGAATTCGATTACCCAACTCCACACCTCGTCGAGTTCCTCATAATTACCGAGATGATTGGAACTTCACCTAATCACCCTGCTTTTGCCGACAGGTTGTCCAAGCACCCGTTGCCCACAGTGCCCACCCGATAAACACCGGCTGAAAAAACAATCGAAAGAGTCGTGCCCTGTCTGAATCGAGACCGAAAGCGTCGACTTGGTTTATGTATTGTGAGATATTGCCGGGGAAAATAGCGACAAAGAACGCCGCGACTACCCAGCCCACCATTACACGGTGCTTTGAAAGCGTTATTAACGCCACACCGAGGATCATTTCAACAACCCCGGACAAAATGACGATAAGATAGCGATCCATTGGCACCCAGTCTGGAACTTGGGCGAGGAATTCAGTCGGAGAAACCAGATGGGCAATCCCAGCCAAAAGAAGAAATGCCCCGAGGAGAATACGAAAGAGAATTTTGATCTTTGCCATAAATTTCAGGTTACGGAATGAACGTAGCCCCTCCGACGAGGATAGGCCTTCACGATGCCAGGGGAAACAAACCCGCGAGATCCCCCATAAATTACCGTTTAGAACCGACATCCTGTAGTTATTGATAGGAAAATCTAAGATGACAACTCATCGGTTATCTTTTATCACTTATGACGCTTACTAATCGTAATTATTAGATGAATACGAACGATCTAGATCACATCCAGGCATCTTGACTTTCTTGAGGAGAAAAATAGACTTACTGTACCCGCGAGTGCCATTGGCTACTACTCCCATTTTAGGGGGTTTGAATTTCAAGTAGTAAAAGATGTACCCTTAAACACGTAGGGAGAATTAAGATGAAGACATATAAGGATATTCACGCACACTCGATCAATGATCCCGAAGACTTTTGGGCAAAACAGGCTGAGAAAATTGCCTGGTTTGAACCACCCGCCACAGTTCTTTCTGAAAAAAAAGACGGTACTCACCGCTGGTTTTCAGGTGGCAAGTTGAACACAGCCTACCTGTGCCTGGATCACCATGTGCTAAATGGCCACGGAGATCAGTTGGCCCTCATTTATGATTCACCCGTTACAGGTACCCAACGGAAAATCACCTACGCAGAACTGTTACAATCCGTAAAGCAGTTTGCGGGTGGACTACAAAGCCTTGGCGTCAACAAGGGTGACCGGGTCGTTGTTTATATGCCCAACATGCCAGAGGCCGTGGTTACGATGCTGGCTTGCGCGCGCTTGGGGGCTATCCATTCAGTTGTTTTTGGCGGATTTGCCGCCCGCGAGCTGGCCGTGCGCATTGACGACTGTACACCGAAGGTAATCGTTGCGGCGAGCTGTGGTATCGAGGGCTCCCGAGTGATTCCTTACAAACCGATTCTCGATTCCGCTATCGAATTAGCAACTTACACCCCTGAACACTGCGTCATCTTGCAGCGCCCAGAGGCCGCGGCGACGTTGATTGTGGAACGCGATATCGATTGGGTATCCTTATCCAATCTAGGACACGAGGCTGAATGCACACCCGTAGATGCCACCGATCCCTTGTACATTCTCTACACCTCTGGCACAACTGGAAAACCCAAGGGTGTTGTCCGGGACAACGGAGGTCATGCGGTAGCCCTTCGCTATAGCATGGAGGCTATTTATGACATCGAACCCGGTGAAGTATTCTGGGCTGCCTCAGACGTCGGTTGGGTGGTGGGTCATTCCTACATCGTCTATGCGCCTCTCATTACCGGATGTACCACGGTGATCTTTGAAGGGAAACCAGTAGGCACTCCAGACCCCGGAGCATTCTGGCGAGTGATTTCCGAACACAAGGTAGTAGTCATGTTTACCGCACCGACCGCGTTTCGTGCGATTCGGAAGCAAGATCCGCAAGCGACCGCCCTGGCCCAATACGATATATCTCATTTGGAGCGCTTATACTTGGCCGGGGAACGACTGGATCCTGCCACCTACGATTGGTTAGCATCCACCGTGCAAGTGTCCGTGCTGGATCACTGGTGGCAAACAGAAACTGGCTGGGCCATCGTAGCCAACATGGCGGGTATCGAATCCCAACCAGTCAAACCAGGATCTGCGACCGTGCCGGTACCGGGGTACGATGTCCAAGTGATTGATTTCGATGAAAAGCAACTGAAGCCTGGCGAGGAAGGACGCATTGTCATCAAGCTGCCACTGCCTCCAGGCTGTCTGACAACCTTATGGAATGCTTCGGACCGTTATATCGAGTCTTATCTGAGTCATCATCCGGGTTATTACCTGACAGGGGATAGCGGATACATCGACGAAGACGGTTACGTCTTTATCATGGGACGGATCGACGACGTAATCAACGTCGCAGGGCATCGCCTATCCACGGGTGAGATGGAAGAAGTCGTCGGCAATCATCCCGCGATCGCCGAATGCGCGGTCATAGCCGTAAAGGATACCTTACGAGGGGACGTTCCCATTGGATTTGCAGTGCTGAAGGACGGAGCAGAGATCTCAGAAGAGGTTCTTGAAAAAGAATTAATCAAAGAGGTTCGCGAGAAAATCGGCGCCTTCGCTTATTTTCGACGTGTTGTCGTAACCAAACGATTGCCCAAAACCCGTTCTGGAAAAATCTTACGCGCTACCATGCGCAAGATTGCTGGCCACCAGCCCTACACAATACCGGCCACTATCGACGATCCTGCAACCTTGGATGAAATTACTAAGAATATGGAAGCGCATCATATTTGTGCCACGACCTAAGACCTGTTAGCATAGGCCTTAACGGGATACTCGTTGCTCAGATAGTAGAATAATTTATACGGACAGCAGGGAAGCTATAATGATAACCGTCCTCATAAGCTGACATGTATCACTGCAGATTTCTGGAGCGATCAGAAGCGCCCGAGCGAAGGGACTCCCCCTACGACGAAAATGGTTTTCTTGATCCCTTCGAAAAACTACCGCACGGTGAGGATAGACGTAATTAAAGAGGTGAACGGACCGGTAGGCCTTATCCACTAAAGGACCAGAAAACTTCTGACACACCCATCGTTACGTATTTCCAAAATGATCGCTCTCCGTGTTTATACCCTAGCTCTTTTTCTAGTAATTTTATCGGTGGGCACCCACCATGCGAATCATCATAGGACTCTCGTATTCTCCGACCATTTCGAGGATCGCTCAGAAATTGGGGGCCACTACAACACCGCCTTGGCGGGTTCAGATGCCTGGACAATCCGTGACGGAGCACTTATTGGAAAACAAACGAATCCTGGCCACGGAGCAGTCATTCGCAAAGAACTCCTGTTCGCAGATATCGATATCGAAGTGGATTTTCGGTTCAGCGGAGGCTCGAGGTTCAACTTTGTCATCGATGACAAAAATGAAAAAACGGTTCACGCCGGTCATATTTGTAGGGTTTCGATTTCTCCGAATAGTCTGAAGATCTCTGACGACAAAACAGGGGGCATGAATCTTGAAGTGCGAGCCTTGCGTCAAACCGAGAACCTTTCAGAAACGCAGCAACAGGCGCTGGACGCCCTATTGAAACGTACGTCCAAGTCAGCAACCATACACCTTAAACAGGATCAATGGTACCGCCTTAGAGTCCGTATTCAAAATGACCTAATGGAAGCCTATATCGACCAGAAACTCGTCGCCAGTCTACGCTCACCAGGATTCGCCCATCCTACAAAAACAAAGTTTGGAATGACTGTTAACGAAACAACCATCGATTTCGACAACCTTGCGGTCTACGAACCGATCGAGCAATAAGCCGCCCAATTGATTTATAACAAGAACATGGCAGTCTCCGATTCTCCTGCAGCAGATGCTGCAATCCACTTTAAGTACCCCAACAGAAGTAATCCTTACCCACGAATCCGCAAAAATCTATAAAATCTGCGAACTACACTTTTCAAAGTACAAAAAGTAGTCATAAATACGCCTCTCTTTCTGTTACCTTGAAAACCTTTGTAGACACCATTTTTTTCTGGAACTGCCTGTATATTACACTCGCGCTGTGTGCACCTATCCTATCTGGACAAGAGGTATTTCGGGATTTCCACTTTATACCGGTCGGTGGACATTTTTCTGAGCTGGATCCGAACGCGGAGTGGGAATTTGAAGAAGGAGACAGTTTCTACAATAAACCGCTACAAGTTGCAAAACATCTCGATATCGACCTGAAAAACGCAGTTCGGACCGAAATGATTTTTGAATATTGGGGCGGACATATAGGAACCAGTGATCAGCGGGTTCAGATTAATGAAACCGTTTGGTTTGAATTGCCACAGCCCGAAGGAACCCCGGACGATCCTGAATGCTACTACCGTACTCTACTGGGAAATAATGCCATTGAAATCCCCATCGAAGCATTCAACGACGGGGAAAATATATTTCGTTTTTCCGCGGGTCCTCAGATTTGCTATGACTTCGGTTGGGGCATGTATTGGATTTACGGATTCACAGTGCGAGTCTACTACTCCAATGATTTGAATCATCCTTCAGGAACGGTTAGTGCACCGTCAAATAGCCGCGGATCGTTACGCATCGAAGCCGATATTCAACCAACCGACAACAGCATCGCCCGAGTCGATTTCATTGGAGAATACTACGACTTTGATTGGGATGGAGACGGCATCTGGAAAGAGTGGCAGTATCAGAGCCGTAATGGAACACTTCATAAACACATAGGAACCCGAACTAAGAAACCATGGACCGTGAAGTGGGACACCAAGTGGATCCCAGAACAGGAGGGTCCAGTTCGTGTGCGAGCGATCATCACCGATGAAAGCGGAATATCCTATCAAACGGAACCAATCACTGTGAACCTTCCCCAAGAGCGAAATCGGGTTGTGAAAGCGTACCGTCCGTACGACGTTCCCGAAAAGTTTGGAGTAAGAAACGATCGTCTGAGATCCTGCAAATTTCTGCTGCCTGATGACCTCAGCCAGGTTAAGTCCGCCCGCCTTATCGTTTCATCATGGTCAGCAGATACCGATAGCAAAGATTCGGTAAGCAAACTGCTTATGAACAAGACCAGTATAGCTGAAGACTTTGGGGTACATCACGACTACAGCTTCGATCGTTTAAAGATCCCCATTTCCAGCCTGACCCCCGGAGAAAACAGTCTCTACATGTACTCCGATTACACCGGTCATGCTCTTGAAATCAACTGGCCTGGACCGCTCCTGCTGCTGGAAATGAAGCGCTAAGGCAACCATCCATCAGTTCGAGGCCCTCAATCTCGCCTTAAATACTAGAATCTCTATTTCTTGGTAGACGACTCAATCGGACCCACTCCCATTGGATTTCGTGTACGAGGCTTATCGATTCTTACAATCCCTGAAGGAAGGCTATTGGGGTCAAAAGAAATAAGGTCGCTTTCAATCAAAGGTCTTATGCGTAGCTCTTTGATTTCGACACGATTCGGATTTCCACGATGCAGTTGAATAGCCAAAAGCCCCTCGAGAGCCCGTCCAGATTCGTGATGATCTATCAGCTCAGAGGACACCATCCCATTAACTTTGTGAATCAAGTGGTTCCCGCGAGCTATCACTGTGTATTCATTCCATTGTGACACTTCTACCTTAACGGGATCATGCTCGCTCAAAAGCCATCGATCTCCCTCTGGATCAAGCATTACGTTCTTACCATTAAGTCCAAAGATACCGCGACCACGTTCCTCATAGGTCATCCCAGTATGTTCGATGGCGGGATGAATGTCACATTGATAACCGGTAATGGCCCATGGACCGGCTTCCGGAATTTCCCGACTCCGGTATTGGATACCTGAGTTATTGTCACCAATGACTCGAACCGTAGCTCGCAATTCAAAATCCTTAACCTCGCCGCCACGCCACACAAGAAAGGTATTATGCTTAAAGCTATCAGGCCCGTCACAAGTCCCAACAACAATACCGTTTTCTACTTTCCAAAGCTTGGGATCGCCGTCCCAGCCACTGAGGTCCCTGCCGTTGAACAACGAAGTGAATTCTTTCTCGGCGAGAAGAGATGAAGATAGGGCTACAATCAGACTAAGAATAACAAGCTCTCGCATACCGTTTTATCACTAATCGACAGGGCGCGTGAGTCAAGAGCCCCGAAAACAATACTAAGAGATTCAAGTGAATGATCTCCTTATTCAAACGGGTTTGATTACTTCCTGCATCGGTTCACAATCAGAGAAGCCGGTAAGGCTGTCAGCCAAGACTTGGACCTTAATCAGTTCCTCTTCAACCTCTAATCGTTTTGCTTCCAACTGCTTGCCATTCAATTTCGACGGTACATCAATCGGTGCTCCATAGGCTATTTGAACTTTCGCAAATGGATACGGTAACAGCGTTCGATCCCATATTCGTCTGAAGATCCAGGCCGACTTCGAAGACGCAGTGATCGGCAATATGCGTCCCCCCGTCCAACGGGCCATACGAACAATACCACCTTGCACACGACAACGGGGACCCCGCGACCCATCAACCGCCAGGCCCGCTCCATATCCAGGCGTGGAGCGCACTAGCTTTATCATTGTTTGTACAGCTTCCAAACCGTCCCGCCCCGACGAACCACGAACAACAATCAACCCAAGACGCTCTTCAACTTTTGCCATGGCCTCGCCATCCAAACTCTTTGAACACATCGATACCCATCTCCCGTTTGTGTTTAGTGTCATGTGCCTTAATAGAACAAACGTCCGTCCGTGGAAAAATGCCGCTATGGCCGGCTCCTTCGCCTCGATCGCGGCATCAAGATGCTCCCTGCCCGTTTCTCGCATCCTCCAAGACGCATAAAGCAGTCGCACAAGGCATACCGTGACCATGGGGGCAAGTTTCAGTAGAACAAACCGCTTGAAAGAATTTACAGGGTAATCGGATGGCATGTTTGAGAACGAATGGTCTCAGAATGCCTGATTCCATGTCTCCGCAGTATCTGGCACCTAAGGCTGGTCTTGCTAGGCTAAAAGTTAGTCCACCGTGAGTAAGTGGTGGTTGCTGATGCATATTCTATCTCAGCCTCAGTCGCGGAAGAGACACTGACAAGAAATCAACCGAGGCCTTCGGTCAAGGGCAATGCCTACCCCAGTTTCATACAAACCCGTAGTTTATTTGTTAAATATTCAAAGAGACGGCTAACTCAACTAACCCCAGACGCGTTGAAAAAACCACAGCCCTGCCACCGCAGAGATACCCACATTCACGGGGATTCTTAACAGACGGTTGTAATCTCCATATTTGAATAACCTAAAACACACCGCGTAAGCCAACCCGATAATCACCAGTTGTCCGAGCTCGACGCCTACATTGAAGGCAACCAGCGCGGTCATAAACTCATCTCTACTGAATCCAATTTCTCCCAGCATTCCGGCAAAACCCATACCGTGAATCAATCCGAAGCCGAACACCACAACCAAGCGTAGTTTATTGATCTGGCTGCGCCAAATATTTTCAATGCCTACGTACACGATCGACAATGCGATAAGCGGCTCTACCACACTTGGCAGATAGGGAATCATTCCCAGTGCGACAAACATCAATGTGAACGTATGTGCCACTGTAAACAAAGACACCTGCACTAGCAATGGGCGCCAGCGATGGGTTAAAAAAAAGAGCCCCAAAACGAATAGAATATGATCCAGACCTCTGGGAAGAATATGCTCAAACCCCAAGACTAAATAACGGGAAGCGGTTCCCATAAAACTATCACCACGACCCAACTGCTCGGCCACCAGCATCGTTTCGACAAGCTCAACTTCCATTTCAAACTCTAGCACTGGACTTTTTTGTCCCGGCTCCAACCAGCGAGTAATACTAAAATCGGAATCCCCGCTGAGCTGTAGGCTTACGACTAACGGAAATTCTATCTTCAACCTAGGGTCAGACACAAGGTAGAGTTCAGTCGATCCCGCTGAAAGATCTCCCACGAAGCTAAGCTCGGACATCGGCGCAGCCCAGGGCTCGACAAATTTAGACAATGGCAAATCTGGAAGTTGAAACTCTGAATTCCTTAGTCTGACTCGATCACCATTCACAAGAAGCTCCAGACCCGCCTCGACCGACGCAATTACCAGCTCTTGCTGAGTGGAACGCTCCGCCGGGTGCAGTTGCGTGAATTCGTAGTAAGCAATCGGATCCCCCAGCAACTTGGTAAAATCGATTTTCAGATTTACCTCGACCAAGGATCGTTCCGTATCCACTAGTACAGTACAGCGAGTCATATTGAGTAAATGAGCACGCGCAGGCGGAGCCGTCGCTACTGCGAAGACCAAGCCCAAATAGCACCAGGCAGCGAACTTACCAAACAACAGGATGCGTCTCTCCATTCGTCACATTCACCAACCCCGACTCATTTCCGTCATAAGGAGCAACTAATACCCATTTCCACGGCGTGCAGGTCAAATAGGCAAATACCATGCGTTGGGGAAGCCCCGGTTCTCCTATCCACTTCATCTTGTCGGCCTCCGCATACAGATTCTCCAATTCCGCTGCTACGGTCTCAGCAGAACGCTGAGACATAAGCCCACCAATCTCATACTGAACCGTCGCAACCACCTCACCATCGCGAACCAACGCCCAGCCTCCTTGTAGCTCAGCCACTTTATTCACGGCCATAGCCATGGCCTCATCACTAGATCCAAGCGACCAGACATTATGCAAATCATGGGAAACGGAACAAGCGATCGCAGAGTTGGGGGTCAAAGGCCCCACACCTGCCCAAAACATTCTAGCAACTTTGCCATTCCCTTTATAGCGATCGATCAAAGCACATTTCGTCACTCCCTGACTTGGATCACGTTGAGCCTCACCCTCCAGAACAGGCAACTGGTAGGTCTTAAAGTCTTCTTCAAAATAGAACATTTCCAGGATCGCGGCATCGACCGTTGTAGCAGCCGGATCAGGAGCAGGAATCACGAAATCCTCGGCACTCAACGTTTTTCCAATATTAATCGTGTCGTATGCCCAATCCGGATACACCACCTCAGGTACTGGCAACAGGTACTCACTGCCATTATAGGCTAGCTTCCCATTGGCATACACCTGCTCGATCGCCACCGTTTCCGGATCCGAAAGTAAAACGATGTCGGCATAACGCCCAGGCGCAATACTGCCTACTAAATGCTCAATTTGCCAATGCCGGGCCGGATAGAGCGAGGCCATCGCGTAGGCTTTTTCAGCAGGCGCACCGGCCTCTATCGCCAAGCGCACATTGTAATCCATCGTTCCAAGCGATAACGACGCGGCCACATCGCGGTCATCCGTAGAAACACTCATATGAGACCAATCCTGGATACCCATCTCCAATACATAGGGAATCACCGCAGCGATCGCGTCCGGCTTCATCTGCGCGAACACGCCGCGCTTGATCTTATCCCAGCCCTCTTTCGCTAAACGAATCGAGTGATCACTGCTCAGGCCAGCAGCTGCAAATGCACTGATATCTTCCACCGTAAATAGTCCCGACCCGTGACCTTCGACAACCCCGCGCATTTCCCAGGTTGCCTGCATCATTTCCCACAGTCGCTGGTATCCAGGTGATTTCGGATTCCAGACACTGGACCAGTCCATCACCTCACCCAAGCCCAGCACACGGACATCGTCTTCCATGAAAGCCCGCATTTCATCATAACCGTAGTAGCCAGCACCCATCTCGTAGGCGGTAGGCGGCGTTGCTGAACCGACGGCGATAAACACCTTTTGCGGACTCCCCGCTTCTTCTGCAAGTAACCAGAACTCGTTGTTATTATTACCGATCACGTTCGACATCTCGTGGGATCCTTCAACCGTCCAGGTATTGCCGTCCGAAATGACCATCGGCGCTTCATACTCGGGAGTGACGTGGCTACTTTCGATATGTTTATGAGATTCTCCGAAGCCAGGCACCGCCCACAAGCCAGACACATCGACCGTTTTCAATACTTCGCCTGGGTAAGTCCCTGTATCGCCCGTCCACGCGACCCTTTCACCGGAGATTACAATGTCCTGATTTGCTTCCCACAGGCCCACATGGACATTCAACACCGTCGAACCGCTTAACAAAAGGTCTCCAGCGACTTTTCCTTTCGCGACCAAGGCCGCCTTTTGCCGCGCAGATGCTTCTTTGTTGAACTTAAAATCGCGCTGATACTGCGCGGGAATCGCCGTTGGTCTATCGGATTCCTGCGAAAGCAAAAAGACCGGAGACAGGCACCACATCATGCCCCAGAGGGCTGTCATTCTATTTATCATACCCCATCCACTGCATAGGCAGTGCCAATTTCTAAGACAAAGACCGATATTGACCATGTGGCCGTTTTAGAAAATTTACCGAATCACTTTTTTCCTCAATCACGGGAATTATCTTCCCCTCTCCCACAAGAGTTCTAACGTTAACCCTATCCTGCAACAACCGCACTCCCGGTTCCCATGATTTCTCCCGACAGTCAGCTACCAGACGTAACCGTATTGCTCCCCTGCCTAAACGAAGAAAAGACACTCCCTTTTTGTATCGAAGAAATCAAAACGACCTTCGCGTCCCATGATCTGAGGGGCGAGATTCTTGTCGCGGATAATGGAAGCACGGACGATTCGAAAGCGTTAGCGATTTCCTTGGGCGCCCGCGTTGTAGATGTCGCGGAAAAAGGTTACGGGAATGCCCTCCACTACGGAATCCTTGCGGCTCAAGCGGAGTATGTAATCATGGGCGACGCCGACGGGAGCTACAACTTCACTCATACACCGGCTTTACTGGAAAAACTACGGGACGGAGCCGATTTGGTCATGGGAAATCGATTTGCAGGAGGTATTGAGCCCGGAGCGATGCCGTGGAAAAACAAGCACATCGGCAATCCAGCACTCAGCCTGATTGGAAGAGTATTGTTCAAAATTCCCACTCACGACTTTCATTGCGGCCTACGAGGCGTGAACAAGGCACACTACCAAACGCTCTATCTAAATAGCACCGGCATGGAATACGCGTCGGAAATGGTAATTAAGTTCGCCATCATGCAATCTCGTATCGACGAGGTCCCTACAGTCCTGCGCAAGGATCTTCGCGATACAGCACCCCATCTTCGCCCTTGGCGTGATGGCTGGAGGCACCTACGACTAATGCTGGCGCTGGCGCCTGACAAAGCGTTGAGAATCCCCGGCTGGACGATTACCATACTAGGACTCTTGTCTTGGGTCGTCCTGCTGCCCGGGACTCTACCCTTTCTGGGTGTTCGTTTTGATATTCACTCCCTTCTATTTGCGTCCTTGCTGCTCGCGATTGGACCCCTGCTTTTATTCCTGGGGTCTTTCGCCCGGATTTACGCGATTGAAACAGGCCTGTTACCCAACCGAAAGAGTCTGTTACAACGAGATGGCAGCGCGGAATGGCTATCCGTATTGGGTGCTGTTTGCCTGGCCACAGGACTCACACTTGGCGGTATCGCGGTATCGCAATGGCTCGACCAGGGGCTGGGTGATTTGGATCCGTCAAGGACCATGCGCTGGGCGATTCCCAGCGCGACGCTCCTACAACTTGGCGCCCAATCGCTTGCCATGAGCATGGTAGTCCACCTAATACAAATTCCTTTGAGAAGCCGTGCTGTACGATAAGATTATCCCCCTATTTCACAAACCCTTAGTATTCGATAAACGGGTGCAGGTTATCGCCGCCCATATGGCATCCATGCTGCCCGATGAAGGTGCGATTCTCGACGTAGGGTGCGGGGATGGACAAATCTGCAAACTGATTCTCGACCGGAACCCAGGGCTTGCCTACCAGGGGTTGGAAGTCGTTGAGCGGCCCAGTTGTGAGATCCCCATGAAGATGTATGATGGCGATACCCTCCCCTACGAGGATAAGAGTTTCGACTTTGTAACCTTCGTTGATGTGCTCCACCATACAGTCTCTCCCCAAGCGACCATCCGGGAGGCCGCCCGTGTCGCACGAAAAGGAATCGTCCTAAAAGACCATATTTGCGAAACGCCGATGAACCGTAGCATATTATCCTTCATGGATAAGGTCGGCAACGTATCACACGGAGTCTCTTTGCCTGATAACTACCTCAGTAGAAATCAGTGGTCGGAAGCATTCGCAGCAGTTCGTCTGAAGAAAGATGCCTACACGGAAAAGTTGGGGCTTTATCCCGCCCTAGTCAGACCGGTTTTCGAACATGGCCTACATTTTGTCGGCCGATACACCTTCGAGACATAAATCGTGGCAGCAAGTAATTCCAACTTCTCGGTTCGCCTGTGGTTCTTTTACTTTACGCTAGGGGCTCTCTTCATTACCAAGCTGTGGACGACTCAATACCAGGACACCAAGCTCTCATCAGGCTTACATGACGACGCCTGGTTTACCTGGAAAGCTGAACATGCCTACTGGGAAACGGAAGAATACACCGAGTTGACCTACATCAAGGAACCGCTGTTTCCCCTCTACATAAAAACCCTGAATGACTTTGGCATTCCTCTTAGGCTGGGAAATGACATGGCCTATGGATTTGCGCTCGCACTCCTGGCTGTTGCGATGCTCAAACGAACCGGCTTCGTATCTGTATCTCTGATACTCTGCGCCACTCTGCTATTTCACCCCTATGGACTAGCAGTCTTTACGCGTTCCGTTTCGGATGCTCTGTTTACCATACTGACCGTTCTCTGGCTGATCCCGTTTCTCTTTATTTTCCGAAAAGAATCGCCACCCCAAAAACGCTGGTTGGCTCTATGG
>ERZ887942.1864-NODE-1864-length-13758-cov-54.060571_pt1 | contig 13758 bp, 11 predicted proteins | sample MGYA00521099_ERZ887942 | MGnify/ENA primary metagenome ERZ887942 (study PRJEB32303, sample SAMEA104408605) | aquatic metagenome | biome: Brackish water; feature: Pelagic; material: water | place: Baltic Sea | collected 2014-06-07T06:48:00 | depth 16,251 m ... | reverse complement strand
GTGGACGTAACGATGATTTCGATGGTCTTGCTCATGCGGCACCTCCCACCGAAACCGTCAACTTGATGGAGCCGTCGGCTAGAGACTGCTCGGTAACGGTGTGCCCTTTCTTGCGAGCTTCGAGTTTCGCCTTCTCGACGGCGTAACCCTGCAGGAAGTGATCAAGTTGAACCTGCTCGCCCCAACGACCGCCATAGTTGTCGTAGCGAGCCTGGCCTGACTGCGTGTCAAACACAGCGGGATATCTCCAGCCAGGCAACTTGACGATCACGCCAGTCGCCGAGCTGCTGAAGAGTTTTGCAGTTCCCTGCGTTGGTGCTTCCAGCTTGAGACGCTGGCATGCGGCACCAACCGCGACCGCATCTCGGACTTCGGTTTCGATTTGCACAATATGACTCACGGTTTCGATCTCCTTGTAGTTGAATAATGGTTAGAAAGGCGGCTCGACATCATTGGTTGAGTCACCTGCAATCAGTGCGTGCTGGGCTTCCTCCTCATCGTGCATCAGCTTGTGGCGACGCTGTTGCGGACTGGGAAGAAGCCGCGGCTCTTCGCTGGTCAGCTCCAGCGTCAGTAACTCAGCAACAGCGGCGTGATCCGGTTCCTGCGATTGCATTTGCCGAATAACAAACACCGCGACGAGCAGAGGCAGCAGGCACGCGATCACCAGCCCGAAGTTCTGAATCACGGCAGCAACGATCGGATCGCGATGGCGTTGCTCAGCGATCTCACGCCGATCCTGTTCCAGCCGATCATGGCCTGTGTAAATGGCCGACTGCTGCTCGTTGAGCTGAGTCGTCAGCTCTTGCTGTGCCGCGATCAACTCGCGTCGAGCTTCCGCGTCGTGTTCGACCAGTTCCTTCGCGGCTTCCGCGAGTTGATGGCTTTCTTCGACAACTGCTTGCGACTGATCAGCCATGCGATCGTTTTGCTTGATCTGCTCCGTCATCGTTTGCTGAGCGAATTCGGCAAGTCGTTCGTCTGGCGACCTACCGCATCCAGCGATGGTTGCCAGAAGTATCACTGCCGCGACCATCGTGACGCTGCGGTGGCGAATCATCCGCTTCATGAGCATTTCTCCATTGGTTAAAGACTCGGGCCAGGAGCGACTGCAGAGCACGCCGCAGTCGAAGCTCTTTGGCCCAACAAAGGGTGAGTAGCACGACCAGCACGCTGCTGGCCGCAACAAGAGCGAACGTCATTGGTTTCTCCTTTTGAAATGAAGTTGTGGAAACGAAAAAAGCCCCCCCCTCCGAATATCTCGTGGTGAGATGAACGGAAGACAGGGCTTTGACTATGAAATGGAGGGGCTGGAAGGGCTAAGTTTCCCTTCTACGGAATAATAACGCGATTCAGCTCGGAATTTAGGTGTTCAAGACGACGACTCATCCGACGCCTGAACAGATCGCGATCAAAAACGATCAAGATCTGCACCAAGTGGAATTCAGCAAAAGGGCAGCGATTGCGGACCGGTAACCTGTCGGCGATCGTCTCGGTCATCTCGGTGTAGATGATCAGTCGCAGCCAGGTATTAAGAAGACCCGACGCGGTCAATCAGAGTCGCCGCGTCGGGTCTGCAGAACAGGTCAGTTGTCGAGCGTCTCGTTATCCTCCAAAACACCGATATCCTTGGCAACCTGCTCGAGCGAATCGTACGAGGCGACCAGCGTATTGAATCGCCAGCCGATGATGTAGTAGTTGCGGATATCGCTGTCCCAGCGGCGGGACTTGTGAAGCTTTTGCTCCGTGTGAGCAAGTTTGCGATTGATCCGGGCGATGACCGCCTTTTCCGACAGTTTCATGACAATCTCCTTTTGGGAGGGCAAGGAAAGCGACCGATGCGCGCACATCGGTACCGATGTGACGCCCCCTTGCCATGCCATGAGAATCCTGCCCGCTGGGCGTCTTGATCAGATCTCAGAAAGATCAATCAAGCGGGTAGTTAATTCTTAGATTATCCGGTGATCGGACAGTGTCAACTATTCTGCGTTCGGCAAGCCTACCTAAATGGGCTCATCGGGACTTTCGGCTTCCAGTTTCGACTCGATATCAGCAGGCCTTGTTTTAGGCTTTGGTAAGCTCGAAATCGATGTCCCAGCCGGTCGCGACATGCTCCTCTCCCACGAACTCGTCTACGTACATGCCTCCAGGCCCGTCGCAGATCGTGCGGATATTGCCTGCGATCATCGTATTGCCTCCGCCCGCCGCTGCAGATCCGAGCCTTCGACGCAGTTTATCCAGGTTTCGGTACCGGATTTCGAGGAGACTGCGTCGTAGCGATCGGCCGAACTTGCTTCGGTCGATGCAGCCGACAGCACGTAGAAGTTGCCTTGCCTGCGTTCGGTGTGTCGGACAGATGCGCGATCCGAAGGGCCTCTAACTTGCTCAGGACACGCCCTCATGTGCGAATTGGGCGGATTGCGGCTGTCATCATTTCGACAGCGCACTGTGATGATGTTCAGGAGACGTCCTGAATCAAATGGATGTTGCGTCGGTGTGTCGGACCGACGCTGCGAAGCAAGCGGCTGTTCGCCACATCGGTCGTGACAACCGGAGCAGTGTACGAAGTGCTCTTTTCGGTGTCAGTCGACATCACCCGAGCAGCTTGAAAGCGAAAACGCAGCTAACGCAGGTCGGATACTGAGTGAGCAATGAAGTTTGAAAACATGCCACCAGAGTTGTCGATCGAAGCGGAATATGACGCTCCCGAAGATGACCAGAAATTCTACGCAAATTGCCATCAGTTCGACGACACCTGCGTGACTTGTCGGGCCATGCGATCCCATAGTCGGCCAGCTATCGAATTTAGATTCAACCCCTGTGGGGGAATCGCCGCAGCTCGCCCCATAAAATGTGAGGCGAACTTCGCTCGCGGCAATCGGCGGTTAACCACGAAGGACATCTTTCACTACATGCCCATGAACATTGGTCAGCCGGCGTTCGAGTCCGTTGTTGTAGAACGTGAGTCGTTCATGGTCGAGCCCCATCAGGTGCAGGAGTGTGGCGTTGAAATCATAGACGGTGGTTTTATCGATGGCGGCCTCAAATCCAAACTCGTCGCTTTCGCCATAGCTGAAACCGAGTTTGACGCCTGCACCCGTGAGGAAACATGTGAACGCGCCGGGGTTGTGATCTCGGCCGGTGCCATTGGCCTGGAGGAACGGCATGCGGCCGAATTCGGTGGCCCAGACGACAAGCGTATGTTCCAGCAGACCGCGCTGTTTCATGTCGGCAATCAGAGCAGCGGTGGGCTGATCCATGATCTCGGCCTGCATTGAATGAGTCTTCAAAATGTCAGAATGTGAATCCCAGTTGGTGATGCCGTTGCCGCCGGCTGGATCACTGCCGTTGAAGAGCTGCACTACGCGCACACCTTTTTCCAGTAATCGTCGAGCCAAAATACAGTTCTTTGCGTATTGACCTTTGAGTTCGCTTCCGCCTTCGACTCCATAGGCCTTGAGCGTCGATTCGGTTTCGCCGGAAAGGTCCATGACTTCAGGAACTGACGTTTGCATGCGGCCTGCCAATTCGTAACTGGCGATGCGGCCCGCAAGGTTGGCGTCGCCAGGGTATCGTTCCAGGTGCTTCGCGTTCAGCCGCTGAAGCAGATCTACTGTGCCTCGATCGGCACTTGTCGAAAGTTTCTCAGGACGGCGCAGATTGTTCGGTGGGTTCTTCGCGCTGAAATCTGTTCCCTGAAACGCTGCGGGCAGAAATCCGTTGCCGAAATTGTTCTTTCCACTGCGAGCCAGCCCACGCGGATCGTTGATGGCTACGAAGGCCGGCAGTTCCTGGTTTTCGGTTCCTAGAGCATAGGTCACCCAGGCTCCAAACGACGGAAAACCTTCCATCGTGAAGCCCGTATTGATGAAGTTTTCGCCCTGTGGATGCGCACTGGTATCGGTCGCCATTGCATGGAAGAAACAAAAATCGTCCACTTGTTCTGCAAGGTGTGGCAACAAATTGGAGACCATCTTCCCCGTCTGCCCGCGTGGCTTAAAATCCCAAAACGGTTTCGCGATGTTCCCCGATGGCCCTTCAAATGTCACCTCAGGCAACCCTGGCGGCTTTTGACCATGCAGCTTTGCCAGCGCCGGTTTATAGTCAAACGTATCGAGGTGACTAACGGCTCCGGGACAATAGATCACCAGTACCTGTTTCGCTGGAACATCAAAGTGCGACTTCCGGGCCGCATACGGTTTGTTGGGATCAATGCTCGGCCGAATCGGCGCTTTGCCGCTGACGGTATGTATCTCGTCCGCAAGCAGCCCATCGGCGCTCAGCATACTCGCCAAAGCGAGCCCGGTTGTTGAGAGCCCCGCTGTTCCAAGAAAAGCACGACGATCAAGTAGACGCCGACCGAGGAAGGAGATGTGTTCAGGGTTTGTCATGATTTGTACTCTTTACGTGACTGGGGCTTCCAGCCGCAGTCTTGTGAGTTATGTGGTGGAGGACTGCGGCTGGAAGCCCCAGTCACGGTAAGTCGTCACGGCAGAAACGCAAATTCGTTCGAATTGATAAGGGCACGGCAGACAAGTGCGAGGCTGTTTTCTTTTGCGAGCTTCGAACAGTCATCACGTTCCTGTTCGTCGGGGAGTCGATCAAGCAATAGTTCGAAGCAGCGGTCGATGGCTTTGGTTTCATCTCCTGCCGCATCTTTGGTCGCTCGATCCGCGATGAGGTGTGACTGTTCGATCACGAAATCGCTGTTCATCAGATTGAGGGCCTGCAGCGGGGTGGTCGACACAGGGCGCTTGGCGCTGACTTGTCCGCAATCAGGAAAGTCGAAGGCCGTAAAGAGTTGGTCGTCGACTCGCCGCATGCGTTCCTGATACAGCATACGCCGCCATGTTGCAGGTCCGTGATTATCAAGCACTTCCCATTGAGCGTACGTGTCTTTCTCGTTGTGAATCCGGAAACTGCGGCCGCCGATGGTCCTGTCGAGAGATCCCGAGGCCTGCAGGATCGAATCACGGATCACTTCCGCTTCGACTCGGCGCGGCGGGAACCGCCACAGAAGAGCCGATCCAGCATCCACCGCCAGACCTTGATCATGTGGCATGCTTGACTGGCGGAAGGCTTGAGACATGACCAGCAATCGGATCATGGATTTCATGGAGTATGGTTTCCGTGACGGGGGCTTCCAGCCGCCGTCTATGTCGTTTGTCTTTTGCCCCTCATCACAAGTGGCGGACTGCGGCTGGAAGCCCCAGTCACCTGGCTCACGGAACTCTGCCGCCAGCCAGTCGAGCAATTCCGGATGTGTCGGCGGGGCTCCGGCCTTGCCGAAGTCGCTGGCGGTGGAAACAATGCCGCTGCCGAAAACATGGTGCCAGATGCGGTTCACTATGACGCGGGACGTCAACGGGTTTTGGGCACTGGTGATCCAGTTTGCGAACTCCGCGCGACGCTGCGATCCGGGAGCATCCGACGTCAGACCAAGGTCGCCATGAAAGATGGCCGGACCGGCGGGCATGACTTCGTCACGAGGACTCTCCGGACTGCCGCGATGCAGCACGTGAGTCACTTCCGGTGCGACGAACCGACCGACGAAGCTGGGACGCGGTCCTTCTTCGGCCAGTTGATCAATCAGGCTTTGAATCTTCTTCGCAGCAGCAACGCGTTCAGGATGAGTTTCATTCAGCTTCTTGTTAACGAACCATGTCCCAACCCACGGCTTCCATTCACCGGCTTCGTCAAGCACATCCATATCAAATTCGTATTTCGGAAGGTACGGCTTCTTGATTAAATAATCGGTGTCATAAAAATACTCGCGGTTGCTGCTGAGACGCAGACGATCGATCGATTCGGACTCTTCGAAGTCGAAGCGAACCCAGGGCTTCTCGTCAGCATCTTTATCGACTTCGCCGCGCCAGGTCATCGTGCCGAATTCGCTATCGTTCAGTCGTTCAATCGGAAACCGGCCATCCACGCCCATCTCCGGAAAGCCAGACACTTTGGTGCCAGCACTGGCCCGGGCGAGATTTAGGCGACGATCTTCAGTGCCGAAGATCTCCAGTTCATCCAGCCCGACGTTGGCCATCTTGAAGCGAATCCGCACGGCCTTCGTGGCAATCGCATTGAAGTGCAGTTCGCGAAACGCGCCCCAGTCTTCTTCCCAGCCGCCGGTTGCCCGCAGGACACGACGCTGCTCCGCGATCTCAGCCCAGAGTTCGCCGCCGCGTTTCTTTCGTGGATGTTCGTGCGAAAACTCTGGGAAGCGACCACCGAATTCGACGTCTTGAAAGACACCCGTCATTGAGTAATAATCCTTGATCGAAATCGGATCGAATTTGTGATTGTGGCAGCGGGCACAGCCGATCGTAATTCCCATGACTGACGCACCCACCGTTTGCAGGACTTCATCCAGGCGATCAGCTCGTGCCTGCCGGATCGCGGATGGTTCGCGGCCAACCGTCGCTGCGGGCACGTGCGGGCCAGCCACAAGGAACCCAGTGGCTTCGCCCGATCCCATGGTATCGCCGGCGATCTGTTCGCGGACGAATTGGTCGTACGGTTTGTCTTCGTTGAAAGCCCGCACGATATAGTCGCGATAGATCCAGGCATTTTTGCGATACAGGTTGGCTTCGGATCCGTTGGTTTCCGCCCAACGAATGACGTCCAGCCAATGCTGAGCCCAGCGTTCTCCGAAGTGCGGTGAAGCCAGCAGACGATCGACGAGAGCTTCGTAGGCTTTGTCCTCGTTTGCTTCGAATGCCGTGACAAATTCACTTGTTTCTTCCGGAGTCGGCATCAGTCCGGTCAGAACGATGGAGACTCGCCGAATGAGCGACGTTGAATCAGCCGGTTTGGAGTACGCCAGCCTGTCCCTGGCAAGGCGATCGAGCAGAAATGCGTCGATGGGACTCGTGACGGGGGCTTCCAGCCGCCGTCCCTGAAGCTCACTCGCGTTCGACTGCGGCTGGAAGCCCCAATCACGTGGCACTGCTGGTCTGACCACTGGCTGAAACGCCCAGTGATCAGACTTCTCTTCCAGGACTGCATCCATCTGTCCCGGCCAATTCGCGCCTTCTTTGATCCAGCGAGTCAGCAAGTCGATCTCGTTCGGTGGCAGCTTCTCTTCATCCGGCGGCATGAAGCGATCTTTGTCGACATGGTTGATCAATTCGATCAGGTAGCTCTTTTCTGGATTGCCTGGCACGACGGCCGACAAACCCGAATTGCCACCACGAAGCATATTCGGACGACGGTCGAGCCGCAGTTCTGACTCCTGTGCGCCTTCGCCGTGGCAGCTCCAGCAACGCTCTTCCAAAATCGGCGCGATGTCGCGCTGGAAGTCAATGTCGGCAGCACAGGATCGCGCTGCCGAGACAAGCAACACAAACGAGATCACGCGCAAGAATTGCAATTGGGTGAATGTTTGAAGCATTATCTGGTTCTCTCGTTCAATGAATAACTGCTCTTCAAATTCGTGGGGTATTGAAATCCTGACTATGAGTTGATTGTCATTTGTTTGCGGCCTTCAATGCAAACCAGGTCTGTCGCTCTTTGCCTGATGCAAGACCGTCTTTGTTCGTATCAATCTCAGCGAAGTTCGCTTCAACCTTGGCCTGATTCCACGTCCAGTTGTTCTTCGTCCAGTTGGCTTTCTCTTTTGTGATGTACTCCTCTCTCGTCCAGTCTGTCGCAGTCTTCTTTCCGGAGACGGTCCCCATCGCATCTTCCGGGCGTTGCCAAACGCGGACATAGTCGACCGACATCGCCGTTGGAAATCCGTCGCCAGTTGTTTTTTCAGGAACTGGAAGACGTTCGGAATTCCTGTACGCCACAAAGGGATAACGCAGCCCCAGCGACAGCGTGACATGCATGGGAAGGTGCCAGTACAGATTCGGCTTCCGGGCGACTTCATTTCCGTCGATGTACCAGATGATCCAGTCTTTGGAATTCTGAACTCCGTAGACGTGATAATCCTCACGAGGATCCCATTCTGCGTCGTAGTGGTTCTGGCAAAGATCAGGACGGTTGTTGGGCCTGACCCATTCCCGCTTACCATCCCTGATGAGTGTCGTGTGCAGATTGCAGTCGATGCGAGTGACAGGGAAGTGCTTCTTCGTCTCGAAATCAAACTCACTTTGCTGCAACTCGATCACGTCGATTTCCGAGTAGGCAACGGTTTCACCGTCCTTTGCCTGGAAACGATTGTTCGGCCCGATGCTGTACAACCAGAACGACGGTGATGCACCGGGATATCGCGAGCAGCCTTTGACTCGAGCTTCAAAGTAACCGTAAGTGATCGTCCTGTCATTGCGCGCCATCCCTGACGTGTAGTACAACGTCTGCTTCCCGCGCTGATGTTCTTCGTGAACCATTTGCAGGTGAATAGAGCCATCTTTCTGCGACACATTTTCCGGCTCCCAGCTCCAAACGCCGAAGTCCTCGCTGTCGATGTTCCATTTCTTTCGATCGACTTCAATACCTTCGAATTCATCGGAGTGTTCTGCAACGAGCCGCCATGCCGCTTCATCGCTGTTTTTCTCAGTCCAGAGCGGAACAGGATCAGCTGCCGCAGCGTTCCAGATCATTGGCAACGTGGCAAGTCCCGCCAGCAAACGAGGCGAAATGATGAAGGCAATTCTTGTGATTGCATGAGTAAAATCTTTAGTAACCAAGTGGCTTCCCCTGTTCGTACAAAGCATGAATTTCTTCGCTCGTGAGTGTGGCGTTAAAGATGGCCAGTTCATCAATCGTTCCGTTCAGGTTGCGAACAGAAAACCATGGCGTCTGACGGAAAGGTTGTCCCCAGTTACCGATTTCGGCCGCACCGATGCGAAGCGATTTGATGTGAAACTTCTCGATGATTTCTTCGCGGCTGACCTGGTCGCCGTTGACGTATTGCCTAACAGTTCGGCCGTTTGGGTCATACACGGCAGCAAGGTGAAACCACTGGCCACTTTTTGCAACATCCCAGATCGGTTCTGTGTAATAGACGCGGTGCAGACCCGCATCGCGCACAACCTGCTGATCGATCCCGTTGAAATGCCGGACGTCCTGAGTGTCATCCACCATCACGGAAAACATCAGGCAGCCGTCGTCGCGAATCTGCCAGTGGGGTTCGCCATTTTCATAGCCATCCCCCATGAACAGAGCATTGTAACGGTGATCGAGACTATCGATTTGCACCCAGCAGGCAAAAGTGAACGCCTCGAATTCCCCGTCAATGCGAGTGCGAAGGCGTGCACCGGGACGATCGAATTCCAGGCCGGAAGATTCAACACCAAAGCGGCCGGTTGTGCGATTCACAGGTCCCACCAACTGTCCATCAAAATTGCCGCCGGACGCCGCTGAGTTGCGAACTGTTCGTTCGAACTGAGTTTCCGCAATCGGGTAATACGCGATCAAACGCTGGTCAACTCGCAGCCGCAGCGAAGCAGCCTTCCATTGAGCAAAGCGTTCGGCCTGAGCATCGTTGCAGCGTCGCTGGACGTCATCAATGGTGCTCAGGGATTGCAGCGAAACGGCGTTGTCCTGCCCGCCCTTCAGCCACTGTTTCTGGCCGGTCAGCAAGTGGTCACCGTTATGCGTGCCGCCGCGAAGTTCAACTTCGCCATCAATGACTTCAATTCGAGCGTTATCAGCTTGCACTTCCAAAGCGAACTCTGTCCCAAGGTCGATCACTTCAGCATCGGCCGCCAGCACTTTGAAGCCGCGAGCCGCCGGAGGTACGTTGGCTCGCAAACGTCCTTCAAGCATACGTACTGACCAGTCTGATTTCACATCCAGCTTCGCCGGTCCTTCCACGATCAACGAGGCCCCGCAGAAGAAATCGATTTCTGCGACGCCGGCTTCGAACTGAAACAAGCCATCCGGCAGCACATCGCCTTCGTGGTAGGCCGCAGCATCTTTCGACCATCGCAGATCCACGACACGGCGCAGAGTGGCATGGCCGGCAATTTGAGGTTCAGAGATTTCGCGAGCGTCGCCATCGCCGCCGGTGGCAACATCAATTGGACGCGATTCGTTTTGTTGACCGAACCAAAAGCCAATGCCGCTGACAAACATCAATACCGCTGCCGCAGCAATGAGTAATCCCGGCGATCGCAGGTCCCAACGGCGTAAATCACCCCCTGAGCCGAACGCGCTAGCTGCGAGCCCACTCGCATTCGCGTTGCTTGCTGCAACAGTTTTTCCCCACGAATTCAGGTCGACCGCGAATGTGTCGATGCTAATTCGTGGTCGGCCTGAATTCGTGGGGGCGTCACGCTCCGGGCTCGCAGCTAGCGCGTTCGGCTCATTGGCGATTTCCGTCAGCGATTCGCCAAGATTCACAATACGCAGATATTCCTTTCGAACGTCGTCACTACTTTCGATGGCGTCCTGGAGGCGTTTGAAGTCCTCGGATGAAATCGTGCCATCGATCAACTGAAACATCAAGCCGCGAAGATCGTCACCCATTTCCCAACTCCTCGGCAAGTTGTTGTCGAACGCAGTCGAGCAACAGCTTTCGAAGGGCGTTGAGCCTGCTGTAGAGCCGCCGAGCCTGCTCACCAGTTTCTGCCGCAATCAAGGCGATTGACTGACCTGGCGCATAGACACTCAGCACAAGCCTTCGCTGATCGTCCTGCATCTTGCTCAGACAGACTTCCACTGCTTGCCGTTCCAGTTCACGCACATCAAGATCCGACATCGCGGCCACGGACAGCAATTCGATCACATTTTCGCGAAATACCAAACGATCTCTGCCTTTGTCCCGCTGCCAGCTCAGAGCTTTGTACCGAGCAACCACGCACGCCCAGCGAATGAATTCTTCAACAGTCTTCTCCGGGGCATCCGGCGTGAAGTCGGCAAACTTCTTCCAGCACTCCAGCGCGGTTTCCTGCATGACGTCATCGACACCATCCCGCGAAGGCAGCAGCAACCGCACAAACCGTCGAATCGACTGGTCATGCCGAGCCAGCAGGCCAACAAATTCGTTGTACCGCTGCTCTCTTTCCGCTGCAGTTTCTGTTTGTTTTTCTTCGCGTTCCATCATTCTTCCTGCGAAATAAACTGGTCTGTGGTGATATTCCGCTTTGCAGGAGATTTACCGAAGATGTTTCGAACATTCCAAAAACAAGATTCGGCAATTACCATTTCCGCCAGTGTAGCCGAGGATTTGAGAGCTATTTGATCAGCAGTGCCTTTCTCTCAACGCTGTCAACATCATTTAGATGTGAGCGAGACATTTTGTTCTTACGTGATCAGTTTCCCCGGCTGGCAAGTGCGGTCACTGCATCAAGACTTTCGGCATTGTGGCCAATAATCCCCCACGAATTCAGTGCGACCACGAATTTGAACGAATTCGTGGCCGACCGGACCGGCCGTCGAGGAACCTTGCCTCTCTGCTATGGGTTGCACAATGGGTTGCTGCGGTTCAAGAACGCATTCATTTGGCAATTCGGCGTAATGCACAATTCTTTGCATTGTGTACGCCCAACATGGGCGTGAATTTATGGGATGCAAGTCCCCTTTACGAAAATGGCACTCAATGAGAAGCGAGTATGCCAAATGTTTTCTTTTGAGTGAACTACCAGGCGAGGGCAATTGCGGAAGAGTGAACCATCCAAGGGGAGGAAGGCTGCCAATGAGCGTGCAGTCGAAACGACAATCGGTCTGCCTAAACGGAGCGGCAAAAGTGACCGCGACCTCGGCATGAAACGGCTCCAGTCCACGTCACACAGGAGGGCGTGTCATGGAGAGTTTCTCGCGGACCGTCGACAATATCTCAACCTGTTCGGCGGCTCGGATTGTACGCTGATGTTGGCCGAGCAGACTTGGCGGCAGGCATTCCTGATGGAACTGGATCCGCTGTAGTGTAATGTCAAAGCCGAAAGATGGCAGAAGTTCGCTGGACGGTGCAGCTCTTGCTGCGGCAGATCGTTCGAAGACGGACGGGCAAGAGTTGTGCGCCCTGCATCGCGTTAGCGAGTTGCAATGTTTATCAAACTCATTCAAGTTGATCGGCTGGTTTACTCGGTCTTTCCAGCAGGTAGGTCGGGGACGCTCCCAAGGCGAAGATCGTTCATCTTCACGACGGTGACTTCGTCAACATGCATGAGCCCGCCTCGCTGCGTCTCTGAATTGTTGAAGAATATCGTCGCCGTTTTGTCATCGCGACCGGTCGTGAATTCGATGCTGTACGACTGAAACCAATTGTGAAAGAACTTGCGAGTGAGCCGGGATCCTCCATAGTCCTCGACGCCCATCCATCCTTCATGAAAGACCACCGGTTTCACTCTGAGGTTGGAAGGCTCCAATGTTCCCGTGGTGGCTGGGGTCCGAAGATACGCAGTCAGGATGTACTTGGTCTTCGGTTCGACCGAAATCACTTGGCTCGCAGCTCCAGTTCCGCCCGCACCAATCTGCATTGTGTTGGGGTCCAGAGAAGGATTGTTGTCTTTCCAATACTTCCATTTGGAAACATCCTGAATGGCAACCAGTCCCTGTGTCTTCCATCCATCCAGATTCGTCGCAAAGTTCCCGTTGGTCACCAGGTTTGCTCCCTGCTCGGCCTGATTGTGCTTGCCTCCAGGTCCCCGTTTCCAAACACGAACATAGTCCACTTCAAAGACGGCCTCGTCGCCAAACATGTCAGCCTTCAGCTCAGACACACGGCCCTCCCAATCAAATAGCTCACAATCAATCCACACTCGCTGTGCATTGTCGATGACCCAACCGCCGAGTCCGTTCAGTTTGATGCCGTCAGCTTCTTCCTTACTCAACGTACGGACCAAAGTTCCGTCGACATAGAACTTGATGTAGTCTTCCGTCCAGTCAGCCGCGTAGACATGCATCCCATCTGTGACGTCAAACCCCAGTGAGTGCTTCTGGGTCCAGTGCCTTCGATTGACAAGATTTTCATTGATCGATCGATCCCAGTTGTGAATCGACATCTGCATGGTCGTCGAGATATCCGCGTTGTCCTTCTGAGCGTCCCAGCTTTGTCCGACGTGTTCAAATACGTCCAGCTCTCCACGATGGCCATCGCCAACGCCATTGCCTACGGCCCAGAATGCGCCGGACATCGGGCTCTTTCCGACACGACATCTGATTTCCATATAGCCGTATTTCAGGAGCTCTTTGCTGATCAGCGCGCCGGTGGTGATCGGAGGAACTCCATATCCCGTGGCGAATGCGAAGCCCGGATTCCAGTCGGACTTGATCCTGAGTATTCCTTCGCTTGGGGAGATCGCTTCTGGGATGAACTGCGAATTTCTTCCTTTGTTCGCGTTGTAATATGCACCTTGCCCATCATCCTTGCCCTGGACATGCCAAATACTTGAAAGGGTATCGACGTTGAACTCATCGCTAAACGCATCCTGCAGCTGCCACTCTCCCAGGTTTCCAGGATCCGTATGAGGCAGGCGCTCCGCGCCAGGGTTATGGGACTCCGCCATTGCCCGAATGGTGGAAGCTTCCAGAACTATAAAGAGTAAGAGCAGACCGAACGCACGCAACAGGCTTGGTTTCATCATTTACAACTGAGCAAGATTTCGAAGGAAGGCGAGTTCACAGGTTTCACGCAAGCGCACACTGTACACTTCCAGGCGGATTTCTCACATCGACCGCCCTTAACAAACAAACGACCTCGAATTGCTGTCAGGCTACGCGGTCGAAGCGCCGGCAGGCGTGCATTGATGAATCTGCGAAAATGACCGAGATCTCGGAGCGAAACAGTTTCCGTTCAAACAAACTCATGAGGGCGTGTCGAATGGCACGTAGATCTCTATAAGTCGTTGGGGGAAAATGACATATGCAAAA